>JGI12097J13213_1000010_pt1 | contig 89040 bp, 79 predicted proteins | sample DeeseametaMP2252_FD_13213 | JGI IMG/M metagenome (IMG submission 13213)
TGTCGATGGTGGCGCAACCGGTCATCGACAATGGGTTCGTGCAGAGGACATTCGACGTCAGTGACATGTCTGCGCAACGGGCAATCGATCGACTCGACGATCAGGTTTCGATTTGTGCCCTGTGTGACAGGACGGTTGCCCTGTGTGACAGGACGGTTGCCCTGTGTGACAGGACGTTTGTCGGTGCGAAGCGGAACGGCTATTTGCCACTACGGTGCGCCAAGACCATAAGTGTACGAGCCGGTCGTCCAGTTCATTGTGGAATGGTACTTGAATCCGCTCATGGTTCCATCTCCGTTGTCCGTGGTCGCGGCAAAGCACTCGAACACGGTCGTGGTCGCGGTGAGATCGTCGGTCGAACCTCCGCTGACCGGTGAACAGGAGACCGAAATGATCGGACCGTCGACGATGCCTTTCTGAACGTGCTCTTCGGCCATCTTCTTTACGCTGGCTTCGACGCCCAGGACCGAAATCGATCTGGAAAGGCGCTCCGCGTCGTCCGACTCCTCCTTGGCGGCGGCCGCGGCGGCAACGCGGTCGGACTCTTGTTGAGCCGCTTGATCTGCAGCGTCCTGCGCCAGTTGTTGGGCAGCTAATTGTTCGGACTCGACATTGGAGTCGTGAACAACCTTGGCTGTGGTTCCCCCGATAGCCAATATAAGCAACACTCCAGCAGCGATGAGAACAAGTTTTCTGGAAGGGCGCCACCTCGGAGGTTCTGCGCTTGGGGGTTTCGACGGCTCCGGCAAGTCTAGCCATGTCGAGCCGTTCCAATACCGTTGCCGGCCGTCAGGGGTCGGATACCAACCAGGCTGGGCAGACCGTGATTCATCAGGCATTTGTGAAATCCGTTCGTGGCGGGCTCAGTGCGCCGACAGCATGAGCGCCTCGACGAATTTTCGTTCTCAATTATCCAGGGAAGACGTTGACAGAATCACCAGTTTCATTCATTCGAGTGAATGAACTTCAAGCCGAACTGCCAGCTCGAGTCCCGCAGCAATCTTGTGACCGTGCGATGTGCCCGCTGTCGATGCTGCATTGTGACCGAGGAGTCGTCGTAGCCGCCACGAGTAGAAATCTATGCGCAATGCAACAGCGGACAAGGATGACCGGTAGGTCGTCGTCGACGTCGAGACCTCACGGCAGAGGCCGGTACGGGACCGTGTGCTCAGCATCGCCGCTCTGGCGATCGACGAGAACGGGACCGTCGGCCGCAAACTCTCATACTAGTGACCCCAGGTTGCGATCCGGGGCCAGTTCACATTCACAAGCGCACTCCGGAGAGGCTGGCCGGTGCGCCGATGTTCGACGATATCGCTCCGCAGCTGATTGAGATGCTGGACGGCCGGATGATGGTCGCGCACGACGCGAGCTTCGACCACAGGTTTCTGAAGTTGGTGGCGATGCGTGCCGGCATCGACATGCCAACCAAGCAGCGACTGTGCGTGGCGCAACCGGTCATCGACAATGCGTTCGTGCAGAGGACATTCGACGTCAGCGACATGTCTGCGCAGCGGGCAATCGACCGACTCGTCGACGCCGGTGTTCTGCATCAGATATCCAAGGGGCGACGAAACCGCGTGTGGCAAGCCGACGAAATCCTCGATGCGCTCGATTGGTTCGCCGAGCGCTCGAAGCAAGTCTTGCGTCCCAAAGGCTCCAACGGAACCAACTGGCGTTCGTCGGCGTCTAACCTATTGATCGACGTGATCGAGGGGGTTTGGTGCGTAAACGGGTGGCGACGCTGGTCGCTGTGGCAACTCTGCTCGCCGGGTGCGGCGACGGGGTCGAGGGGAGTCCGGTCGCGGCTGAGCGGTGGGATCCGTGCAGCATCACGCCGGATGCCATCGCGGCGACGGGACTTGACCCGTCCTACCGGATGGAAGGATGGGGCGAGGGAATATCGGTCCCGGAGTGGGCAAGCTGTGTGTTTCACGCGCCAGGTGGGGTCGATTACTCCTATGGTTTGAGCGTGATGTCGTCCATTGATCACACCATCGCCGAAGCTCGCGCGAACTCGTCCAACCGTGATGGCCGTGACCTGGAGGTGGGCGGGCGTGATGGTTACATGTATAAGACCGAGTTCGGTGCCGCTATCAGGGACTGCCAGATTGCTCTCGACGTACCGCCAGGTGTCGTGGTATTCGCCGCCCTCTACAACACGGCTGATGGGGTAGACGCCTGCGAAGTCGTATTGAAACACGTCAACGATCTGGAACGCGCGGTTCCTGGCGCACCCAAGTAGGAGGTATCAATGGGAAACCCAGGTCCACCAACGACGTATTGGCAGGCGCTCGCTGTGGCTGCCGATCAAGGACAGTTGTACCTCAATGACGAGGCCGCGCAGGCGTGCTATTCGGCCTGCGACGGATATATTCTCAAGTTGAAGGAGCACCAAGAAACCGCGAGGCGCCTGGTCAACACCAGCGGATGGGGAGACTTCGATTCAGGCAAGGAACTCGCGAGAATCTTCTCGGAAAAAGCAGCGGGCGGCGAGGACAACATGGTCGACGTCCTGCAGAGTCACATCGACGTCGTCGAAGAGATGAAGGTCGTATTCAACAAGTTCTTCACCGCGACGGGGGACGTCGACGACACCAACGCCGCCGACGTCCGCGCCGAGGGTCCGAAGTAGCGCTCGACCGACAACGCTCCAGCGCTACTCGATCCCCAACACCCCCGCCAACTCTTCGACGAACCGGTCGACATCGACCCCACCGATGACCAGCGGCGGCCGAATCTTGAGCGTGTTGCCGAAGCACCCGGTCGCCGAGATCAACACCCCACGCTCGCGCATCGCGTTGACCACCCTCAGCGCTTCGGACGGATTCGGTTCCCCACCAGGCCCGACGAACTCGACCCCCACGAACAACCCTGCACCGCGGACGTCACCGATCGACCCGACCTCCGAAGCGACCCCTCGCAACCCCGCGAGCAACTGATCGCCCATGACCGAGGAATTAGCCACCAACTCCTCGTCACGGATGACGTCGAGCACCGCTTGCGCCGCAGCGATCGTGACCGGATTCCCGCCGAAGGTGTTGAAATAGCGCAAGTCCCGACCGAACTGCTCGGCCAACGAACCCTGCATCACCAATCCTGCAATCGGCATCCCGTTGCCCATCGGCTTGCCCATCGTCACGATATCCGGCACCAACCCGTGCCGTTCGAAGCCCCACATCGAGGACCCCAGCCGGCCGAACCCCGGCTGCACCTCATCAGCGATCAACAGTCCACCCGAAGCGTGCACCGCATCGACAGCCGGCTTCAAGAACGGCGTCGGCTCCGGCAACACTCCGTCGGAGGCGAAGATCGAATCGATCAACAAAGCTGCGAAGCCGATTCCCGACGCCTGAAGGTCGTCGATCTGCGCCTGCACATGCTCGGCGAACCACGTCCCCAGATCCCCATCCACGCGATACGCATCCGGGGCCGGGACCGTCCGCACCCACGGCGCATCGCGCACAGATGCCGGACCCATCGACGGCGAACATGCCGCCACATCCACTGTCCCACCGTGATAGGCGCTTTCGGTGACGATGACACCCTGCCGGCCGGTCGCGTGCCGTGCGATACGAAGAGCCAGATCGTTCGCCTCCGACCCCGTGCACGTGAACATCGCCGTCGTCAGCTCGTCGGGAAACGTCGCGACCAGGTCCTCCGCATATCCGATCACCGCATCATGCAGATACCGCGTATGCGTGTTGATCAGCGACATCTGCCGACTCACTGCCTCCACCACCCGCGGATGGCAATGCCCGACGCTCGCGACGTTGTTGTACATGTCGAGATAGCGGGTGCCGTCGGCGTCGTAGACGTACACGCCTTCACCGCGCACCAGCTCGAGCGGCTTCTCGTACATCAGGTGGTACGCGGGCCCGAGAACTCGGCGACGACGATCTATCAGCTCACGAGTGCGGGGATCCAGCGCATCAATGGAGGATGCATCGAATCCGTTGACGTTCAACGCTCCGACACGATCGAGGATAGCCACCTCACAACCCCTGCAGCCAGAACGCCCACCGCGGATCGGCCATCTTCAGCCGCGCCCGCGCCAGCTTCCATGCACCGTACTTGTGATAGTCGAAATCCCATGCGTTGCTGAGCTTGTGGTTCATGCATCCCCACAGACCCCACTTGACGTCAGCGAGCGCGCTACACACCTGCACTCGGGAGATCATCGACCACTCGGCTTTGCCGTAGAACTCCTCGATCAGCTCCATGATTTGCTGCTCACCGTAGAACATCTCGGTGACCATCACCGCAAGCTCGTACGCCCGATCGTTGTTCGACGCGAACTCGTAGTCCACCAACTTCATCGGCTTGCCTGGTGCAACGAGAATGTTGCCGGGCATTGGATCATTATGGCACGCAACCAGATCCAAGCCGGAGGCGAGCATCGCTTGCTTCGCCTGACCGTATTCGGCGAGGATCACATCGGCATCGCGGGGGAGCCGCACACCGAGCTCGTTGACCTGGTCGAGGTGCTCGTCGATCATGTCGAAGATCGTCTTGGTGACACTGAGCTTGTCCCCGGAATGCAGCACCCGATACAGGTCGATGATGCCGAGCGGAATCTCCGGACGCTTCAAATCGCCGTTGGTGCAGGCGCGATACTCCTCCAGAAACTCGATCACCTCCACACCGGTCACGGGGTCGAAGAGGACGACCGCCGGCCCGATGTCCAGAGCACCCGCCCGCCGCGCTGCCTCGTTGGCCAGCGAACGGTCGATGAACGACTCCGACCCTGCACCAGGCAGCTTCATGAAGTAGCGCTTCGGTTTCCCGTCGACGGTGATACGCCAGTTGCTGTTCATCAATCCGCCGGGCACCGGGGTGTAGGTGATGTTCAGACCCTCCCACTCCGCGACAGCGGCGAGCGCCTTCTCCACCTGCCGCTCGGGTTCGGTACGGGCAGATCCCACTACGATCTCGTTCATGTCCACCTCAGATGTTCCGTACTCGGTCGTCGAAATGCGGGTCGCGTAGTCCAGCGCGCGCCCGCAGGAACTGCCAGTCGGAGAACTTCGAATACTCGTGCGTCCCCGGCTTCACTGCATCGCAGTACAGTCCGATCAGCGCCCAGCGCAGCGAGTCCGCAATGCCGTAGATCCGCGCCCGATCGAACAGTGCGCTGTCGAACGACCCCCACGCCATCTCGAACACCGCACGCGCATCGGAGTCGAACGGACGAATCTCCGCCAACAACACTCCGATGTCCTGCAGCGGGTCCATCATGGCCGCGACATCCCAGTCGACGAGCCGCATGCTGCCGTCGTCGAGCACCAGAACGTTGGAGACGTTGCCGTCCCCGTGGCAGGGGACAACGTCGTAGCCGGCCGCTTCGATGCGAGCCTGCGCAGGGGCGAGCGTCCGGAGCATCCACTCGAAATCGGCGGGTAGTGCGCCGCCGACCTTCTCGACCAGATTCCGAGCCTGCGTGAGGTCGTCGAACACCGAAGCCCGACGCTTAACACCCCCCAACCCGTGCACCGACGCCCGCAGCGCGACCAGCTTCTCGACGTTCGCATCCTCGTCGAACAGATCCAGCGTCGCGGTATGGCACATGCCGGTGAAGTCCTCCATGACCAGCACACCGGAGTCGGCGTCGGAGATGAAGATCTTCGGTCCGATGCCGGCGGCACCAGCGGACCTGGCGGCGGCGAAGGCGTGCTCGACGTCGGCATAGTCACGGGCATGCGGTTCCATGACCTTCACGAACGCGGCCGAACCGGCTGTAGCGTCGGCGACGGACGCCCTAGCCGAGTAGCGCTCCGAGTCGGCACCCCACCAGCTCGGGCTTGCCATCGTCGTGCCGGGGTCCAGCGTCAGTTCGGCGGATGCCCACACGCCCAACTCGCTCAGTGTCTGCCGAACTGTCATCCGAGTGCTCCGATCTTGTCTGCGGCCACTTCTGTCGGCCAGTTCATCTCGATCTCTCGTGCACCTTCGAGCCACTTCGTCAGCCGCAACACCGCCTGATCCGCGAACCGCGGCCCGACCACCTGTATCCCGACGGGCATGTGCTCGCTGAATCCGAAGCACAACGCCGACGCAGGCTGCGCCGTCTGGTTGAACCACGCCGTGAAACTGCAGTGGCCGAGTGGCTGCCCCGGATCGAGCCCGACCTCATCGGCAGCGAACCCGACAGTGGGAATGACCGGACTGATCACGAAATCGAACTCGCTCGTCCTCGCTCGCACGATCTCCTGTGCACGCATCACCGCCTCGGTATCCCGCGAGAACTGGGCCGCAGAGTAATTTGCTGCCGCCGAGGCCCAATCTGCGACAGCAGGCAGAACTTGGGTTCGGAGATCCTCGGGAATGGACTCCCACTCGGTACGAGCACGCACCTGGAACAGTCGATCGAGTGCCGGGTACGGATCCTCGCCGAAGATTGGCGGCATTTCGGTGACCAGGGCGCCCGCTGCAGTCAGTTGCGCTGCTGCTGAACGGACCACGCGCAGTACTTCGTCGGAAATGGTGGTGCCGTAGCCCATGCCGAGCATGACGCCGATGCGAAGTCCGGCAGGGGCGAGAGCCGCGTGAATGCCCGAGGTGTCCTCGGGCGGCAGGCTCCAGGTGTCCCGCGGATCGGGCTGGCTGATGACGCGGTAGAGGTCGATCAGATCGTCGACGCTGCGTGCCATCGGACCGGCCGAGCGCATGGTCGACGGCGCAGTGTGCGGGATGCGTCCCTGCGTAGGCTTGAGCGCAACGAGCCCGCAGTGTCCGGCGGGAAGGCGCACCGAGCCGGCGATATCGGAACCGACAGAACCGAAACCGATGCCCGACGCCAGAGACGCTCCCGCGCCTGCGCTCGACCCGCCGGTATTGCGGGTGAGGTCCCACGGGTTGCGCGTGATTCCGTACAGGGAGCTGACGCCGGCGGCCATCATGCCCATGTCGGGCATCGTGGTCTTGCCGAGGATGACGGCGCCCGCTTCCTTCAACCGCGCCGCTGGAGGCGCGTCGACGGTGGACATCGGCAGATCCGCATTCGCCGCGATACCGTGCCGCCACGGCATCCCGACCGCATGCACGCTGTCCTTGATGGTCACCGGAATGCCGTCGAGGTCCCCGAGGGCACGCCCGGATTGCAGGCGTTCTGTCGCGGCCTGGGCGGCTGCTCGTGCACCCGGTTCGTCCACGTACGCAATCGCATTGATCACCGGATCGGTGATTGCGAGGTGTTCGAGGGTCGCGTCCAGCAGTTCCAGGGGAGTGGTCTCGCCGGTGCGGAAAGCCTGACGGATCTCCGCTGTGGACGAGGTGAGAAGGGGATTCATCGCGCGCCTTTCATGCCGATACCGCTGCTGACACCGATAGTGGGACAACGGGTGTGCCGACCAGCCAGCCGCCGTCCACGGCCACCATCTCGCCGCAGATGTGATCGGAGAGTGCGGAGGACAGGAACAGCACGGTGTCGGCGATGTGCTGCGGATCGGCCCACTTGCCGTTGGGTGTCTGCGCTTCCAACGCGCCCCGGATGGACGCGTCGTAGATCGCGGTCATATCGGTTTCGACGAAGCCCGGCGCGACACCGTTGACGTTGATGCCCAGGGGTGCGTAGTCGATGCCGACCTGGCGGGTGAAGTTGACCATCGCGCCCTTCGCCGCGCAGTAGCCCGCGAATCCTGGGTTGGCGCGCAGCCCGCTGATCGACGCGACGTTGACCACCTTGCCGCCCTTGCCGGCGTCGACCATGTGCCTGATCGCCGCCCGAGTGCAGAAGAAGGTGCCGTCGACGTTTACCGCGAACATCGACCGCCAGGCCTCGTCGGTGGTCTCGAGCACCGTCCCTGCGCTGAGTACGCCGGCGTTGTTGACGAGAATGTCGATGCCGAACCGGGTTGCAATATCACCGAACACGGCGTCGACCTGCTGGGAATCGGAAATGTCCAGCAGGACGGACTCGGCGGCGCCGCCGGCTGCGGTGATGATGTCCGATGTCGAGTTGCCGTCGGTGCGGAGCGCGTCGCTGCGGTCGGCGATCACTACCCGCGCCCCGGCCGCAGCCAGCGTGGTGGCCACCGCCCGTCCGATCCCGCGGGAGCCGCCCGTGACCACTGCAGTCTTGCCCGACAAGTCGATCATGTCTGCCTACTTCCTACGCTCGTCAGTTCGGTAGCTTTTACGTCGCCGATGTCGCCTCGGACCATGCGCGCGACGGTCTCGGTGAGCATCTTCACGCCGTCGAGCAGGTCGCTTTCGCGGGTCAGTTCTTTCTCGCTGTGCGAGATGCCGTCGACGCTGGGGACGAACAGCATGACCGTAGGGACGACGTCTTTCAGATTCACCGAGTCGTGACCGGCCATGGTGAGCATCCGGCGATACGACAGGCCCAGATCCTTCGCAGCCTCCTCGGCGAGTTCGACGCCCTCGCTCTGGTAACGGGTGGACGGGCGCAGCGCGGAGGTGTCGATGCTGATGTGCACCTCGGTTTCCTGAGCGATGGCCGCGAGCAGCATGTCGTGGGCCTGCTCGAGCACGTCGGGATCCGACGATCTGACGTCGATGGCCATGGTGACCTTCGACGGCACGACGATGGGGGAGTTGGGTTCGACATCGAATTGCCCGACCGACGCCAACAGCAGACCGTCGGGGAACTGAGTGGTGAGTTCCCGGGTGGCGAGGACGACCTTGCTGGCGCCGACCAGCGCGTCGTGACGCAGTGCCATATGCGTGGCACCGGTATGCGATTGCTCGCCGTGCACGGTGATCGAGTACTTGCGAGCCGCCCAGTTGGCGGTCACGATCCCGATGGTCGCGCCTTCGGTTTCGAGGATCGGGCCCTGCTCGATGTGGATCTCGGCGTAGGAGACGGTCTCGGGCGGAGTGCCGTTGCCGTGGAAACCGATATTGGACAGGGCGTCTCGGACGCCGATGCCGGCGCGGTCGGTGGCCTTCAGGATGTCCTCGGCGTCGAACTTGCCGATGAAGACCCCGCTTCCCATCAGGCTGGGTGAGAAGCGGGAGCCCTCCTCGTTGAACCAGTTGACCACCGCGAGGTTGAACTGCGGAGTCACAGAGCCTCGTTCGACGCATTCGATGACCTGATACGCGGCGTGGGCTGCGGCGAGGACACCGTAGGCGCCGTCGTACTTTCCGGCCGTCGGCTGGCTGTCGAGATGCGAACCGACGAGCACATACGGTGCGCCGGGCACGAACTCCACTGTGCCGAACATGTTGCCGACCGAGTCGACAACGGTGGTGAGGCCGTGCCGGTCGAACCAGTCGGCGAGGAACCGCCTGGTTCGACCGTCGTCCGCAGTCGCTGCCTCCCGGTGCACGCCGCCATTGGCGGTGGCACCGATCGAGGACACCGTGTCGAAATCGGACATGAAGTGCATCAGATTTTCTCCGGAGCGGGGTTGGTGGCGAGTTCTTCGATCTGGTCCTCGAAGGACAGGTCGACGGGTGCGGTGCGGGTGGGGCGCTTGCCGACCTCGAACATCGCGTCGACGCGTGCCTTCTCCTCGGCCGTGGTGCCGGTGGCCTTGGAGACGATGAGGAAGACGGCCAGGTTGACGGCCATGCCGACGACGCCGCCGGTGAGGCTGCCGAGTCCGGCGATGTCGTCCGGGTAGATCGCGGTGAGGACGAGTGCGGTGACGAAGCCCGAGACCATGCCGGCGACAGCTCCCTTACCGTTGCCGCCTCGCCAGAAGACACCGAGGAACAGCGGGATGGCGAGCTGCACGACACCTTGATACGAGATCTGCGCGAGGAGTTGCAGACGCGTCATGTTGAAGGTGGCGTAGGCGACGATGGCCGCGGCTGCCATGAACGCGAGCATGCTGCCCTTGGCCACCTTGGTGAGTTGGCTGTCGGTGAGCTGACGCTTCTCGGAGTTGACGAGGTCGTTGGCGATCTGCAGGCCGCAGACCTGGACACTGCCGTCGATGTGACCCATGGATGCGGCGAACACCATGGTGGCGCCGAGTCCGAGCAGCCACGTTCCGCCGTAGCTCTCCATGATGGTGAACCAGCCGGTCTGCGGTGATTCGGCGACGGCCGGCATGACCGTGCTCGCGATGCCGACGAGCATGAGCAGGGAGTAGAAGACACCGGAGATGAGGACGGTGCGGATGGTGCCCGCCTTCACCGCACGCACGCTCGACGCGGTGTAGATGCGTTGGAAACTCGTCGGCCAGCACAGTGATCCGACGACACCGGTGAAGATGAGGGCGAAGAGGTAGAACGGGCCGTAGGAGTCGCCGTCGCCGGGGACGCGGAGGTATTCGTCGGCGACGTCTCCGAGGGTGGCGAAGCTGATCGGGCCGCCGGCGATACCGGAGAGCAGGATCAGGCACAGTGCGGCGGAGAAGACGTAGGCGACGATGCCCTGGAACATGTCGGTCATGATGAGGCCGCGCATGCCCATCTTGACGGTCCAGTACTGGCGGATGACGATGACGGCCAAGCCGACGAACAGGCACGTGGTGACGGACCATGCTCCGGCGCTGGCGATCTGAAAGACTTCACCGAGTGCCTGCATGCCGAGCACGACCCACGGGAAGAGCGAGACGATGCCGATGACGCTGGCGATGATCTTGGTGCCGCGGGAGTTGAAGCGTAGGCCCAGCAGGTCGGGTTGGGAGCGGAGGTTGTATTTCGCGCCCCACCGCCAGGCGCGGGTGGCCATGAAGTACATCATCGCGACGCCGAGGCTCGAGTACGCCAGGCCGTAGAGGCCGAACACGCCTGCGCCGCTGGCGAGTCCGAAGAAGGCGATGAACACCGCTCCTGGCCACCACGAGTTGACGTAGCTCATCGCGACGTACCAGGGGCCGTAACTGCGGCCGCCGACGGAGTACTCGTCGAAGGTGGGGGAGGTCTTCTGTTGGGTGGTGTAGAGGATGAAGATGACGATGGCGTAGAAGACGCCGAGCATTCCCAGCATGATCAACATGTCATTCTCCAGTGAGGGGGTGGGTTTCGGGCAGGAGGTCTTCGTCGAGTTCGCCGCGGATGTCCTCGACGATGTAGAGGCCCCACAGGGTGAATCCGAGGACGAGGCCGTTGATCAGCCAGTACATGATGGCAAACGGAATGCCGAGGATCTCGTAGCGAATTCCGCTGCCCCACATGTAGAGCGGCGGGAACAGGGCGAAGAGCAACGCCACTGCGTAGGTGCCGCCGAAGAAGGTCATGATGCTCTGCCGGCTCAGGCCGCGAATGTACTCTTTCATGTGCGTCATCCTTGGTTGACTATTTTGAGAACCGAGTCGTGAACTGCGCCGTTGGACGCAATTCCGTTGCCGCAATCGAAATCTCGCGCACCGTCGAGCGAGGTGAACGTGCCGCCGGCTTCCTCGATGATGACCGGCATGGGAGCGAGGTCGTATGTCTGCGTGGTGTAGTCGACGATCGCCTCGGCTTGGCCGCACGCGACCATCATGTAGCCGTAGGCGTCGCCCCAGGTTCGTAGTACTGCGCCTGCGGCGTGCAGGTCGACGATGACATCGGGGTGCCAGTCTTCGAGCCACGTCGCCATGACGTAGGCGCCGTCGAGTTCTGTGCGGTCCGAGACGTGCACCCGAGTGCCGTTTTTCCAGCAGCCCTTGCCGCGTTCGGCGTGCATGAGGATGTCGGCGTTGGGGATGTTGATGACCCCGAAGACGATCTCTTCCTTTTCCTGCAACGCGATCAGGTTGGCGTACAGCGGAACTCCGTGTACGAAGGACTTCGTCCCGTCGATGGGGTCGACGATCCAGCGGTACTGGGATGTGCCGATGGTCTCCTCGAACTCCTCGCCGAGGAAGCTGTCGGTGGGGAAGTGCTGTGCGACGGCGTCTCTGATGTGTTGCTCGATCTCGCGATCGGCCTGCGTAACAGGGGAACCGTCCTGTTTTGCCTCGACGGTGAGGGCTGAGGTGTCGAACCAGCGGCGGGCGATTTCTCCCGCCGAGCGGGCGAGCGTCACGCCGAGGGCGGCGCGAGCCGACCGGGAATCGTCCACAGTGGTGCACCCTTCGGTAGGAGTTTTCTCTGACGTGGAGAACGATGCTCGTAGACCATTTCTGGTTTTGCTCGTCGTGTGTGAACTGCGTGTAACGCATGGCGGGGGTCGAATGACATAGGACACCAGCGGTGTTAATCGTGCGTAAAACTGCAGGTAGATGAACGTTGAATCGGTTCTGTGGGGGCTAGGTTTGTCCTAACTTGTTATCGGAGGTGAACCGTTGCTGATCATGGAACACACCCATGCCGCCCTGCTTCGGTTGGTGGCCGAGCTCGAGCAGCGCTCGGTGCCCCGTCTGCCGCCCGAGCGTGAGTTGGCGGAGCGGCTGGGGACCTCGCGTACCACCGTCCGCAAAGCCATGGACCTGCTCGAACGCGACGGGGTGATCCGTCGTATGAAGGGCCGCGCCGGCGGTGCATACCTGACCTCGGTGGTGCCAGGATCACCCTCGCCGGAGAGCGCGCTGTCGGTGTGTCAGAGCCGACGGTTGCTGCGCAGCCTCAACACGGTCAAGGGTGTGCCGCAGATGTTGCACGAGCAGGGTTTTCGTGACGGGACGAAGGTGATTTCAGCGCGAATGGCGTCGCCCTCGGCCGATGCGGCCCGGGTGCTGGGCGAGGAACCGGCAGTGTCGTTGCTGCGCTTGCGGTTTGCCGACGGCGACACCCTCTCGCTCGAGCAGATGTATCTCAGCGGCAGCATCTGCGGGCGGGTGCTCGAGACGCCGCTGAACTCGGTCTACGAGACGCTGCGAAACAAGCTCGGGATTTCGGTCTGCATGGCGGATGAGTCGATCGAACTGGCCACGCTGTCTGCTCCCGCTGGGGCGCTGCTCGGACAACCCGAGGGCACGGCGGTGCTCAAGCTCGAGCGCATCGGCTACGACCAGCAGGCAAGGCCGGTCGAATACTCCGTGGATCTCTTCCGCGCCGACCGAACCCGGTTGAATGTGCGGACCAGCTCGTTGGTGAGTGCGTCGGTAGGCGCTTCGCGCATGTGATGCTCCTATGAGTGTCAAGCGGTGGTTTTGTGGGTGAGGAGTTGGAACATTTCGCGGGCGACGGCTCGTTTGAGGCAGCGAATGATGTCGCGTTTGGTTTTGCCTTCGGCGAGTCGTCGGTCGCGGTAGTCGCGGGTGCGTTGGTCGTGTTTGAGGCGGGCCATGACGATGATGTGCAGGGCTCGGTTGGCTTGTCGGTTGCCGCCTCGGTTGAGTCGGTGGCGGTTCGTTTTCCCCGATGATGCCGGGATCGGTGCGACACCGCAGAGGCTGGCGAATGCGGCTTCGTCGGCGATGCGGTGCGGGTTGTCGCCGACGGTGATGAGCAGTTGCGCGGCTGTCTCGTAGCCCACTCCGAACGTGGTGACCAGGCCTGTGGCGGTGGCGTCGATGAGCACTTTCAGGTGCGCCTCGAGGGCCTTGATTTGCTCGTCGAGGAACTGGATTCGTCGCGCTGTCGATCGCAGTGCTGTCTTGACTGCCGCGTTTATCTCGCCTGGAGCGACGGTGCCTGGACGTAGGAGTGCGCATGCCTTCACCAGCGTGGTGCTGGTGAGGGGGCGTAGCTGTTCCCGGATCGTTTCTGGTGCGTTGACGACGGCGGATTTGAGACCGGTGATCGCTTCGGCGCGAGATTTGACTGCGGAGCGGCGGGTGTTGTGCAGGAAGCGAATTGCCTCGACGTCGCCGTTGTGCGCCTTCGGGATGGTGCGGGCCCCTCCGGAGGCCGCGAGCCGCGCTGCACTGTAGGCATCGAGAGTGTCGGACTTGCCGTGAAACCGCCGTGAGCGGCGGTCGGTGCGATCGACGTCGACGACATCGATACCGGCGGCCTGGAGCACCATCGCCAGTGCGGAGCCGTAGCTGCCGGTGCCTTCGACACCGACGCGCGCGGTGATGCCGGTGCCGTTCAGCCACGCCAGCAGAGCCTGGTAGCCGGTGGCGGTTGCCGGGAACTGACGGTCCGCTATTTCCCGGCCGAGGTAGTCGATGATGGCGGCGTGGTGGGTGTCTTTGTGTGTGTCGATGCCAGCGAAGATGGTGAGGCTGACATCGGGTGAGGTTTCCGTCATGCTGGACACTGGTTATCCCTTCGACAGGTGACCACGCACCGGCCGGGACGGCGGACAACACAGTGACGGGACTCTTTGGTCAGGCTCCTATCAAGTCACTCCGCCCTACCGGTCGCGTGTGAACGTTGTCCGTCGAAGCGAGAGCCGACACATCACATGAAGGACAGCCAACGGCGTCAGAGCGAAAACGAGCCAAACTCCCGCCTCAACGAACAACTCCAGTATCACTGAGTGGAAATACGTGTCCCACTATGTATTTCCACTCACATGCGCGAAGCGCCTACGAGGGCAACCGCGCCGACGACGAACGCGCACACTGCCGCAACGGAGGCCGCGATCACGACGAACTGCACCAGTGTCGACGCGACGGTGAGCAGCAACACCACCTCCACAGCCAGACCGGCCCACGCGACCAACGCCAGCGACATCCGGTTTCCCGCGATAGCCCACAGCAGCCCGCTCTGCAGCAGCGCGAGGCACGCACCCTGCAGCGCAAAGATCCACAGATACTCCTGCACGGGCGCGTAGTCCTCGCCGGCGATCAGAGGCACCAACGGCGCAGCTACCGCCGCACCCAGCACGAGCACCGCTCCCAAGCCGGCGACGACCGCCAGCGCGGACCGCAGTGCGGCCGCCGACTCCGTGGGGTTGGCCATCCGCGGATACAGCACCACGCCGACGGCCTGCGGTAGCCAGAACGCAGCTTTCGTCGCGATCGCACCGAGTGCGTACAGGCCAGCCTGTTCCAAATCGAGCAGCGCTTTGGCCAAGAAGAGATCCACTGCCGACATCGCGATGAGCGCCAGCTGCACCTGCGAGGCCCGCAGCACCACAACGACACCCGTCGACCCGCTTCGGCTACCTTCGGTCGCACTCGTCGCCAGCCGGGCACCGAGGGCCACCACTGCGGTGCCGAGGGCGCTGGCCGCCAGCACGAGCCCGGGCCCGCCGCCGAGGACGAGCACGCCCACCGCCGGCGCCACTTTCCCCAGGCCAGCGGCAGCCAGGACGAGGCTGAGCCGACCGAATCTGCCAGAGCCTTGCAGCAGGCCCTGCTCCGTCGCGAGCAACACCAGCACGGGCGCGACGACGAGGGCCGAGGCAGTAGCGAGGACACCCGTGTCCAGGGCCCATGCGACGGCGGGCGCAAGGAGAACCGCGATCACCGCCACCAACGCAGCCGAGCGATAGCCGAGCGTGCGCAGTTCGGTGCTGCCGCGACCGTGCACCACTTCCCGGGCGACGACGGACTGCAATGCCAGCGCCGGCACTGCGAGCACGAGCTGCGCCGCGAGGAGGCTCGCGAACTCCGCATATCCGCCGACACCGAGAAGTCGGCTGGCCGGCAGGTGCAGCAGATACGAGGCCGCATTGGCGGCCATCGACCCCATCGTCACGTACGTCATTCCGGCGACCGCCGACGTGCTCACGGCGCGGGAGGACATGCGGACACGGTATAGGGTGCTGGGTCATGCGTTGGTACGGGTCGAGGTTCGGATCGAGGTTCGGCTGGGTGCCCGCGCTGTACAGCCTGGTGCTGTCAGTTCTGATCCTCGGTCCGATGCTCGGCCCGGGCTACCTCCTGCTGCGCGACGCCGTCAGCACCCCGCGGTCCTACCTCACCGATTCGGCGCTGGGAACGACCGACGCCGCTGCGCGGGCGGTTCCCCAGGATGCCCTGGTCGCGTCACTGTCCACCGTCGCCGACGGCGGTATCGTCGTCAAAGCGATTGTCCTGCTTGCGCTGTGGCTGGCCGGCTGGGGTGCCGCACAGATGGTGCGCACCCTGCTCCCGACCGTAGGCACCCCCGCGCTGCTGGTTTCGTCGACCGTCGCCATCTGGAATCCATACGTCGCCGAGCGGCTGCTGCAGGGCCATTGGAGTCTGCTGGTGGGCTACGCCGCCCTCCCGTGGACCGTTCTCGCCGCGCTCGCGTGTCGGCGGGACGGGCGATGGGCCTGGTTGGCGGTGTCACTCGCAGCGGCCGGGTTGACGCCCACCGGTGCGATCCTGGCTGCGGTCACCGCCCTCGTCGTCGTCGCCACGGGTCGTTCTGCGCGCAGGATCGGCCTGACCGCTGCCCTCGCGGGGTGTGCCTCGCTGCCGTGGCTGGCAGCGACCGCAGTGACCGGCAGTGGAACCGTCGGGACAGACCCGGCTGGCGTCGCAGCGTTCGCGGCCCGCGCCGAACCAGGTCTGGGCACGCTCGGCAGCCTCGCCGGCCTCGGCGGAATCTGGAACTCCGATGCAGTTCCGACGAGCCGAACTACCTTGTTCGCCCTGGTGGGTACTGCTCTGCTGCTGGCGATCGTTGCGCTCGGACTGAGGCCTCTCTGGCGCCGACGCGGACACCCCATCATCGTCGTCCTCGCCTTTCTCGCCGCCGTCGCGGTCCTCCTACCGGCGCTCGCCGCCACCGGACCGGGAATCGGTGTCGGCGAATGGGCGGCGACCGATTTGCCCGGGGCCGGACTGCTGCGCGACGGGCAGAAGTGGGTGGCGCTGGCAATGCCGTTCTACGTGCTGGCGGCGGCCGCGGGTACGGCCTGGGTCGGAGCCAGGCTCCGCTCTGCGTGGCTTCCGGCCGTGATTGCAGTGCTTGCCATCCTCATCGCGCTACCCGACCTGGTGTGGGGAGTAAGCGGCCGACTGATGCCCGTGCACTATCCGTCGTCGTGGTCGGCTATTGCCGCCGAGCTCGAGGGCGGCGACGGCGATGTTGCCGTTCTCCCGGCCGGGATGTTCCGGCTCTTCCCCTACAGCGGCGACGCGCCCGTTCTCGACCCCGCTCCGCGCATGCTCCCGCTCGACGTATTGCAGACCGGTGAATTGGTGGTGGCAGGCGGAACAGTGCGCGGTGAGGGAGTACGCGCGCGCGATGTCCAGGACGCCCTGATCGGCGGCGAGCCCGCCACTCGGTTGAGTGAACTGGGCGTCGGTTGGGTGCTGGTGGAGCTGACGACGCCCGGTGAGCTCGGCAACTCGGCCCGCACACTCGACCAGCTCGATCTTGCCTACCGAGACAACGAGCTCGCGCTGTACAAGGTGCCCGGCACTGTTGTAGTAGACACGGGCGACGCGGCCACCAACCTCGTCGTCGCCGCCCACCTCGCCTGGGCGGCGCTACTGGTGAGCGGGTTGCTGTGGGCGGTAACCCGCCCGATCCGGGCTCGACGCCACCAGACCTGACATGTGGGTACCGGTCATCGATGCCACGAGGACACTGCGCACGCCGTCCGCGGTCTGCTCCCACGAGAACTCGCGTGCTCGAACCCGGGCCTTCTCGCCCAGGTCCGAACGGGAGTCGGCGTCGACGAGCAGTTCACCGAGCGCATCCGTCAGCGCCTGAACATCGCGTTCGCTGCCGGCGCCACCGACCAGCACTCCCGTCACACCGTCGATGATCGAGTCGGTCAGACCCTTGGAGTTGCGGTATCCGACAGTGGGTACGCCGTGCTGAGCTGCCTCGACGACCGCCAGACCCCAGCCCTCTTTGCGCGATGGCATCACATGCACCCAGGACCGCCCGAGCAGTTCGTGTTTGCGATCCTCGTCGACATGGCCGTGGAAGGTCACCGCGCTCGCGATCCCGAGCTCGTCGACACGCTCGCGCAGATTCTCCTCCCACCAGCCGCCGCCGATGATGTCGAGCTGCAGACCCGGTATCCGGAACCGCAGCGCCGCAACAGCTGCGAGGGCATCCTCGATCTGTTTGTGCGGCACCAATCGGGACAGCACGGACAGCGACGGATACGGCGTCCGAGTGTGGTCACCGCCCACCGGGGCGCGATCAGGCACCGAATCGGCACCGTTGCGGACGACGGCAACGCGCTCACGGGCAACCCCGAGCGCCACCAACTCGTCCGCCGACGGCAACGACACCGTCAAATACTGGTTCCGACGGTGGACGAGCGGCGAGACCCTACTTTCGAGCCACCATCCGATCTTGGCCATCACAGGGCCGGCCACCGGCCACTGCTCCCGATGACAGTGATGGACGAGCAACGTCACCGGCGCGCCGGTGACCATTCGCGAAAAGAAAGGAATGCCGTTCTGCGTGTCGATGACAGCGTCCGGCCGAATCCCCCGCAACGGGCCGAAGCCGAGACGCCCGGCAACGATCGCTCCGAGCGCACGCGGATACACCGACAACCGGCCACCCGCGCGACTGATGCGAATACCGTCGACCACCTCGTCGGCGGGAGCACCCGGATACGACGCCGTCCGCAGCGTCACTCGCACTCCCTGGGCAGCCAAACCGGCGCCCACCTGCTCGAGATATCGCTCGCTCCCACCGCCCTGGGGATGACCGGTATCGCGCCAGCAGAGCAACAGCACCTCGCGCACGCTTGTCGTCTCCCATCGCGGCTGAACATGAACTTCACGACACACTAACGGTTCGACCGGCCCTACGACCGACCGACATGACACCTCGCCTAGTCTTCTTGCTCGTGCGCACAGGTATCCGGGGCCGATCGGCGGTCACGCAGCTGTTCGCACAGCGAGCCACCCTGCAGCGATCGGTCGGGCTGCTGCGCGACTTCGGCCACGAACAAACTGCACCCGACGTCTTCTACGGGGCGCTGGCCAGGGACTCCGTCGAACTGGTCGGTGATCTCTACCGAGGTCTGACCGGCGAGACGCTGCACGAGCGTGTCGTCCTCGACGTCGGCGGCGGACCCGGATACTTCGCCGAGGTCTTCCACGCCCACGGAGCCCAGTACTTCCCGGTCGAACACGACGCCTCCGAAATGCACGCCGCCGGCCTCACCGTGCACGGCAGCGTCCGCGGATCTGGAATGGCGCTGCCCTTCCGAACCAGCAGCGTCGACATCTGCTTCTCCTCCAACGTCGCCGAACACGTCCGCGACCCGTGGCTCATGGCCGAGGAGATGCTGCGCGTCACCAAACCCGGCGGGATGACAGTGCTGTCCTACACCCTGTGGTTGAGCCCGTTCGGAGGCCACGAAACCAGGCCGTGGCACTACCTCGGCGGGGAGTACGCCGCCCGCCGCTACGCCCGTACCCACGGGCAAGAACCGAAGAACCGATTCGGCGAATCCCTGTTCGACATCGGCGCCGCCGACGGACTTCGATGGGCGCGAGCAACCCCGAACGGAACCCTCGTCGCCGCATTCCCGCGCTACCACCCGCGCTGGGCTTGGTGGCTCATCCGCATACCCGGACTGCGCGAGCTACTCGCCAGCAACCTCGTGCTCGTCTTCCGGGCGCACTGATGCTGTGAGTACGTTGGAAAGATGACTGCGCTGGCATTGGATATCGGAGGAACCAAGATGACCGCGGCCATCGTCGGAGACGACGGCAGGCCAGGCGAGGCGTTGACGGTTCCGACGCCGAAGGCCGAGGTGTGGAAGGCGTGCACGGACCTACTCGACGCAGTTGCTGTCGGCGCCGATATCGGCAGAATCGGAATTGCGTGCGCCGGACCGGTCGATACGACCGAAGGTATCGTCGCGCCGATCAACATCGAGGAGTGGAAGGACGGCTTCGCGATCGCGAATGCCGTGCAGGAGCAGTTCCCACAGGCCTCGACTTCGCTGGCCACGGACGGAGGTTGCGCAGCGCTCGGTGAACACAAGTTCGGCGCAGCCCAGGGCGTCGACGACGTTCTCAGCATCGTGGTCTCCACCGGCATCGGCGGCGGGCTCGTGCTGGGGGGCTCCATCGTGGCGGGACGCAGCGGCAACGCCGGCCACGTGGGCCACATCGTGGTGCCGGGATCGACGACACCGTGCGCGTGCGGCGGTTTGGGTTGCGTCGAGACAGTGTCGAGTGGGCCGTCGGCCGTGCGCTGGGCCCAGGAACAAGGGTGGACCGGCACCACCGGGGCCGAGCTGGCGGGGGCCGCAGCCGATGGCGAGGTCGTGCCCATCACGGCCCTCCAGCGGGCCGGAGTTGCCCTCGGGCAAGCCATCGCCTCGGCCGTCGCGCTCGTCGACGTGAATCTCGTCGTCATCGGCGGCGGTTTCGCGCAGGCAGGTCCGCCGCTGTGGGATCCGATCCAGGAGTCGGCGGCGCTCCATGCGCGTCTGAAGTTTCTCGGAGGACTCGAGATCGTACCCGCCAAGCTCGGGGCGCTGGGGACGTTGACAGGCGCGGCAGTCCTCGCGGCTTCGGCATAGCTCCTTCCCAATTTCTATAACGTGTTCTAGTGTCGGTGCATGACCGACTTCGACACACTGTTCATCGGCGGACACTGGACCACGCCGTCGACCGAGGAGACACTCGAGGTCTTCTCCCCCGCTACGGAAGCCCGCGTCGGAAGCACTCCCGTCGCAGCTCCCGCCGACATCGACGCCGCCGTCGCCGCAGCGCGGACGGCGTTCGAATCCGGGCCCTGGGCCCGCTCAGCCCCCACCGAACGAGCACAGGTTCTCTCCAGGGTCGCCGCACTCATCGAGGAGCGCTCCGCGGAACTCACCGAGGTGATCTCGGACGAGATGGGTGCACCGCACGCGATGGTCGGCATGCTTCAGCAGACGCCGGCGTTGGCGGTGCTCGCCTACTGCAGCCAGTTGGCCGAGACCTTCCCCTGGCAGGAGACCCGGCACGGCGCCTTCGGACAGACCCGCGTCACACGCGAACCAGTCGGCGTCGTCGCGGCCGTCATCGCATGGAACGTGCCCCTGTTCCTCGCCGTCAACAAACTCGCGCCCGCTCTGCTCGCAGGCTGCTCGGTACTGCTCAAACCTGCACCCGAGACCCCACTCGGCGCGAACCTGCTGGCCGACATCATCACCGAGGCCGGCGTTCCGGAAGGAGTCCTGTCGGTGCTCCCCGGCGGAGCGGAAACCGGCGAATATCTGGTATCGCATCCCGACGTCGACAAGGTGACGTTCACCGGCAGCACAGCCGTCGGGCGATCCATCGGGACCATCGCCGCCCAGCAACTGAAGCGGTGTTCACTCGAACTCGGCGGCAAGTCCGCAGCAATCCTGCTCGACGACATGGACATTGCGTCGACGATGCCGATGCTGCTGATGTCGGGTCTGATGAACAGTGGGCAAGCATGCGTGGCGCAGACCCGCATCCTCGCGCCGCGCTCACGGTACGACGAAATTCTCGACGCCATGGTCGCCGGACTCGGATGGATGACCGTCGGCGATCCCAAAGACCCTGCGACACAGATGGGTCCACTGATCTCGAAGAAGCAGCGCGATCGCGTCGAGGGATACATCGCGAAAGGAAAAGAGGAGGGCGCTCGGATCGTGTGCGGCGGCGGACGCCCCGAGGGCCTCAGCACCGGCTGGTACGTCGAGCCCACGATTTTCGCCGACGTCGACAACTCGATGACCATCGCACGGGAGGAAATCTTCGGCCCGGTGCTCGCTGTCATCCCCTACGACTCGGTGGACGAGGCGATCAAGATCGCGAACGATTCCGACTACGGCCTCGCAGGCTCGGTGTGGACGACCGATATCGACCGAGGCCTGGAAGTTGCTGCCCAGATTCGGACCGGCACATACGCAATCAACTGGTACGCCTTCGACCCCGGATCACCTTTCGGCGGGTACAAGAACTCCGGTATCGGACGCGAAAGCGGGCCCGAGGGTCTCGACGCCTACTGCGAACTCAAGTCGGTCCTCATGCCGCCGGGATACATGTGAAGCACCGATACATGTGAAAACACCTCCGCCGCCCGTATGTACGGGCGGCGGAGGTGTTTACATGCTGCTCTAGCCCAAACGCTGCTTGAGGGCGTCGAACTCGTCCTGGATGCCGGTGGGCAGCTTCTCGCCGACGAAGTCGAACCACTCCTGGATCAGGGGGATCTCCGCCTTCCACTCGTCGACGTTCACTGCGAGCGCCTCTGCTACGTCGGCCGTGGACACGTCCAGGCCGTCGATGTCGAGAGCGTCGGCGGTGGGAACCACACCGATCGGCGTCTCCACACCCGCAGCCTTGTGCTCGATCCGCTCGACGATCCACTTGAGGACGCGGGAGTTCTCACCGAATCCTGGCCAGAGGAAGCGCTTGTCGTCTCCGCGGCGGAACCAGTTGACGTAGAACACCTTCGGCAGTTTGGAGTCGTCAGCGTTCTTGCCGAGGTCGATCCAGTGCTGGAAGTAGTCACCGACGTTGTATCCGAGGAACGGCAGCATCGCCATCGGATCGCGTCGAATGGTACCGACGGTGCCCTCGGCGGCAGCGGTCTGCTCGGAGCCGACGGTGGCGCCCATGAATACGCCGTGCTGCCAGTCGCGGGCCTCGGTGACCAGGGGGACGGTCGTCTTGCGTCGTCCACCGAACAGGATTGCCGAGATCGGCACACCCTGCGGGTCGTCCCATTCCGCTGCCATCGACGGGCACTGGGCCATGGGGACGCAGTAGCGCGAGTTGGGGTGTGCGGCGTTCTCGCCGGACTCGGGCGTCCAGTCGTTGCCCTTCCAGTCGATCAGGTGCTGCGGGGTGCCTTCGAGCCCCTCCCACCAGACGTCGCCGTCGTCGGTGAGACCGACGTTGGTGAACACGGAGTTGCCCTGGTCGATGGTCTTCATCGCGTTGGGGTTCGAATCCCAGTTGGTACCGGGTGCGACACCGAAGAAGCCGAATTCCGGGTTGACGGCGTACAGGCGCCCGTCCTCGCCGAAGCGCATCCACGCGATGTCGTCGCCGATGGTTTCGGCTCGCCAGCCCGGAATGGTCGGCTGGATCATCGCGAGGTTGGTCTTGCCACACGCCGACGGGAACGCCGCAGCAACGTAGTAGGCCTTGTCCTCGGGAGAGATCAGCTTGAGGATCAGCATGTGCTCGGCGAGCCAGCCCTCGTCGCGGGCCATCGCCGAGGCGATACGCAGCGAGTAGCACTTCTTGCCGAGCAGCGCGTTGCCGCCGTAACCGGAGCCGTAGCTCCAGATCTCGCGCGACTCCGGGAAGTGGGTGATGTACTTGGTTTCGTTGCACGGCCAGGGCACGTCGTCCTCGCCCTCGGCGAGGGGTGCGCCGAGCGAGTGCAGCGCCTTGACGAAGAATCCGTCGGTACCGAGCTTGTCCAGAACAGCGGATCCCATGCGCGTCATCACACGCATCGATACGACGACGTACTCGGAGTCGGTGATCTCGACGCCCAGCTTGGGATCATCGGCGCCGAGCGGCCCCATGCAGAAAGGAACGACGTACAACGTGCGTCCGCGCATGCAGCCGCGGTACAGGTCCGTCATGAGGCCGCGCATCTCGGCCGGATCCATCCAGTTGTTGGTGGGCCCGGCGTCGATCTCGCGCTCGGAACAGATGTAGGTGCGCGACTCGACACGGGCGACGTCGGACGGATCGGAATTGCCCAGGAACGAGTTGGGCTTCTTCTCGTCGTTGAGACGAGTGAACGTGCCGGCCTCGACCAACGCTGTGGTGAGCCGTTCCCACTCCTCGTCGGAGCCGTCAGCGAAGACCACACGATCCGGCTCGGTGAGTTCTGCCACCTGCTGTACCCAAGCGAGAAGCTCGCGGTGCTGGGTGGGCGGGGCGGCGTCAGTGCCGCTCAAACCGGGAATGGTCGCTGAGGTCATCTAACTCTCCTGGGGTGAGCCGGAACCAGATTCAACACTCGTTCGCTGGCGGGCATTACAGCGAGGCGTTTGCAGATCTGACCTTCCCCTCTCGGTGGGGAGCTGCCCGATCACTCGATCCGCGTATACCGCATAGTACCGGCAACGTCAATCGAGGACACGGGCGCCGGGTGTCCTGAACCTAGGTTAACGGTGGATGTCACTCTTCCGGCACCAGGGTGTTGTCCGATTGGTCACAGAAACGATTCAGCTCGCGTGCAAGCGGGGCCGAACAGTCCCCGAACTGGCGCAGAGCCATGTCAATACATATGCCTGCCCTAGTCGAAGACCTCTCCTTCGCTTGTCTGCTCCCAGCGCGCGGACCCGTCGGCGGCTCGCAGGATCTCCCAGGATTGGTAATGCCCGCCACGTCCGATGGTGGTGAACGTATCGATCACACCGTCGAGGTCACGGTCCCGTGCGACCGTCATTCCCGCATCCGTGTAGCTCACTCGGCTCTCGAAATACGAGTCCCCGTCCACGTCGAAAAGCTCGACACCGTTCGCTCCGAAACTCGACACCCCACCGACACCGGCAACCGCAGCCGAGCTCGCGTCCGGTTCGGCACCGACTGGGTCGGTCAGGTCGGCTCCCAGAAGCAACGCCTCATCGATGTCCATGCTCGAACTCCAATCGTGACGACGTTCTCTTCTAACTGCTCAGACGCGCACGGGGCCCCGTCGGTTCCGTCCGCGCGGGAAGATCGAACTTCTCCAGGCCACGTTCGAGAGCCATCAGGTCACGGTCGCATGCGGCGAGGACAGCGGCGCGCTGCTCAGCGGCGGCCCGGAGTTCGGCTTCGACTCGTTCCAGCTCCGACTCTGCGGCGGCTGCGCTCGCCCGAGCGGATTGGTGCGAGGCCGCGAAAAACACCGACTCGGCCGCGAGGATGCGACCGAGCGCGCTCTGTTCGACCGCCGACTTGGTCGACACCGCAGCCTCGGCCACCCAGGCTCGCAGATGCGCTCGATCGGCCACCAACCTTCGCGATCTCACCAACCACCACGCACACAGTGCGCCGAGCACGAGTGAGACAGGTACGACGGCGATATCGAGGGCCGGCACCATCTCGATCGGCGACATCGCGATCCGCCCCAGGCCAACACCGGCCGAGGCGCCGAGAAGAATCATCATCTTGTCTTCGACGCCTCGTCGCCGAGGACTGGGTCCGGGCTGTTCGCTGGCTGCTTCCGGCGGGGCTGGTAGCTCGGCGGCCAGCTCGAGGTCGGCGTCGATGGCACGAAGCCGGTCGCCGAGACGGTCCTCGACCTTGGACGCGGCTTGCTGCAGTTGTTCGCCCAGGTGTTGCTGAAGATGCGTCAGCTCCGCCCTGTTCGCCGCATCGATCGACTCCCGCGCTGCGGTGGAGAACTGCCGAATGGACTGCCCCAGGTCGTGCACCAACTCCGACCGAGTCAACTGCAGCCTGCTGCGCAGTGCCGTTGCCCTATCCGTCCGAGCGCGATCGCGCATATCCGCCAGCCGCGCGCGTTCACTGCGCAGTGCCACCGTCGTCGCCCCGCTCGTCACTGCACGCGCCTTGTCGACGATCTCGTGGCGTGCTCCTGCGGCGGCGGCATGAACGGCGGCGTTGTACTTGCGGTCGCGAAGCAACGATTGCGACTGCGACAGCGCCCGGACGAGGTGCGCGAGAACATCCTCGAACCCGGACTCCTCGAGCAGCGCCGAACGCATCCTCGGGTCGATCGCGATGCGCGCTCTCTCCGCAAGCTTGGCCGAGATGGGCCAGAGCGTCACGTCGACAGCCCTGGGGACGTGTTCGGCGACAGACTGCGCAATCACCTCATGCACTGCACGCCAGTCCCGGTGGACGTCCGTCTTGTTGACGGCAATCGCGACCGTGGTGGAGTGCAGTGCCGGAGCGAGATCGGTGAGCGCGCGGCGACCGAGCGGCGCCGACGCGTCGACCACGAAGAGCACGGCGGCGGCCGAGTCCACCTCGCGTGCGCGTTCGAGGGGCGCCCCGAGGTTCGTCTCGGCCATTGCATCGAGCTCGGTCGCCACGGTGGTGACACCGGAACCGGGCATTCCCGTGACGAAGACCCCTGCGGGTTCGGCTCGTCTTGCGGCGGCCACCAGATCGACACCTGCCGGATACCACCGCTTGACGACGCTGTCCATATCGGAGGGGATGTCGATCATCGCGTTGCCAACCGCATGTAGCCGCGCGCAACGGCGAGGGCGGCCCGTGCCTGCGCGGGCGAGCCCGCGGACCGGAAGCGTTCATGCCACAGCTGCACCGTCTCGTACGTGGGCAGATTCGTTTCCGGCTCGCCCAGTGCGTGCAGAGCGGCTCGCATGACTGCAACAACCGCTTCGTCCGAGGCCAGGTACTGCTCGATCTCGGGGCAGCTCGCGGGGTTCTGCACCGCCAGTTCGGTCAACCGGTGCAGCAACCGGCCGTCGCGCTGCACCTGGACGCCGTCGACGGCTTCCTTCACGGCCTGGGCCACATCGTCGATGCCGCTCCTCCGTGCGAGCAACACGCGCAGAATCGCGTCCTCGGTGGCCGAGTTCTCCAGCAGGGCCGCAGTCACCACCCCGATACCGAATGTCTCGAGGTGCCCCAGAAGTTCGAGTCTTTCGTGCCGCGACACCGGAAGGTCGGCCGCGACGAAGCGGTCCGGCGTCAGCAACATCTCTGCAGTCACGGCCCGGGCGATGGCACGAAGCGCGTCGAAGCTCTCCGGTTTACCTTGCGCGAGGCTGACGGCGATGGTGCTCATCAGCGGAAACACCGTCACGCCCATCGCCGCAGACATCTGCTCGACGAGAAGTTCGGGATCGTCGACGGTGTCCGCCTTGGCGAGCACGACCACCAACTCAGCCGCCGCACGTTCGATCGCTTGGGCCACTGCGTCGACATCGGCTCGGTGTACGCCGCCGGCAAGTACATGGACGATCACATCCCCGTCGAGTTCGGGGTCAGGCGCGCGGGGAACGTCGATCGACGCTGCCTCCACCACTACCTCGCCCAGCCCGACATCGTGACGGGTGTGGAGCGCGGCACGCACCGATGACTTCCCCACTCCGGTTCGCCCGGATACCAGTACTCGTATCGGCGCGAAACACGCGTCGGCAGCGATCCGGATTTCCTGTTGGATCCGTGGATCACCCACCACCTGCGCGAGTGCTCGAACACGATCCGATGACACGCCGTTCACGTTTCCCCCCGGTTCAGCTCACAGTGAACGACCGGTCCCCACCCGTCGCGGTCGCCAATTCTCGCACAGGACACCGACACGCCGCTGCCAATGCAAGGGCTCTGGCCTGCATCGACACCATAAGTCTCAACCACAACTCGAGACCCACCTGTCACACGCGCGCTCGATGCGCGACAATGGACGCGTGAACGACGCACGGAGTACCGCCCACGACCTCGGATCAGGGTCCGACAACACGTCAAGCGTGCGGTCTTCCGACGCCGAGCCGGCCGCGCAGCCTGCGGAGGCGCAGAGTCTCGACCGCGGCAATCGCCTGTACCCGCGCGTGACCAGCTTCCGTTCGCGGCGAGGCGCGCTGACCGACGCGCAACAGCAGACGTGGGATGCCTTGTGGCCGCGAATCGGACGTGATGTCGCGAACGAGCACATTGACGTCGACGCCTGGTTCGGACGTCATGCGCCGACGATCCTCGAGATCGGCTCGGGCACCGGAACCGCGACGACGGCCATGGCCACCGCCGAACCACACATCAATCTCATGGCGGTCGAGGTCTACCGCCCCGGCTTGGCACAGACCCTGCAGCAGATCGAACGGGACGGTATCGACAACGTTCGCCTGCTGCGCGGTGACGCCATGGATGTCCTCGAGAACATGCTGACGTCGGAGTCACTCACCGGTGTGCGCGTCTTCTTTCCCGACCCGTGGCCGAAAGCGCGCCACCACAAACGCAGACTGCTGCAGGGGCCGACGTTCGCGATGATCGCGGACCGCCTCGAACCCGGTGGCGTTCTGCACGTAGCCACCGACCATGCCGAGTATGCAGAATGGATTGCCGAGGCGGGGAACGCTGAGCCCGGCTTGACCGTTCTCGACTGGGAGTCTCCGATGACACACGAGCGGCCGATCACCAAGTTCGAGGGCAAAGCCCAACTTGTAGGCAGCTCGGTGACGGAGTTGATATGGGGGAAGAGCCCACGATGAGCTACAACGGTGATGTTCCGGACCCCACACCTCCCCTCGCGCCCGCGCTCGACACGGGTGATTCTCGCCACACCAAGCGGGTTCTGTTGGTGTGGGACGCACCGAACCTCGACATGGGTCTCGGCGCCATCCTCGGTGGCCGCCCGACGGCCGCCTACCGCCCACGATTCGATGCGCTGGGCCGATGGCTCCTTCAGCGCACCGCAGAACTGTCCGTGGACGGGCAATCCACACTCGAACCCGAAGCCACAGTGTTCACGAACATCGCTCCGGGCAGCGCTGATGTAGTTCGCCCATGGGTCGAGGCGTTGCGTAACGTGGGCTTCGCGGTGTTCGCCAAGCCGAAGATCGACGAGGACAGCGACGTCGACGCCGACATGCTCGACCACATCGATCTGCGTAATCGTGACGGTGGGCTTGCCGGAGTCATGGTCGCGTCCGCGGACGGGCAGGCGTTTCGTGAGCCGTTGGAGAGCATCGCTGCAACGGGTGTACCCGTCCATGTGCTCGGCTTCCGTGAGCACGCAAGCTGGGCGGTCACGTCCGAGACCCTGGAGTTTCTCGACCTCGAGGACATTCCTGGTGTCTTCCGGGAGCCATTGCCACGGGTGAGCCTGGACTCGCTGCCGGACGAGGGTGCCTGGTTGCAGCCGTTCCGCCCACTGTCCGCCCTGCTCGTCGGGCGCCAAGGAGTTTCTTAAGTGTTCGCCAGATGGGGAGACCTCGTCCACCGCTTGCGGTTCACGGTCATCGGAGTCATGGTGGCCGCGTTGCTGGGCTTCGCAGCCTACGGTCTCGATCTCAACGACCATCTGAGCCAGAGCGGCTGGGACGATCCGGGCTCGGAGTCGGTCCAGGCAGCTCGACTGGCCGATGAGACCTTCGGGCGCGACAAGCAGGCAGACGTCATCGTTCTCTACACCGCTCCAGAGGGTTCGACCGTCGACGATCCGGAGTTCAACGCCAAGGTCACCGACAGTCTCAACTCCCTCGTCGCGGACAATCCCGAGCAGATCGACCGCATCAACGGCACCTACTTCCGGGTCGACGGGGTGGCCAGTGCGCCTGCTTTGGCGACGGCCGACCGAACACACGCCATCGCCAGCATCGCGATAGTCGGCGACAACGACACCGAACTGACCAACAATTTCCAGGCTGTCAAGGATGTCTTCTACATCGACGGCGTCGACGTGCAGGTCACCGGTCTGCAGGCTGTTGCCGGCGCACTTCAGTCGACAATGGCGAACGACATCAAGCGGATGGAGCTGCTGGCCATCCCGGCCGTCGCGATACTGCTGTTCTTCATCTTCGGCGGCGTCGTCGCCGCTGCGCTTCCCCTGATCGTCGGCGGCCTGACGGTCGTCAGCGCCAACGGCATCGTCAAGCTCTTCACCAACTTCACCGAAGTCAACAGTTTCGTGGCCCCTGTTGTCTCACTGGTGGGGCTCGGTCTCGCGATCGACTACGGGCTCTTCATCGTGTCGAGATTCCGCGAGGAACTCGGCGACGGCCGCACCACGCAGCAGGCTGTTCGACGATCGGTCATGACAGCGGGCCGCACCGTCGTGTTCTCGGCGACCATGATCGTCGCCAGTCTCGGTGGTCTCCTGCTTTTCCCCCAGGGCTTCCTCAAATCGGTCGCGTACGGATCCATCGCGACCGTTGCGCTCGCCGCCCTCACCGCGATCACGATTCTTCCCGCCATGCTGGCCGTATTGGGGCCCCGGGTCGACGCCCTCGGCTTCAAGTTCATGCGCAAGACCAAGTCGTCCGAGGAAATCGAGAACGGCATGTGGGGCACGCTGACCCGCTGGGTCATGCGCAACCCGGTCAAGGTCACCGTCCCCATCGTTCTCGGCCTCGTCCTGCTCACCTTGCCCGTGGGCAACATCAAGTTCGGTGGTATCAACGAGACCTACCTCCCACCGAACAACGTCACCCGGGAAGCGCAGGCCGAGTTCGACGAGCTGTTCCCCGGCCAGCGAACCGAGCCGATCAAGCTCGTCATCGAAGATGCGCAGGGCCCGAATCTCGCGGCAATCACCGGGCAGGCCAACCAGGCACCTGGGCTGGTCGAGAAGTTCTCTCCCACCGGCGCCAGCAAGGACGGGATAATCGTCTTCAAGGCCGGGCTCGTCGACCGCAACGACGCCACGGCCACGATCGATTACCTCCGAAGTATCGACGTGCCCGAGGGTGCGACGGTGATGGTGACCGGCACGCCCGCCATCGAGCAGGACTCGATCACGGCCCTCATCGACAATCTTCCGTTGATGGCGATCCTCGTCGTTCTCGTCGTCACCCTGCTCATGTTCTTGACGTTCGGATCGTTGGTGTTGCCGATCAAGGCCGTCCTCATGACGACGCTCGGACTTGGCGCGACGATGGGTATCTTGACCTGGATCTTCGTCGAAGGCAACGGTGCGGGATTGATGAACTTCACGCCCGGTCCGATCATGGCACCAGTTCTGGTGCTGATCATTGCCATCGTGTTCGGGCTTTCGACCGACTACGAAGTGTTCCTTGTTTCACGCATGGTCGAAGCGCGCGACAAGGGCGCGAGCACCAGCGAGGCCATCCGCATCGGAACCTCGCACACCGGCCGCATCATCACTGCCGCCGCGCTCATTCTCATCGTGGTGACCGGCGCGTTCGCGTTCTCCGAGCTGGTCATGATGAAGTACATCGCGTACGGCATGATCGCCGCGCTCATCATCGACGCCACCGTCATTCGTATGTTCCTCGTGCCTGGAACGATGAAGCTGCTCGGCGACGATTGCTGGTGGGCACCGCAGTGGATGAAGCGCATTCAGCAGAAGCTGGGACTGGGCGAAACGGTCCTCGACGACGAAGTCGTGTCCGGCGATATCCCCGAACTCGTGATGGCGGGGGCAGCGCCGGCGGCTGCATCGAAAGGCGATTCGGCCGCGCCTCGCAACGAGCCGTTGACCGAGCCGATCCCCGTCGTCTCCCCGACCGGGTCCGGCCCGATCAGAGCGACTCATGCCGCCCGCGAGGACGAGCGACGATCGGTCACCGGTAGGCCCGCGCACGCCCCGGCGGTCCCCCCAGCCGACAGCCCCGCACCCTACAGCCCTGCACCCCACACCCCTGGCCCGGTGCCCGTCAGCAGCGCCGAATCGGCTACCCCGCCGCCAAACCAGGACACCTCGCCTCGCCAGCCGCAGGTACCGCGCGAGCCGGCGCGTCAGGCCAGGCCGATCGTCAACGCCGAGTCGACGCCGGATCCTCGGTCCATCGAAAGCTGGCTGGCGGATCTGAGGGCGCCGTCCAACGCCCCGCGCACCGAGCAGCAACCCCTCGACGAGGGCGACCGTGCCGGTACCGGCGAACAGAAGGATGCCAGCGAGCCGAAGCGAGGTCGGCGGCGGGCGGACTCGAGCAACGGCACCGCATGGCCATCCACCCGGTCGTCGTCGGCGAGTGAGCCGGAATCCTCGCCAGTACCCGATCGAAACGGCCACCGCGGCGAGACCAACGGCACCGAGCGCAACGGCACCGTCACGGTCGAGCCGAACGCGCTCGGTAGTGAGACCGCAGCGCCCCGTGAGGTTCGCGGTGAGCAACCCACCGGAGGGGTTCGCGGCTACTCGCAGTCCCAGGGAACGCCCAACGGATCGGCACGTTCGCCGCGTGCGGCGACCGCCCCTCGCGCCCGGTACGACATCTCCACCCGCAACGCACCTCGCCCGGAGCCGGACGATGTCGAGAACCCCGCCGGCTCTTCGGATTCGGAAAACTCCACCCGACGCGCCTCGAGACGAGCGCCCGAGGACTCGTCGACCCGGAACTCCGACGCCGACAGCGGCCGGCACCGTGGTGGAAGTCAGGCTCTGAGCGTCAGTGAACTGCTCGCGCGCGAGCGCCGGAGGTAACTCCGGCGCTCGCGAACCTGGGGAGCGGACCGCTACACGGGGCTGGAGGCCTCGGTCACGTGCGCGAACCGGCGCGCATACCGGGTGCCCGCAAGCAGTAGGAGCAACCCGACGACGATGAAGGCTCCCACTCGGAACATTCCGTCGAGTGCACCGAGGTCGAACAGAAACAGTTTCGCCACCGATGCCGCTGTCAATGACAGACCCGCCATGAGCGCGATATGCGCGTACTTTTCGCTGCGCAGACCGAGCGCAAGCAACGCCATCGCCGCCGCCATCCATGCGATTGTCGCCGCGCAATGGCCGGCGACGAACCCGGTCTCGCCGCCGAGGGCTGCGATACCGAGCGCAACGGTTGCCGCGGTGCTCGCATAGATCGCGACGAGTCCCGCGATGATCCAGCAGGCCCCGAGATTGGCGTCGGCGATCTCCAATTCCGCTGCCACTCGAACCATTCCGACCGCGAGCGCAACCAGCAGGAATCCCGCAAGCACCACCCCGTATCCACCTGCAGCATGGGCGGAGTCCACCACCGAGGCAGGTGGACTGACCAGCAGAAATCCCACCGTCCCGAGTGCCGCGAAGGCAGCTGAAGTGAAATAGGCCAACCGTGACCGCGACCGCTGCGCGGCGACGACCAGCACTGCAGCGACGACCAACAGTGCAAGGGGCCGATAGTCGACCGCCGTCGGCAGGAGGACCGCTTGTAGCAGCGCCAGGGATCCGATGGTCGTGAGCACCACTCTGGCGTTCCGCGGCAGCCACCGCAGCGCGACGAGCGTGATGACGGCAACGAGTGCCACAGTCGACTCGATGATGGACGCCGTCCACGTTCCGAACATGGTGCCAGCAGCCAGAATCGGTAGAGCCGCAAAGCCTATCGTGGCAGTCGCCATGGTGTCGGCGTTGTTGCGACGGAGCAGAGCGGCGGAGCTGCCGAGCCCGAACGCCGCTACCACGGCGGAGACGATGAGAAGGATCAGCGCATCGATATCGGAGATATCGCCCAACCCGGCCTGCGCGATGGCGATCAGCGAGACCACCACGATCGGTACCGTGCGAACGGCGCCCAGAATGGGCCAGTCTCGTCCCAGCTGGGCGGCAAAACTTGCCACGAACGTCGCGGCGAAGAAGCAGACCAGCGCCGGAGTGATTCCTCCGGTCAACACCGGCGCGCAGAGTGCTACTCCGGTCAGAATGAGTACCGCCATGGCCTGCGATCGCCACGAGACCGCCAGCGCGACACCGGCGGCGGCGATACCGAACGCGGCAACGAGACCGATCGATGTTTCCAGCCACTCGTAGATCACCGTCATCGCAACCACGTCGAGGTAGAGACCGGCAATGCCCGTGGCTGCGACCGCGATCCCGCCGACACGACCACCAGGCTTACCGAAGACGCGAGATCCGATGTAGACGAGGGCGATCGAGAACACTGCGCCGACGCCGACGCGCAGTTCCGGACCGAACCAGCCGGCCTGCGCCGCCAGAATCAGCAGCATCACGACACCGACGAGAGTCACACCCGCACCGGCGACGGCCAGAACGCGGCTGATCACGCCGTCGCGTTGCCACCACGGCGTCTTTTCTACTCGTGGCGCGCGCACCTCAACGCGGCGCGCTGGAGGGGTAACCACCGGTTCAGCCCGGGGGCGGGAGTGTGGCGGCATCGGTTGGGGGCCGGTGTCCCACCGCGGGCGCCCCGGCTGAGGCAGAGGCTGCCGGGGTGCTTGGACCGGCTGGGGTGCTTGGACCGGCGGGGGTGCTTGGACCGGCGGGGGTGCTTGGACCGGCTGGGCCACCAGTTGCGCGTGCAGGGCGCCGAGGTCGCCGGAGAGTCGCCGCAGCTGATCACCGAGGGAGGCGAATTGACCGGACAATCCGGCCACCAGGTGCGGGTCGAGTTGGGTACCGCGGTAAGTGGACATGCCGAGAATCATTCGCTGAACCACACCGATGCGCCTGAGTAGTTCTACTCGTTCGAGGTAGGGGTTCTCCGCAGAATGTCACTCACCGAGGAGTGTCACTGACCGAGGAGTGTCACTGACCGAGGAGTGTCACTGACCGAGCATTTTGCGAAACGAGGTTCCGAACGGGTGTTTGGCGGTGATCGATCCGAATCTCACTTTGCCGCGAACGACGATGTGCAGCGGGCCGATCGGAGGTCCCGTGCGCACCTTGTTGTTTGCACTGCCGCCGACCGTTTCGACGGCGTTGAGGTCGACCGTCGCCTCCGAGGGCACGACGAGCGTGACGGTGCTGCAGTAATCGTCGATACTGACCTCGACGACCTGCGAGGACATGACGGCCTGGGTGAAATCGAGGGTCACCGTCGACAGCTTGCTTTCGATTGACAGGGCGCGTGGGACGTTCCACGGTCCTTTGCGGGTGACGGTCGACATGGTTCCCCGGATCGCCTCGGCGCGACTGTCGTGCCACCCACCGACGTGATTCGGTGCGTAGGTGCGAGCCTGATGCGGCGGGTACTGAGGCTGCGGCGGGTACTGGGTCTGCGCCGGGTGCGGGGTCTGCGCCGGGTACTTCGCCTGCGCAGGGTGTCGGTTCGGGCTCACTGGGCCCTGCTCTTCGGCGACTTGCATACCCGGAAGGTCGATCAGCACCGAGTTCAGCTCTCCACGAGTTTTGGCCGCGAGCGCGGTGTCCATCCGCTCGGTGAACTCGCCGAGCGAGAGCATCCCTTGCCCGACAGCGCGTTGCAGCAGCTGACCGACATGTTCCTTCTCCGCGTCGGACACCCGTAAATTCCTCGCCTCCATGAAGCCCACAATAGGCGAAAAGCCCATGACGGGGGTCAATCGGCGACGCGGCCACATCCGAGAACCGCGAGCATGCCGTCGACCGAGGCGGGCCAACCGAACTGCTCGGCACGGCTTCGCGCCGCGCGCCGTCGGGACGCGGTCGGTATGTCGAGGACGCGCGACAGTTCGCATGCGAATCCGTCTGCGGTGTCGTCGAAGTGGCCACCACACGCCGGTGTGACGATGTCTGCCAGCGCCGAGGATCGCGACACCACTACAGGTGTTCCGGTGGCCAGCGATTCGAGCGCCGCGAGCCCGAACGTTTCATGCGGGCCGGGTGCCAACGCGACATCGGCCGAGGCCAGTAGCGAGGCGAGCTCTTCTCTACCGTCGACGAAGCCCACGAACTCGACTGGGAGGCCGCGTGCGCGACGCTCCAGACCGGGTCGACGGGGTCCGTCGCCGGCCACGACGAGCCGGACATTTGTGCCCGAATAGTGCAGCGCAGCAACGGAATCGATACTTCTCTCGACATGTTTCTCCACCGAGAGTCGACCGCAGTGAACGAGGAGCGAATCGGCGTCGCCGCGCCAGGCGGAGGCGATCAGTGGATCTCGGCGGGATGGATTGAACAAATCGAGGTCGACCCCGAGCGGTACCTCGCTGACGTTGGCGGCGCCGATTCGCTCGAACTCGCGGCGCGCGAAACGAGTCGTGCACACCACCTCGTCGTAGGACCGGGCCGTGCGAGCATTCGCGACATCAGCCATGGCACGCGCGGCCGGTTCAGGGAGTATCTGGCCCAGCAACCTGTCCAACCGCTCGTGCGAGATCATGACGCTGCCGACTCCGCGTCGCGACGCCCACGCACCCATCCCACGAAGTGTCAGACGGTCGGAGACCTCGAGCACGTCCGGCGAGAGCCCGGCCGTCACGTCCGCGACCCGGCGGGGGTCCGCGGCCCGATATCCGCCGGTGAACGGGATACCTACCGCGGGCACGGTGATCCGCAGGACGCCCGTCGGGAGGAGTTCTTCCGACGCCTCGGCCCCCGGGACCACCAGGATCACCTCGTGTCCGCGCGCTGTGTAGCCCGCGCCCAGCTGATCGACCGCTGTCCGAAGGCCACCTGATCGAGGACCGTAGAAGTTCGCCAGCTGCACGATGCGCATTGGCGCGAGTATGACGGCTCGGCATGACCGCGCAGCCACGAGCAGACAAATTCTCCCTGCTCCGGTGGTGACGATCCGGGGCCGGTTCACGCGGGCGTGTACGGGGTATCGGCTATCGATGCAGACCACCATCGACGCCACCGGATCGGCGTCAGCCACCCTCGGATGGGAGCGATACATGAATCCGGACCGCTGGCCGGAGTGGGCGCCCCAAATCATGGGTGTCGACTACGAGCACGACCGCCTCACCGCCGACACCACCGGCCGAGGGCTCGCCGCTGCTGGTGCTGCCCTACGCGCCGGTGGCGAAGATCGCCCTGATGCAGCTGGTCAAAGCCTGATCTACTCGCTGCGCTGCGTCGTCTTCGGGTCGGTCCTGTCGGCCGTCACATCCTCGGCGTCCGGTGTGGGCAGCTTCTGCTCGTCGCCGGCACTGTCCATGTGATCGTCGAACTGGCGAATCGCTTCACCACGCTCGTCGGCGTTCTGCTCGGTATCCGCGTCCATGCCACGTGTCTTCTGCGTGGGGTCGACCGTGGTGTCGACTGGTTCTGAATCAGCGGATCGGGAAGCGGCGGGCTTGTCGGTGTCGGTCATGGCGTCAGGGTTGCCTGAAGAGGGAAGTCACAAACCCTTCTCGATCGCGTAGCGCGTCAACTCGACCCTGTTGGCCAAGTGCAGCTTGCGCAGTGTGGCCTGCACATGGTTCTCCACGGTGCGGTGACTGAGCGACAACCGGGTGGCAATCTGCTTGGCGCTCAGCCCCTTTGCCACCAGCCTCAACACCTCGGTTTCGCGGTCGGACAGCGTGGGGCGGGTGTCGACATGGTCGCTCTGGTCGGGCGCCGTCGAGATCCGTCGATACTCACCCAGCACCAGGCCCGCAAGGCCGGGAGTGAACACGGCTTGGCCAGCAGCCGTGACGCGTACCGCCTCGTACAGATCCTGCGCGGACGCACTCTTGACCAGGTAGCCGGTGGCGCCGGCCTTGATGGCGTCGAGCACGTCCTCGCGCTCCGCCGAAGCCGACAACACCAGAACTCGACTGTTCGCGGAGACCGCGAGCACCGCGGCGGTCGCCTCGGCCCCGTTGCCGTCGGGCAGATGCATGTCCATGAGCACGACGTCGGGCGTGGTGGCGCCGGCACGCCTTCGCGCGGCATCGACGCCGTCAGCGGTTGCCACGACCTCGAACCCCGCTGCCTCGAGATCTCGGGCGACGCCATCGCGCCACATCGGGTGATCATCGACGACCATGACCGAAATGTGCTCGCCGCTCATGTCGGCTCCTTCGGCAGTCGAATTTCCCATTCCGTTCCCGATTCGTCCGTATCCAGCGCGGCCACCCCGCCGAGCATCTCCACCCGACCGAGCAGTGATTTCGATACTCCCATGCGACCTTCGGCCACCGCTTCGGCCAGTCTCCCCGGAGCGATACCGGGGCCGTCGTCGCGAATGCTGACGATGATCTCCTCGCCCATGTCCTCGAGCAGAACGTAAGCGCGCGCACCGGGTCCGGCATGCAGCGCGACGTTGGACAGGGCGGTGGAGACCACCGCGGACACCTCGTCGGCGATACGTCCGTCGAGGAGCACGGGATCGGGCGGTGTGGACACGGACACCGTGGTGCTGGCCTGCGGCCGCAGCAGGCCGGAAAGGTCGACCTCGGTTCTGGTGGCATCGAATCGCGACGGCTCCCCCTGCTCCGAGATGAGCATCCGGAGCGCGACTTCCTGCTCACCGGCGAGTTGAGCGAGTTCTTCTGCCGCTCCGCCGATTTCGAAACCGCGGCGACGCACGAGTGCGAGTACCTGCAGAACCCCGTCGTGTACCTGGCGGGCGAGCCGTTCTCGTTCCTCGGTGATGGCGGCCAATCTGCTCGCGCGTTCGAGCTCCGCATGGGCCCGCCGAGCAGTGTTGCTCGCCAAGCCGAGCGCAAGCCCCACCGAGATCAGCACCGGAGCCGTGGCGTCGGTCCACAGGTCGACGTCGACCTGATCCCGCACGATCGCACTGACCAGCGACAGCATCACACCCGAGGCGATGCCGCCCTTGGGACCGAAGAGGAGCGCCGCGGAGATCACCGCATTGGTGGCCCACAGCGTGGTAGGCAACGTCTGATGCGAGCTGTACCAGTCGTGCTCGGCCACCAACCTGGTCGACGCCATCAACGCGATCACCACGATCTGATCGCCGAGCACCACCTTCCACCGCGCTACCGTCGCCTGCGACAACAGCGCAGCCGACACACCGGTCCATACCGCCATAATGGCGACGAGGACCCAGCTGAGCCGCGCATCGGTGTAGTTGCCGACAGATGCGATCTGGAAGCTGACGGCGTAGGCCAGGGTGATCAGCCGAAAAGCCTGCGAGGCCCGCCACAGCGGGGTGACGGGGTCAATCATTTTCGGGTTCGGCCCCGTCCGGCACCTCGAGCTCGGCTGGGAGCATCTCGAGCTCGTCTGGGAGTATCTCGAGCTCGTCGGGGTCCTCGACGAGCAGAGAACGGATCGCGGTATTGAGGAGGGCGACGATCGGTACCGCCAACAGGCCCCCGACGATGCCGGCCGTGACGATACCGACCGTGATCGCCAGCACCACCGCGAGCGGATGGATACGCACCGCTCGCCCCAGCAGCAGCGGTTGCAGCACGTGAGCTTCGAGCTGCATCACCGCCACGACGATTACCAGCGTCAGCAGTGCGGTCAGAAAACCCTTGGTCACCAGGGCGACGAACACGGCAAGGAACCCGGCGAGAAGCGCCCCGACAATCGGAACGAATGCACCGATGAACACCAGAGATGCCAGCGGCAGCGCCAACGGAACACCGAGTATCGCCAGGCCGACCCCGATGCCGACGGCGTCGGCGGCAGCAACCGCCACCGTCGCACGCACGTATCCGACGAGCGACCTGAAGCCTTGACTACCCGCAATCCGGACCCGGCGTCTCGCTGACCTCGGGGCGAGGCGGGTGACGAACTCCCAGATCTTGCTGCCGTCGTACAAGAAGAAGATGAGGATGAACAGCGTCAGCAGTGTCCCGGTCAGGATTTCGCCGACGACCGTTGCGGTGGACAACGCCCCGCTGGTAACTGCGGCCTGGTTGTCCTGGATGGCTTTGACGACGTTGTCGCTCGCCTGCCGAATCTGGTCCTCGCTGATGTGCAGTGGGCCTTGGGCAAGCCACCCCTCGAGATCGGTGACCGAGGCGGTGATCTGATCTCCGAGTTGGGGCAGGCCCTCGATGAACTGTTCGACGACGAACGTCATGATGCCCGCGACGACACCGATGCTCGCGATGATCGCGATGACGACGGCGGCGGCGCGCGGAACGCGACGGCGGTGCATCCAGTCGACGAGAGGCAGCAGCATCGCCGAGGCCAACAGGGCGATGGCGAGCGGCACGAACACGATGTCGAGTTGGACGACGAGGTAGCAGAACGTGAGGAATCCGGCGAACAGGACAAGCAGGCGCCACGTCCACGCGGCGGCGACTCGAACGTACGGATGTACCGCCTCAGCAGGCGAAGGACGTGTTCCAGGGGAGCCCGAAAGTACCTTCGACGCTTCTGCCTGCGGCTCGCGTTCGGTCACCCGGTAAATTTAACCCGTGCTGGCATCCTACCGAGCGGTCTCGCTCACTCTGAGGAGTCGCTGGCCGCTCTATATGCTCTCGATGCTGCTGTCGAATCTCTTCGGCGCGGTGCTGGTGTTCGCGTTCGTTCGCTACGGATTGCCGCTCGAGGAGTCGCAGCCCATCGTCGCCGACCGGGTGCGCAACGTCTACATTTTCGGCGCCTACCTCGTGCTCGCGGGGGCGATCAGTCTCTACTACGCGGCAGTGATGCTGCGGACGGTGGTCCGCTGGCAGTTGCGCGGCGGCCCGCCGACGCGCCGAGAGCAGATGACGACACTGCACGCACCACTGAGGCAGGCGATCGTCCACTCCATCCTGTGGGTGATCGGCGGCTTCATCTTCGTGATCCTCACCGTGAGCGAGATGCCATCTCTGGCCGTCGCGGTCATCGTCACCGTCGTGATGGCTGCGACCGTGACTTTCGGTTTCACCTACATGCTCGGCGAACGCATCCTGCGACCTGTCGCCGCAATGGCGCTGAGCGAGGGGCGTTTCGATCGCACCTTGACCCCCGGCGTCGGCACTCGCATGGCGATGACCTGGGGCCTCGGGACGTTGATGCCCGTCATCGGCATCATTTTGCTGTGCGTGACGCAGTTGACCACCGACCTCGTGTTCTCCACCAACGCGTTGGCGATCGCCATCATTCTGCTGAGCGGGCTGGCCATCGGTCAGGCGTTCATCCTGTCGATGCTCACCGCGAGCCAGATTTCCGATCCCATCCGCCAGTTGCGTCGCGCCATAGAACGCGTTCAACGAGGCGACAACGACGTCGAGGTCGAGGTGTTCGACGGCAGCGAGATCGGCCGGTTGCAGGTCGGCTTCAACCGCATGATGGAGGAGTCCGCCGAAAGACGCGTTCTCCGCGAGCTCTTCGGCCAGCACGTCGGCGAGGACGTAGCGCGACGCGCATTGCAATTCGGTACCGAACTGGGCGGCGAGACGCGCTTCGTCGCGGTCCTGTTCGTCGACATGGTCGGCTCGACGGCGACGGCGTCGGAACGTCCGCCGGGCGATGTCGTGGTGTTGCTCAACGAGTTCTTTCGTGTCGTCGTCGATGTGATCGACAAGCACCACGGATTCGTCAACAAATTCATGGGTGACGCCGCGCTCGCGATCTTCGGCGCACCGCTGGATCGCCCCGATGCTCCGACGGCGGCGCTCGCAGCAGCCCGTGACCTCCGATTTGCACTCAACGACATCACCGGTCTCGACATCGGCATCGGCGTTTCCGCGGGGCTCGCCGTCGCCGGGAACATCGGTGCCAAGGAACGCTTCGAATACACCGTCATCGGCGATCCGGTCAACGAGGCGTCCCGTTTGACCGAATTGGCAAAACTACGCCCGGGCCGAGTGCTCGCGTCGACCTCGGCGGTCTACTTCGCCAGCGACGAGGAGCAGGAACACTGGGAGCTCGGCGATCAGGTTCAATTGCGAGGCCGGCGTCGGCTCACCCACCTGGCTTGGCCGGTGGAGCGTCCTTGAGCCGGGCCCGGTAGTGGTTACCCTGTGAAGGTGGCCGAACCCAGACCCGAGCGTGTGGCCGATGCACCCCGCAAACGCAAACACAATCGTCTTCGCTGGCTCAAGTGGGCCGCTGGGATCGCATTGCTCGCCCTGCTCGTTGCTGAAGGAATCTATCTGTGGCCGCGGCTGCACGAATCCTGGCAGGCGTTGACCGAAATCCACTGGGGGTGGGTCGCTGGCTGCATCGTCACGCAGGCGCTGTCACTGAGCGCTTTCGGCCGAGTCCAGAAGCAGCTGATGTCCGCAGCCGGGGTGCGCGTGCGGCAGGCGAAATCGGTGGCCGTCATCTACGGAAGCACAGCGATGTCGCTGACGCTCCCCGCCGGCCAGGTGTTCTCCACCGCCTTCACCTACCGCCAGACCCGCCGATGGGGAGCAAGCCCCGTCGTCGCGTCCTGGCAGCTCGCGATCTCCGGGGTCATCGCCGCGTCGGGACTCGCTCTGCTCGGTGTCGCCGGCGCATTGCTCGTCGGCGGATCGGTCAACACCTTCACCCTCGTCGTACCGATCGCGGGCGTGCTCGCGATCGTGTTCGCCGTGCGGTACGTCTCCGCGCATCCATCGTCGATCCGTAGCGCAGCCGGGTGGGTGCTCGGCAAGATCAACAACTTCCGAAACCAAGCACCCGACATCGGCCGCGAACGCGTCGACGCAATCATCGAGCAGGTTCGATTCGTCCGGCTCGGCCCGCGCGATGCGGGCCTGACCTTGACGTGGTCGGTTGTCCACCGTCTCGCGGATGTGGCCTGCCTGGGCTTCGCCTGCTACGCCGTCGGCGCCGATCCCAGATTGTCCGGGCTACTGTTCGCGTTCGCGGCGGCCAAGGCAGTCGGATCGGTCCCGCTCGCCCCCGGTGGACTCGTCGTCGTCGACGCCACCCTCATAGCACTGCTCACCAGCGCTGCCTCGATCAGCGCGTCCCAGGCTGTGGCAGCCGCCTTCGTTTACCGCGCTATCAGTTTCATCCTCGTCGCCATCGTCGGGTGGATCGTGTTTCTGGTGCTCTTCCGCAAGCACCAGCACGAGGATCTGGACTACGACTTCGAACTCCAACGGCGCGAAACCAGCGAACTGCACGCCTCCCGCAGCGACGCCGAGCAGCGCGCAGACAGGGCCGACCCCGAAACTGCTTGAAGGTTGCAGTTTCGGTTGCCCGGCTTTTTCGGAGCGAATGTCACAGTCGGTCACTCTGAGTGTGCGAGGGGGCCATTCGCTCACTCGTGGGTGAGCCAATGTGACATTCGGTCACCAAATGCATGTGTTCTCCGTCACATTCCGCGCTGGCGGAATACATCCGGACCCCGGTCCGTTTAATATTCATATACCGCTTGAACCTTCAACCCAAGGAGCTCACATGACCACCGCCATCGCTTTGCCCGAACTCTCGGCCGGCACCTGGAACATCGACGCCACACACTCGACGGTCGGCTTCTCGGTTCGCCACCTCATGGTCAGCAAGGTCCGGGGACGCTTCCAGAACTTCAGCGGCACGATCACCGTTTCCGCCGACGGGACACCGTCCGTCAACGCCGAGATCGACGTCGCATCCATCACCACCGACAACGAGCAGCGCGACGGCCACCTCAAGACCGCCGACTTCTTCGAGGTCGAGAAGTTCCCGACCGCGACGTTCACCTCCACCTCGGTCAAGCCCAGTGGCGAGAACTTCGTCCTGACGGGTGATTTCACGTTGCACGGCGTCACCAAGTCCATCGAGATGAAGCTCGAGTTCAACGGGGTCAACCCGGGCATGGGCGCGGGACCGGTCGCCGGGTTCGAGGCAACCACCACCATCAACCGTCGCGACTTCGGCATCAGCATCGACATGCCCCTCGAGGGCGGCGGCGCTGTCGTCGGCGACAAGATCACCCTCACCCTGGAGATCGAAGCCGGCCAGGCCTCCTAGTCACCACTCTTGGCACGGCCGAACGGGCCCGCGGACCGATACGTCCGCGGGCCCGTTCTCTATTGTGGGACCGGTGAGCAAGCGAAGCCCCATCATCGCCGCCGTCGTCGATCTCGTCCTCGTCGTCGTCTTCTGCGCCATCGGACGAAGAAGTCACGACGAAGCGAATGCCGTGGCGGGCCTCGCCACCACCGCATGGCCTTTCGTCACCGGAGCCGTCGTCGGTTGGGTTGCCACCTGGGCGCTCTACCGCGACAAATTCGACGCTTACCTGATCGTCCCGACGGGCATCGTCGTCTGGGTTTCGACGGTCGCCGTCGGCATGATCCTGCGTGTGGTCAGCGGGCAGGGAACTGCGTTCAGCTTCGTCCTCGTGGCGTCGACGGTCCTCGCGATCTTCCTGTTCGGATGGCGCGCGCTTGCCAGACTGTTACTTGTAACGAAAAAGTAGCCCCATCGGCCTGCCGGAACACCCACCGGCATGGAACAGTTCACAGATGGCCGACGTGCACAACAAGCAGGACACCGCGTTCTTCGGGCAGCCGTTCGCTCTGGCGAATCTCTTCGGTGTCGAGATGTGGGAGCGCTTCTCGTTCTACGGGATGCAAGGCATCCTCATCTACTACCTGTACTACTCGGTGTCCGATGGTGGCCTCGGACTCGCGGAGAGCTCTGCGACGTCCATCGTCGGCGCCTACGGCGGCACCGTCTATCTGTCGACGATTCTGGGCGGATGGGTAGCCGACCGGTTGCTGGGGTCCGAGCGCACACTGTTCTACAGCGCCGTGATGATCATGTTCGGTCACATCGCTTTGGCCGTCTTGCCCGGATTGCTGGGTGTTGGAGTGGGTTTGGTCCTCGTCGCGTTCGGTAGCGGCGGACTCAAAGCCAACGCGACATCGCTCGTCGGCGATCTGTACGGCGAGCACGACAATCGTCGCGACGCCGGGTTCTCACTGTTCTACATGGGCATCAACATCGGCGCGTTCGTCGGACCCCTGCTCACCGGGCTCGCTTGGGATACGTTCGGATTCCATGCGGGTTTCGGTCTCGCAGCAATCGGTATGGCGGCCGGTTTGATCCAGTACACACTCGGGCGCAAGCACCTGCACGGTATCGGCGCGTCCCCCTCGAATCCGCTGCCCGCAGATCAGCGCATCAAGTGGGGAGCCATCGGCGTCGCCGCCATCGTGGTCGTCGCGCTGCTGTCGGTGTTCGGCGCGATCACGGCGTCCAATATGTCCGATATCGTTGTCGGAGTGACGGTGATCGCCGCCATCGGGTATTTCGCCGTCATTCTCTCGAGCAAGCACATCACCACCATCGAGCGTCGCCGCGTCGTGTCGTTCATCCCGATGTTCATCGCCAGCGCCGCGTTCTGGTCGCTGTTTCAGCAGCAGTTCACGACGGTCCCGCTCCTTGCCGATACCGTGCTCGATCGCAACCTGTTCGGGTGGGAGTTTCCCCCGAACTGGGTGCAGTCCATCAATCCGATCTTCATCATCATCTTCGCGGGTGTGTTCGCGGCCGTCTGGACGAAACTGGGTGATCGCCAGCCGTCGACACCGCTGAAGTTCGCGGCGGGCGTCGGGATCATGGGCCTGGCTTTCCTCGCATTCGTACCCTCGCTGGCCGGCAACAGCATGCCGTTGCTCGCCCTCGTCGGCATCCTGCTGATGTTCACCTTCGCCGAGCTGTTCTTGTCCCCCGTGGGACTGTCGCTCTCGACCAAGCTCGCCCCGAAGAACTTCCACACCCAAATGGTCGCGCTGTTCTTCCTCTCCGTCGCATTGGGTTCGGCGATGGCCGGCACACTGGCCGGTTACTACGACCAGGACAACCCGAATCCGTTCTTCTACAGCGTCGGTGGCGCGTCTCTCGCCGTTGCCGTTGTCCTCCTTGCGCTCACGCCGTGGATCAAGAAGATGATGAGCGGCGTGCGCTAGTTCACGCGAACTGCAGCCAGGCAGCGAGTCCGAGACCGAGAAATACGACGGCAAGGCGCAGAAAATTCGGCGGAATGACCTTCACCACCGGGGGTCCGGAGTACCCGCCGACGAATGCGCCGATCGCCAGAGCAAGGGCCGCCAACCAGTTCACGTCACCGGAGAAGGCAAAGAAGATCGCCGCGACGAGATTGGCGATCCCCAACAGGAAGCTCTTGAGGATGCTTGCACGCCAAATGGAGTCGGACGTGCAGATCAACGCCAGCGCCAGGAAGATCACTCCTGCCCCGGCGCCGAAGTAGCCGCCGTACACCGCCACGAAGAACAGGGCGACAGGATAGAGCGTCGGAAACTTCCTGGTCCCGGCGAAGTTTCGCAATCTGGGCTGCAGCAGTAGCGCGATGGCAGCGAATGCCACAAGAAACGGGACCACCGCTTCGAACGACCCGGCAGGCGCGGTGAGCAGCACGATCGCGCCGACCAGACCACCGACCGCCGATACGATCCCCACGCGAATCAGCTGCCTGCCGTCCTTGGCGATCTCGCTCGACGCATTGGTCGTCGCCCCGACACCCGCCGCGACCAGAGCGACCGTATTGGTGACGTTCGCGGCGACGGGACTCAGACCCGCAGCGAGCAGCGCGGGATAGGACACCAGTGAGGCCAAACCCGTCACGAATCCGACGAGGCCGGCGAAGAATCCGGCGACGACGAGGAGTCCGAATGCGAGCAGGGTCACGAGGGCTAAAGCTACCCCGCGTGCGTTGGCGGTCGCCTACTCGGTACTGCCCGAGGCGATCTCGTCGAGCAGCTTGGTGCTCATCCGCACCGCCTGGTCGTCGTCACCCGCGTCCTCGATGTACACGGCGAACGCGAGGTCGTCACGGCTGCCGATGAACCACCTGTCGTCGACGCTGGCGCCGGCGAACCCAGCGAGACCGGCGTAGCCGCCCAGTCCACGATCGTGCGACGAGTTCTGCAGCAGTGTCCGCAGATTCGCCAGCGCAGCCGGCGCCACAGTGCCGGGATCGGTGTCCGGCGCGGCCGGCTGGCCGACGACGATGGACGGAACCGGTGCGGCTCCCCGGGCGATCGTGGCGCCCAACTGGGCGAGTCCGAATGGTGTTACCGACAATTCGGACGTTTCGTTGCCGACGGTTCGGATCCGCTCGACGGCACTGTTGCCCGACGGGACCGATCCGGTGTGCGCGTCGAGGCCCGGCATCGCATAGTTCACACCCAATCCGACGCCGGACGCGTCGACGCCGCCGGCCGCCAGCAGATCCGACAGCGAACCCGCCGGGTACATCGCCGAGAACGCGATCTGTCCCTGCTCGTTTGCGTAACTGTTCTGCGCGACGGCGACGATGGCGCCGGTGGACGGGGCGATGGCGACGATCGAGGCGGCCGTCCCGACGCTCACCACGGCTTCCTCCGCCGCGAGTTGGATACGTGGATCGAGGGTGGCGTGCAGGTCCGGCCCTCCCGGGCCCTGGAAGCCCGCCTGACGCGTCAGCGACCCGTCGCCGTTCACCACATCGACGGCCCAACCTGCGGTGGCGTCGCGATTCTGCTGCCACGCCGAGCGGAGGGAGTCGAGCAGAGGTGAGGTGATGCGGCGATCGCCCGCGATCAGCTTCGGTGTCTGTGTGACGACGACACCGGGAATCGCCCGCAGATCGTCCTCGAGCACTGCGAAATCGTCGTCTCGGAGGTTGACGGCGAGGATCGAGTTCCCGGCGGATGCGGCCAGCTCGGACAGCATCGAGTCGGCGGTGATCAGTGGGGCAACGACGTCGATCACGTCCGCGAGCTGCGCTGCCGAGGCAGCTGGATCCGGCGTCTGGGCGGGGTCGAGCAGAATGGCGTTGATGGTGCGTTCGTTCATGAGAACGTTCTGCGCGGCATCGAACACGAGCGGCGGCGCGGCGTCGGTGCGGACGTAGCTCACCGAATTGTCGGGGAGCAGATCGGGAGCGAGAACATCGGGTTCCCACGAGATTCGCCACCCAACGCTGAGCTTCTTCGCGCTGCCCCGCGTCGAGTACTGCCAGTCCTTGCCCTCGCCGAAATTCCAATCCGAGTCCAACGTGAAGAATCCGGACTCGTCGCTGAGGTCGACGAACTGCCCGAGCTCGAATTCACTCGTCGACGCCCCATCGGCGGCCAAGCCGTCGAACATCTGCGTCAGGCTCGCGGCCGCGGCATTGGGATACGTCGTCATCGCGGCAGCAGCTGCGATGTCGCGCTTGTTGAGAGCGTCGACGAAGGCAGCGGCCATGTTCTCGGCCTCGCTCTGCGGTTCCTCCATCGTCCACAGCGCCATGGTGCTGGTCAGGGCCAAACTGGCGCCCACTGCAACCACGTATCGACCGCGAATTCGACCGCCGACCGAATGCCTCACACGACTCATGATCACAATGTTCACTGTTGTCACACCAGTAACAAGCACGGGAGCCCTACGCTACGGTCACGATTGCGCTACGCCGGGCCCGGCCGACTAGCGCAGGAGTGGAGCCTGCGGAATGACCCGGTTAGCGCAGGAAGCGTCCGGCCGCTTCGAGGGCGGGGGCCGAGCTCTGTCCGCCCGCGACGAACACTGCGAACGCGAGATCGCCTTGAATCCCGATGAACCAGCCGTGGGCTCCCTCGTTGTTCAGGCCGAACTCCGCGGTGCCTGTCTTGCCGAGCAGATCGGGGATGTCCTGCAGTTGGGTCGCAGTTCCGGAGGTGACGGTTTCACGCATCATCATGCGGATCTGCTCGGCCACCTGAGGGTCGACGGGTTCCGGGGTGGTGTCGCCGGTGCCGGGTTGGCCGTCGATGAGCGTCGGCGCGTTGAGGGCGCCTGCGGCGATGGACGACGCGACGAGGGCCATTCCGAACGGGGATGCCGTCACCTGCCCCTGACCTATTGCCCATTCGACGCGCTGCGCCGGGGTCTCGGCGGATGGGACGTTGCCGGTGACGGTGGTGAGGCCGGGCGTCACGTAGTCGACGCCGAGTCCGTACCGCAGTGCGGACTGGGCGAGGGCGTCGGCGGGGAGTCCTGCGCCGAGCCGTCCCATCGTCGTGTTGCACGATGCCGCGAAGGCTGTTCGGAGCGGGACCTCGCCGAGGTCGAAGTTGTCGTCGTTGGGAATCTGTCGGCCTTCGATGTTCTCGGTGCTCGGGCACGGTAGAACAGTGTCCGGGGTGGCGATGCCCGCTTCGAGCGCGGCCGATGTCGTCACGGTCTTGAAGGTCGAGCCCGGCGGGTAGAGGCCGGTCAGGGCGATGTCGCCCTGCGCGTCGGCTGCGTTGTTCTGGGCAACGGCCAGCACCTCACCGGTCGACGGCTGCAGCGCCACGATCGCGGCCTGCTGCCCCAGTGGCGCCAACGCCTCGTCGGCCTTGCGTTGGAGTTCGGCGTCGAGCGTGGTGGCGATGTCGGGCGCTGGGCTCGCGTCGACTCCGGCCAGTCGATCGGCGCTTCCGTCTGCTGCCACCGACTGGATCGCCCAGCCCTTGTTCTCGTCGATTCGCTGCTGCCACACGTCGGCGACGCCGTTCAGCGCAGGCGAGCTGAGCTCGGAGTCGGCGGTCAGCAGCCGCGTCTGCGGGGCCAGGGTGACGCCGGGGACTTGGGTCAGCTGTGCGGCGATCGGATCGATGTCCGATTGGCGGAGGGTGACCACTGTCGTGGTGTTGCCCTGCGCTGCGGCTTGGTTCGATGCGATCGATTCGGCCGTGATGCCGGGGACGATCGGGGTGATGTACGCCGCCACCGTTGCGGCATCAGCGGTGGAATCGACGTTGACCAGTGTGACGACCTGCTGCGACATCAGTTCGACACCCGCTCGGTCGAACACCTTGGGGGTCACGAGCGCGTCCGTTGCTGTGTACCGAATCGAGGAGTCGGCGGCCAGTCCCGGCGCCAGAATGGACGGGTTCCACTCGATGCGCCAACCCTGGTCGGTCTCGATGGCCGTGCCGGTGGTGTCGTACTGCCACTGCTTGGGCTCGCCGTCGGGCTCTTCCGTTCCGTCGGTCGTGGTCGAGAACCGCCACGTCCCGTCGAGATTCACCGTCCCCGTTTCCTCCGATGTGGAGTCGACGGCGAAGTCGGGAGTTGCGGTGACGGTGCCACCGGCGCTGAGCCCGTCGTAAAGCCCCGTCAACGCTGCGGAGGCCGCTGCGGGGTCGGTGGTGAGGGCGGCCGCGGCATCGGCTGCGCCGCTGTTGATGGCGTCGACGAACTGCTCGGCGGTGGTCTGCGGCTGGGCCGGGCCCTGATCACCACAGCCTGCGAGGACGAGCGCCACTACAGCGGCGATGGCCGATACCGACTTCTTCGACGTGTGCACGAACACGATCATGCCCGAAGAGTCACCTGCGGCGCACGTAGGTGAAAGCGGTTGCGTCCGCGATTGACAGGGGGTTAACCTGGATTCTGTCTTGTTGTCGAGGAGATTCGGAGAGGCCATTGCTCATTCAGAGGTTCTGACGCCTGCACTTGCGTAGATCGACTGCGCGCACGCACACCTCTGGGAGCAACTATGTCTACTTCTCTGCGCATATCCGACCTCGACTTCACCTGGCCCGACGGTGACCAGGTTTTCGACGGCCTGAATGCCGTTTTTCATTCCGGAACAACGGGTCTCGTCGGTTCGAACGGCGCGGGCAAATCCACTCTGCTGAGATCGATCACCGGCGAACTGGCACCGCAGCGTGGTTCCATCACCATTCCGGGGCGCTTGGGCTACCTACCGCAGGACATTGCACTGCGACCGGGCAGACGCGTCGATGAGATACTGCGCCTACGCGAGCTTCGGAACGCGTTGCACCGCATCGAATCCGGCGAAGGAACCGAGCACGACTTCACCGAGGTCGGCACCGATTGGGACGCCGAGGATCGCGCCGTGGCCTTGATGGACAAACTCGGGCTCGGGCACATCGTCGCCGACCGCGACGATCTCGATCGCGTCGTCGGCACCCTGTCCGGCGGCGAATCGATGTTGCTCGCCCTCACGGCCGAGTTGCTCGCCGAGCCCGAGGTGCTGTTGCTCGACGAACCGACGAACAACCTCGATCTGCACGCACGTGCCCGCCTGCACCAGGCCCTACAGGCTTTTCCGGGCGTAGCAATCGTGTGCAGTCACGATCTCGAGCTGTTGGACGGGGTGGACACCATCGCCGAACTGAGAGCAGAACGAGGCGGGCCGAGCGAGCTGCGGATGTTCGGCGGCAACTACGAGCACTACCGGAGCGTCATCGACGCCGAACAAGACGCCGCGCGGGCGGCACTGCACGACGCCAAGAACGACGTTCGCAAGCAGGAACGCGAATTGATCGACACTCGAACGAAATTGGACCGTCGGCTCCGATACGGGAAGAAGATGGCCGAGCAGAAACGGGAACCGAAGATCGTCATGGGCTTGCGTAAGAGGTCGGCGCAGGTGTCGGCGGGCAAGCTCCGCAACACCCACCTCGAGAAGGTCGACGACGCGCAAGCGGCGCTCGAGACTGCCGAGGGTCGGTTGCGAGAGGATCGCCAGATTCGTATCGACTTACCGGCCACGAAAGTGCATGCCGGGCAGGAGGTCGCCGGACCGGAAGCACTGCAGATCGTAGGCCCGGAGCGCATCGCGTTGATCGGACCGAACGGCAGCGGGAAGACGACACTGCTCGGAAATATCCACGCCTCGGAACCTGCGACGGCATGGCAGTACCTGCCGCAGCGGCTCGACGTGTTCGATGAAACACGCACCGTCGCCGAGAACGTTGCGGATGTCGCCCCAACGGCATCCAACGAACGAATACGTGCCCAACTGGCGCGCTTCCTCTTTCGCGGCAGCGACGCAGACGCGGTCGTATCGACATTGTCGGGCGGCGAACGACTGCGGGCGGCGCTGGCCTGCATTCTGCTTGCGGATCCGGCGCCGAAACTGCTCCTGCTCGACGAGCCGACCAACAACCTCGATGTGCCCGGCAAGGAACACCTCACCGAAGCGTTGGCGAGCTACGAGGGCGCACTCGTCGTTGCCAGCCATGACCTACCGTTCCTTCGCGCCCTGCAGCCGACCAGGTGGATAGAGCTCCAATAGAGCTCGGCTGCGGCATTCGGCTGTAGGCTTCCGGAGGTGTCCTGGACGGGAAGCGTCGGCCGGCTGCCGGGAATTGTGGTGGCCCGTACCTACCGCCGTGAGTGGTTGCGAAACGACATCACGGCGGGTCTCGTGCTCACCGCCCTGCTCATCCCGGCAGGCATGGGTTACGCGCAGGCGGCAGGTTTGCCCGCCTATGCGGGGCTGTACGCCACTATCGTGCCGCTACTCGTCTATGCCGTAGTCGGACCGTCCAGAATCCTGGTCCTCGGCCCGGATTCGTCGCTCGCTCCGCTCATCGCCGCAGCAATAGCACCGCTGGCCGTGACCGATGATCCCCAAACTGCGATGGCGCTGGCCGGTGTCCTCGGTGTCCTCGTCGGCATCATCCTGCTCGCCGGCGGCTATCTCCGGCTCGGATTCGTGACCGAACTGCTCTCCAAGCCCATCCGGCTCGGCTATCTCAACGCGATCGCCCTCATCGTCGTCGTCGGTCAGATACCCAAGTTGCTCGGATTCACCGTGGACGCGTCCGGTGTTCTCGGACAGATCGCCGACGTCGCGCAATCGCTGTGGGCGCGCGAGTTCGATCCGATCGCCGCGGCCGTCGGTTTCGGATCACTTGCCGTGATCGTGCTGTTTCGCAGACTGTTTCGCAGCATCCCAGGAATTCTGGTGGCCGTAGTGGGCGCCATGATCGTCTCGGCAGTCTTCGATCTCACCGACGACATCTCCATGGTCGGGGCAATTCCCAGCGGACTGCCGCTACCGTCCTTCTCCGGTGTCGACTGGGGCGACGTCGGACATCTCATCGCCCCGGCGGCCGCTATCGCGTTGATCGCCTTCGCCGATACGGGCGTGCTGTCCCGTACGTTCGCGGCCCGGCACAATCACGTCGTCGACGGCAGCACCGAGATGAAAGCCATCGGCGTGTCCAACCTGGCGAGCGGACTGTTCGGCGGATTCCCCATCTCTGCCAGCGGTTCACGAACCCCTGTGGCCGAACAGAACGGCGCCCAAACGCAGTTGGCGAGCGTGGTGGGCGCGCTCGCTGTGCTGGTCTTCGTCCTCGCCGCTCCAGGCGTCACCACCTACCTGCCCGACGCGACGCTCGGAGCGGTGGTCATCGTAGCCGCGACGGCACTGATAGACCTCCGCGGACTGGTCCGCATGTGGCACATGAGCCGCATCGAATTCGGGCTCGCCGCAGCAGCATTCCTCGGGGTCACCCTTGTCGGGGTGCTTCAGGGCATCGTCGTCGCGATCGGGTTGTCCTTCGCCGCTGTGATCGCGCGGGCGTGGCAGCCGTACCGCACAGAGCTCGTCCGCACGGCCGACCGCCCCGGGTACCACGATATCGAGCGCCACCCGGACGGGCAGCGTATTCCTGGCCTGGCAGTGGTGCGGTTCGACGCCCCGTTGTTCTTCGCGAACGGAACCATCTTCGACCGGTACATCCGCTCCGTGGTGCATCACCAACCAACCCCAGCGGAGTGGGTGGTCATCGCCGCGGAACCCATCACCGGCCTCGACACCACCGCGGTCGACCAGCTCGTCGAGCTCGACCGGTATCTGAAGGATCAGGGGATTCGACTTGTATTCGCAGAAATGAAGGGCCCGATCAAAGACCGACTGATCCGTTTCGGCGCGGCCGGCAGCTTCGATACCTCGCGTTTCTACCCCACCGTCGAAACTGCCGTCGACGCGTTTCAGCAACGGGCTCATCAGTGATGATCGCGTACGGCGACTGGGATCGTCCACACTGGATGGCATGGACTACGCAACCAACCCGTCCGACGGCGTCCGAATCGGCTATCAGGTAGTCGGATCCGGCCCTCCACTGATGCTGGTACACGGGAGTCTGTTGACCCATGTGATCTGGCGAACCTTCGGCTACGCCAAAGTGCTACGACCGAACAGGACGCTGATCTTGGTCGACATGCGCGGGCACGGTCGAAGCGACAAACCCCACGAGGTCGACGCATATTCGATGAGCTCCATGGTCGGTGATCTCACCGCCGTCCTCGATGCGGTCGGCGTCGAGAAGGTCGACTACTGGGGCTACTCCTTCGGCGCGAGGGCCGGGCTGACGCTGACCGCGCACGCACCCGAACGCGTGAACAGCCTGATTGCCGGCGGAGGTTCGCACGGTTCGCAGGCCGGTGCGTTCGATCGACTGTTCTTCCCCGGTTGCGCGGACGTGCTGGCGGAGCGGGGAATGGACGGGTTCATCACCGAATGGAACGAGCATCGGATGTTCCCGGTCGACGACGCGACCCGGGCTGCGTTCGCTGCGAACGACACCGACGCCATGGCCGCCTACTTCCGCGCATCCGACGCCGAGCCCGGCCTCCCCGACGACGCCCTACGCGGCTTCGATCTGCCGTGCCTGTTCTACGTCGGGTCGGAGGACCGAGAACGGCTCCCCGCCGGGCGTGCCGCCGCGGACCTCGTACCCGGTGCGCAGTTCCACCTCATCGAAGGATTCGACCACTCGACCACGCCCGCCGCAAGCGAGGAGGTGTTGGGCGTCGTGACGCCGTTCCTGGGCCGCCACTCCCCCTATGTGAGCGGAAATACATAGCAGGACACGTACTTCCACTCACATACGGAGACGCTCGAACTGGTCGTCGCGAAACTCTTCGGACAACACCTGACCGGAGTCCTCACGCGCGCGAAGTTCCACGCGTCGAATTTTGCCGGAGATGGTCTTGGGCAGCTCGAAGAACTCGAGGCGGCGCACACGCAGATACGGCGCCAGATGCTCACGCGCATACTTGAGGATCTCGAATGCCGTGTCCTCGTTCGGTTCCCACCCGGCGGCGAGCGCAACATAAGCCTTGGGCACAGCCAGGCGTGTCTCGTCGGGAGCAGGTACGACGGCTGCCTCCGCCACGGCCGGATGCTCGATCAACACACTCTCGAGCTCGAACGGCGACACCTTGTAATCCGAGGCCTTGAACACGTCGTCGGTGCGACCCACGTAGGTGATGTAACCGTTCTCGTCTCGCGAGGCAACGTCGCCGGTGTGGTAGTAACCGCCCGCCATCACCTGCTTGTTGCGTTCGGCGTCGTCGAGGTACCCGGTCATCAAGTTGAACGGCTTCACCGTCAGGTCGAGACAGATCTCGCCCTCATCGGCCAGCTCACCCGTCACCGGATCGACGATGACGACCGGTACGCCCGGCAGCGGCCGTCCCATCGAACCGAACTTCAACTCACTACCCGGCGTATTCGCTACCAGAGCAGTGGTTTCCGTCTGCCCGAAACCGTCACGGATATTGAGGCCCCACAGCTTCTGAACATGGGAGATGACCTCCGGGTTGAGTGGCTCACCCGCACCGATCGCCTCGCGCAACGCGCCCTTGCCACCGGAGATGTCAGCCTGGATGAGCATGCGCCACACCGTCGGCGGCGCACAGAACGTTGTCACCTCGGCCCGACGGATCTGCTCGAGAAGGGCTGCGGCGTCGAAACGCGTGTAGTTGTAGACGAAGATCGTGGCCTCGGCGATCCACGGCGCGAAGAAGCAACTCCATGCGTGCTTGGCCCAGCCGGGTGAGCTGATGTTGAGGTGCACGTCGCCCGGTTCGACGCCGAGGAAGTACATAGTGGTGAGGTGCCCGACGGGGTACGACACATGCGTGTGCTCGACGAGTTTGGGCTTGCTGGTCGTTCCCGAGGTGAAGTACAGGAGCAGGCGATCGTCGGGCGCGGTCACTGTCTCGAAGGGCTGCGCGTCCAGCATCTCGTAGGCCGCCCGGTAGTCCATCCAGCCCTCGGATTCGCCGACCGAGATCCTCAGATAGTCGCCGGGGACGTCGTCGAACTTGGGCGCATCGGCGGGATTGACGATGACGGCCTTCGCCTGGCCGCGTTGCACGCGATCGGTGAGATCCGCGGAGCCGATTGCGGTGGTCGTCGGCATCAGCACGGCGCCGAGCTTCATCACTGCGAGCATCGACTCCCACAGTTCCACCTGGTTTCCGAGCATCAACATCACCGAGTCACCGCGACCGATGCCCAGGGATTCCAACCAGCGCGCTACCTGATCGGACCGATGCGCGACGGCATCGAAGCTGTACTTGCCCTCCGACCCGTCCTCCTCGACGATCCAGAGCGCGGTGGCGTCGTTGCCGCGGGCAATGGCGTCGAACCAGTCGATGGCCCAGTTGAAGCGGTCGCCGAGTTCGGGCCATTCGAAGGTGGACACGGCCGTGTCGTAGTCTCCGTTGGCATCGAGCAGCGCGTCGCGAGCGCCCTTGAATGCCGTGAAAGCCGATCCGGCCATGATTCCTCCTGCGCGAGCTTCTCGTGATGCGTGTCACCGTCGACGCTAGGGAGGTTCTCCAGTGGCCGCTACCCCCGAAAGGGGGGGTCCGCGCCTTCGGCCGCATGTGAGTGAAAATACGTGTCGGGCTATGGATTTCCACTCACATGCGGCGGAGCCGCCTTTAGATCCGATCCCCGGACTCCGGGTGGAACAGGTGCACCGGCCCGTCGAGCTTGGTGAGGCTGATGCTCTCCCCGATTTTCGCGGGAGCGCGGACGGCCGAACGGGCGACAAGAGCGACCGGTCCACCGTCGAGCCCCTTGACCTTCGGGTCGTCGAGGTGGGCGTACACGTAGGACTCACTGCCGAGTTCCTCGATGAGGTCGACCTGCGCTGCGAAGCCCGCACCGTGCTCGATACCCAACTGCTCGGGGCGCAGTCCGATGGTGACGGTGTCGAGCCCCGCGCTCGCCAGCTTGGTCATCACCTCACGTTCGAGCGGGAGTGTCGCGTCGCCGATCTGCACCCCACCCGACCCGATCGGTACCGTCATCAGGTTCATCGCGGGTGAACCGATGAAGCCCGCGACGAATGCGTTGACGGGGTTGTCGTAGAGCTCGGTCGGGCTGGCGAACTGCTGCAACTTGCCGCCGCGCAGCACTGCAACGCGGTCACCCATGGTCATAGCCTCGACCTGATCGTGCGTGACGTACACGGTGGTGGTGCCGAGCCGACGCTGTAGTGCCGCTATCTGCGTGCGGGTCTGCACGCGCAGCTTTGCGTCGAGATTCGACAGGGGCTCATCCATGCAGAACACCTGCGGCTCGCGCACGATCGCACGGCCCATCGCGACGCGCTGCCGCTGACCACCGGAAAGCTTGCCGGGCTTGCGGTCGAGAAACTCGGTCAAGTCGAGAATCTCCGCTGCCTGCGCGACCTTCTTCTTCCGCTCCTCGGTGGAGACCCCGCGCATCTTGAGGGCGAATCCCATGTTCTCCCCGACGGTCTTGTTGGGGTAGAGCGCGTAGTTCTGAAACACCATCGCGATGTCTCGGTCTTTCGACGGGACTCCGACCATGTTCTTGCCACCGATCTCGATGGCACCGCCGTCGATGTCCTCGAGGCCGGCGAGCATGCGTAGCGCGGTGGACTTGCCGGAGCCCGAGGGCCCGACGAGAACTACGAATTCACCGTCCTGGATGTCGAGGTCGAGCGAGTCGACGGCCAGCTTGTCGGCGCCCTCGTAGACGCACGATGCCTTCTTGTAAGTGATTGCAGCCATTGCGATTCTCCTGATTACTTGATGGCACCGAAGGACAGTCCGCGCACAAGCTTGTTCTGCGCGATCCAGCCGGCCAGGACGACGGGGAGTGCTGCGAGCGTCGCAGCGGCGGACAGACGGGCCCAGTACAGGCCTTCACCGGTGATGAATCCGACGAGTGCCACCGGAATCGTTTGTGCTTGAACGGCGGTGAGGTTGACCGCGAAGAAGAACTCGTTCCACGAGAAGATGGTGCAAATCAGCGCGGTCGCTGCGATACCTGGCGAGACCAGCGGAAGTATCACCTCGCGCACCGAAGTCCACAGCGATGCACCGTCCATGCTGGCAGCTTCGAGTAGCTCGCTGGGGACTTCGAGGAAGAACGATCGCATCATCCACACTGCGATGGGCAGGTTCATCGCCGTGTACAGCACGATGAGGGCCCAGATGTTGTCGAGCAGGCCGATGTCGCCGACGATGACGTACAGCGGGACGATCACGGCGACCACCGGGAGCATCTTGGTGGAGATGAAGAAGAACAGCACGTCCTTCGTCTTCTTCACCGGGCGAAGCGAGAGCGCGAACGCAGCCGGAATTCCCAGCAGCAGAACGAGGATGGTCGAGACGATCGTCGCGAACGCCGAGTTCATCAACGCCGTACCGATACCGCTGGAGAGGACCGCGCGGTACTGATCGAGCGTCGGGGTGAAAAACAGCTTCGGTGGGTCGGAGTAGGCGTCGGCCTCTTGCTTGAATCCGGTGAGGACCATCCACAGCACCGGGAAGAAGAACCCGAGCCCGAGGATCCAGGCCAGCACCGTCCAGATGGTGCCTGTGCCGAACTTTTTCTTCTTGTGCATAACCGGGGTACTCATCAGGCTGCCTCCTCGTTCCCGCTGAAGCTCTTGAAGATCAATCGGAGCGCGAGCGTGCTGACGAGGATCGTTGCGATCACGGTCACCACACCCATCGCGGCGGCCTGACCGATATCGAAGCCGAGGAACGCGCGCTGGTAGATGTAGAAGGGAAGGTTGGCGCTCGCCACGCCCGGTCCGCCGGAGGTCATCATGTAGACGGCATCGAAGGTGTTGACGAGGTAGATCGCACCGAGCACGGCCCCGAGTTCGATGAATCGACGCAGGTGCGGGAGCGTCAGTTCACGGAAAAGCGAGAAGGCACTGGCACCGTCGACGCGAGCCGCTTCGGCGATGTCCTTGGGCATCGATTGCAGCCCGGCGAGGATCAACAGCATCATGAACGGCGTCCACTGCCAGATGAGGTTGGTCATGACGGCAGCGAGCGGAAAGCGTGAGACCCAGTCGATCTGCTCGACACCGAACGGGCTGAGCACGAAATTGATCAGGCCGAAGACCGGATCGAACATCGCCGTCTTCCAGATCAGCGCACCCGCCACCGGAGTGACGAGGAACGGTGTGATCAGCAGTGTCCGGATGAGGCTGCGTCCGATGAACTTACGGTCGAGTAGCAGCGCCAGCATCAGGCCCAGTATCACCGAGATGATGACGGTGCCCACGATCATGATGACCGTGTTCAGTGCCACCTCACGGAACTGACTGTCCCGGAAGACGTCCACGTAGTTGTTGAGCCAGTTGAACTCTTGCGATCCCGGGCGTACGAGGTTCCAGGACTGTGTCGAGTAGTAGAGCGTGAAGAGAAACGGAATCTGTGTGACGAGAATGAGAAAGATCAACGCCGGAAGCAGTGGGCCTCGCCGACGCCACCCTTCGGCTTTGGAGATCGTCCGAGATCGCGGTACGAACTCGTCGGATCCGGCGTCCGTCGACCGGACTTCTGTGGTGGTCATCCCTGGCCCTCCTGGTACGTCTTGCCGACCACTTCGGCGTATTGCTGCGCTTGCGCGAGCGCGTCCTGGACGCTGATTCGTCCTGCCACTGCTGCACTGATCTGCTGACTCACCCGCGTACCCAGGTCCTGGAACTCGGGGATCGTCAAGAACTGCACGCCGGTGTAGGGCACCGGGTCCACGGTCGGATTGTTGGGATCTGCGCCCTCGATGGATTCGAGAGTGAGCGGGCCGAATGCGGTTGCTGCCTCGGCGTATTCCGGTATCTCGTAAGTGGACACGCGGCTACCCGGTGGCACACGCTCCCAGCCGAGCTCGTTGCCGACCTTCTCGAGGTATTCCTTGCTGGTCATCCAGGACACGAACTTCCAGGCCTCGTCTGGATTCTCGGTCGTTTTCGGGATCCCGAGTGCCCACGAATACAGCCACCCGTTGTCACCCTTGACCGCGCTCGGCGCCTTCGCATAACCGATCTGGCCGACGACGTTGCTGGCGCTGGGATCCTCGAGGACCGAGACCGCCGAGGTGGCGTCGTACCACATCGCAGTGTTGCCCTGCGAGAGCTGCGTCGCGCATTCGCTGAAGCCACTGGTCGCGGCTCCCGGCTGGCCGTGTTCGCGCACGGTGTCGACGTAGAACTGCACGGCCTCCTGCACCTGGGGGCTGTCGAGCTGGGCGTTCCAGTCCTCGTCGTACCACCGGCCGCCGAAAGCGTTGATGACGGTGTTCAATGGCGCGAGAACTTCACCCCAACCTGGCTTTCCGCGAAGACAAATGCCCGAAACATCGGGGCTGTCGAGTGTCGCCGCGGCATCAGCGACCTCCTCCCAAGTCGGCTCCTCGGGCATCTCGATGCCTGCCGCCTCCATGAGGTCCTTGCGGTACATCAGGAACGAGGACTCACCGTAGAACGGCACCGCATACATGCTGCCCTCGTATGACAGCGAATCCTTGAGCGTCGGAATGAAGTCGTCCTCGTCGTAACCGGGTGTGGCGTCGGCGTACTCGGACAGGTTGGTGAGCCAACCGTTCTCGGCCCACTGCGGTGTCTCGAAGTTGCTGATCATGACGACGTCGAACTCGCCGCCACCGGTCGCAACCGAGGCGGTGATCTTCGCGCGGGCCTCGTTCTCCGAGAGCGAGACGAACTTCAGATTGATGCCAGGGTTGTCGGCCTCGAACGACGGCGCAAGCGAAATGGCATCGGCCATCTGCGAGTTCGACACGATGGCCACGGTGATCGTGGTGCCGTCACCACCGCCTCCGAACGATCCCGCTCCCGCGCAACCGGACAGCACCAAAGTCGTCGCGAGCGAGGCCGCGACAGCTACTTTCGGTAATTTGCTCACTTGAATTGCTCTCCATTCTGGGTCGTTCCTGCGGGCTCCACTCCCAGCCCCTTCTGGGTCGTTCCCGGCCCCTTCTGGGTCGTTCCTGCGGGCTCCACTCCCGGTCCCTTCTGCGCCGTCAACCAACGCGCGCTTTCGATATCGGTGACCAGAACGGAGGCGAACCCACCGCGCAGCGCACCGAGCATGGCCTGATGTTTCTTGCGGCCACCGGAGATCAGGATGGCTCCCGCGCAGGCGCGAATGGCATCGAGTTCGACCGACACCGTCCGAGACGGAAGGGAGCCGGCGGTGGGCGTGCCGTCGATCGAGAAGAACCTGCCGCCGATCTCACCCACGGCACCGAGACGATGCAACTCCTCGAGGACATCGGTGTCGATGAAACTGCCTTCGAACAAGGTGGTGGAGGTGGAAACGGGACCGAGGCCGTAGATCATGACATCGGCCTCGGTCCCGGCTTTGAGGGCGCGTGAAACCACCGAATCCTGATGCAGGGCAGTCACCGTTGCTGGATCGGCGTACAGGGGCGCGTTGAGTCGGACCGGCCTCGCCTGCAGGTATTCAGCGCACCTCCCGAGTGTGTATTCGACGCCGGTCTGGTAGTTGGCCGAGCTCATCGAGCCGTCGAGCTGAACAACCTGCGCGCATTTCGCCCCGCGTGTTTTCAGCGAATGGGCGACGGCCACCGTTTCGGGACCCCAGGTGAAACCGAGGGTGTCGGTGGCGTCGAGCCTGCGGGTCAGCATCGCGGCTGCGGCACGACCGAGCGAGCCATATCCGGTGTCGGTTCCGTCGACGACGTCCGGGACGACGAACACCTCGGTGAGGCCGTACAGCATCTCGAGTTCCTGCTCGATGTCGGCGTGCACGGTGCCCTGGACCTCGTCGGGGACGTTGATCTCGATGGAGACCAGCCCCAGTGCACGCGCCTTGGCAATCAGGCGTCCCGCCGTCGGACGCGAGACTCCGAGCTTGGCAGCGATGTGGGCCTGCGTTGCGCCCTCGAGGTGGTACATCGAGGCCGCCCTGAGCGCGAGCCGCAGGTCGTCGGTTGTTTTCGACGATCGCTGCGGGCCCTGAAGCTCTGGAACCGCTGCAAACAATGCCACTCCTCAGTTGTGAGCAGATGCTCATGCTGTGTTCTTCTGCTCAATAAGCTAGCATTCAGGTGTGATCTACACAACACACATCCCCTCGGAGTTACCGGTGCCACTGACGATGGCGGCCAGCGTCCTCAGCGGACCTAAGGAAATCCGCCTCGAAGAACGCCGGGTACCCACACCGGCCTCTGACGAGGTCCTGATTCGGGTAACAGCTGTCGGTGTATGCGGATCTGATGCTCACTATTACCGCGAAGGACGCATCGGTGACCACGTCGTCACCGGTCCGCTCGTCCTCGGACACGAGGCTGCGGGAATCGTCGTCGCGGTGGGCGCCGACGTCGACCCCGGTCGCGTCGGTCAACGCGTCTCGATCGAGCCTCAGCGCCCGGACCCCACCAGCGCACAGTCCCGGGCCGGCCGATACAACCTGTGCCCGGCAATGGAGTTCTTCGCGACACCCCCGATCGACGGTGCGCTCGCCGAGTACGTCGTCATCCAATCCGTCTTCGCGCACTCGGTTCCCGACGAGATCTCCGACGAGGCGGCCGCGTTGTTCGAGCCGCTCTCGGTGGGGATCGCCTCCGTTCAGAAGGCTCGGATCAGCCCCGGGTCGAGTGTGCTCATCGCTGGGGCAGGCCCAGTCGGCCTGGTCACCGCTCAGGTCGCGCGCGCATTCGGTGCGACGGAGGTGATAGTCAGTGACATCGACGAGTCCCGACGCGCCAACGCCTCGACGTTCGGCGCGACGCGCGTCGTCGATCCGGCCGTCGAGGACACCCGGGCTCTCGACGTCGATGCCTTCATCGACGCGTCCGGGGCGCCGCGGGCCGTCGTCGACGGCATCCACGCCGTCCGCCCCGCCGGTACCGTGGTCCTCGTCGGCATGGGCGCCTCCGACTATCCGCTGCCGATCTCGGTGATCCAGAACCGCGAACTGATCGTGACGGGCGTGTTCCGATATGCCAACACGTGGCCGATCGCGCGCGAACTGGTGCTGGCCGGTCTCGTCGACCTCGACGCCATGGTCACCGCACGGTTCGATCTGGCCCACGTCGAGGACGCGTTGAACGCCGACAGAACGCCGGGCAGCATCAAAGCTGTTGTCACACTGCCGAAGGAGACCAACGCATGAAGTTGAACTCGCACACCCTCGACGATTTCATCGAGGACGTGGCGGTCCCCACCTACGATCGCTCCGAGGTGAAGGTGGGCATCGTGCACTTCGGTGTCGGCGGGTTCCACCGTGCCCACCAGGCGATGTACGTGGATCGTCTACTGCAACAGGGTGAGGCGATGGACTGGGGCATCTGCGGTGTCGGGGTTCTGCCCGGGGATCGAAAGATGAAGGACGTCATGGACGCCCAGGACTGCCTCTTCACCCTGGCCCTCAAGCACTCCGACGGCACCTGGGACACCCGGGTGATCGGCTCGATCGTCGAGTATCTGTTCGCGCCGGACGACGCCGAGGCTGTCATCGAGAAGATGGCCGCCGAGACCACGAGGATCGTCTCGCTCACCATCACCGAGGGCGGATACAACTTCTCGGCTACGACAGGCGAGTTCGACGCGTCCAATCCGGCGGTCGTCGCCGATTTGGAAGACGGGGCGGTTCCGACAACGACGTTCGGACTGGTGATCGCTGCGTTGGCGCGGCGTCGTGAACGTGGTCTGAAGCCGTTCACCATAATGTCGTGCGACAACATCGAGGGCAACGGCCACATCGCGCAGTCGACGTTCACTGCCTTTGCACAGCTGAAGGATACGTCGCTGGCCGAGTGGATTTCTGCTGAGGGCGCATTCCCCAACTCGATGGTCGACCGCATCACCCCGGTCACCACACCCGAGGTGATGCTGGAGCTGAAGGACCGTTATGCAATCGATGACCACTGGCCCGTGGCAGGGGAGCCGTTCACACAGTGGGTGCTCGAGGACGCTTTCACTCTGGGTCGCCCCCCGTTGGAACACGTCGGCGTGCAGGTGGTCGAGGACGTCACGCCGTACGAGCTGATGAAGCTTCGACTGCTCAACGCCAGCCATCAGGCTCTATGCTACTTCGGCTACCTCAGCGGTTACCGCCTGGTGCACGAGGTGGCGCAGGATCGCTCGTTCGCGCAGTTCTTGTTGGCGTACATGGACAACGAGGCGACCCCGACGCTGCAGGCCGTGCCGGGAATCGACCTGGACGAGTACAAGAGGACGCTGATCGAACGCTTCTCCAATCCCGAGATTCGCGATACGGTCGCGCGGCTCTGCTCGGAATCCTCCGATCGAATCCCGAAGTGGCTGCTTCCCGTCATCCGCACCAATCTCGAAACCGGCGGGGAAATAGCACTTTCCACCGCCGTCGTCGCCAGTTGGGCACGCTACGCCGAGGGCGTCGACGAGCAGGGCGAGCCGATCGAGATCGTCGACCAGTTGAAAGACACCCTCGTTCCGCTGGCGCGGAAGCAGCACGAGGACCCGACGGCGTTCATCGCCAACCGATCGGTCTTCGGCGACCTCGTCGACAACGACAGATTCGTCGCCGAGTACACCAAGCAGCTGAAGTCTCTGCACGACAACGGTGCCCGGTCGACGCTGGAGGCGCTGCTCGCGCATGTGAGTGGAAATACATAGCAGGCTATGTATTTCCACTCACATGTGGCGGAGCCGCCTACTGTGCCAGCACTTTTCGACCCGCTGCGATGATCTGTTCCAGCTCGAACCTGTGCGCATCCGAGACATCGACGAGCGGCGCTCGGACCGAGCCGGCATCGATGCCGCCGAAGGTCACACCGGCCTTGACCAGCGCGACGGCATAGCCGGGAGTGGTGTCGCGCAACCGCACGAGCGGGTGGAAGAACTCACGGTTGAGAGCGTCGACGAGTTCGATCTGCCCTTCCTCGAGTGCCGAGTAGTAGGCAAGTGAAATGTCCGGCGCAAAGGCGAAAGCCGCCGAGGAGTACAGGGTGACACCGATACTTCGGAACGCCTGCTGGGACACCTCTGCCGTCGGCAACCCGTTGAAGAACTGGAACTCTTTGTCGCCGAGCGCATCGCGCAATCTGCGAACGATGCGAGAGGTCAGATCCAGATCACCGACGCCGTCCTTGAAGCCGACGACCTTGGGTAGCTTGGCGACGGCGAGTGCACTGCGCTCGGTGAACTGTCCGTTCGCTCGGTGGTAGACGATAACGGGAAGTTCGCTGGCATCGGAGACCTGGCGGACGTATTCGACGAGGCCCTCGGGGGGTGCTCCGACGAGATAGGGCGGAAGCAGCAGGATCCCCTCCGCGCCGACCTCGGCAGCGGTGGCCACGAGCTGGCGGGCGATGGGTAGCGCACCGCCGGCTCCCGCATATACGGGGACGCGTCCGGCCGCGACGTTCACCGTGGTCTCCACCACGATGCGGAACTCCTCGGGTGAGAGTGCATGGAACTCACCGGTTCCGCACGCGGCGAAGACTCCACCGGGGCCGGCTGCGACGCCTACCTCGATGTGGTCGGCGAGCGCTTGCACGTCGACGTTGCCGTCTGCGTCGAAGGGGGTGACGGGGAAGAAGAGAACTCCATCGAGCATGATCTTTACTCCTGTGTCAGGCTGCCGTCGACGCGGCGCCAGATGTTGTCGGGGTTGCCGTCGGCGATCGCAGACGGGAGTAGGTCGGCCGGTACGTCCTGGTAGCTGACGGGTCGGAGGAAGCGGTCGATGGCGAGGCTGCCCACCGACGTGGTTCGAGAATCACTGGTCGCGGGGAACGGGCCGCCGTGAACCATGGCGTGGCCGACCTCCACCCCGGTTGGCCAGCCATTGAACAGAATGCGGCCGACTTTGCGCTCGAGTGTCGTAACGAGCTTCCTCGCATCCGCATGATCGACCGGGGCGGCGTGCACCGTGGCAGTGAGCTGTCCCTCGAGACTGTTCACGGCGAGGTGGAGTTGGTCGAGGTCGGCGCACCGCACCACCAACGATGTCGCGCCGAACACCTCCGCATGGAGTGCGGGTTCGGCCAGGAAGTTCTCGGCGTCGGTGACGAGAAGTTCCGGTAATCCCTGATACGCCGAGGATCCGGGCCGACCGGCGGCGACGGAGTCGACATCGGCGTGTTCGCGCAGCGCGCGTTGACCCGAGGCGTAGGCCTCGGCGATACCGGGGGTGAGCATCGCGGCGCCGGTGGCGGCGCCCACCGCAGCCGCAGCCGAGTTCAAGAATTCCCCGAGTTCGGCGCCGACGACGGCGAACACCAGACCGGGGTTGGTGCAGAACTGGCCGGCACCCATCGTCAACGATTGAACGAAGCTCGTTCCCAGCGTGGCGGCGGACTCCCTGAGCGCACCCGGAAGCAGTACCACCGGGTTGATGCTGCTCATCTCGGCATACACCGGGATAGGCACCTCTCGCTCGGCAGCGGCGCGCGTCAAAGCCAGGCCGCCGCCGCGTGATCCGGTGAATCCGACGGCCGCGACGGCCGGGTCGGTGACGAGCTCGACGCCGATCGTCTGACCTTTGCCGAAGAGCATGGAGAACGTGCCCTCGGGGAGTCCGTGCTCTGCCACGGCTGTCGAGATCGCTCGTGCGACGAGTTCCGATGTACCGGGATGGGCGTCGTGCGCTTTGACGATGACGGGGCATCCGGCTGCCAGTGCGGACGCGGTGTCGCCTCCCGCAACAGAGAAGGCAAGAGGGAAGTTGCTGGCAGCGAAGACGACGACCGGTCCGAGCGGCACCATGCGCAGGCGAATATCACTGCGGGGCAATGGCTCGCGATCGGGTACCGCCGGATCGATCCGTGCGCCGTTCCAGCTCCCTTCACGCAGGACGGCGGCAAACAGGCGCAGCTGTCCCACGGTGCGTCCGCGCTCACCGAGCAATCGTGCACGGGGCAGACCGCTTTCGGCCGCTGCACGGTCGATCAGTTCGTCACCGAGGCCGATGATGTTCTCGGCGATCGAGTCGAGGAACTGCGCGCGCCCCTGCGAGGTGGTCTGCCGGTAGGTGTCGAATGCGTCGTTTGCGATTCTGGTTGCGTCTCGAACGTCCTGCGTTCTCGCGTGGTGAAACGTCGGCGCGAGGGTGGATCCGGTGTTTGGGTCGATCGCGACGATCGGTGCGCCTGCGCCGGTGCGGGGAATGCCGCCGACCAGGAAGTCTCCGGTGAGCGAGGTATGTGTTGCGGTGGTCATGAGTTGCCTTTCAGTGCTAGTCGACGAGCCGTTCACCGGTGACGGTCGAGAACAGGTGGGTGCGCTCGGCCGCGTAGGACAGGGTGATCACCTCGCCGCGACGAGGAGGGATGCGCCCGTCCGCACGTACGACGATGGGCTGCTTCTTGCCGTTGACATCGGCCTGGCCGTAGACGTAGGCGTCGGCACCGAGTTCCTCGATGACGTCGATGGTCACCTCGAGACCTCTGTGACTGCCGGTGGTGATCTCGAGGTCCTCGGGACGTACCCCGAGTGTCACTGTGCTCTCGCCGATGCCGGCGACCGATGCGCGCGGCACGGGCACGATATCGCCGCCGAAGCTGACGCCACCGTCGACGAGTGGTAGTTCGAGCAGGTTCATCGCAGGCGATCCGATGAAGCCGGCGACGAACACGTTGTCGGGATGCTCGTACATGCGGCGGGGTGTGTCACACTGCTGCAACACACCGTCTTTCAGCACCGCGACGCGGTCACCCATCGTCATCGCTTCGACCTGATCGTGGGTGACGTAGACGGTGGTCGTCCCCAGCCGGCGTTGCAGTGCGGAGATCTGCGCGCGGGTCTGCACTCGCAGTTTGGCGTCCAGGTTGGACAACGGTTCGTCCATGAGGAAGACCTGGGGTTTGCGTACTATCGCGCGGCCCATTGCGACGCGCTGCCGCTGCCCACCCGAGAGCGCCTTGGGTTTGCGGTCGAGGTAGTCGGTGAGGTCGAGGATCTTCGCCGCGTCCTGCACACGTCGTTTGATCTCGGACTTGTCCTCGCCGGCGATTCGAAGTCCGAAGCCCATGTTCTCCCCGACGGTCATGTGGGGGTAGAGGGCGTAGTTCTGGAAGACCATCGCGATGTCGCGGTCCTTCGGTTCGAACTCGGTGACGTCCTTGCCGCCGATCGTGATGGAGCCGCGGTCGACGTCTTCGAGCCCGGCGAGCATGCGCAGCGATGTGGATTTTCCGCATCCGGAGGGACCGACGAGTACGAGGAACTCGCCGTCCTCGATGGAGAGGTCGAGTTGGTCGACGGCTGCCTTGTCGCCGCCTGGGAAGAGTTTCGTGACGTTCTCGAAAGCAACTGTTGCCATGATGGGTGGGTGCTCCTTCACCGGCAGGAACGTGCCGGACGATCCGAGTGGAGTTCACATATGTGAATGTGAGTCAAGATGGTGACTTCGTTTCGAAGTATGTACTACCGTGATGCAGAGCACAAGCTTCCGAGAGAAACGAGAGACGATGACACGACTGCTGATCACCGGCGCCGCCGGAAACATGGGCGCGATGTTGCGCCCGCTGCTGCGTCGACCGGACCGCACACTGCGACTGTTCGATATCGCCGAGATCGCTGATATCGACTCCGCCACCGAGGAATTCGTGCAGGGATCGGTCACCGATCGGGCAGCGGTCGCGGCCGCAGTCGATGGCGTCGACGCGATCCTTCACCTGGGTGGACTCAGTACCGAGGACTCGTGGGCGAACATCCTCTCGATCAATGTCGACGGCACACAGGCGATCTTCGACGCTGCGGTGGCCCACGGTGTCACCCGCGTCGTCACCGCATCGAGCAACCATGCCGTCGGATTCTGGACTCACGACGAAGCCGCCGGCCAGCCGCTCCCGGGCGACGTATCGCCACGTCCCGACGGCTTCTACGGCTGGTCGAAGGCTGCGGTCGAAGCGCTGGGCAGGATGTACCACGACCGTTTCGGCATCGACGTGGTCAATCTGCGCATCGGGTCGAGCTTCGAGAAGCCGCCCAACTACCGAGGGCTCGCAAGCTGGATGTCGCCGGCCGACACTGCACGCCTCGTCGAAGCGTCGCTGTCCGACAACGCCAAGGGGTTTCACACGGTCTGGGGCATCTCGAAGAACACCAGAGCCTGGTGGTCCGGCGCCGAGGGCGCGGCGATCGGCTACCGCCCCATGGAAGATGCCGAACAGTTCGCGGAAGAATTTCTGGCCGAGCACGAATGGACGTTCGACGACCCGATCCTGCAGCGGGTAGGCGGGGCGTTCTGCGATCATCCGCTGGGCAAACGCATGTGAGATGCACCTTCGCCCCGTGCATGCAGGGCACGCACGGGGCGTCAGGAGCGCAAGAGGTCAGAGGGTCAGGGGGTCAGGGGTCAGCGGGAATACCCGGCGATGATCGACCCCAACGCATCGAGTTGCGGGGTGTTCACGAGCCCGAGGTGATAGAGGTGCAGCTCGTCGGCGCCCGCTCCGACGGCGGCGGCGACGTGATCGCCGATCTCGTCGAGCTTCTTGGGCGGCAGTACCGAAACGTAGGCACCCACCGCGACCCTGCCGCCGACTTTCGCACGTGTGCGCTCGATGACGGACACGGTTTCTGCGGTACTGGGCCACGCCGAGACGAGAACTGCGTCGACCTGGTCCACAGCACTGTCTGTGAGCGCCGGGGACGGGCCTGTCTTCCACGGGTCCGGGTGTCCGTGCAGGGTGACGCGGGCCGAGGGCGCCTCGAGCCGCACTGCCGTCAGGACCTCCCGACGCAGGTGGTCGGCATCGCGGTGGCGCGTGGCGAGCACCGCGTCGGCCTCCTCGGAACTGAGCACGTCCTCGATCGTCGACCCTGGGTCCACACTGCCCCCGGCCAACGCGTCGACACCGTCGCGCAGCTTGGATACGACATTCTCCGCGTCGACCCCACGTTCGGACCAGGCATCAAGCTGCCTGGGCGCACAGTCGATCGACATCAGAGTGTCGCCGATGCCCGGGTAGGCGCCGTCGGTCTTTTCGTGCGGGCCGACATGGGCGATCCCGAGTTGACCGCAGGCTTCGATGGACACACCGCGCACCTCGACGCCGCGGACGGCCTCGGCTGCGAGCGTGCGGGCGTAGGCGATGATGTCGGGATGGCCGGGCGCCAACGCATACGGGTAGCGATCTCCGAAACAGTTGACGACGGTGGCACCTGGATGCGCGTGTCCGAGGATCGTGCTGTGCGAGAGAACGATCCACGCATGAACATCGATTCCCGCCGCCACGAGCACACGAGCTGCGTCCCCGAAGGCGTCCTCGGACCCAGCCCAGGTCGCGGTTCGGGCAGTGATCGGGAGTCCGGTCCACGCCTCGTCGCGGAGGGGCCGATACAGCGCCGCGTGGTGAGCATCGACAACCTTGTGCCGTGGGTGCAGCGGCGTTGCAGCTCGGGTGGAGTGGTAGCTGGCGGCGAGCGCGATTTCGCGAACCCCCAGCTCACGCGCTCGCTCGACGAACTGCGGATCACCGAGCACGTCCCACGGATAGGCGTGCGCGACGATGCGCTGAACGGGATTCTCGGACATGGGCGCCCTCTCGGAGTAGATTCAACCGGCAGAATGGAGTTCACACATGGGAACACATGAGCTGTCGAACTGTCCACGGTCGACCCTTCGCGACCGTGCGAGCCGGCTCCTCGGCGTGCGCCCCGAGATCGGCATCCAACCCCCCAGTGTCACGCACGGACGTACGTGGAACCGCGGCGCAGTGGACGGCGTCGAGCTCTCCTGGGGGACTCCAAGAACGCAGGCCTGGCTGCTCCGCCCCGCCGGGCACACCGGACCCGATCTGCCCGCCGTCCTCCTGCTCCACGGGCACGACGGGGTGAAGTTCTACGGCAAGGAGAAGGTGGCCGACGGCCCGGACGGCATCGCATCAGGGACAGCCGCGTTGCGCAGACGTGGCTACGACGGCCGATCCGTCGCCGAGGGGCTGGTCGAGGCAGGCTTTGCCGTCCTGGTCCACGACGTGTTTCCGTGGGGTAGTCGCCGAGTCGACTGGCAGGATTTCCCTGCCCGGGCCCAGCGAGCAGGCCTTGCCTTCGAGAACGAGAGCGAGCGCTACGAAGCCGCCGCCCGCGAGCACGAGCACGGCCTGGCCAAGACTGCGATTCTTCGAAACATGCCGCTGGCAGGGACGATTCTGCGCGAGGATCTTCACGCCCTCGCCGTGCTGCGCGCCACCGCCGGCATCGACCCGAACCGCATCGCCATCTCGGGTTTCTCGGGCGGAGGCGCGCGCGTGGTGCATCTACTCACCTGTGCCGATGTCCAGGCCGCAGTGATCACCGCGATGATGAGTACGTTCGAAGACATCGCGGACGGTCACGCCGACGACACCACCTGGGCGATGATCACCCCAGGACTACCGGCCGTGGGCGACTGGCCGGACATCGCCGCTACTGCAGCTCCGATGCCGATGCTCGTTCAATTCGCCGAGTACGACTTGCATTTCGGTATCGACGGTATGCGCGAGGCCGAGCGCGCCCTCGAGCGCGCGTACACGGGTTCGGATTCGTTGAACACCGAGTGGTACGCCGATCGCCACAGGTTTTCGGCGGCAATGCAGTCAGCGGCGGCTCGCTGGCTCGTCGACAATGTTTGACAGCACACGCTTGACACCGCGTGTGACTGCGGTCATAGTAAAGCCAGAAATTCACATAGTAGGCATGCGTTCATATACGTGAACCCGCTTACGCGGACCGCGAAAGCAGGCGACCACGACACGAACCCAGCGCACGCAGCCTGGTTCGTGACGCAAGAGCAACCGACCTTTCCGCCACGCTGAATCTTCCTCCACCGCAGAGCTTTCACCCGCTCGAACCGCTAAGACCCAGACCCGCCGGCCACACCCGGCCCGAAGCCTCGGAGCGTCCCCCATGGTCACCACAACTCCGCCCAGATCGGGAGGCAAGCAGGCGCCCGACGCTGCGGCCTCCGGTCGCACCCGTCGCAGGCGCCGCAGATCCGCGCCCTACATTTTGATCGCGCCGGTCGTCATCCTGCTGGCCGTCTTCATCTTCTACCCGGTCGGCAGCGTCTTCTACTACAGCCTGCAGTACTACAACCCCACGACGCCGTGGGACAACGGCTTCGCCGGCCTGGACAACTTCCGACTCATGTTCGCCGACGACATGTTCTGGAACAGCCTGGTCGTCACTGCCAAGTGGGTCGGCGTCCAGGTCGTCTTCCAGCTAATCCTCGGCCTCGGCCTCGCATTGCTGGTCAACGAAGTGTTCCGCGGACGCGGCCTGGCCCGCGCCCTGGTGTTCTCCCCCTGGGCCGTCTCGGGCGTGCTCACCACCGGAATCTGGCTACTCATCTACAACCCGTCAACCGGATTGTTCAAACTTCTCGGCGAGATCGGCATCGGCGACGGAACTGCCGCCCCCATCGCCGATCCCGACACCGCCTTCTGGGCCACCAGCGTTGCCGAACTCTGGCGCGGTGTCCCCTTCTTCGCCATCCTCATCCTTGCCGAACTCCAGAGCGCCCCCAAGGACCTGTACGAGGCCGCGAACGTCGACGGCGCCAACCGCTGGCAGCGATTCCGGTTCGTCACCCTGCCGCATCTCAAGGCCGTGATCATCCTCTCGACCCTGCTGCGAGGTGTGTGGGAGTTCAACAACGTCGACCTGCTCTACACCCTCACTGCCGGTGGCCCCGCCGACGTCACAACGACACTGCCGCTGTATGTCTCACAACTCGCCACCACCGCCCAGGACTTCGGATACGGCTCGGCACTGACCACCGTGGCATTCGTGATCCTGCTGTTCTGCTCCATCCTCTACTTGCGCCTGAGCAAGTTCAACAGCGACAAGGCCTGAGAACATGACTACTACGACAGAACGTCCGCCGACGCCCATTGCGGCCCCGAAGGCCTCGGGCGAACCTCGTTTCCACCGGAAGAGACCCCGTGTCTTCAGCGTGGGTCTTCCACTCGCGCTCTATCTTCTGTTCACCCTCGTGCCCTTCTACTGGATGATCGTCTTCGCCTTCCGGCCCGCCGACTCGACTTCGATGCTTCCGTGGCCCATCACATTCGATCACTTCGACACCGTCTGGAACACGCTCGGTTTCAGCTTCTTCTTCAAGAACAGCCTGATCGTCGCCGCACTGTCGCTGGTGTTGACCACATTCGTCGCACTTGCCACCGGATACGCATTGGCACGCTTCAAGTTTCGAGCAAAGATCCCACTCGTGATGGCGCTGCTGTGCAGCCAGTTCGTTCCCGGTGCAATGCTGCTCATCCCGCTTTTTCAGGTCTTTCGAGAAATCGGACTGGTAGACAACCTGTTCGGTCTCATCGTCGCCGATACCGTCTTCCAACTACCACTTGCTGCCATGCTGATGGCCGGATTCATCTCGCAGATCCCCGTCGAGCTCGAAGAAGCCGCGAGGGTCGACGGATGCTCCCGTATGCGGGCCTTCCGCATCATCATGTTGCCCCTGCTGCGTCCCGGGCTGATCGCAGTCGGCTCGTTTGCCTTCATCGGCAGCTGGAACAACTTCCTGTTCGGACTCATGTTCATCAGCAGCCAGGACAAGTTCACTCTCCCAGTCGGATTGAGCTACACCATCGGCTCCTACAACGTCGACTTCGGTGTCCTCGCCGCCGGCGGGCTCATCGCCGCCGTCCCGGTCGTCGCAGTCTTCGCGATCATCCAGAAGTACCTTGTTCAAGGCCTCAGCGCCGGAGCGGTGAAGGGCTGATCATGAACCATGGAAAGAGCACACGCATGAATCGAAGAATGCTGTTGCGCACAACTCTCATCGGAGCAGTGACAACCCTCGTGTTGACCTCGTGCGGTTCCGAAACAGCATTGCCCGACGGCGCCCTCGGGGACCCGAACAGTGGCACTCTCACCTTCTGGGACAACAACGCCGGACCGGACCGGACCCCGCTGTACGAGGAGTTGATCTCGCGCTTCGAGACTGCCAATCCCGGTATCGACGTCCAATACGTCGGATTGCCCTCGGACAGCGCTCAGCAGAAGTATCAAACTGCACTCGCCGGCGGGTCGGCACCCGACCTCGGGATCGTGTCCACCGCGTACCTGGCCCCGCTCGTCGCGCAGGATGCCGTGATACCGCTCGAGGACTTCGTGGCAGCGTCGCCGCAGCGCGATGATTACGACCCCAAGATCCTCGAGTCCGCCATCGAATCCGGTGGGGGTGACCACCTGTACGGCCTGCCCTACACGAGCAACAACGCGACACTTTGGTATCGCGCCGACTGGTTCGACGAGGCGGGAATCGAACCACCCGAAACCTGGGACGAGTTCTACGACAACGCAGCAGAACTCACCGACCGATCCGAGGGCCGATACGGGTTCACCATCCGCGGCGGCGGTGGTTCGATCTACCCACTGCTGCAGCACATGTTCGCGACCACCGGCATCGACGAGTTCTTCGACGGCAGCGAATCCACCCTGAACCGACCCGAGATGGTCGCCGCGATCGAACGTTTCGCGGCACTGTACGACGTCGAAACTCCCACCGCAGACGTCAACAACGGGTTCCCGCAGATGGTCGCAAGCTTCGGCGGCGGTTCCGTTGCGATGATGCAGCACAACCTCGGTTCGCTGAGCAACCACCGCAAAGCCCTCGGCGATGCCGTCGGCGCCGTCGCACTTCCTGTTGCCGACAACGGCGTACGCACGGTGATGACAGACCCGTTTCCGTCGTACACGGTGTTCAAGAGCAGCCAGCATCAGGCTGCCGCATGGAAGTTTCTCGAGTTCATGACCTCGGCGGAGTCGCAGACCTACTGGAACGAGAACGTCGGACAGATCCCGGTCAGCGTATCCGCGCGGTCGGCGCCGTCCTTCGCCGCGATGCCCTCCGTCCAGGCGGCACAGGATGTTCTCGACGACCCGTCGTCCGTGTTGGTCACTCCCCCGGACTATCTGCCGGATTTCGGCAAGATCGTTCAGGTGCAGATGCTCGGCCAGTGGCAGAAGGTACTGATCGGCCAGCTCAGCGCCCAGGATTTCGCCGACGACTTCGCCGAGAAGCTCAACCGTTCCAAGGCCAAATACGATGCCCGTCAGGGCAAATAGGGGATCGCCGACTATGTCCAGCGTGATCGAGAACGTATCCGTACAGGTGTTCAAGACGGAGGCGCGCACCGCAGTCGACTCGTACGGGCACCGTCACCCCGGGCCTTCCGCGCAGTCGACCCAGGCTCTACTGGAGATCACCGACTCCGACGGGGTGCGCGGCTACGCACTCGGAAAGCCCAACTACCTGCGCCAGGACCAGGTCGAGAACTACTTCCGGACGACATTGATCGGACGGGACCCTCTGGCCCGAGAGGCCATCGACAGGGAGTTCGCGATCCGGCAACGGACGAGGGCCGTCGAACTGCCGGAGCACACGCTGAGCTACGTCGACCAAGCGTTGTGGGATCTGGCGGGCAACAAGTTCGACACACCCGTGTGGAAGCTGCTCGGCGGGGCGCGATCGCAGGTCAAGGCGTATGCCAGCACGATGTGCGGTGACAACATCGAGGGCGGTCTGTCCTCACCGGAGGACTACGCCGCGTTCGCCGTCGCGCTCAAAGCCAAGGGCTACCAGGGCATCAAGCTGCACACCTGGATGCCGCCACTACCCGGAGCGCCGAATCTTCGACGCGATATCGACGCCTGCGCGGCGGTCCGCGATGCCGTCGGGCCGGGTTTCTCGCTGATGCTCGACGGCTACCACTGGTACTCGCGGACCGAGGCGCTGACGTTGGGGCGCGAACTCGACCGGCTGCGGTTCGACTGGTTCGAGGAGCCGATGGACGAGTTCTCGCTGCGGTCCTACAAATGGCTCGCCGATCAGATCGATACGCCGGTGATCGGACCGGAAACCACGCCCGGCCGTCACCGGTCGAGGTCCGAGTGGATCGTGAACGAGGCCTGCGACATCCTGCGCGTCGGGGCGATGAACGGCGGGGGGATCACCCCGGCGCTCAAGACGGTGCACATGGCCGACGGATTCGGTCTCGAATGCGAGATACACGGCAACGGCGCCCCCAACCTGGCGCTGGTCGGCGGTGCGCCGAACATCCAATGGTACGAGCGTGGACTGTTGCACCCACACACCGATTACGACTGGGTGCCCCCGCACCTCGAGGCCATCGTCGATCCGATCGACAGCAACGGCATGGTCGTCATGCCCGAACGTCCGGGCCTGGGGGAAGCGATCTCGCATGAGTACATCGAAGCCAATCTCGTCGAGAAGTACTGACGCGTGAAGGCAGTGGGTGGTAGGAAGTTCGACATGAGGGACAATGTCGTCATGGTGAACGATGTCATTCCCGGCGCCGTACCGGAATCCCAACCGGTGAAGTCGGCCGAGCGCACCATTCACATCCTCGAGACTCTCGCAGCCTCGCCGACACGAATGAGCCTCGGCGAGCTGCAGGAGGCGTGCAAGTACCCGCGATCGAGCTTGCACGCGCTTCTGCGCACCCTCAAGGATCTGAGGTGGATCGAGGCGGACGAGTCCGGTTCGAAGTACGGCATCGGCACGCACGCCCTGCTGGCGGGCACCTCGTACCTCGACAAGGACTCCGTCGTCGAACGCGCGGACGAAGTCCTGGAATCACTTCGGTCCGATGTTCGGCACACCGTCCACTTCGCGCGACGCGACGAAAGCAGCGTCATCTACCTCGCGAGCCGCGGCTCCACCCTGGCAACTCGGCGGACACACCGAGTCGGCCGCAAACTGCCGAGCCACGTCACCGCGCTGGGACAGGCGTTGCTCGCGGAACTGACCACCGACGAGGTGGTGCAGCTTCTCCCCGCCCAGCTCGAGCGGTACACACCCAACAGCATCGTCGACCGCGATGCCCTGATCGCCGAGCTGGCCGAGGTACGCAAACGCGGGTGGTCGCTCGAACAGGAGCAGGGCACCGTCGGTGTCGTGTGCATCGCCACGGTGGTGCCCTACCGAATTCCCGCCACCGACGCGCTGAGCGTGTCCATGCCGGCCGAGGTGACCTCGTACCCCGGCGAAATCGAGCGCATCGCCGGGGTGCTTACTCGGCACGCCGAATCCTGGGCGCGCGAGCTCCGCGCCGAGGGAGTGCGTTAGAGGCCCTCCGTCAGATCCCGCACCTCGGCGTAGCGCTCGCGGATGGCCGGGGTGGGGTCGGCCTCGTAGGTGCGAGCGGGCGCCGACGCCCACTGCGGTGGTTCCGCCGACTGAGCCAGTGCCCACGCAGCCTGACGGGCAGCGCCGTCGGCGACGTACTCGCCGGGTTCGGGAACGACGACGGGTGTGCCGAGTATCGCCGGTGCGAGCTCGCGCAGCGCCGCCGACTTCGCGCCGCCGCCGATCAGCAACACCCGACGCGTCTCGATCCCCTGCCGCCGAAGCGCGTCGATGCCGTCGGCCAGACCGCACAGCAAACCCTCCACGGCTGCACGCGCCAGATGGCCGGGCGTCGAATTGCCAAGCCGTAGACCATGAATCGCACCGGAGGCATCGGGCCGATTGGGCGTACGCTCGCCCTCGAGATACGGAACCAGCACCAATCCGTCGCTCGTCGTCGACAGCGCCAACCGCGACAACTCGTCGTGGTCGACGCCCAACATCGACGCCGTCGCGTCGAGCACCCGGGCGGCGTTGAGGGTGCAGACCAGCGGTAGTTGCCGCCCCGTCGCGTCGGCGAAACCGGCGATGATCCCCGACGCGTCCGTCGCCGCGACGTCGGTGACCGCGGAGACCACACCCGAGGTACCCACGGATACGACGACATCACCTACCTGCGCGGCAAGCCCGAGCGCCGCGGCCGCGTTGTCGCCCGTACCCGGTCCGATGATTGCTCCCGACGCCGTCTGGCCGATTCGCTCGGACGGTCCGGCCACTCTGGGCAAGCGCGGCCGACGCCCACGCAGAGCCAGCTCGAGCAGATCCTCGCGATAACTGTTCGTCGCCGCGGAGAAATAGCCGGTGCCGCTGGCGTCACCACGGTCCGTTGCCAGTGTGTCCAGGTTCGCGGCACCGCCGAGGTGCCAACTCAACCAGTCGTGTGGGAGACAGACCGCTGCGGTGCGGTCCGCGTTGCCGGGTTCGTTGTCGGCGAGCCACCTCAACTTGCTCACGGTGATGGCGGCCAACGGGACGACGCCGACGGCGTCCGCCCAGGCCTGCCCACCGCCCTGTTCGGCGACGAGATCTTCCGCGGACTTCGCCGACCGGGTGTCGTTCCACAGCAACGCCGGCCGAACCACGTCCCCCGATTCGTCCAGGCACACCATCCCGTGCTGTTGCGCCCCGACGGCTACCGCGTCCACGTCATCGAGACCGCCGGCGTCGGCGATAGCGGTGTCGAGCGCAGATCTCCACGCGGCCGGATCCACCTCGGTCCCGTCGGGGTGCGAGGCTCGGCCACTGCGGACCAGTGCACCCGAATCGGCATCTCGGACAAACACTTTGCACGATTGCGTGGAGGAGTCGATTCCTGCGACGAGAGCCAAAGACTTGCATCCCTTCCGGTGGATAAGTTGTCCGCTCGACCCTACCGTTTCTAGGCCCTCGAGCCGGGCGTACTCAGCGGTAGCAACCGACCAACCGCAAACTGGACTACGTTCGTGCACTATGCGCGACTCCGAGGATTCCGATGCGTTTCGCTTGTCCGTGGCGAAGGCTGCTCTCGACCTCTTCGCCGCCAACGGATACGAGGCCACCTCCGTGGACGACATCGCCGAGGCCTCCGGGATCTCCCGCCGAACGTTCTTTCGCCAGTTTCGCGGCAAGGACGATGTCATCTTCGCCGACCACGAAATTCTGCTCGCGCGCGCCGCGGAGTTCCTCGAACAGACCCACCCCGACCCGTGGGTGGCAGTCTGCGATGCAGCTCAACTGGTGTTCGATCGCTTCTCGGGCTGGCGCGAGCACGCCGAGCTCCGATACAAGGTGGTGCACGAGAATCCGGCGCTACGCGACCGCGAAATCGTCACGGTGTTCCGGTACGACCGCCTGTTCGTCAACTATCTTCGCCGAGCGATGCCGACGCACTCACACCTGCACATTCTGCAGTTCACCGCGTCGGTGACGGCGACGCACAACTACATTCTGCGGCGCATGATCCGCGACGGGGTCCCCACCAGCCGCGAAGACCTCCAGAGCGCCCTGCAGAAACTGCGCGCCGACTTCCACATCGGCACCGACCAGGTCGTCGTCGCCGTCTTCCCCCGCGGAACCTCGCTTGCGACCGTCGCCGACGCGCTGTCCGAGCACCTGGACTGACGGTTCCCGGCCGCCCCTTCCCGCATGAATGGCACATTGCAAACGTCTAACCGTTGCGGTGGTCCATTCATGCCGAAGGCGACGGCCACCCGGTGGCACTCAGTGCCACCGGACCCTTGTCATCGCACTACCACCCGAGTATCATCGACCCAGGCGTGGCACCGAGTGCCGCGCGCCGACACCGAGCCCCTAGGAGAGTGGCATCATGGCCGGAAATCCTGACTTCGACCTCTTTCAGCTACCCGACGAGCACAACGAGCTGCGTTCGGCCATCCGCGCGCTCTCGGAGAAAGAGATCGCGCCGTACGCCAAGGACGTGGACGAGAACTCGCGCTTCCCGGAGGAGGCGCTGACGGCTCTGAACAACTCCGGCTTCAACGCCATCCACGTGCCCGAGGAGTACGACGGTCAGGGCGCAGACTCGGTCGCCACGTGCATCGTCATCGAAGAGGTTGCCCGCGTGTGCGGCTCGTCCTCGCTGATCCCCGCCGTCAACAAGCTCGGCACGATGGGCCTGATCCTCGCGGGGTCCGACGAGCTCAAGAAGCAGGTCCTTCCCTCCCTCGCCGGTGGCGCCATGGCGTCGTACGCACTTTCCGAACGTGAGGCCGGATCCGACGCCGCGAGCATGCGCACCCGCGCCGCGGCCGACGGTGACGACTGGGTTCTCAACGGCTCGAAGTGCTGGATCACCAACGGCGGCAAGTCCGATTGGTACACCGTCATGGCAGTCACCGATCCGGACAAGGGCGCCAACGGAATCTCCTCGTTCATCGTGCACAAGGACGACGAGGGATTCATCGTCGGCCCGAAGGAGAAGAAGCTCGGCATCAAGGGCTCCCCGACGGCCGAGCTGTACTTCGAGAACTGCAAGATCCCCGGTGACCGCATCATCGGCGCGCCCGGCACGGGCTTCAAGACGGCTCTACAGACCCTCGATCACACTCGTCCCACCATCGGCGCCCAGGCAGTGGGCTTGGCCCAGGGTGCACTCGACGCCGCGATCGAATACACCAAGGACCGCAAGCAGTTCGGTCAGTCGATCAGCAGCTTCCAGGGAGTACAGTTCATGCTCGCCGATATGGCCATGAAGGTCGAGGCAGCGCGCCTGATGGTCTACCACTCCGCAGCACGCGCCGAGCGCGGCGAGAAGAACCTCGGCTTCATCTCCGCAGCATCGAAGTGCTTCGCATCCGATGTCGCCATGGAGGTCACCACCGACGCCGTGCAGCTCTTCGGCGGCGCCGGCTACACCACCGATTTCCCGGTGGAGCGAATGATGCGCGACGCCAAGATCACGCAGATCTACGAGGGCACCAACCAGATTCAGCGTGTCGTCATGTCCCGGGCGCTGCTCAAATGAGCGACATCAACCTCGTAGGCGTCATCGGTGGCGGCACCATGGGAGCCGGGATCGCCGAGATGTGCGCTCGCTCCGGTAGTTCCGTGCTGATTCTCGAAACCAGCCAGGCCACGGCCGACGCTGCCGAGGCACGGCTGGACAAGTCCTTCGCTCGAGCCGTCAAGTCCGGTCGAATCGAGGCGGATGCTGCCGAAAAGGCACGCGCAGCAATCACATTGACGCTCGACATGAACGATTTCGCCGATCGCGATCTCGTCGTCGAAGCAGCTCCCGAGATCGAGTCGCTCAAGCTCGACCTGTTCGGCAAGCTCGATTCCATCGTCAAGCCCGAGGGAATTCTGGCGACCAACACGTCGTCGATTCCGGTCATCAAGATGGCCAACGCCACGAAGCGTCCCGACAAGGTAGTCGGGGTTCACTTCTTCAACCCGGTTCCGGTGCTTCCGCTGGTGGAAATCGTCGTCAGCCTCGTGACCAGCGAGGAAACCGTCGCCTCAGTCACCGACTACGCGTCGAACACACTGGGCAAGAAGACGATTCGGTCCGGAGATCGCGCCGGTTTCATCGTCAACGCACTGCTGATCCCGTACATGGTGTCGGCAATCCGGATGCTCGAATCCGGCTTCGCCAGTGCGGAGGACATCGACGACGGCATGGTCAACGGGTGCGCACACCCGATGGGCCCGTTGCGTCTGACCGATACGGTCGGACTCGACGTCACCCTGGCCGTCGCCGAATCCCTGTACGCCGAGTTCCGGGAGCCGCACTACGCGCCGCCCCCTCTGCTCCAGCGCATGGTCGACGCCGGGATGCTCGGGCGCAAGTCCGGCAAGGGGTTCTACTCGTACTCGTAAACCCTCCCCCTGTTCGGCATGAATGGGCCATTGCAACGCCTAGACAGTTGCAATGGCCCATTCATGCGTCGTGGGGGGGTAGCGTGCGATCAGTCCTTCGGGCCACCTGCGGCGTAGACGACCTGGCCGGAGATGAAGCCCGCGCCCTCGCTGACGAAGAACGATGCGAGGTGCGCGATATCGTCAGGATGTCCGACACGGTTGACCGGAATCTGTGCGGCGGCAGCGGCTTTGAAGTCCTCGAATGGAACTCCCACGCGTTCGGCCGTGGCCGCGGTCATCTCGGTCTCGATGAATCCGGGTGCAATGGCGTTGGCGGTGACGCCGAATTTGCCGAGCTCGATCGCCAGGGTCTTGGTGAAGCCCTGCATACCGGCCTTGGCGGCGGAGTAGTTGGCCTGGCCGCGATTGCCGAGTGCCGAGGTACTCGACAGGTTGACGATGCGTCCCCACTTCGCGTCGATCATGTGCTTCTGGATCGCGCGGGTCATGAGGAACGATCCGCGCAGGTGAACACCCAACACGGAGTCCCAGTCGCCGACGGTCATCTTGAACAGCAGGTTGTCACGAGTGATTCCCGCGTTGTTGACGAGAACGGTCGGGGCGCCGAACTCGGAAGCGATGCGGTCCACCGCGGTCTTGACCGAATCCTCGTCGGCGACGTCGGCGCCGATGGCGATGGCCTGACCGCCTGCGGACTTGATGGCCTGGACCGTGTCTGCGCAGGCCGCTTCGTCCAGATCGACGACGGCGACGCCGAAACCGTCCTGCGCGAGACGTCGGGCGACTGCGGCGCCGATGCCACGTGCGCTTCCGGTCACTACGGCGGTTCTGATTGCATCACTCATGGGCTGCTCCTGGTAGTTGCGATCGATGAGAACGTCCGAGAATTGTTTCTACCAATACCTGCGGCACGGTTCAGTAGGCGGCCACCGCGCCGTCCAGCGCCTTCTGCATTCCGTCGGTGACGACGCGGGTGATGGCGATCGGCTTGGCCGGAAGCTCGGTGATCGGGTTGTCGATGTAAACGCTGGCCGACTTGAGCCTTTCACTGCCGGGTCCGTAGCTCAGACCCACGCACACCAGCACCGGTTCGACGCCGCGTTCTCGAGCGCGTGCCACGATGTGGCCGAGTCCGCTGCCGACGTGCTGAACCTTGGTCGGGTCCTCGAGGTTGCACGTGCCCTCCGGGAAGACAGCGAGATCGTCGCCCCGCTGGAGGCGTTGGGCACTGACATCCATCATCGCCTTGCCTGCAGCGTTCACTGCGCGCATTCCATGGTTCTTTCCGCGGAAGACCGGGATGCCGCCCATCATGTCGATTCGCCTGCGCTGCTTGGGTTCTTGGAAGAGTTCATCCTTCGCCAACACCCGGGTCCTGCCGATTACAGCGCGCAGCGGACTCGCCCACGCTGTCGCTGCAACCGTGTACGGATCGGTCTCGCTCAGGTGATTGACCGCGATGATGATCCTGGTGTCGTCGTAGATGAGCCGGCGCAGATCTTCTCGTGCACCGTCGGGATAACTCACCCGCGGTTTGAAGCGCTGGGCAAGTGCTGCGTAGGCGACCCGCGCCACCTGACGGTTCTGCTGATGGCGCAGGTAGAAGTCGTAGACGGCTTCCTCGTTCTCCAGTACTACCGCAGGTCGATCCATGAGGTGAGCTTAGCGCTACCGCTACTACCCGAAGAGCGGGAACTTGCGCTTGGCTGCGAGAGCATCCATGCCGTCCTGGATCCGCTCACGCACCTCGTTGTATTTCGCCTCGACGTACTCCTCGTTTTCGCACAGTTCGGTGTCGTGCTCGACGCTGACCGGCGACATGAAGCGGGTACGGATCTTGGCGGGTAGCGGGATTTGCGGCAGTGCAGCCGGCGCGATGATCCAGGGCAGCGACAGTGCGATCGGGAAGACCTTCAAGCGGGCGAATCGGTCCAGCTTCAGCGTGCGCGCGAGCTTGTCGCCCCGAATGAGAACGGGCATGGCGTCGGCCCCACCGACGGTCGCGACGGGCACGATCGGCACCCCCATGCGGATGGCGAGACGGATGAATCCGGTGCGCCCACCGAGAGTAGCGACGTCGCGTTCGCTCCACGGCCGCAGCGAGTCCACCTCTCCGCCCGGCCAGACGATGACATCGCGTCCCTCGGCCAGGGCTGTCGCCATCGAGTCAGGCGCTGCAGGCAGCACACCCATGGATCGGAACACCCGTCCGATCACCGGAAACGCCATCAAAGCGTCGTGCGCCGTTCCGTGCAGGGTCCGTTTCTCACCGAATCGGCGCCACCATTGCGCACCGACAGTCCATGCGTCCCATACGAACGGCGCACCCGAGTGCACTCCGACGACCAGGACAGGCGGCTCGGGGATGTTCTCCCACCCGTCGATCTCCATCCGGAACCACTTGTCGGTAATGAACCGCCAGAACCTCACCTGACGGTCCATCGCCTCGGTGTTCTGATCCTCGAGACTCCAGTCGCCTGCGTGCTCGGCGACGTATCCCCCCAGTCCCCCACGTTGCTGCTCGCGCCGGTGTTTCATCTTCATCCTGGCCGCCGCGGCATGTCGTTGGGCCTGTTCACGCACACCGCCTGCCCGGTGACCTGCATCACTCATGACAGGCACGTACCCCTCCCTGGCCTCGATAAACCCGTACGGATGTACCGGCTTTTCTGGTCTGGCGCATAGTTCCACATTTGGATTTCAAACCCCCCGCGACACTGTGAATGTTCGATAGGGTCGAATTTCGAGCCGAACGAACGAGGTAGTCATGGATCCGATCGAACCGGCATACGGTACGACCACTTTGCTGTTGATAGCTGCCGCCGCTGTGGCGGTCCTACTTTTCCTGATCATGAAGGTCAAGCTGCACGCCTTCGTCTCCCTCGTCCTGGTCAGCGCAGTCACCGCTGTCGTGGCCGGGATTCCCCTCGCCGACGTTCCGGACGCCTTGATGTCAGGCTTCAGCTCCACCCTCGGTTCGGTCGCGCTACTGGTCGCCCTCGGCGTCATGATAGGGCGACTACTCGAAATAACTGGTGGCGCACAAGTTTTGGCGGACACGCTGATCAACCGCTTCGGCGCGAAACGAGCGCCACTGGCACTCGGTGTCGCAGCCCTCATCTTCGGCTTCCCGATCTTCTTCGACGCCGGACTCGTGGTCTTTCTACCGATCATCTACACCGTCGCCCGACGCTTCGGCGGTTCGGTGCTGCTGTACGCGCTGCCGACAGCAGGCGCCTTCGCTGCCATGCATGCCATCGTTCCGCCGCATCCCGGTCCCGTTGCAGCGACGGAACTGCTCGGCGGCGACATCGGCACTGCGCTCGTCGTCGGTGTTCCGGTCGCGGTGGTGGCGTGGTTCGTCGGCTCCTACCTCGTCGGCACCGCGTTGGGACGACGCGTCCAGGTCACTACGGTCGATCTGTTCGCCGGCCCCATGACAGGTGGTAGCGGCAACAGCGACAGTGACCGCGACAGTGACGGCGACACTGACGGCGACACTGACAGTGACGGAAGCAAGGACCCGAACGCACCGGTGCGATTCGAGCCGTCGCCGAAATTCGGTACCGTCCTGCTCATTCTCCTGACGCCGCTTGTACTCATCTCGTTGAATACCGGCGTCAACACCCTGGCAGCGGCCGGCGTGGTGGACGGCGATTCGACATGGGCGGCCGCGCTCACACTCATCGGTCAGACTCCGATCGCCCTGCTCATCACCGTCCTGCTTGCTCTGTTCCTGCTGGCACCGGGCCGCTTCCCCGTGGCCGATGCCGCGAAGTACATGGATCAGGCCCTCGGACCGGTCTGCGCGATCATTCTCATCACCGGTGCCGGCGGCATGTTCGGTGGCGTACTGCGAGCCAGCGGTATCGGCCAGTCGCTCACGTCCTCGCTCTCGGATCTGGGACTGCCGATCATGCTGCAGGCCTTCTTGATCGCTACCGCGCTGCGCGTGGCCCAGGGTTCGGCGACCGTCGCATTGACCACGACCGCGGGTCTCATCGCTGTCCAGGTGGGCGAGCAGGATCTCAGCAACTTCAAGATCGCCTTGCTGGTATTCGCCCTCGCCGCCGGCGCCACCGTGCTCTCCCACGTCAACGATTCCGGCTTCTGGCTCGTCAGCCGGTTCTTCGGCATGGACGAGAAGACGACGCTCAAAACGTGGACGGTCATGGAGACGACGCTCGGACTGGCGGTGTTCGCTCTGGCGTCGTTGCTGTGGGTGGTGTTCTAGCGACTGTTCACACACCCAGCATTCGTTCACAACGCCACCGTCGGATGTAAACACATGGTGGCGTTGTGAACGTAGCGAATCAATCAGCGCCTCATCGCACGAACCCCGACGCCCAGGCCCACCGCGGCAACCGTCACCGCCGCGACGCCGCCATGAAGTACCGTCGAACTCGCGAAGTCGCCTGCGAACAGCGCCCGTTCGGCGTCGACGACGTAGCCCAGCGGGTTGATGTCGACGAGAAACTGCATCCATCCGGGGGCGTTGTCGAGGGGCAGCATGGTGCCGGACAGGATCAGCAGCGGAAACATCAGGGTCTGCTGTATTGCCCAGAAAACCCAGTCCTGCGCCTGCACCGCGAGTGCAAGAGCGTAGGACAGCGCGCCGAGCCCGATGCCGAACACGCCCAGTATCAGGATGCCGATCGCCGCGCCGATCGGGTTGACCGACAGACCGAGCGGCAGCGCGACGAGAATGATCAGAACCGCCTGTGCAGCAAGAGGAACCAGCTCCTTGACGGCCCGGCCGATCAGCAGTGACGACCTCGGCAGCGGCGTGACGAGCATTCTCTCGTGCGATCCGTCGTGCAGCTCCGTCAGTAGATTCGAACCCGTCATCGAGGTGCCGAAGATTGCGATCATCGCCAGCACCCCAGGGACGAACCAGTCCCAGACGTTTCCGTCACCGAGGCCGGGCACGTCGGTAAGCAGCGGCCCGAAGAGGGCCAGCAGTATCAATGGTTGGGTCAGACTGAATACGACGGTGAAGGGATCGCGCACTGTGGGGCGCAGTTCCCGGGTCATCACGATGGCACTTCCACTCAATACGTTCATGTTCTTCACCCCTACGCTGCTGCGGTTTCGCGGAGACTGCGGCCGGTGAGGCCGAGGAAGACATCGTCGAGGGTCGGCCGCGACATGTCGGCGGCCTCGATACCGATCCCGTGGCGTTCGCTCAGCCGGATCAATGCCGGCAATGCCTTCTCGGCGCGAACCACGCGAATATTGAGCCGACTCCCCGACACCGTCACATCCCGCACGAGGTCGAGACGTCCCACGATCGACGCGAGGGACTCCGCGGCGTCTCTGCTCTCGGCGGTGAGTGTGACGAGATCTCCAGCGAGCTCGGCTTTGAGGGCATCGGCGGTGTCGTCGGCGATGACCGATCCCTTGTCGATGACGATGACCCGCTCGGCCATCGAGTCGGCCTCGTCCAGGTAGTGCGTCGTCAGCACGATGGTGGTGCCCATCTCCCGGCGAAGTCGAAGGATGTGCTCCCACAGGTTTGCTCGGCTTTGCGGGTCCATGCCGGTCGACGGCTCGTCGAGGAACAACAGGGGCGGTCGGTGCACCAGTCCGATAGCGATGTCCAGCCGACGACGCTGCCCTCCCGACAACGTCGATACTGTCCTTCTGCCCAGGTCGGACAATTCCAGCGCAGCCAACAATTCGTCCGCTCGCGTGCCGGACTGTTGCTTCGAGAGCCCGTAGCACAGACCCTGCGTGATCAACTCGTCACGGACTCGCTGATTGTGCCCACCACCGTTGCCTTGTCCGACGTATCCCAGATTGCGCCGCACGGCGTCGCGCTCGGTGGTGATGTCGTGGCCTGCGACCGTCGCCGACCCCGACGTCGGTGCCAGCAGTGTCGTGAGCATGCGAAGCGTCGTCGACTTCCCCGCGCCGTTCGGCCCCAGCAGGGCAACCAATTCGCCCTCCTTCACGTGCAGATCGATACCGCGAACAGCCTCCACCGTCGCTTTTCCTCTGCTGAATGTCTTGGTCAACCCTGTCGTGTGGATCATCGTGCCCTCGCCCCTCGTGCGTCGTGTTCTCCGGTACGACGGTGACGCTATGGACAATCGAGGTCAGGTTGGGTCCGCAATTGTCGACTCGATTCCAGCGCCGACGGCGACGAATCGGCCTCCTCGCTCTCCTGAGAATCCGTCGCGTGCGCTCGACGATTTCTCCTCCAAGGCCCTCAGAAAGTTCCCCTTCCCAAATATACCGGGAGGGGGTATGGTCCGACATGCGACGTTGATACCCCTAGGGGGTATGATACCGATGAAGGAGCAAGCATGACGAACACGAACTACCGAGTCAGCGGCATGACCTGCGGTCACTGCGAGGCATCGGTCCGCGAAGAAGTCAGTGCAGTGATTGGAGTGGAGTCAGCGACCGTATCGGCGTCGGCGGGAACGCTGACGGTGATAGGTGTCGCCGATCTGGATCAGGCGGAGGTCATCGCCGCCGTTCGTGAAGCCGGATACTCCGCCGAACCGGCCCCCGCAGATCCGCGCATCCCATAGCCATCGAACTAGTTGGACGGTTAGGACTCGTACGATGAACCACCACACAAATCCGGACGTCGATTCCGGACAGGCAGACCAGCCGAATACGCTGCAACACAGCGGGCATGAGGCAAGTCACGAAACACATAGCGCAGCCCACTCCGAACATGGCGAGCACACCGGCCACAGCGGTCATGATGGGCACGGTGATCACGTCGGCATGTTCCGACGGCTCTTCTGGTTCATGCTCGTCCTCGCCGTCCCGGTGGTCCTCGCCTCCAACATGTTCGCGATGCTGGTCGGCTACTCGCTGCCCGACGCGTCGTGGATCAACTGGATTTCCCCAGTCCTGGGCACAGTGATGTTCGCCTGGGGCGGATCGCCGTTCCTCACTGGCGCAGTCAGCGAGATACGCTCGCGTACACCAGGAATGATGCTTCTTGTCGGATTGGCGATCACGGTCGCATTCGTCGCGTCGATGGGAGCAAGCCTCGGCGTACTGGACCATCAGCTCGACTTCTGGTGGGAATTGGCCCTGCTGATCGTCATCATGCTACTCGGGCATTGGATCGAAATGCGGTCGCTCGCTCAGACCACCTCTGCCCTGGACTCACTGGCAGCGCTGCTACCCGACACCGCCGAACGAGTCGAGGGCGAAAACGTGGTGTCGGTATCTCCAGACCAGCTGCAGCTCGGCGATGTCATGATCGTCCGCCCCGGCGGACGAGTGCCCGCCGATGGCACCATCGTTTCCGGAACGGCGAGCATGGACGAATCCATGATCACCGGTGAATCGCGCCCCGTCCGCCGCGGCGAGGGCGAGGCGGTCGTTGCTGGGACGGTGGCCACCGATTCCGGACTTCGTGTCCAGGTCACCGCAGTAGGAGAGGACACCGCCCTCGCCGGGATCGGCCGCTTGGTCGCCGACGCCCAGAACTCGACCTCACGCGCCCAACGCATCGCGGACACCGCAGCGGGGTGGTTGTTCTGGTTCGCACTCGGCGCAGCAGTCGTTACCGCCACCGTGTGGACGCTGTTCGGAATGCCCGACTATGCCATCATCCGGACGATCACCGTGTTGGTCATCGCCTGCCCGCACGCCCTCGGCCTGGCCATTCCCCTGGTGGTCTCCATCGCCACCGAAAGAGCCGCCCGAGGCGGCATTTTGGTGAAAGACCGGCTGGCCCTCGAGACCATGCGGACAGTGGACACCGTGCTGTTCGACAAGACAGGAACACTGACCAAAGGCGAACCCACCGTCACCGCGATCGAAGTGACCGACGGCCGCACCGCCGATCAGGTCCTCGCGTGGGCCGCGGCCGCTGAGGCCGATTCCGAGCATCCTCTGGCACGCGCCATCGTCGACGCCGCACGGCAACGGCACTTGACCGTCCCGGACGCCTCCGACTTCCAGTCGTCGCCAGCTGTCGGGGTATCCGCTGACGTCGACGGAACCCGGATCCAGGTCGGCGGGCCGGCGGTTCTCGAGCAGGAGCATGCGGCCGAACTTGCGGTCGCTGATCGGTGGCGCGGCGACGGGGCGATCATCCTCCACGTTCTCGCAGACGGCGCCGTGATCGGCGCGCTCGCGTTGGCCGATGAGATCCGGCCGGAATCACCCGCGGCGATCGACGCGCTCCACGCGCGCGGGATCGAGGTGGTCATGATCACCGGCGATGCCGATGCAGTAGCGAAATCCGTCGCCAGCCAACTCGGTGCTGATCGCTACTTCGCGGGAGTCAAACCGGAAGACAAATCCCAGAAAGTCGCTGATCTTCAACGAGAAGGCCGGACCGTGGCAATGGTCGGCGACGGAGTCAACGATGCGCCCGCGCTCGCGCAAGCCGACGTCGGCATCGCGATCGGCGCGGGTACTGATGTTGCGATCGCGTCGGCGGGAGTGATCCTAGCCAGCGACGACCCACGATCAGTGCTGTCGGTGATAGAACTCTCTCAAGCCTCCTACCGGAAAATGAAGCAGAACCTTTGGTGGGCTGCGGGATACAACCTCATCTCCGTTCCGCTAGCGGCAGGAGTGCTGGCACCGGTCGGATTCGTGCTGCCGATGTCGATCGGAGCGATCCTGATGTCGCTGTCGACGGTCATCGTCGCGGCCAACGCGCAGTTGCTGCGACGGCTCGACTTGACCCCAGGGTCCTTCGCTGAGCGTGCCGGCGCCGCCGACCATCCTTCGTCCGGAGCGAGGATTCGGCGAACCAAGGCTGGCAACCGGAGCTAGTGTCGCGTGTTTCAATTCATTTGACAGTTCCTAGGTGGGAAAATGGGATGCGCAATGCACCTCTCGGGTTGATCGACGGTGACAGGGATAAACTTGAAGCGATTCCCCAGTTGCGGGGCGCGGAGACCTTCGGCGATGCCGACATCGCAGCCGCGGCACTCCAGCCACGACGACCGCTTCCGCACCGACATCGGCGTGACTCGCACACTCGAACTCATACCCGGCTGGCTGGTCGACGAGCTCGGTGGTCCCGTGCCTACTGTCTAGAGCCTACGGCTCGGCGAACCGCTCCGGGGTGCCGGAGCAGATTCGGACCCAACCACATCGCGACCGCGGTGAGCG
>JGI12097J13213_1000025_pt1 | contig 67993 bp, 64 predicted proteins | sample DeeseametaMP2252_FD_13213 | JGI IMG/M metagenome (IMG submission 13213)
GACGGACGCACTCGGCTCGACTGGGATGCGCTGTCCGAGCGCATCCATCCCGCCGATTCACGTGTGCAGATGCTGGCGGAGAAGACTCCGTCGATGTTCGTCGGTTTCGATCTGCTCATGCATTCGGGCACCGATTTCATGAACGAGCCGTTCGCTGCTCGCAGAGCGAAGCTGCTCGAGGTGATGGTCGGCGGTGATCGGTGCCAGATCACCAGTACTACCGACGACACCGCCACCGCCCAGGATTGGTTTCAGCGCTTCGAAGGCGCCGGCCTCGACGGCGTCATCGCCAAGAAGCTGGACAGCGTGTACCTATCGAACAAGCGTGAAATGGTCAAGATCAAACACGCCCGCACGGCCGACTGCGCGCTCATCGGCTATCGAGTGCACAAGTCCGGCAACGGAATCGGTTCGCTCCTCCTCGGCTTGTACGACGGAGATCAGCTCCGAATGATCGGTGGCGCCTCGGCGTTCACGGACAAGCGACGCGTAGAGATCCTCGAGGAACTGCAACCCCTTCGTATCGGCGAGGATGTCGTCTCCGACGCCGAGGCCAACCGATGGACCTCGAACAAAGATCGCAGCTGGGTGCCGCTGCGCGTCGAACGCGTCGTCGAGGTCGCGTACGACCAGATGGAAGGGCAACGGCTTCGGCACGCCGCGCGGTTCCTGCGTTGGCGCCCCGATCGCGACCCGAAGAGCTGTACCTACGATCAGCTGGAGGTCCCGGTCGACTACGACGTCGCCGACGTGCTCGCCGGGGGCCCCGACAGCCCCGCCGGGGAGTCCTGATGGCAACGAAGACTCCGCCCGCATTCGTCGAAGCAGGTGGCCGTGAAGTGCGGGTATCGAGCCCGGACCGCGTCATCTACGAGGCCACCGAGCGCACTCCGCCCATCACGAAGCTGCAGGTGTGCGAGTACTTCGCCGCGGTCGGCGAGCCACTCGTGCGTGCCATCGGAGAGCGTCCGACCGCCATGGAGCGCTGGCCGGACGGCTACCGCGAAGGAATGCGGCTTGCCACCGGACCGCAGGATCGTGAGGGCGACGGCTTCTATCAGAAGAGGCTCCCCAAGGGTGCCCCCGACTGGATCGAAACGGTGAAGATCGCGTTCCCGTCCGGCCGCGGAGCCGACGAACTGTGCCCGAGCGAAGCCGCCGCGCTGGTGTGGGCAGCTCAGATGGGCACGTTGACATTCCATCCGTGGCCCGTGCGGCGACCGGATGTCGACCACCCCGACGAGCTTCGACTCGACCTCGATCCGCAACCCGGCACCACGTTCGCCGATACGCAACGGGTGGCGGACGTGACACGTGAACTGCTCGAGGAACTGGGGCTGCGGGGTTACCCCAAGACGAGCGGCAACCGGGGCATTCACATCTATGTCCGCATCCGTCCCGAGTACACCTTCGAGCAGGTACGACACGCGGCCATCGGACTCGGCCGCGAACTCGAACGCCGCGACGAGGGCGTGACCACCAACTGGTGGAAAGAGGAGCGCGGCGAGCGAATCTTCATCGACTACAACCAGAACAACCGAGACCGAACCATCGCCAGTGCCTGGAGCCTGCGCGCGCGGCCGGGCGCACCGGTGAGTACGCCGATGACATGGGCGCAGCTCGCCGAGGTGACCGACCCGCGGGAGTTCAATCTCGTCACCGTCCTCGACCGACTCGCCGACGGTGATCCCTGGGAGGACATGGACGCGCAGGCGTACTCGCTCGACCCACTCCTCGAGCTGTGGGAATCGTTGCCCGGTGGCGAACTCAACTTTCCGCCCGACTATCCCAAGATGCCCGGCGAGCCGCCCCGTGTGCAACCGTCGAAGAAGGTGGCCGAACACTGGGACGCCCAGGGCAACCGAATCGAGTAGTTCAGGCCTGCTCCAACGCCCGAATCAGCGAGGCGGCGTCGTACGGTCCGGTGTGCCGAACCAAGTTGGTGTCGCCGCGGCCGAGGTAGAAGGTAGGGGTTCCCTCGACGTCACTGCTGTTTGCGTCCAACTCTTCGTCCTCCACTCGGTTGACGTAGTCGCCGGTGCGGAGGTCATCGTCGAACTTGTCGATGTCGAGATCCAATTCGACTGCGTACCTGTCGATATTGTCCGGTTCCAGGGCGTCACTGTGCGCGAACAGTATGTCGGCCATCTCCCAGAACTTGCCCTGAGCAGCTGCAGCCTCGCTGGCCTGCGCAGCGTGACGCGCATGCGGGTGGTAGTCGTCGAGCGGAAGATGCCGAGAAACGCTGCATCGGTGACACCACGGGTGTCATCGCCGGCGTCGATGTCGAGGGGGCCATCACGTGGTTCCTGGGAACGATCGAGCTCCTGGGGACAGCTGCGTGCTCATCGGTGTGAAGATCCCCTCGATCGTGGTCGTGGTGTCGATCATTCGTTTCTGTTAGCTATTCGCTGCTATGGGTACAGAGCTACCGTCATATTCGCAACAGGGCATTTGATGCACGGAGGTCAGCCTCCGAGCCGACGTGCCATCGTCGGAAAAAACGAAAGTCGGGATCATGCGTGACTTGATCTGCCGCAAGTGCGGTCAGAAGTTGTCGTTCGAGAATTCGCTGTGCCTCAGTTGTCACAGCGCCTTGGGCTTTCACCTGCCGTCGCGATCGCTGCTGGTATTGCCCGACCGCGCCGATCACGGAGCAGCCGAGGTCGACATCGACGGCACGACATGGAGGACGTGCGCCAACCTGCATATCGCCCGGTGCAATTGGTTGGTGAACACGACCGATGCCGAAGAGCTCTGCTCCTCGTGCAAGCTCACGCGCATCCGGCCCGCCGACGACGACCTCGACGCGATGGCGGCCTACGCCGAAGCCGAAACCAACAAGCGGCGCGTGGTCCTCGAACTGACCGAGCTCGGCCTGCCGATCGTCGGCCGTGACCAGGACCCGCAAACCGGTCTGGCATTCGACCTGCTCTCGAGCGCCGATGAGCAGGTGTTGACAGGGCATGCCGACGGGCTCATCACGCTCGACCTGGCCGAGGGTGACGACGTCCACCGCGAACAGCTTCGCGTGTCGATGTCCGAGCCGTACCGCACTCTCGTCGGGCATTTCCGTCACGAGATCGGCCACTACTACCAGATGGTGCTGGTCGGTGCCGGTGAACATCGCGCACGGTTCGAGGAACTCTTCGGCGACCCGGACACCGACTACCAGGGCGCGCTCGACCGGCACTACAAGGAGGGCGCACCGGAGAACTGGGAAGACGACTACGTCTCCTCGTACGCGACGATGCATCCTGCGGAGGACTGGGCCGAGACCTTCGCGCACTACCTGCACATTCGCGACACACTCGACACCGCTGCCGCGTTCGGCATGGCACAGGCCGGATCGACGCTGGACAGTCCGCTTCCGGGCGACGTCGGGTTCGACCAGATCATCGAATGGTGGTTGCCTCTGTCCTGGGCGCTCAATCAGATCAATCGATCGATGGGCCATCAGGATCTGTACCCGTTCGTGCTTCCTCCGACAGTGATGGACAAGATGCGATTCGTTCATCGATTGATCGCACCCAGCACGCTCTGATCCTCGAGTCGCCGGTCCGTTCTGGCCACGCTCACAATGGAGGTATTGTCGTGGTTCGAGCTGTCCTTTCGGCACAGCGTGCGGAGGTGGTTCCCATCAGTGACCGAACAGTCGACGATCGAACGCGTGATCAGGCACTCGCTGAACGGAGAATCAGGGCCGAGGCTCCGCCGCCCGTAATCTCGCAGGCCAGGCAACCCGATGCCGACCTGAGTCAGCGGATGGCTGCGGTTGCCCGCGAACTGCGCCGCGCACACAGCGATCTCGATGCCACCCTCGCCGCCATCACCGAGTCCGCCGTATTGAACGTGGCCGCAGCCGAGGACGCCAGCATCACCACGGTGCTGCAGGGCAAGTACGTGCACAGCGCGGCCGCAGCCGGTGACCTCGGTGCCAAGTGCGACGCCATCCAGGGGCAGCTCGGTGAGGGTCCGTGCCTGGAATCGGCGATCGAGCAGCGAACCATTCGCATCGACGACATGGACGCTGACCTGCGGTGGCCGCGCTTCGCGACCGAGGCCTCGGGCCTAGGCGTCAAGAGCATGATCTGCTTCCAGCTCTACGTCGAGGGCTTCAACTTCGGCGCCCTCAACCTGCACTCCACCGGTGTTCGTGCGTTCGGCGAGGACGCCGAGTCCATTGGGGCGCTGTTCGCGGCGCACGCAGCCATCGCGTTCTCCTCGGCGCGAGAGGAGCAGCAGATACGTGCCGCGCTCACCACGCGCGATGTCATCGGGCAGGCCAAGGGCATGCTGATGGAGCGCTACAAGCTGGGCGCGCAGGCGGCCTTCGCGATGCTGGCGAAGCTGTCACAGGAGTCGAACATCAAGCTCGCGGACATCGCCCACCAGGTTGTCGCCGACGCCGAACGTGAGGCGAGCCGCTAGAGCCCGGTCCTTTCCACGGGCAACCTGAGCATCAGGCTGCGCGCGCAGTCGACCGTCAACTGGGGGTCGTGACTGAGCACGTACGAGAAGCGTCGCTGCATCTCCGGCCCGGTGTCCCCCAGGTCCTTCGCTGCCAGAACCGCGGAAAAGTGCGGAGACAGCACCACAACCACCCACTCGTCGCGCACCGGGTCGTTCGGCTCCAGGTTCGCTCCCCGCACCCGGGGCGCGGGCTCGGCATCCATGCCCACGGCCAAAGCTCCGACGAGCGCTGCCCGTGTCGCCATGACCTCCCAGCGGTGCGCGGTGAGCGGGGTGAAATGTTTGCTCTGCTCGAACGAACCGAGGATCACTGCAGTCTGCAAGCTCTGCGCGGCCGTCGATTCGAGACCCTTGCTCACCTCGACCAGCAGGCGCTTCGTCGACGGCTTGGAGTCCCGGCCGGCAACCGCCAGCTGATACGGCGACGTGCGCAGCATCGAACCACGATCGGGTGACGTCCGAAAGTTCAGCGGAGACGTACGTTCCGCGGAGTTCACCGGCGTCGGGTTCTGCTCGGTGAAGTACCGTCCCTGGCCGACTCTGGCGCCGAGTGCGAGCGCGACGCTCACACCCTCCTCGGTGTCGATTCCCTCGGCCATGACGATGGCCCCGGTGCGCTCGGTGTAGGCGGCGACGGCGTTGACCACCCGTGCGGTGAACCGGCCGGGTGATCTGGTGATGAGACTACGGTCGAGTTTGACCACGTCCGGTTCCAGCAGCGGGAGCAGTGCGAGCGACTCCGGGCGCACACCGACATGGTCGACGGCGATCGCCCAGCCGAGTCGGCGAACGTCGGCGACGGCGCGCAGCAGCTGAGCGGGGCGGCGGATCAACGCTGTTTCGTCGAGCTGCAGGACGGCTGTGCCGGTTCCGTTGCCGCTGCCCTGAGCGCCTCGATCGGGCAGATGCGGCAGTGTGTCCGGGTCGATGGCGATGAACAGGGGGAGATCCTGCACCGACTCCATCTTGGCTGCACCGTCGACGGCGCCTGCCCAGCGGACGAGATCGAGATCGACCGTCATTTCCATGGCCCGGGCAGCAGATGCCAACGCGGACGGATCACGAAATGCCGAGTTCTCCGGACCACTGACGTTGGCCTCGTAGCCGATGACCTCGTTGGTCAGCAGGTCGACTATCGGTGCAAAATCGGTGTGCAGGCTGTTCGGGCCGAGGATCGATTCCAGTCCGCCGCCGACCGCACCGTCGCCCGCACCGCTGCCCTGAGCGCGCGTCGATGACTCGCCAGTCATACCAACCCCTCGATTCCCGCTACCGAGTCCACTGCCCCAGTCGAAGCCACGAACACTTCGAGTATCACATCATCATCGGAGTACCCGGCAATTCGGACGAGCCCATCGGTTTCGCCGATCACCGCGTGGACTCGGTCGCCCGTCTGCGGGTAGTCCGCCACTGGATGTCGCCAGTGCACAGCGATCAGCGTGCCACCATCCTCGAGATGCTCGACGATCCCGGTCGACGCCGCGCGCAGGTCGGCCTCGTCCAGGTAGTACCCGACCTCGCTGAGGACTATCAGATCGAAATCACCGCCGGCCGACACCGCAGTCCATTCGTCGGTCAGCGACCATTCGAGGAAGCTCACGTGGGGTGACTCGACGCGGGCGCGCGCAGCGGCGAGCGCCGCCGGGGCGATATCGGTCGAGACGAGCGATTGGCAGCGCGCCGCGAGCTTGTCGGTCAGGATGCCGATCGAGCAACCGGGTTCGAGTGCTCGCCGATACGTCTGCTTCGGTAACGAGGCCAGGGTGAGCGCGTACTTTCGCTCCTCGTACCAGTTGTCGTCGAGACGGAACGGGTCGGCACTCTCGCCGTACACGCTCTCGAAATACTCCCTGCCAAGTGTCATCCGAAGACCGTCACGCGAACACCACCTCGTACGGCCGCAGCAGCCGCTCGAGTACGTGTGGGGGCAGAACACGACGATCGGCCGGATCGGAGGACAGCGCTGTGGTCTGGGTGACGAACTGCGCGGCGGCGCGTCGTTTCGCCTCGGTTACGTCGGAGCCGAGTTCGACGGCGAACGCGCGGTCCCACGGCACCGAAGAATCACCGGGGCGAGCCCAGTGCCACATCCACACCGGGTACTCGACGGCCGTGATGCCGAGCCGCTCCGACGCAGTCAGGCACGCGCGAGCGGTGGCCTCGTGATCGGGGTGACCGTCACCGCGCCACGGCAACAGGCACCACGTCCCAGGTTCGTTGGAGAGGAATTCGGTCAGGGCATGCGTGAGCTCCTCCTCGTGGGCGGAGACCTCGCCGTCGCCGAATCCGAGGCGGATGGGATCGAGATCGAGTCCGAGTTGGCTCAGTGCGCGGCGCGTCTCTCGTGAACGCTCGGCTACGAGTTGGTCCGGTGTGACGGTGGGAGAACCCGGATGCGATGCGCCACCGTCGGTGACAGCGAGGACGGTGACGGTGATGCCGGTCGCTGCCGCCATGGCCATCAGGCCCCCGACACCGAGAACCTCGTCGTCGGGGTGCGGCGCCACCACGATCATCTCGCGGCACCGGCTGAGGTCCAGCGCGGGATAGACATGGTCCCAGCAAGCCCATTCGGACTCCGGCGTTCCCAGCTCTTCGGTGTCGATCTTGCCGGTGTCGATCGTGCCTGTATCTGTGCTGTTTGCTACCACGGGTGGTCCTCCTTCGAGATGTCCTCACCGAGTGCTGCCAGATCACGCTCGGCGTGACTCTGACGCAGGTACACGGTCAAGTCTGCGACACGACGGGCGTGTTCGCCGTTGGCGCAGAGCGGGGCCGCTCCGAGCGCGCGTCCGACACGATCGACGATCTCGGTCGCAGCGTGTTCGACGGTTGCCCGCACGGTACGCGCCCGGATGCGTCCGTATCCGCAAGAATCGGTCGGGTCGGCGTCGATCTCGGCGGCAGCTGTGGACAGTGCGCTCGACGCGGCGCTCAGCGCTGCCGCAACTGCACCCAGATGCGCCATGGCATGGGCGTCGCGACCCGACCTGGCAGCCGTGTGCAACGTATCCGCGACGGCGCAGGCGCTCCCGAACCACACCGCGGCCACGCCTATCGCCCCGTGCCAGAAACCCGGGCGAGCAACGTACGAACCGGCGTCGCCGACGGGCACGGCACGGGCGCCGTCGAAACGAACCGTCCCCGAGTCGCTTCTGGCCATGCCGACGGCGTGCCAGGTGTCGGGGATTGGCGTGCAGGCGTGCTGGGTCAGATCCACCGCGAACATCTGCCACTGATCTCCCACCCGTGCGGTGACCAATGCGGCGGTGCACAGGCTCGCCCCGGAACACCAAGGTTTGACGCCGGTCAGCGCCCAGCCGTCGTCGCCGAACTCGGCTTCGAGAACCGGTGACGGTGGTTCCGCGGCCCACACGCCCCAGATCCTTCCGGCCGTGGGGACGGGGCCGCCCAGTTCGGCGAGGATCGCCACCGCATCGGCGTGCGCCTCGGCGAGTCGGCCGAGCACCGTGTCCTCGCGGCCGAGCGCCGCCAACGACCTCCAGCGCGACTCGGTACGCCCGGCGCCGGGCAAGGGGAGATCTGCCGCGTCATCGTTGATCCAGCTCAGCAGCCGAGCGGTGAGATTCTCGGCCTGAATGCCCGGTCCTGAAGTCCTCGGTGCCTGAGTCACTGGGCAGCCGCGAGGTGGAGGGAACGAAGATGCCCGGCGAAACCGCTCGGCGCGCGACCGAAGAAACGCGTCGACGTGGTCACCGGGGCATCCGCGGCGTACAGCACCGGAATCGTGGCGTCGGCGAAACGCCGGACGAGGTCGACGTCCTCGTCGCTTGCCACGGCACCGAAGCCGCCCACGCACCAGTACGCGTCGGCGCGCATCCCGAGATTGGCGCCGTGTACGTGACCGTGGCCGGCAACGCTGCGATAGTCGGCCTCGTACGCCACTTTCAGCGCCTGGTTGCCGGGATCGAACTCGGCCACGACCGTCCCGGCGACGACGTGTGCGCCGCGGTGCGCGTGCGCGAGCTGCGATACGAGCCAATTGGGACGAACCACACTGTCGGCATCGGTCGTCGCGAACCATGTTCTGGGCGCGTGTGCCGCGGAACGGAACCCCGCAGCCCGCGCGGCGCCGACATTGCGGCGATTCAGTTCGATGATCGAAGCACCGATCTCCTGCGCCCATCGAGAGGCGATATCGGCGGAGGCATCGGTACACGCGTCGAGCGCAATGATCAGTTCGGTGGGCACAGGAGCCTGCGTCATCGCGTTCGCGATTGCCGACAGACAGCTGCTGAGCAGCGGCTCCTCGTTGTGAACAGGTACCACGACGACTGCGCGTTCGATACCCGACTGCGATTCGTTCACTGCACGTCCAACTTCCGCGGGGCCTGATCAGCTGGCTGCAAAACTCCAGACCGTGGTGTGTCGGCGTCAGGAGTGCATCGTTTTCGCAACCGAATCGGCGAATGTTCCGGCCGCCGGTGGCTCGACGGGATATACAGGGGGTGAACAAGTGGTTGATGAACCCGGCATGTGATGCCCCACAATGGCACAATCCAAACATCGCCATCGTCGAGGTGGCCTGCGACTGCACTGCTCGACTCGGGAGGGCACGGCGTGAGCACATTCGGTACGCGCGGCATCAGGCGCAAGACCCCGCTGGCGATGGCCGCGGCTGCGGTCGGTCTGTGTACGGCGGCGATGTCGCCGGGGACGGCGAGTGCGGCAGAGCTGAACTGTGCGGCGCCCGCAGGAGCCGAATCCATCGCGGTGGACGGTTCCGGCGCGTGCGGCGTCCGCGCCGACGAAGCCTCCCGGGCCATCTCTCGCGCGCTGGACGGTGTTGCGTTCTCGCGGGCGGTCCTCGGTGGAACGGCTGTGAGCCTCGCTCAGGCAGGTGGGGTCGCGGCAGCCGAGACCGAATCCGGCGGGGTCGGAGCAGTATCGCTGGGCGCGGACTCGGTGTCGATCATCTCGGCCGATCCGGGCGCGATCGCGGTGGCGATGTCGATGACTCGTGGACAGACGTTCGTCGGCACCGTCGACGAGGGCGTCCGCTGCGATGCCGGTATGGGAATGGCCGTCAATCTCACTACTGGGCAGGTATGTCTGTCCGATGGAATCAACAGCTGGAGCACACGCATAGCCCTGCCCTGATCACACATCGAAGAAAAGTGGGTACAGGCGATGACCTCACAATTCTCCAGCAGCGAGGATGCGCTGCTGCGCATCGGCAAAGACCTCTGGTGGGCGGTGCTGTTGCGCGGCGTCTTCGCCATTGTGTTCGGCATCGTCGCTTTGGCGTGGCCCTCGGTCACCGTCTGGGCGCTCGTCCTCGTCTTCGGTGCCTATGCCGTCGTCGACGGTATCTCTGCGATCGTTCGATCGATCCAGGCGCGCAAGGTCGACTCCGGTTGGGTGTGGTGGCTACTCGGCGGAATCGTCTCTCTCGGCGCTGGCATCGTCGCCTTCGTCTGGCCCGAGATCACCGCTCTTGCGGCCGTCTTCGTCATCGGAATCTGGGCCGTGTTGGGCGGCCTGCTCGAAATCGTCGGTGCGCTGCGCCTGCGCTCCGTCGGCGGCGCCTCGCACTGGGTGATGCTCCTCGTCGCGGGCCTGCTCGAGCTCGTGTTCGGGCTCGTGCTCGTGTTCTTCCCGGTCAGCGGAATTCTGAGCATCGTCTGGCTCATCGGCGTGTTCGCGTTGCTGTTCGGACTGGTGCTCGTCGTGTCCGCGTTCACGGTACGTTCGGAGGCGAAAAAGGCAGGCGTGCTCTGACCGCGACTTCTGATCGATTCGCTATGTTCAGCAGTGGTGTGTGTTAATGACAGCTGGTTTCGGCTGCACTGATCACAGGGTCCTCAACCTCGTCCGAGGTTGAGGACCGTGCAGCAGGACTATGCAGATGAACTATTGCAGAAGAAGGATGGATCCGATGGTCATGGCACCTCGTTCACCGCGTCGACTGGTAGGGCGACTGACCGCAGCGACGATGATCGCCGCTTTCGGCGCCGCTGTCGTCATTGCTCCGGCTCAGGCCGCGCCGCTGTGGCCAGGCGGCCCCGATGTGCCGGGTCTCGGTTCCTCCGCCCCCGCGGTTCCAACGATCCCTGCCCTGCCCGTTCCGGCACCGGAGCCGCAGATGCAGCGCCTGATGCCCGCGCCGTTCGCCGATCCGTCGATCACACCCAACGGGGGCGAGATCGTCGGCGTCGCGCAGCCCATCAAGATTTCCTTCTCCGACACCATCGGTGATCGTGCGGCTGCCGAAGCAGCGATCGAGATCACCACGACGCCGAAGGTGGACGGTCACTTCTACTGGATCAACGACACCCAGGTGCGTTGGCTGCCGAACGAGTTCTACCCGGCGCACACCCAGGTCACCGTCGCCGCAGGCGGTGCGCGCGCCGATTTCTCCACCGGCGACTCCTTGATCACCACCGCCGACGACGCGACCAAGACCATCACCGTCACCCGCAACGGCGAGGTGGTGCGCACCATGCCGACCTCGTTCGGCAAGCCGGGGTACGAAACCCCCAACGGCACGTACATCGTCGGCGAGCGGGTCCGGGAAATGTACATGGATTCGTCCACGTACGGCGTTCCTGTCGATGCGCCCGAGGGCTACCGCACGTACGTCGAGTACGCGACACGGATGTCCTACAGCGGCATCTTCCTGCACGCCGCGCCGTGGTCCGTCGGCTCGCAGGGCTATGCGAACGTCAGCCACGGTTGCCTCAACGTCAGTACCGAGGACGGCAAGTGGTTCTACGAGAACGCACGCAAGGGCGATCCTGTTGTGGTGGTCAATACCGCAGGCGGAACCCTCAGCGGCGCCGACGGATTGGGTGACTGGAACCGTTAGGCGGCTTCGCCGCATGTGCGCGGAAATGCATAGTGGGGCACGTATTTCCGCTCACATAGCAAGGTTTTGGTTTCAATTTTCTTAGGGGTTGGGGTCTAGTTCACCGCACGTTCGCCGCGGGTGAGCACAGTCCCCGCGGTGACGACATCGACGGAACGAGTGCTGCCCACAGCGGGCCGGAGGAGATTCTTCGGCAGGCCGTGGAGTGACTACGCGCTCTTCCTGATCCTCCTCGGGCCGAACCTGGCTCTGCTGGCGGTGTTCACTTACCGGCCTCTCGTGGAGAATGTCCAGTTCTCGTTCTACGACTGGAATCTCTCTTCGCCTACAGCAACTTTCATCGGGTTCGGGAACTATCGCGAATGGCTCTCTCGCGACGACACGTGGGTCGTCGTATCCAACACGGTCATCTTCACCATCGCCGCCGTCGTCGGCAGCCTTGTGTTGGGGCTCATCCTGGCCATGCTTCTCGACCGAAAGCTACGGGGCCGCAACTTCGTCCGGTCTGCGGTGTTTGCACCCTTCGTCATCTCCGGTGCCGCGATCGGTATCGCGTTCCAGTTCGTGTTCGACCCGAACTTCGGGCTGGTCCAGGATCTGCTGCAGCGCGTCGGGCTGACTTCACCGGACTTCTACCAGGATCCCGACTGGGCGCTGCTGATGATCACGGTGACTTACCTGTGGAAGAACCTCGGGTACACCTTCGTCATCTACCTGGCCGCACTGCAGGGTGTGCGCAAGGAGTTGATGGAAGCAGCCGAGATCGACCGCGCAGGAAAGTGGACCACCTTCCGTAAAGTGCTGCTGCCGCAACTGCGTCCGACCACGTTCTTCCTGTCCATCACCGTGCTGCTCAACTCGTTGCAGGTGTTCGACATCATCAACGTGATGACGCGCGGCGGCCCGCTCGGCTACGGCACCACGACGATGGTCTATCAGGTCTACGAGGAGACGTTCCGCAACTTCCGGGCCGGCTACGGGGCGACGGTGGCGACGATTCTCTTCGTGGTCCTGCTGATCGTCACTCTGGTGCAGGTTCGCATGATGGATCGAGACGATGCGCGATGACACTGACCGAAACTCGTAAACAGAACACTGCCGAGCCCTCGCGCACTCGTCCGAAGGATCCCGGGCGTCAGCGCAGCCTGGCCACCGTGTTCGGCTACATCGCGATGGTGTTGGTGCTGATCATGATCGGTCTGCCGCTGTTCTGGATTCTCATTACGTCCTTCAAGGAGCGCGGCGACATCTACGTCCAGCCGGTCACGTGGTGGCCGGGGGTTTTCCATCCTCAGAACTACTCCGAGGCGACGACGGAGGTTCCGTTCTTCACCTACATGCGCAACTCGATCATCATCACGGGCGTGCTGGCTGTCATCAAGTTCGCTCTCGGTGTGTTCAGCGCCTACGGCCTGGTGTTCCTGCGGTTCCCCGGTAAGAACATCGTCTTTCTGGTTATCATCGCGGCGTTGATGGTGCCCAACCAGATCACCGTCATCTCCAACTACTCGCTCATCTCCGACCTGGGCTGGCGAAATTCTTTCCAGGGGATCATTCTTCCGCTCGCCGGCGTCGCGTTCGGGACGTTCCTGATGCGCAACCACTTCCTGTCGATACCTGCGGAGATCATCGAAGCCGCACGTATGGACGGCGCGGGCCCCTTCCGGTTGCTGTTCCGCGTGGTGCTGCCTTTGTCGGGGCCGACGATGGTGGCGTTCGCGATCATCACCATCGTCAACGAGTGGAACGAATACCTCTGGCCGTTCCTGATGTCCGACGACTCCTCCGTCGCACCGCTCCCCGTCGGTTTGACGCTGCTCCAGAACAGCGAGGGCTACACCAACTGGGGCGCCGTCATGGCGGCGACCGTACTGACCATTCTGCCGATTCTCGTCGTATTTCTTGCCCTGCAACGTCACATGATCAAGGGCCTCACCTCCGGTGCGGTCAAAGGCTGACTCGATTTCTTCTAGGAGAACACTCATGGCACACCTCACTCGTCGCGGCTTCCTCACGCTGACCGGCACAGTCGCTGCCGGTGCGGCGCTGGCCGCCTGCAGCGGTCCGGGTTCGAGCTCGTCGGCATCGGGATCCGAGGCATCGGGCGACGCGAGCACGATCAACTTCTGGTCGAACCACCCGGGCAAGTCTCAGGCGTTCGAGGAAGAGCTCATCGCCCGGTTCCAGGCCGAGAACCCTGGTCTCACAGTAAATCTGATCGACGGTGGTAAGAACTACGAGGAGGTCTCGCAGAAGTTCAATGCGGCACTCTCGGGCAACGATGTGCCCGACGTCGTGGTGCTTTCGGACGTCTGGTGGTTCAACTACGCCCTCACCGGTGCCATCGAGCCCCTCGACGGACACTTCGAGGCCGCTGGTGTCGACTCGGGTGACTACGTCGATTCGCTTCTGGCCGACTACAACTGGAACGGCAACCACTGGGCACTGCCGTACGCTCGCTCGACTCCGCTGTTCTACTACAACAAAGAGGTGTGGGCGCAGGCGGGACTGCCCGATCGCGGACCGGCGACCTGGCAGGAATTCGACGAGTGGGGCCCGCGCATCCAGGCCGTCGTCGGCAACGGAAAGCTGGCGCACGGCTGGGGCAATGCCGTCGACTATCTCGGGTGGACGTTCGAGGGCCCGATCTGGACATTCGGCGGCGCCTACTCCGACGAGTTCACGCTGAAGTTCGACGACCCCAACACGATCGCCGCGGGCGAGTTTCTCAAGAACATGATTCACACCAAGAAGTACGCAGGCGTCTCCCAGGACATCGCCAACGATTTCGGTGCGGGAATTCTGGCCTCGACCATCGCCTCCACCGGCGACCTGTCGACCATCACGCAGAACGCGTCGTTCGAGTTCGGCACCGCGTTCCTGCCTGCAACCGAAGGAAAGCCCGGATGCCCGACGGGCGGCGCCGGTCTCGCCATCCCCGCGAAGATCTCCGAGGAGCGAAAAGTCAACGCACTCAAGTTCATCGACTTCATCACCAACGGCAGCAATACCGCGTACTTCTCGCAGAACACCGGCTACATGCCGGTCCGCAAGTCGGCACAGGAGGATCCGAGCGAGATCGCCTTCCTCGAGGCCAACCCGAACGCGAAGACCGCCGTCGATCAGCTGGCGGTGACACGCTCGCAGGACTACGCCCGTGTGTTCGTTCCCGGTGGGGACAAGATCATCGGCACCGGCCTCGAGCAGATCGCGCTGCAGAACGCAGACGTGGCAACCACATTCGCCGGAGTTGCAGATCAGCTCCAGCAGATCATCGACCGCCAGATCACCCCGAACCTCCCCTCGTAATGGCGGCCGTTCACTATTCGGGTGTCTCGCACCGCTACCCGGGGTCCGATGCGCTCGCCGTCGACACGCTCGATCTCGACATCGCCGACGGCGAGTTCATCGTGCTGGTCGGGCCGTCGGGGTGCGGGAAGTCGACGTCGCTGCGAATGCTCGCGGGCCTCGAAGCCGTGGAGAGCGGACGCATCGATATCGGCGGCGTCGATGTCACCGAACTCGCGCCGCGAGAACGTGACGTGGCAATGGTGTTCCAGAGCTATGCGCTGTACCCCAACATGACCGTCGGGGACAACATGGGTTTTGCATTGCGGAACGCCGGAATGAGCAAGTCCGACACTGCAGCTCGGGTGTTGGATGCAGCGAAGATGCTCGAGCTCGAACCGCTGCTCGATCGCAAGCCGGGCAAGCTGTCCGGTGGACAGCGGCAGCGTGTTGCGATGGGGCGGGCGATCGTGCGCCAACCCAAGGTGTTCTGCATGGACGAGCCGCTGTCCAATCTCGACGCGAAGCTCCGCGTCTCGACGAGAGCGCAGATCGCCGGACTGCAGAAGCGGCTCGGCACGACGACGGTGTATGTAACCCACGACCAGGTCGAGGCCATGACCATGGGAGATCGTGTCGCCGTACTCGAGTCCGGCAAGCTGCAGCAGATCGCGTCGCCGCGCGAGTTGTACGACAACCCGGTCAACACGTTCGTGGCAGGGTTCATCGGGTCGCCGGGGATGAACTTGATCGACGCCCCGGTCATCGACGGTGCAGCTGTCATCGGCGACGTTCGCATCCCGGCCCCCACGTCGGATGCGCGGGTCACCGTCGGTATACGGCCCGAGTCGTGGACCTTGCGGGAACCGGCCGACGATTCAGTCGGCTCGGTTGCCGTCACGGTGGAGCTGATCGAGGAACTCGGTGCCGAGTCCTTCGTTTACGGCACACCCGCCCCGGGCGCCGATTGGACGACCGGATCGGGTCGCCTTGCGGTCCGGGTGGACCGCAAACGTGCACTCGGTCTCGCCCAGACCCTTCGACTGGTCCCCACCCTCGACGAGGTGTTCTTCTTTTCGAGTACTACCGGGGCGCGCCTGTAGCCGCCGGTTGCCCGAGGTCGACGGGCAGCGACGCCCAGCCGTGCAGGACTCGGGTGTCGCGGCGGATTCCCTCACCTGCGGATTGCAGGTGGGGGAATCGGTCGAACAAAGTCTTCAGTCCCACTTCGGTTTCGGCTTTCGCCAGTGCCGCGCCGAGGCAGTAGTGGCGTCCGCCGGAGAACGAAAGGTGCTTGTTTGCGTTCTGGCGGGTGACGTCGAATCGGTACGGGTCCTCGAACACCTCTGGGTCCCGGTTGGCGCCGGCGAGGACGAGGAGTACGAGCTCGCCTTCCTTCAGCGGCACACCCTCGACCGTCATGGCATGTTTGGCCACCCGCGCCGTCAGCTGAACCGGCGACTCCAGGCGGAGCATCTCCTCGACGGCAGTCGGCCAGTGTTCGGGCTCGTTGCGCAGAACCTCCAGCTGATCGGGATGGTCGAGTAGCAGGCGGATACCGCTACCGAGGAGGTTGACGGTGGTCTCGAACCCCGCAGCCAGGACGAGGCCGGCGGTGGCGCGCAGTTCCTCGTCGTTCAGCCCGACACCATCCTCCTTCGCCCGGATGAGTTGGCTCATCAGGTCGTCGCCGGGATTGCGTCGAAGCTCGGCGAGGTGACCGGCGAGCCAGGCGTCGAACTGTTCGAGGCCCTTTTCGACGAGATTGAACTGTTCCCAGGTCAGTCCGATGTCCAGGCTCGGCGCGGCCATCTCGCCGAATTCCAGCACCCGTTGGCGCTCGCTGTCCGGGACCCCGAGGATGGTGCTGATGACGGCGACGGGCAGTTGGGCGCAGTACCTGTCGACGATATCCACCTCACGGCCCCCCACGGTGAGCTCGTCGAGCAGGCTGTCGGCCTTCTCCTGGACCATCTCGCGCATCCGGGCCACCGCCCGGGGGGTGAAGACGGAGGACACGAGCTTGCGGTAGCGAGTGTGTTCGGGTGGTTCCACCGACAGCAGCGACGGCGGCTTGAGCGGGTGCAGCGCCTTGGATCTGGTCTTGCTCTCGATGTAGCGCAGCGGGGCGGGGAGGGCACCACCGAATTGGGTGACGCGGAAGTCGTCGGATCGCAGTAGATCGTGCACCAGCTGGTGGTCGACGGTGATGTTGGAGATGCGTGTCTTCACCAGCGGCCCGGTTGCCCGTATCCGTTCGTAGACCTGGCGCGGGTTGGCGCGCGTCTCCGGGTCCGCGATCAACATTGCCTGCGGGTCACCGGCCTGGGCGGCCTTCTTCGCTCCGTACCGCACCACCGCATGTGCTGCGATCCACCTGATCCGTGCCTTCATTTCCCCACCCCTTGTTTTGTCGAGCTACCAGATCTTGACGCGCTGGTCCGGTTCCAAGTACAACCCATCTCCGGGTCGGACATCGAACGCTTCGTGAAAACTGTCCAGATTGCGCACTACCCCGTTGCAGCGGAATTCTGGCGGCGAGTGCGGGTCCACTGCGAGGCGGCGGATTGCCTCCTCGTCGCGAGCCTTGGTGCGCCATACCTGCGACCAGCCGAAGAACACCCGCTGCAGCCCGGTGAGGCCGTCCAGCACCGGGGCAGGCTCTCCGCCGAGTGCGATCTCGTACGCGGTGACGGCGATGGACAGTCCGCCGAGGTCGCCGATGTTCTCTCCGATGGTGAACTCACCGTTGACGTGATGTCCGGGCAGAGCCATCGGTTCGAACTTGTTGTACTGATCGATCAGCGCGGCGGTGCGCGTGCCGAACTCGGCGCGGTCGGAGTCGGTCCACCAATCCACCATGTTGCCGTCGCCGTCGTACTTGGCGCCCTGATCGTCGAACCCGTGGCCGATCTCGTGGCCGATGACGGCACCGATACCGCCGTAGTTCGCGGCGTCGTCGGCCTCGGCGTCGAAGAACGGTGGCTGCAGAATGGCTGCGGGGAAGACGATTTCGTTCATGCCTGGGTTGTAGTAGGCGTTGACCGTCTGCGGCGTCATGAACCATTCGTCGCGGTCGACGGGACCGCCGAGCTTGTCGAGATCGCGCTGATAGTCGGCGGCGTATCCGCGTCGATAGTTGCCGACGAGGTCGCCTGCGTCGATCTCGACGGCGGAGTAGTCACGCCAGCGGTCCGGGTAGCCGATCTTGGGGGTGAACTTGTCGAGCTTGTCCAGCGCCTTCTGGCGTGTTTGCGGGCTCATCCATTCGAGGGAGGAGATGTTGCGCCGGTATGCCTCTTGCAGATTGGCGACGAGGACCTGCATCCGTGCTTTGGAGTCGGCGGGGAAGTGGCGCTCGACGTAGAGCTTGCCGACCACCTCACCCAACACGTCCTGCACCAGGGTGACCCCGCGCTTCCACCGCTCGCGGTTCTCCTCGGTACCGGTGAGCTTGGCGCCGTAGAACGCGAAGTTCTCGTCCACGAAAGCCGCCGACAGATAGGGGGCGCGGCTGTGCAGCACGCGCCAGGTGAGCCAGGCCTTCCAGTCTGCGATGTCCTCCGAGATCCACAGGTCCGTGAAAGTACTGATGAACGGAGGTTGACGAACCACGATCTCCGCGAATTGCTCGGTGGTGCCGGCCAACCCGGAAATCCATGGTTGCCAATCGAAACCGGATGCGAGCGTGTCGAACTCGGTGAGGTTGTAGCTCTTCTCGGCGTCCCGTCGAGCGACCACGTCCCAATGGCCGGCGGCGAGCTTGCGCTCGAGGTCGAACACGCGCTGCGCGTCGTACGGTAGTTCGGCGAGCGAGAACATCGCGGCGATGTGGGCGATGTAGGCCTCGCGTATCTCCGCGTATCCCTCCTCGCGGTAGTAGGACTCGTCCGGCAGACCGATGCCGGACTGGGAGAAATGCACCAGATAGCGGGAGGAATCCTTGGCGTCGGTGTCTACGTAGTGCGCGATGGCGCCACTGACGCCGGTGCGCTGCAGCGAGCCGAGGACCTCGGCGAGGGTGGCCAGGTCGGCCGCGTCGGCGACGGCAGCCAACTCGCCGGCGATGGGCGTCAAGGCGGCTTCCTCGACGGCGTCGGTGTCGAGGAAGCTCGAGTAGAGGTCACCGATCTTCTGCGCATCGGTGCCGACCGGCGGTTTCGACGCCGCCGCCTCCTGGATTATCTCCCGGACATCTTCCTCGGCCTTGTCGTACAACGTGCGGAAAGCGCCGTCCACGGCGCGGTCGGCGGGGATGGCGTACTCGTCCAACCACTTGCCGTTGACGTGGACGAACAGGTCGTCCTGTGCGCGCGTGCCCTCGTCGCGGTGGCTGAGGTCGATGCCTGATTTCGCCCGTTCCGAGTCCAATGCTGTCATGCATTCCATCTTTACACCCCGGTGCGACATCGGGGTTCTTGTCAGGCATTGAACAACTGTTTAGTATCTTGTTCATGCGTTCGATCAGGGTGGACGATCAAACAACGCGGGCTCGTATACGCGACGCCGCGATCGAAGTGTTCGGCCGGGACGGATTCGCCACCGGAGTGCGCGCCATCGCCACCGCAGCAGGTGTATCGCCAGGGCTGGTCAACCATCACTTCGGTTCCAAGAACGGCCTACGGCAGGTGTGCGACGGATACGTCCTCGACGTGGTGCGCGAGAGCAAATCAGGCGCCATGTCCGCCTCTCCCGCCGGGACCATCGCGCAACTGGCCGAGATCGACGAGTACGCGCCGTACGTCGCCTATATCGCTCAAAGCTTCACCACAGGAGGCACGTTCGCGAAACAGATGTTCGAGAACATGGTCGACGACACCGCCGCCTACCTGGAAGAAGGCGTCGCCAACGGACGCCTGAAGCCCAGCCGTGACCCTCGGGCGCGCGCAAAATTCCTGACGCAGCAGAACGTCGGCGGAATGCTTCTGCACATGCGCATGGCTCCGGGGGGCACCGACTTCAAGAGCGCGCTGCGTGATCTGGCCGAGAGCATCACCCTCCCCGCCCTCGAGCTCTACACCGAAGGACTGTTCACCGACGACGCCACCCTCACCGCCTACCTTCACCACCGGGAGACGACATGAGCGCCATAGAGATCCGGGGACTGACGAAAAAGTTCGGCCAGCTCACCGCCCTCGACAGACTGGACCTGACCGTCGAAGCAGGTGAGATACACGGCTTCCTCGGTCCGAATGGCGCAGGAAAGTCGACGACGCTTCGCATTCTGCTCGGGCTCATCAAAGCCACGTCCGGCCGGATCGAAATGCTCGGTGCAGACCCGTGGAACGATGCCGTCGCACTGCATCGGCGGCTGGCCTACGTACCAGGCGATGTCACCCTGTGGCCGTCGTTGACCGGTGGCGAGGTCATCGATCTCCTCGGACGCATGCGCGGGGGGATCGACACCGGCAGACGCGACGAGTTGATCGAGCGGTTCTCGCTCGACCCGCGCAAGAAGGCCCGCACCTACTCGAAGGGCAATCGTCAGAAAGTCGCGTTGATCTCCGCGCTGTCGTCCAACGCCGAACTGCTTCTGCTCGACGAGCCGACCTCGGGACTCGACCCTCTGAAGGAGCACGTCTTCTCGGCCTGCGTCACCGACGCCGCGGCGCGCGGAACGACCGTGTTGCTGTCCTCGCACATCCTGTCGGAGGTCGATAGGCTCTGCGAGCGGGTCACGGTGGTGCGTGAGGGCCGGGCCGTCGAGTCCGGCGCGATCTCGCAGATGCGACATCTGACGTACACCACAGTCACCGCCGAGGTCGAGCGTGTTTCGGTGGATGTGTCCACGCTGCCTGGGGAGACCACCGTCGTCGGAAACACCATCACCTGCCGCGTCGAGCGGGCCGAGCTGCCGCGACTGATGAACATGCTCGCCGCCGCCGGCATCAACAGTCTCGTCAGCGCGCCGCCGACGCTCGAGGATCTGTTCCTGAAGTATTACGCGAGCCCGACATGACCGGCACACTCGGACTGGTACGCCTTTACCTCCGCAAGGATCGCGTAGTCCTTCCCCTGTGGGTTGTGGTGATCGGCCTGCTTCCGCTGCTGTACGCAGTGAGTTTCGACGGTCTCTACGCCACCGACCAGCAACGTGAGAGCTTCTACGCGGCGACGAGCCAGATCCCGGCCCAACTGGCCATGGTCGGGCCCATCTTCGGCAGCGACCTCGGCGCACTCGTCACCTGGCGTTCGGGCGTCTTGCTGACGATCGTTCCCCTCGCCGTGATCCTGACCGTCATCCGTCACACGCGAGTCGAGGAAGACGCTGGGCGGACCGAGTTGGTGGGCTCGACCGCAGTCGGGCGCAGCGCCGGCCTCGCTGCCGCGCTCGTCGTCGCCGTCGGCGGGACGGTGATCACCTCGGTCCTCGGTGCGGTCACTCTCATGGCCTTCGGGCTGGCGGCGGCGGGGAGCATCGCATTCGGGCTGTCGATCCTTGCCGCTGGGACGGTGTTCGCCGGTATCGCCGCCGTCACTGCCCAGCTGGGGTCGGGAGCACGCAGCGCGCGCGGATACGCGTTGGCTGTTTTGGCGGGTGCCTTCGTGCTCAGGGCAATCGGCGACGCCGTGTCCTCCACCGGGTACTCGATGCTGTCCTGGTTCTCGCCCATCGGGTGGTCGGCGCAGCTGAGGCCGTTCGCCGACGAGCGATGGTGGGTTCTCGTGCTCTCGGCCGCCGCGTCGGCGATGTTCATCTCACTGGCGTTCGCTCTCGCCGCACGACGCGACCTCGGGTCCGGACTCGTCGCGGAACGCCTCGGACCCGCGTACGCCTCGGTGTCGCTCGGTGGAGTGTTCGGTCTCGCCTGGCGTACCCACCGCGGTTCGTTCCTGGCCTGGACCATCGGCCTCGGGGTGACTGCGCTGGTACTCGGGGCGGCGGCCGACAGCGTCGGCGGGCAACTCGGGGGTAGTGAAGCCGTGTCGGACATATTGAGCACATTCGGTGGAACGACGCTGGTCGAGTCCTACCTGGCGAGCTCGATCAGCCTGCTCGGCATCGGGGCTGCCGCGTACTCGATCTCGGCCATCCTGCGAGCTCACGCCGAGGAGGAGGCATCGCTCGCCGAGCCCGTGTTGGCCACGGGCGTGAGCCGCTCCCGGTGGCTGGGGAGCCATCTGCTCTGGGCCACCGCCGGCCCGGCGTCGGCGATGCTGGTGGTGGGTCTTGCGGCCGGTATCCCGTACGGCTTGGCCGTCGGAGACATCGGCTCGGTTCTGCCGGGTGTACTCGGTGGCGCGCTGGTTCAGATTCCTGCAGTGTGGGTGTTCACCGCGACGGGAGTTCTCTTGTTCGGGCTGCTCCCGCAGTATGCGCCGATGGTGTGGGGCGTGCTCGCCGCGTGTGTGATGCTGGGTCAGGTCGGCGCGGTCATGGGTCTGCCTCAGATCTGGCTCGACCTGTCGCCGTTCACGCACCTACCGCACTTGCCGGGCGGATCGCTTGCGCCGACGCCGTTGCTGGTTCTGATGGCCATCGCGGCGCTGGGGTGCGTGGTGGGCGCAGCCGGGTTTCGACGGCGAGACCTTCGAAGCTGACCGCTGTCGGTTAGCATGGCCACGACAACCCGACCGTGAGGTTTGGTCGCGCTTCGGGTTGCCGTGGCAATTCACGCGTAGGAAAGGCGCAGTCGGTGACATTTCTGCGCAGCTGGTGGAATCAGTCGTTCAGCTACGACTGGATGGTTCAGTATCTCCGTACCCACGGTGTGCTGTCTGCGCTTCGCGTCTGTATCGGCGTCTGCTGCATCTGCTTCGGAATGGCCGCCGTCACCACCTACATCACCGCAGTTCCGCCCACGTCGATACTCGCCGATGTTTTCATCGCAGCGGGCACGGTGTCGGCCTTCGTCGTCGGTGCCCGGTGGCTCCGCGGCCCGTGGCCGAGTGAACGGACGTCTCTGCTGTTCATCGTGTACGCAGAGGTCGGCACCACCATGTCCCTGCTGGCCTACGGATCGACGCAGATGTCGTTTCCCGGGTGCGCACTCCTTGCGGTGGTCGGGGTGTACGTCCAGATCCTCCACGGCCCCAGGGTGCTCCTGGCGCACCTCGCGTGGTCGGCGGGCACGGTTGCTCTGATGTTCGGATTGATCATCTTCTCGGCGGAGTCCGACCGCGGTCTCGCGGTCTCGCAGCTCGCGGTGCTGCTCCCGGTGATGTTCTCCTTCCCGGTGCTGCTGCAGTCGTTGCTGCTCAGCCTGCGTGTCGATGCCGATGGCGCAAAAATCGACCCGCTGACGGGCCTGCGTAATCGCCGGGGTCTCGACGAGGAGCTTTCGCGCTTTCTGAGGGGCGCCACCGACGTGTCGGTGATGGTCCTCGACGTGGACCGGTTCAAGTCCATCAACGACCGCTTCGGCCATCAGTGCGGCGACGTCGCCCTGCAGCTGATGGCGCGACGCCTGATCGTCGACGATCTCCTCGTGGCCAGGACAGGCGGGGAGGAATTCGCCGTGGTGGCGAAGGTGGGGGTCGAGCGGGCAGAGTCCGTCGCCGAGTGGCTGCGGACGCGGTTGTTCTCAGCGCAGGACATGTGTCCGCTGACTGTCAGCATCGGCCTGGCCCACACCCACGACGTCGACAATGACACCGGCACGGCGCTGACCGGGCTGCTCCGTCGAGCGGACGTGGCGATGTACGAGGCGAAGCGGCGCGGGGGCAACCAGGTGGTGATCGCAGCCGACTGGTGACCGACCTGGTTGCCCCTGCGTCAGTAGCCGCCTGGGGTGACGCCGAATTGGTCGTCGACGTTGCGTTCGAACTGGTCGGCGCACTGCTGCTGCAGTGTTTGGTTGTTGCCGGCGTTGTTCATGCAGTCGATGAAGTCGCTGCCACCGACCTGGTTGAACACGCCGACGCCGATAACGATGACGACGGCGGATATTACGACGGCGATCGCACCCAGAACGATCGACACGATCGCCATCGTGCCGTTCGTGGCCGTGCCCTTCTTGTACTTCGATCGCGCGAGGATTCCGAGGATGATCGCGGCCAGGCCGAGGACGATGCCACCGACCACCGTCCAACTCGACAGGATGCCCGCAATTCCCAGTACGAGCGCGACAATGCCCATCGTGTTGTTCGGGCTCGCCGGCGGATACTGCCCACCCTGCGGGTAGCCGCCCTGTTGGTAACCGCCCGGCTGCCCCTGCGGATACTGTCCGCCCTGGGGATAACCGCCCGGCTGGCTACCTTGTTGGTAGCCGCCCTGTTGGTAACCGCCCGGTGGGGGATAGTTACCCGGAGGTGGGTAGTCGCCACCGGGAGGCGGATTGCCGCCGCCGGGTGGTGGGTAGTCGCCGGACGGATTCTGCGGTGGATTCTGCGGCGGATTCTGATCGGACACTGCTGTTACCCCCGTATTCTGCGTGAACGAAGTGCGTGCGAGTTTAGCGTTGCGGTCTACGGTCCGAGCTTGGTATGCATTTCCCACACCAGGATCTCGGCGGGACTGTCCGAGTGAATGCGTTGCCCGCCCGACGAAGTCAACCGAACTGCATCGCCCTCGTACAGTTCGCCCGCTCCCTCCATCTGCACCGTGCCCTGGGCGACGAACACGTGCACGAACGGTGCTTCCGGAAGGGTGACCGCGACGCCGGGTTGTAGGCGGGCAACGTGCAGGGCCGCGGATTTCTGGGAGATGCGAATAGCGGACTGGCCGTGATGTTTCTTCATGCCCGAGGCGACGGGAACGAGTCCCCCGCGGATCAACTCGTCGTCGATCTCGAGTTGCTCGTAACCGGGGTCCAGCCCGGGCGAGTCGGGCACGACCCACATCTGGACGAATCTGACCGGCTCCTGGTGGCTTTGCCCGTTCAGTCGCCAGGAATCGTTCTTCTCCGAATGCATGATGCCCTTACCGGCGCTCATGCGCTGCGCGAGTCCCGGATAGATCACACCCGAGTTTCCGATCGAATCCTGGTGGACCAGTGACCCCTTCGTCACCCACGTGACGATCTCCATGTCCCTGTGCCCGTGCGTGTCGAAACCTTGACCGGGCGAGACGATGTCGTCGTTGTTGACGAGGAGGACGCCGTGGTGGGTGTTGTCCGGATCGTAATGCTGGCCGAAAGAGAACGAATGCTTCGAGTCCAACCATGCCACACGGGTTTTGAGGCGATCGCCAGCGCGGTGGATGTCGATGTGGGGCATCGGCGTGTACCCCGACGGGTCGTGTGGGAGGGGAGTTGGAGCGGGCATGTGTCCACTGTACGAGTCGGCGGTCGGGGCTGGTGCCCGGTCGGATAACTTTCGCGCGACGAAAGAAAATGTGTGTGGGGGTCGTTGCTCGGGTAACCGCCACACGGTTCGGCTTCGCCGGCGCGGGACCAGGCGCCGGATCGATAGTGTGAGCAGACCGAGCAACAAGCGGAGGCGAGATACTTTCTTATGACCGATTCCACGCGCGTGAGAACGACCGATCTGGAAGCGGCCCTGCTGGCGTGGGTTCCGCAGCAACGATGGTTTGCAGCAAAGGGCTCGCGGGTTGTTTCTCTGGCAGTAGTTGCCCGAGTGCCCCTGGGCTCGCGGCCCGGGGTGTCGGCGGAACATCTGCTGGTAGACATCGGATTGGACTCGCCCGGCGGCAACGGAGTTCGGATGCAGCGATACCAGGTGCCGCTGGGCTTTCGCACGAACGCCGTCGACGATCTCGTGCGCTGGCAACTTCCGCTGGCGTCGGTCGACTCGGCAGTCTCGGTTGTTTTCGATGGCCTGCGGGACCCGGAGATCATCGCTCTGTACGGCGAGGCGCTCGCCGCTGCCGAGTCCGTCGAATCGATCGACTTTCGGAACGTCGTCGCAAACTCCATCGATCACGGGATGCTCGGACGGGTCCTCGGCGCGGAACAGTCGAACACCTCGGTGATTCTGGGCGAAGTGCTGCTGCTCAAGCTCTTTCGCCAGGTCTCACCGGGGGTCAATCCTGATATCGAGCTGCATCGAGCGCTGGCCGAGACAGGCTGCGAGAACGTCGCTCCGCTGCGCGGGTGGCTGGAGACGGAGCAGGACGGTGAGCTGACGATGCTGGGTATGGCGCAGGACTTCGTCGCCGACTCGGCGGAAGGCTGGACCACCGCATTGGCCTCGGTGCGTGACCTGCTTGCCGGCGATCGCGAACCGCAGGACGCGGCGGCGGATTTCGCGAGCGAGGCACACGCGCTCGGCGCTGCGGTTGCGCAGGTCCACGCCGACCTCGCGCGGCAGCTCGGCACGTCCGAACGACCGTCGGCGAAGTCCGTGGACGAGATCCTCGCTCGCGTGGAGGCAGCCGTCGACGTGGTGCCCGCCCTTGCCGATCACCTTCCCGCCGCCCGTGAGCTGATCGCCCGTGCCGAGGCTGCGGGCATCACCACAGTGCAGCGCATCCACGGAGACCTGCATCTGGGCCAGGTGCTCCGCACACCGTCGAAGTGGTTGCTCATCGATTTCGAAGGCGAACCGGCAAAGACTCTGGAGGAACGCAGGCAGCCGGACAGCGCTCTGCGGGACGTCGCCGGGATGCTTCGGTCCTTCGACTACGCCGCCCATCACCTGCTCCTCGGCAGCGCCGACGCCTCGACGCAGACGTACGAGCGCGCTGCACGCTGGGTACAGCGCAACTCGGACGCGTTCTGCGACGGCTACGCCTCGGTGGCGGGAGGGGACCCGCGTTCTGCGGCGGACCTGCTCGCTGCCTACGAGCTGGACAAGGCTGTGTACGAGGCCGTCTACGAGGCCCGAAACCGTCCGACCTGGCTGGAGATCCCGATGCGCGCCATCAGGAGGCTGGCCTAGCCGCACATCTCAGGCGTATTCGGGGGGAATGGATCCGAGTCGGCCGGCCTGGAAGTCCTCGAAAGCCTGCATCACCTCGGACCTGGTGTTCATCACGAACGGTCCGGCCATGGCGATGGGCTCGCGGATCGGCTGGCCGCCGAGCACGAACACCTCCAGTGGTTCGGTCCGCCGTTCCGACGCTGCGAGCTCGATTGTGTCGCCGCGACCGAGCACAACGGTCTGGCCCTTCTCGACGGGTCGACGTTCGGGGCCGACGGTGCCGGAACCAGCGAGGACGTACACGATGGCATTGAAGCTCGGGTTCCACGGCAGCGACAGCGCAGCCCCCGGCGCGACCGTCGTATGGGACAGCGCGATCGGGGTGTACGTCGCGCCCGGTCCCTGGTGTCCCGCGACCTCACCTGCGATGACGCGCACCAGCGCGCCACCGTCGTTGCTCGAGAGCAGCGCGACCTTGCTGCCGGTGATGTCCTGGTAGCGCGGATGCGCCAGCTTGTTCTCACGCGGCAGGTTCACCCACAGTTGCACACCGTGGAACAGCCCACCCGACTGGACGAGGTGCTCCGGCGGAGCCTCGATGTGCAAGATCCCGGCGCCCGCGGTCATCCACTGCGTGTCTCCGCCGCTGATGGTGCCACCGCCGCCGCCCGAATCCTTGTGCTCCATGATCCCGTCGATCATGTAGGTCACCGTCTCGAATCCGCGGTGCGGATGCCACGACGTTCCCTTCGGCTCACCGGGTGCGTATTCGACCTCGCCCATTTGATCCATATGAATGAACGGGTCGAGCAAGGTGAGGTCTATACCGGCGAATGCTCGCCGAACCGGGAAACCCTCACCCTCGAACCCTGCGGGGGCCGTGGTGACCGACCGGACCGGCCGGGCCACCGCGGTGGCGTCGGGAAGGGGTAGGCGGGGAAGGGCAAGGATGTTTTCGACCGTTACAGCGGGCATATCGATCTCCTCGAAGTCTCAAGTTGATTGACTGATCAACTACCTTCGATACAACAGCGTGCCCGATCAGGTATTCCCAGCGACAGCCCTGCTCGCATCGCAGCCCGGCCCAGCGCTATCGGCTCTCGGTGCTACCGGGTCAGCGTCCCGAGGTCCACCGGCAACTGAATCCCCGTGACGTGCCGGGCCTCGTCGGATGCGAGCCATGCCACCGCGGCTGCGATGTCCTCCGGCTGGCTCATCGGGTCGGGCAACGTACCCATGAAGATCGGCCCCAGCGTCGCGCCGTATTCGCCGAGGAGAGCCATCATGTCGTTCGGCTGCATCCCTGTCTCGACGCCGTGCGGATGAATCGAATTGACGCGTATGCCGAACTGGCCGAGCTCGTTCGCCATCGACCTGCACAGTCCGACGATCCCGTGCTTGCTGGCTGCGTAGTGCGCGAGGAACGGCAGTCCACGCAAACCTGCCACCGAACTGGTCATCACAATTGAGCCACCGGTGCCCTGTTCGAGCAGAATCGGAACTGCGGCCTTGACCGTGAAGAATGTTCCCGTCAGATTGACATCGAGCGTCTCCCGCCACTGCTCGGGCGTGATCTTCCAGGACATCGCCGCCGAGCAGATGCCGGCGTTGGCGATCACTACATCCAACCGGCCCAACTCGGCCACCCCAGCTTCGAGCGCGGACGACAGAGCGTCGAAATCGCGGATGTCGGTCTTCGAGGCGACTATGCGACGGTCGAGTCCTTCGACGGCCGCGACGGCCTCGGCCAGGTCGGCTGCGGTCGCACCGGCGTAGGACGTGGATTCGAATTCTTCGCACACGTCGACGGCGATGATGTCGGCTCCCTCCGAAGCCAGCCTGACCGCCTCGGCGCGGCCCTGGCCGCGAGCTGCACCTGTGATGAACGCGACTTTGCCCTCGAAACGTGACGTCATAGGATGGACGCTACCGTCGCGACACCGTCGTCAACGTCCGTTTCGGGGTGGATTCGACCGGATCTTCGGCAGCCCAGTACGGTAAGGGACGACACGGGAGGTTTGCAGTTATGGAAAGTATCGGCGCGTTCATCGGAATCGTCGTGGTGGTTCTGACCATCGTCGTGGTTGTCATCGGGTGCACGATGCTGTTCCTGGCGTCGATCAAGCCCGACTTGATGAACTTCGACCTCACTCGTCGCTCTCGCAAGAAGGTCGAGAACGACTCGTCGACTCAGAGCGACAGGATTTAGTTCGGGACGATCAGTCCCGATTCCGCAGTAACACGGACCTCGCGGACGACTTCGTCGGCGACGGGCAACTGGAGACATCGTGAGCGGTTCGGTTGATACGCGGCCTCCCCGCTGCGCGGGCCGTGAACCCATCAAGGCACGCCTGCGAGGTGAATCGCTCCCCGCACAGTTCATCCGCTTCGTACTCGTAGGTGGATCGAGCAACGTCCTCTACGGCGGCCTCTTCCTCACCCTCGCCGGTCTCGGCTCCTTCGTCGCCAACATCGTCGGTATCGCTGCCAGCACCGTCCTGGCCAACGAACTGCACCGGCGCGTCACATTCCACGCCGTCGAGCGTGTCGGTTTCCTCCAGACGCAGTGGGAAGCCGGCGGCCTCGCACTCGCGGCCCTCGTGCTCGGCACCACCGCCCTCGCGGTGGTCAACATCGCCCTGCCAGAAGCGTCGTCGCTGATGCAGATATTCGCTGTCGTCGCGGTCAGCGCAGTCACCGGTGCGATGAGATTCCTCGCCCTACGCGGTTGGGTGTTCTGACCCCACCCGTCTTCGCCCCAACGCATCTCCGCCCGCCCGTGCCGATGCGGCGATAGGCTGGCCTCGCTCGTGAGCAGCGAGGAGGCCTGTGATGGGTAGGTGGTTCACCGAGACCGTCGTCGACAACGGACGTCTGCCACTGTTCTTTCTGCTCGTGTCCTTCCTGCTTGCGTTCTTGTTCATCAGGTTCAGCGTCCGCATGATTCGAGCCGAAGTGTCGTGGTGGCCGGGCAATGTCACGCCCGGCGGCATGCACATTCACCACGTCATGTTCGGCTTGGTGATGGTGCTCATCTCGGGTCTGGCGCTCGTGGCGATCGCCGACTACGACACACCGGTGGCCAATTGCATTCTGGCGAGCATCTTCGGCATCGGAAGTGCACTGATGCTCGACGAGTTCGCTCTGATCCTGCATCTGCGCGACGTCTACTGGGCCGAGGAAGGGCGTGCGTCGATCGACGCGGTCTTCGCCGCGATCGCGATCACCGGGCTGTACCTGCTCGGCGTGCACCCCATCGGCTTCACCGGCGATTTCGACGCCTACCAGCAGGACGGTTCACTGGGAACATTGGCGCTGGTACTCGGCGGTCTGGCGGTCCAACTCGCGCTCGCGGCGATCACCCTGCTCAAAGGAAAACTGTGGACCGGGCTGGTGGGGTTGTTCGTCGTCCCGCTGCTGATCGTCGGGGCAATCAGGCTGGGACGCCCCAACTCCCCGTGGGCACGGTGGAGGTACGCCGACAAGCCTGCGAAGCAGGCCAAAGCCTGGGGACGCGAAGTGCGGCTCCGTGAACCGGTCGTTCGCGCCAAGATCGTCTTGCAGGAGGCGCTGTCCGGACGGTTCGGAGTTCCCGTCGAGATACCCGCGGCAGTCGAACCCGTGGCGCACACAGCGGCGTCGTCGCCGAAACTGCCCAACCGGTTGCTCTCCCGGCTGCGGTGGAACCGCACGCGGCGGCGGTTGCGGCGAACCCCGTTGTGGCGGTTGCCGATGCTCCTGGTCTCGTTGTCGATCGTATCGGCGATCACAGTGGTGATCCTCGACGCCGAATTCGCAGAGGGAGACGGATCGGTCACGCTCGAGTCCGACCTCGATATCGGTGCGACCGCGACGCTGCTCGCAGTGATTGCCGGCGGCATGATCACCCTGACCGGTTTGGTGTTCACTGCTATCACCCTCGCCATGCAATTCGGTGCCTCGCAGATATCCGTGCGTGTGGTGCCGATGCTGCAGCAGGATGCGATCATGCGGTGGTCGATCGGAATGTTCCTGTCCACCTTCGTCTTCGCGGTGATAGTCACCTCGGATCTCGCACTGTCCGGTGAATGGACGGCGCCGGTGCTGTCCACCTCGATTGCAATTCTGCTCTCGTTCGTCAGCGCGTTCCTGTTCGTGGGGCTCGTGGCGCGCGTGGGGATGGTGCTCGACTCCTCACGTCTGCTCCGGTGGATAGCCGCCCAGGGCCGATCCTCGATCATCCGCATGTATCCGCAGGTGGTGCGGAGAATCGAGGGCAGCTCCGAACCGGCGGCTGATCCGCGCGAGCCCGGTCCACTGGAGACATCGTCGACGGTGCGGCTGACACGCCTGTCTCCGGACGGGCGGATATTGCTGGCCGTGGATCTGGATCGCATCCAACGTCTGGCCACCAAGTGGGGTGTGACGGTGGAAATGAAACCGACCATCGGAGAGTTCGTCGCACAGGATGCCGTCCTTTTCGAGGTGCATGGCCCGCACCTTCGCGTGCGACCGCATCAGTTGATGACATGCCTGATCTTCGGCGACACGCACAGCCCGACGGTGAGCCCAGCGGCTGCCCTGCAGGCACTGGTCGATATCGCACTCAAGGCGCTCTCGCCGTCCATCAACGACCCGGGACGTGCGGTGCAGGCCATCGATCACATCGAAGACCTACTGATGATCATCGCCCCTCGGATTCAGCACGAGTCGGACCGATCGGCAACGACTCGTATCAGGGGCACCCGCCGGACCTGGGCTGACTATGTCACCGTGGCCACCGACGAAATTCGGCACTACAGCTCGGGTTCCACCCAGGTCCAACGACGATTGCGATCGTTGCTGCTCACGTTGCTCAACGCGTGCCCGCCCGATCAGCACCCTCCGCTGACAACCCGACTCGACGCGCTCGACGCCCAGGTCCAGCGGGAATGGGAGGGCGAACTCGACATTGCGCTCGCCCGCGCCGCCGATCCGCAGGGGCTCGGTTCGGAGCAGGGTTCCTCCGGCCGAACCCACCCCCTTGTGCTGGGAGTGGAGCCTGCGGAATGACCGTATTCAGGCTGGGAGTGGAGCCTGCGGAATGACCGTATTCAGGCTGGGAGTGGAGCCTGCGGAATGACCGTATTGAAGCTGGGAGTGGAGCCTGCGGAATGACGTGCTTCGGTTGTGTGGTGGCTGTGTGAGACTGATCGGTGTGACTTCGGATTCTGTATCGGCGGCTGCGCCCCAGTGGTTCTGCGACGCGGTTGGTTCGAGACCGGTCGAGTCGGACATCGACGTTCTCGGTGCGTCGGTGCGGGTGCGTATCTGGGATCGCGCGGCGCCGGGAGCCGAGGATGCGCCTGGCGTCGTGTTGGTGCACGGCGGTGCTGCGCATTCGGGGTGGTGGGATCACATCGCGCCGTTTCTTGCGCGGCACTATCGCGTCGCGGCGCTCGATCTGACGGGTCACGGTGACTCAGGGCGACGCGAGGAGTACGGCTTCGAGGTGTGGTCGGCCGAGGTGCTCGCGACGGTGGAACACGCGAACTTCGCCCGTCCGCCGGTGTTGATCGGTCACAGCATGGGCGGGTGGGTCGCGATGGCGTCGGCGACGGACGCCGCGCGCGTCGCCGGTGTGGCGGCCATCGACACGCCGCTGCGATCGTTGTCGCCGGAGCAGATTGCCGCACGCGACAAACGCGCGTTCGGCCCGCTGAAGGTCTATGCCACGCAGGACGAGGCCGTGTCGCATTTTCGGACCGTTCCTGATCAATCCGGTTCCTTGCCGTACGTGATGGACCATGTGGCGCGCGGGTCGCTGCGCGAGGTCGACGGCGGCTGGTCGTGGAAGTTCGACCCGAGGATCTTCGGTAGTGCCCGTCCGACGCCGGATCTGCTGCGCTCCGTGCGTTGCCGGGCTGCGGTATTCCGCGCCGAGCGGGGCTTGGTGACCACGGATGTGGCTTCGGACATGTACGAGTTGTTCGGCAGATCAGCTCCGGTGATCGAACTACCGCTCGCGGGCCATCATGTGATGCTGGATCAGCCTTTGCCGCTCGTATCCGGGCTGCTCACGCTGCTCGCGGACTGGGCTCACTCCGTTGCGCAGGTTGGCGACACCGCGGTCATGTGAACGCCCCCAATAGCTCCCGCGGCGGTCTTGCTACATCTAACAGAGATCGACAGATCTCGCTGTGAGCCGGTCGAGCGGACCTACCCTGACGTAGGTATTCGATTCGAGGAGGCATGTCCATGGTCAGGGATCTGACACAGCTGGAGCTGCTAGCGGAGCTCGTTCCGGTTGCGGAGGACAACGTGAACCGGCACATCGCCGCCGCGAAGGAGTGGCACCCCCACGACTACGTGCCGTGGGACGAGGGCCGCAACTTCGCCGCGCTGGGTGGGGTGGACTACGACCCGGAGCAGAGCAAGCTCTCCGATGTCGCCAAGGCCGCGATGATCACCAACCTGCTCACCGAGGACAATCTGCCCTCCTACCACCGTGAGATCGCGGAGAACTTCTCGCGGGACGGTGCGTGGGGCACCTGGGTGGGACGGTGGACGGCGGAGGAGAACCGCCACGGCATCGTGATGCGCGACTACCTCGTCGTCACCCGCGGTGTCGACCCCGTCGCGCTCGAGCAGGCCCGCATGATCCATATGACCAACGGCTTCGCCTCGCCCGCCGGATCCGAGACCGGGTTGCTGCATTCGGTGTCGTACGTGACATTCCAGGAATTGGCGACGCGCGTCTCGCACCGCAACACCGGCAAGGTGTGCGACGACCCGATCGCGGACCGGATGCTCCAGCGCATCGCTGCCGACGAGAACCTGCACATGATGTTCTACCGCAATATCTGCGGCGCGGCGCTCGATATCGCACCGGACCAGACGCTCGAGGCGGTCTCACATCGTGACGAACTTCCAGATGCCCGGTGCCGGCATGCCGAACTTCCGTCGCAACGGTGTACTCATGGCCAAGCACGGCATCTACGATCTGCGTCAGCACCTCGAGGACGTCGTCTGGCCGGTCCTGCGCAAGTGGCGCATCTTCGAGCGTGAGGACTTCACCGGCCGCGGTGAGAGCAAGCGCGAGGAACTCGCTGTCTTCCTCGAAGACCTCGAGCGCCAAGCAACCAAGTTCGAGGAGATGCGCGACCGCTCCCTCGCCCGCGAAGCGGCCAAGGCAGCCAAGCAGGCTTCCTGAGTCGATCCGCACGATCGATCCGTGCCCGGCACCGTACTCGGTGTCGGGCGCGACTCGTAGGCGCACGCCTGCGAACCCGAGAACGAACGAGGCACCACCTGTCATGACTGCGACCGATCCCATTGCACTACGAATCGGCTCCCTCGAGCTGAGGAGTCCGGTGGTGCTCGCACCCATGGCGGGCGTGACCAACGTCGCGTTCCGCACGCTGTGCCGTGAACAGGAGATCGCGCGCGCGGGCAGCACATCCGGGCTGTACGTCTGCGAGATGGTGACCGCTCGCGCACTCGTCGAGCGCCAGCCCGCAACGATGCACATGACCACCTTCGGGCCGACCGAATCGCCGCGCTCGCTGCAGCTCTACACGGTCGATCCCGACACCACCTACGCTGCCGCCAAGATGATCGTCGATGACAATCTCGCCGACCACATCGACATGAACTTCGGCTGCCCGGTGCCCAAGGTCACTCGCAAGGGTGGCGGAGCGGCCCTGCCCTACAAGCGAAACCTGTTCGGACGGATCGTCGCCGCCGCGGTCAAGGCCACCGAGGGCACCGATATTCCGGTGACCGTCAAGTTCCGCGTCGGAATCGACGACGAGCACCACACACACCTCGACGCCGGACGGATCGCGGCCGCAGAAGGGGCCGCAGCTGTGGCGTTGCACGCCAGAACCGCATCGCAGCGCTACTCCGGGACCGCGGACTGGACTCAGATCGCACGGCTCAAGGAACATGTCACCGACGTTCCGGTACTCGGCAACGGCGACATCTTCTCCGCCTCCGACGCCGTCCGGATGATGGCCGAAACCGGATGCGACGGCGTCGTAGTCGGTCGGGGATGCCTCGGACGGCCGTGGTTGTTCGCCGAGCTCAGCGCTCGCTTCGCCGGCCGAGAGGAGCCGACACCGCCGACCCTGGGAGAGGTTGCCACGATCATTCGGCGTCACGCCGAGCTGCTGGCCGATCACCACGGTGAGGACAAAGGCCTGCGCGAGCTGCGCAAACACGTGGCCTGGTACCTGCGCGGGTTCCCGGCCGGGTCGGACATTCGTGTCTCCATGGCGTTGGTCAAGACGCTCGCCGAACTGGACGGGCTCCTCGGGCAACTCGATCCGACCATTCCGTTCCCCAAAGATGCCGAAGGCCCCCGAGGCAGGCAAGGCTCCCCCGGCGCAGTCGCACTTCCCGACGGCTGGCTGGACGACCCCGAGGACATCTCCGTCCCCGCCGGCGCAGATCTGATGCACTCGGGCGGCTGAGCTGCCAGTACGGGCGATAGACCGTGAGCGAAGTGGACCGCAGCGGATTCGCCAGTATCATTGCGAGATCGCCGGGTCTCGGCGTCGGTGAGCGCGAGGAAGGCAAGGTTCGAATCCGTGAGTGACGATCGAGATTCGAACTCCCCTGTGCCCGAAAGCCGTGCACCCTGGGAACGCCCGATCTCGAGAATCCACCGACCGGACTCTTCCCCGACCGCGAAGCCCCAACGGTGGTCACGGCCCGAGGACGTCCGGGCGCCGGGCAGCCGCCCGGCGCCGGAAGTCGAGGCTCCCACCGAAAAGATCGCTCCGATCACTGCGAGCACACCACGCCCGGTGACCGCGCGACCCCAGCCCGTCGGTGTCGCCGTCGAGGATCGGCCGGCTCTCACGCGCCTGGCCATGAGCAAAGTGCGTCGGCGAAACCGGATCCGCACCATCGCGCGCGGTTGTGTCTCGATAGTCGCCATCCTCGCGGTGGCGCTCACCGGGGTCGTCTGGGGTTATCTGCGCAACACCGATCGCGGGTTCGCACAGGTGGCCGCACTGGACCCGAACTCGGCCGACGTCATCGACGCCGATGGACAGTACGGTGACGAAACCTTCCTGATCGTCGGCACGGACACTCGAGCAGGAGCCAGCGGGGAGATCGGCGCCGGCTCCGTCGAAGATGCCGAAGGCGCCCGATCCGACACCGTCATGCTCATCAACATCCCTGCCGATCGCAGCCGCGTCGTCGCAGTCTCGTTCCCGCGAGATCTCGACGTCGAGCGACCCGAGTGCGAGGGCTTCGACAACAACACCAACACCTACACCGGCGAGATGTACCCCTCCGCAGAGGGCGACAAGCTCAACGCAACCTACGCACTCGGCGGCCCCAAGTGTCTGGTCAAAACGATCCAGAAGATCTCCGGCCTCAAGATCGGGCACTTCGTCGGCATGGACTTCGCCGGTTTCGAGACGATGGTCGACGAGATCGGCGGCGTGGAGGTCTGCACCGTCGAGCCCCTCGTGGACTACCAACTCGGTACTGTTCTGCCCACTGCCGGGGAACAACTGATCGACGGCAGGACGGCGCTGAACTACGTACGCGCGCGTTACGTCGAGTCCGAGGGCAACGGCGACTACGGGCGGATCAAGCGTCAGCAGCTCTTCCTGTCCTCCCTGCTACGTTCGGCGCTGTCGAACAACGTGCTCCTCGATCCCGGCAAGCTCAACGGCTTCGTCAACGCGTTCACCCGCGACACGTTCGTCGAGAATGTCGGCACTCAGGACTTGATCACGCTCGGACGCTCGCTGCAGAACGTCGACGCCGGCGAGGTGACATTCCTGACGCTTCCGACCGACGGCACGAACGAGTGGGGCAACGAGATTCCCGTCGACAGCGCCATCAAGGCGTTGTTCACCGCGGTAATCCAGGATTTGCCGCTGCCGGGCGAGGAACGCAAAGCCCCAACACCGGCGTCCGAACCAGCGCCCGCACCGCTCGTGCCCACGGTCGCAGTCGACCCAGCAACGGTATCGATACAGGTGTCCAACGCATCCGAGATGCCCGGAGTGGCCGCGACGACATCCGAGGAGCTGGCGAACTACGGATTCGAGATCCTCAACGTAGGTAACTTCGTCGGCACAGCCGCGCAAACGGTCGTCCGATACACCGCGGGGCAGGAAGCCGACGCCGCCACCGTGGCCTCGGCCATCCCCGGAGCGATCGTCGAACAGGCGGTGGGCCTCGATGATGTCATCGAGGTGGTCCTGGGCGCCGACTACCCCGGGTACACGACGCTGCCAGCCGCGATCGGCCAACCGGTCGAGGTGGTCCAAGGCCAGGGAATCACCCAGGCCCCCGCACTTCCGGAGAATCTCGCCTACACCAACGCTGCCGACGACACCTGCGCCTGAGCGCATCCATTCACGCCCCGTTCACCCACGCGACCACGAACTGGTCGTACCGAGGCACTAAACTTCGCTCTCATGCGCGACGCCTACAACGAACAGATGAACGAGTTGGCCAATCTCCTCGGTGAGATGGCCGCTCTGGCCGGATCCGCGATGGACACGGCTACCCAGTCACTCCTCCAAGCAGACTTGGTTCTCGCTGAGCAAGTCATCTCCGACCACGACAAGATCACCGATCTCAGTGCAGTCTGCGAGGAGAAGGCATTCACTCTCCTGGCGCTGCAGGCCCCCGTGGCCGGAGACCTTCGGTCCGTTGTCTCTGGTATCCAGATCGTCGCCGACATCGACCGGATGGGCGCCCTGGCACTGCACGTCGCCAAGATCACCCGTCGTCGCCACCCCAACCACGCCCTCCCCGAGGAAGTCAACGGCTACTTCGCCGAGATGGGCCGCATCGCCGTGCAGCTGGGTGCCTCCGCACGCGAGGTGCTCGAGACGCGCGACCCCGAGCGCGCAGCAAAGCTTCGTGAAGAGGACGAGGCCATGGACGACCTACATCGTCACCTGTTCACAGTTCTCATGGACCGCGAATGGAAGCATGGCGTCGCAGCGGCAGTCGACGTCACCTTGCTCGGCCGCTTCTACGAGCGCTTTGCCGACCATGCGGTGGAGGTCGGCCGTCGGGTGATCTTCCTCGCTACCGGTGAACTCCCCGTCGAGTTGAACACCAACCAACTCCCCACGAACTGATCCTGCCGGGTCCCGGCGGCTGTAGGTCGAAAGCTGCTGGGTCCCGGCAGAGTCCATCGTCACCGATAGACGTGCCCGAGCTCGCTGGTTTTCGACTCAGCGAGAGTAAGCCGCGTCGACGTGGAACCGGGTGAAACCAAGCTGCTGGTAGGTGTGCACAGCGGCAGAATTGTCCGATTCCACGTAGAGCAAGACCTCGCCGAGCCGACGTCCGCGCAGGTAATGCAGGCCGGCAAGCGTCAACGCTCGGCCGAGGCCGCGTCCCTGCGCTGCCGGATCGATGCCGACGACGTAGACCTCACCGATCTCTTCCTCACCGGCCTCCGCCGGATGCACCTTGGTCCAGTGAAATCCCAGCAGAGTGTCCGAGCCCTCCTCGAAGGCCAGGAAGACACCCGCCGGATCGAACCAGGATTCGTCGCGTCGTCCGGCAATGTCCTGGCCGGTCCATCCGCCCTGCTCAGGGTGCCACGAGAAGGCCGCATTGTTCACCCGCAGCAATTCCGCGTCGTCCTGATGCCCCCGGTAGGTGCGCAGGGACACACCGCCCGGCACCGTCACCTCGGGTAGATCCGTCCCGGCCAGCGGACGTCGCATCTGCAGGAGCTCGCGCACGATTTTCAGACCGAGTGCCGCAGCGACCGCCTGGGCAGGCGCGGAGTTTCCGTGCGCCCAGATGCGAGCACCGTCGCCGCCCTCGTCCAACGCCCGCTCCACGAGTCGGCGCCCGATCCCACGCCCACGAAACTCCGGATCGACAACGGCTTCGGCCATGGCCGGACCTGTGGTCGAGCTGGGTTCGATCCCCGCATAGCCGACGATTCGGTCCTCGGCAGTGGCGACGAGATGTACCGCATCTCCTTCAGCAGAGACAGCTCGGACGGCCTGTTCCGACAGCGGAGCAGTGCCGTCCTGTTCTGCTGCGCGAGTGAAGATCGCGCGCAGGTCCTCGGCGAGGGGCGTGGTGATCGCCGCCGAATCGAGCAAAGTGATGGACGACGAAACAGTCATGTGGTCAGTTGATGCTTCCATGTCCGGCGCTTCTCAGCGTATTGAATTCGGCGCTGTCGCCGTCGGTGCCGTCGAGATCGTCGTCGCCGTCTGCCAAGGCGGCTGCGCCCTTGGCATTGCGACTGGGCCGAACGGCCTTGTAACCGACGTTGCGCACGGTGCCGATGAGCGACTCGTACTCGGTGCCCAACTTGGCGCGCAACCGGCGAACGTGGACGTCGACGGTGCGGGTGCCACCGAAGAAGTCGTAGCCCCAGACCTCCTGCAGCAGCTGCGCCCTGGTGAACACGCGTCCGGCGTGCTGCGCCAGATACTTGAGGAGTTCGAACTCCTTGTACGTCAGATCGAGTGGGCGGCCTCTCAGCCGCGCGGTGTATGTGCCCTCGTCGATAACCAGTTCGCCCAGGGTGATCTTTCCGGACGCCTCGGCGACGCCACCCGAGCGGCCCACCAGCAGGCGCAGTCGTGCGTCGAGTTCGGCAGGTCCGATTCCCGGTAGCAGAATGTCGTCCAGGCCCCACTCCGAATTGACCGCGACGAGGCCGCCCTCGGTCAGTACGGCAACGACGGGAATGGCCGATCCGGTGCTACCGAGAAGCCTGCACAGACCGCGGGCGGCAGCGAGGTCGGTGCGCGCGTCCACGAGTGCAATATCGGCCGCTCCCGCTTCGAGCAGCGACGAGACCTCGGTGGGTGCGGGCCGGACATGGTGCGCGAGGAGCGCAAGGGACGGTAGAACCGCCTCCGGATTGGGATCGGAGGTCAGAAGCAGGAGCTCCACACAGCCTCCATTCTTACCGCTGTCACGTCGACCTCGTGTCGAGTCGTATCCAAGAGCAGCCGACCGAAGAAATCCGACTGCATGTCAAGTATCCAAGACTAGCGCCTCACGGTCGATGGCTGCGCAGCGCCGTGCCGGATTCGCGAAGTGGATCCGCCCGGCTCATCAGTCACAATGGTCGCCATGCGCAAACTGATCATCGTGCTCGTGAGTTTTCTGGCGTTGGCCGTCATCGTCGACTTCGGGGCCGCTGCCTACTCCGAGTACCGCGTCTCGCGCGCAATCCGCGAAGGCGGGAGCTTGACGTCCGATCCGCAGGTGATCATCCATGGCTTCCCCTTCGTCACCCAGGCAGCGGACGGAAAGTATCAGAACGTGGAGATCCGTGCACAGGACGTGCCCACCGACTACGTCGAGTCCACGACTATCGAGGCGAACTTGCGCGGAGTGACGGTGCCGCTGTCCGATCTGATCGACGGCTCCGTCAACACCGTCCCGGTGGACGAGCTCGAAGGGCGTGTGCGTATCGACGCGAAAGATCTCGGCCAGTTCCTCGGCATCGTCGACCTGCGGGTTTCCGCACCCCCAGCCGATCCTTCCGACGGCACCGGCGGATCTGGTGGATCAGGTCCCACCACCACCACCACCGGTGGTGGGGTCGTTCTCACCGGGACGGTCCCGGTAGGACCTATCGACACCGAGGTCAGCGTGCAGGCCGATCTCGTGCTCGACGGCGAACGCGTGGAAATCGTCGCGAGCGACTTCTACTTCGGCCCGGACGGCAACGCCGACTTCACGATCCCCGACTTCGCCAAGCCGACCGTGCTGGGCTTGTTCACCAAGACCATCGACCGTCAGACCCTTCCGTTCGGCATCCTCCCCACTGATGTCTACGCAGAGGGCTCCCAGATCGTCATCGAGGGCGGCGCCCAGAATGTGACGATCGACCTGGATCAGATCGAAGCGCCATGACCGGAATCACAATTCTGCTGATCGTTCTGGTGGCCGCAACTGTCTTCGGACTCCTGTATCGGGCTCGGTACGGCGCTGTACGCAAATCGGAGAGTGTCGCTGTGCCCAGGACGCGCGGCCTCCTGCTCGATGCGGGCGCGGTACCGGGCGCCGCCACCGTCCTGCATTTCTCCGCGGACTGGTGCGGGCCGTGTGCCGCCGTACGTCGCGTCGTCCAGCAGGTTTTGAGCAACATCGACGGGCCCGTCGAACTGGAAGTAGATATCGACGCGCATCCCGAACTGGCCCGCGCAATGGGCGTGTTGTCGCTTCCGACGACATTCGTCCTCGACGAGGACCTCACCGAGATCGCACGGATCGCTGGGGTTCCGAAGGCAGACGATCTTCGATCCGTCCTGCTCGATCGATAGCGCTCGCGGACCACTAGTTCTGCCCGTCACAGTTCTCCGGTAGGATGCTCTCTTGTGTTGACCCGCCTCGAGCTGTTGCTCACCAGTCGCCGCACAGTGGACCTGTGCCGACTGGGCGGTTGTTGCTGTCGCTGCTGCTGATTTCTGCCGACGCCCCTCGAGGCGTTTCCGGCCATCGAAACAGAAGATGTCGTCACTTGGTGATGGTCATCGCTTCCAGCCGCCTGTTCACTCATCGAACGCAGGAGCACTTTCACCTCATGTCTTCCGACACCCAACCCACCGTTGTCAAAACCACAGCCACCGGTCGCGCAGCCACCCGGCCCACCGTCGACCAGGTCGACGTCCGGGGCCCGCGCTTCGCTGCGTGGATCACCACCGCGGTGCTCGCCCTCGTCCTCGTCCTGTCCAACGTGCAGAGCACTGCCGCTGCCGTGGTGCTGGCGATTCAGGCCGTGGTCTTCGCCGTCGGCGCTGTCTCCGGGCCACGCCGCAGTCCCTACGGCGCATTGTTCGCCAACTTCGTCGCGCCTCGCCTGGGGCCGACCACCGAGCGCGAACCGACCGCCCCCCTGAAGTTCGCTCAACTGGTCGGCTTCGCTTTCGCAGCCGTCGGTGTGCTCGCCTTCGCTCTGGGTGCGCCCGTCGTCGCCGCTGTGGCCACCGGTTTCGCGCTGTTCGCGGCCTTCCTGAACGCAGCATTCGCGTTCTGCCTCGGATGCCAGATCTACCCCCTCGTGGCGCGACTGCGGACACAATCCGCTCGCGCCTGACCAGCACCATCCTCCACCGACCGAAGAACAGTTAGATCGAAAGGAAACCCATGGCTCGCTCCGACGTCCTGGTCTCTGCCGACTGGGCCGAGCAGAACCTGAACGCCCCGAAGACCGTTTTCGTCGAGGTCGACGAAGACGCAAGCGCCTACGACGGCGGTCACATCGAAGGCGCGGTGAAGCTCGACTGGCGCAAGGACCTCCAGGATCCGGTTCGCCGCGACTTCCTCAATCAGGGTCAGTTCTCCGATCTTCTCTCTGCCAAGGGCATCGCCAACGATGACACCGTCGTCCTGTACGGCGGAAACAACAACTGGTTCGCCGCCTACGCGTACTGGTACTTCAAGCTGTACGGCCACAAGGACGTCAAGCTGATCGACGGTGGCCGCAAGAAGTGGGAACTCGATGGCCGCGCGCTGTCGAAGGACGTTGTCACCCGCGAGGCGACGAAGTACCAGGCTGCGGCGCCCGATCTGTCCATTCGCGCGTTCCGCGACGAGGTCATCGACGCGATCGGCAGCAAGAATCTCGTCGACGTCCGCTCGCCCGACGAGTTCTCGGGCAAGATCCTCGCTCCCGCGCACCTTCCGCAGGAGCAGGCACAGCAACGCGGCCACGTCCCCGGAGCCATCAACATCCCGTGGAGCACCACGGCCAACGAAGACGGCACCTTCAAGGACGACGACGCACTCGAAGCCCTGTACAAGGAAAAGGGCTACGACGAGAACAAGGCGACCATCGCCTACTGCCGAATCGGTGAGCGTTCGAGCCACACCTGGTTCGTGCTCAAGGAATTGCTCGGCAAGTCGGACGTGAAGAACTACGACGGTAGCTGGGTCGAGTACGGCTCCCTCGTCGGAGCACCCATCGAGTTGGAGGTTCACTGATATGTGTGGCGCACCCGTTCAAGGTCAAACAATTCCCGCCGGAGTAGACGTCGAGAAGGAAACGGTCATCACCGGCCGCGTCCTCGGCGCCGACGGTGAGCCCGTGGGCGGCGCGTTCGTGCGCCTGCTCGACGGCACCGGAGAATTCACCGCCGAGGTCGTGGCCTCGGGCACCGGTGACTTCCGGTTCTTCGCGGCTCCCGGTACCTGGACGTTGCGCGCGCTGTCTGCGTCCGGCAACGGCCAGGCCGAAATCTCCCCCGAGGGCGCGGGCGTCCACTCGGCGAACGTGACTGTCGGAGCCTGATACCGGCGCATCAGTAAAAGAACCCCGCACCCATTCGAATGGGTGCGGGGTTCTTCTGCTTTCACGACCATCACGGCGGGTGGACTCAGCGCTGAGTCGTCTCCAGGACGACGTCGGTCGACGGTTCCTCGATCGGTCCGGGCACGGCGCTGTACTGCGGCTCGAAGACCCCCGGCGGCACCAATCCGTGCGACTCCAGGAAAGCGCCGAGATCGCTGTCCCGGGTCACGGTTCCGGGCGTCGGCAGGGGCTGAGACTCTGGTTCACTCGCACCGTCCGGAAGGCCCTCTGCAGGGGTCTCTGGGGACTCTGACGTCTCTGGGGTCTCTGGGGTCTGTGGGGACTCAGCTGCTTTTCGTTCACGCTCGGCCGCAGCCAGATCGGTCACCCAGGCGACGATCTTTTCGCTCTCCCATTCGCGGGCGTCACCGGGGCTTCTGTCCCAGTACGTGAGGTGCTGCAGGAAGCCGATGAAGATGTACGGCTCGACGAACACGTCGACGACACCTTTGTTGTTCTCGACGAGACCTTCGCCCTCGGCCCGGATCTTCTCGCGAACCGTGGCCGCACCCGGCCCCATCGCCCAATTCAGGTCAGCGAGCAACTGATCAGGGGTCAACTGTTGCCATGCCCGCTCCGCGTCGACCTCATACAACTGGTCGGACACTTTGAGCAGTACCTCGAGCAGAGTTTCGTCGGATTCGAGCCAGGTCTCGTTGTTGACGATATCGATGATGGCCCGCGTTGCCACCGAGCTGACGGTGTGCGCGAAATCAGCCACCGATTGCACGGGGTTGATCAGCGTCAACCGCATCTGGCCGAGGATTCCGAGTGCCAATTGCAGGGCGAGAATGTCGTCGGGTGCATCGCACGCGAGATCGTAGGGTCGGCACGACCATGTCATCTTCTCGTTCAGGGTGCCGTAGTCCTTCGGGGCCGAGGACTGGAAGCCGCCTCGCGAAGGTCCGGGTTCGTCGAAGTTGGGGACGCCTGCGGGTCGGTACGGGTCACCGATCGCCACCACGCCGGCCACATCGTCACCGGTGACGAGAGCCTCGGGGTCGCGGTGGCCAATGTCCATCGCTACACGCTCGACGATCTCGGCGCCGACGCTGTAGCCGAGCAGGACGAACTTCGTGTCCTCGCCACACTTCGTCTTGTACTCGTCGAGCAACCGGTTCGTCGAGTGGATTCCATCTGCGACCGCCGGCTGGTACGGCGTCACGTCCTCGAAGAATTCGAAACCGTAGGTCGAGACCCACGGCACGTACAGCCAGCCGACCGTCCCGGGATTGCCCGCGTTGGCCTCACCCATCGGAATCGTGACATTTCCGACCCAGTTGGAAATGGGCGATCGCAGTTCCTCGTTGAGCGGATCTCGGTCCGACTCCGAGTCCGTCGCACCGGAGACCGCGAGCATCAGCACGTCGGGGCAGTCCTGCGCGTAATTGTTCGAGTCGATGTTCGGCCCGTCCGAGGATCCCGTACCAGCCGAACCGCTGTCGGCCGAACCGCTGTCGGCCGAACCAGAATCGGCCGAACCGGTGTCCGGCGCCGCGGATGCGGCCGCCGGCACCACCAGAAGCAGCGCCGCTGCAATCGCTACAGATGTGGACATCAAGGTGCCGGCACGAAAACGGCGCTGCATCGACAGAATCCTTCCCCAGACAAACCGAAAACCTCGAACAAAAAGACAGCGCGAAGTTTTCGTTCCCCCCGACGCCTGCAACGGAACGTACCGTGTTTCTCGCGATCTTCGACACACCTCGAGAAAAGTTTCGTGCACGAACGAGGAGTTCGATCGAGGTAGGCACCCGCGGCGCGGGGCTGCGGTTCGATCTTGATGCGCGTGGGTCTAAACTACTGCCGTGGTCATCTTCTTCGAGGTTCTGCTGGCACTTGCAGCTGTCGCCATCATCGCGTTCTCGCTCTATGTCGTCTACCGCCTGGTGACCGACGAATCGTGAGCGATCGCGCCGCCGATGAACCGGACGGCACTCGGTCGGCCAACGAGGCCATAGCCGAGGCTGCCGACAAGTTCGCTTCCGCGTCGACGCGCAACATCCCTGGGCTGCCGGATATTCCGCACCCCGAGGACACTGCCAATCTGCGACTCGGCCCCGACTTGAACCCCGCAATGCTCGCATTACTACCGTTGGTCGGAGTGTGGCGCGGCGAGGGTGAGGGACGTGACCCTGAGTCCACCGAGGAATATCGCTTCGGGCAGCAGATCGTCGTCTCTCACGACGGCGGGTCCTACCTCGCGTGGGAATCGCGCTCCTGGCGCCTCGACTCCGACGGCAACTACGCTCACCCGGATCTACGCGAAGTCGGTTTCTGGCGCATCAGCGGCGGTGAAGGTGAAAAGGGCAGCGACAACGAGGAAGTCATCGAACTGCTGCTGACGCACAGCACCGGCGTCGTGGAGTTGTTCTACGGCCACGCGCTCAACCAGTCCTCGTGGGAGCTGGCCACCGACGTCGTCATCCGCTCCACCTCGGGCGCTCTCGTAGGTGGCGCGAAGCGTCTGTACGGCATCGTCGAAGGCGCCGATCTGGCCTACGTCGAAGAACGTGTCGGCGCAGACGGAGAGCTCGCACCCAGGCTGTCGGCTCGCCTTTCTCGCTACATCGGCTGAAGCGGACGACCGCTGAAGCGGACGACCCCCGAGCCGTACCTGAGTTGTCAGGTCTCGGCCGGACGGGCCGAGGGCTCGGGGGTCGGGTAACTGCCTGGGATTCGCTCGCCGCTCGCGCGGAGTGAATCCGTCAGCGGTAGCGGCTAGCGGGCAGCCACCTCACGCGTCCTAGAGTTCATCAACTTCAGACCACCTCCTCTCTCGTGTACTCGTCAAAGTACGCCCGGAAATCGAGCTTCGCAAAGGATTTTTGCGCGATTTCTCCGGCGGCGAAACACCGAGGTCTATCACCAGGTCAGCCCGCGTATCCGGGGGCAGTTGGTGGGTGACGAGAACAACGATTCGAGCGCGGTCGATCAGGTCGTCCTCGCGATCGAGGAGTCGACGAACCAGCTCGCTACCACTCGCGTCGTCGAGGTGCTCGGTCGGCTCGTCGAGCAGCAACGCCGGCGCCGCCGACAGCAATGCCCGTGCGAGAAGAAGCCGTCGGCGCTGCCCCCCGGAGACCGCCCGCGCACCACTTACCAGGGTCGTGTCCACGCCATCCGGCAATTCGGCGATCCACTCCCCGAGCCCCACCTTCGTCAACATCTCGACGGCCTCGCTCGGGTCGATATCTCCACGTGCAACCCGCAGGTTCTCGAGAATCGATGTCTCGAACAGGTGCGCGTCCTCGGCGAAGAAACGTGCACCCTCGATCACCCCGATGGGTGCGGGGATCAACCCGCCGAGCTGCATGAGCAGCGTCGTCTTACCAACCCCACTCGGTCCTACAACCGCCACCCGGCTTCCCGATTCCACCGTCGCGAGGCCGACCGTATCCTCGCGACCGAGGGTTGCGGGGGGTTGGCGATCGTCCCACTGGGGTCGTTCCGCCGCGTCCAGCAACGCCACGATCCTCGACGCCGACACGCGCGCGCGGGTCAAGGCGACGGCAGCGGCCGGCAGTACGGAGGTCGCCTCGAAGGCTGCCAGCGGGACGAGCACGATGACCGCCAACGCCATCGGCGTCATCCCACCCTCGGTTCCCCCAGTAGGGCCGTACAGTGCCATTCCCACCAGCAACGAGCCGAGCACCGACGCACCGATGGCGAGCGGCAGCGCCGCATCCGCGAATGCCCCCGGAATCGCCGCTCGGTCGCGTGCGCGGACCGACTCCCGGTTGGCCGACCTCGCAGCCTCGACAGTCTCATCGAGCCGACCCGCCACCCGCAGCTCCGGCCCGTGATCGAGCGCCCGCACAGCGATCTCGGCGAACTCGGCCCTGGCGTTCGCTCCCTCGGTTTCTGCGAGAGCCGCTGCCCTGGCCGCCAGCACGGGCGCCAGCACGCCGGCGATCAGCAGCGCAACGAACAGTATTGCGGCCGCACCCGTGGAGATGAAGGCCAACAGAGCCACCGCGGCAACCATCATGATCACCGATACACAGATCGGGACGACGGCTCGTATGACGACGTCACCGAGCACGTCCACATCCGAGCCTGCGCGCGCCATCAGGTCTCCGCGCCGCAAGGTCACGGCCGCGGCGCGGTTTCCGCTGGCCAGACGCTCGTAGAGCCGGGTCCGAGCCGACGTCATTCCCCGCAGTGCGGTGTCATGCGTCGAGAGTCGTTCCAGGTAGCGGAACACCCCACGCGAAATGCCGAGTGCGCGGACCGCGACCACGGCGACGGTGAGGTCGAGCACGGGTGGCATCTGCCAGGCCCGAGTGATCAGCCAAGCGGAGACCGCAGCCAGGGCCAGCGCGCTTCCCAGTGTCGCAACTCCTGCTGCCACGGCCACGGCCACGCGGGTGGGCTGCAGTTCCAGCAGGGCGAGCGCGCGGCGCAGGTCACCGAACATGATGGTGTGCCTCCACTGTCACCACGGCATCGGCGGCGGCGAGAACTGCGGGCCGGTGCCCCACCACCACGATCGTCCGTCCCTCGTCAGCGAGTGCGCGAAGTGTGCCGAGCACGCGACGTTCGGCTGCGGTGTCCAGATGCGCTGTCGGCTCGTCGAGCAGCATGACAGGCGCCGAGGACGTGAGCACCCGGGTCAGCGCGAGACGTTGCAACTGCCCGAGCGAGAGCCCCACACCCCCCGCGCCGATAAGCGTGTTCCAGCCGAGTGGCAACTCGCGCAGAACCTCGTCGAAGCCTGTTGCGGCACAAATCCTGTCGAGCGCTGCGGGATCAGGGCGGGTTCCGGTCAGCACGAGATTGTTCTCGAGGGTTCCCGGCAGGAGCACCGGACGCTGAGGCAGCCAGGCCACCTGACGCCACCACGACGCTCGGTCGACGTCGGCGAGATCCGTCCCGTCGACGGTCGCTGCTCCCTCGGCCGGAGAAGTCAGACCGAGCAGAACGTCGAGGGAGGTCGACTTGCCCGAGCCGTTGGCACCGGCCAGGACCGTCACCGATCCCGGTTCGAGTACGGCGTCGAGTCGGTAGGGTGCGAAGCCGTTTCGCGCTGGGGCCGAGACCGACGACAGGACGATGCGCGCGCCGGTCGCCCGCACCACCGTCGAACCCCCGGTGACGGGCGGGCGGCGGTCCAGGACATCGAAGGCGGAGTCGGCGGCCGCGACGCCGTCCTCGGCCGCGTGGAACCGGGTTCCGACGCGGCGCAGCGGCACGTAGACCTCCGGGGCGAGTACCAGCGCGATGATGCCTGCTTCGAGCGCCATATCGCCGAACACCAGCCGTAATCCGATGCTGACGGCGACGAGTGCCACGCACAGGGTGGCGAGAAGTTCGAGCACCATCGACGACAGAAAGGCGATCTTCAGTGCCCGCATCGTCGCGCGCCGATGCGCGTCCCCGAGAGCACGTACACGCGCCGCCGGCCCATGCTCGCGTCCGAGGGCACGAAGCGTCGGCAATCCCGCCAGCAGATCCAGCAGCTGGGCGGACAAACGTGTCATCGCCTCGAGCGTCGCCGCTGCTCTGCCTTTGGTCAGCAATCCGATCAGGATCATGAAGATCGGAATGAGCGGCAGTGTGAACAAGACGATCAACGCCGACGTCATGTCCTGCGTGGCGATCACGACGAGTGTCAGCGGCGTCAGGGTCGCGGCGAGCACCAGTGATGGGAGGTAGCCGGTGAGATAGGGCGCCAACCCGCCCAGCGCCCGCGTGACGACGGTGGCTGCGGATTCGCGTTCGGCGTCGAGATCTCTTGGGTTCATTGCCGACGCTGCGGCGAGCACCTCGTTTTCGAGTTCCTCGACAACTCTCGATGCTGCTCGGTGGCCGTACCGCGATTGCAGCCAAGCCGTCGCAGTGCGGACCAGGATGGCACCGAACAAGATCCACAGCTGCGGAGACCATTCTCCGATAGTGCGAACATCGGAGGTGATGACCCCGGCGAGGACGGTGCCGAGCATGACCGCGGAGACGATGATCGCGGCGGTGTCCACCAGCGCCAGTACCACGGTCAGGACGAGATACGCTCTCGCCGACCGCGAGTACCGCCACAAGCGCGGATCGACGGGGCCTTTCGACGACCGCTCGACGACTGCAATCACCTCGATCGACCGAGCGACAATCCTATCGAGTCAGGGATCGATGTGGACGAGATACGTTGCCGGAAAACCCAGTACGTCCAGGCTTGGTAGCCGATGACGATCGGCGTCATGAACGCCGCGGCCCAGGTCATGATCTTCAACGTGTACGGGCTCGACGACGCGTTTTCGATGGTCAGGCTGAAGGCCGGATCCGTGGTCGAGGGCATGACCTCAGGGTAGAGCGATCCGAACAGCAGCACGACCACCGCGGCCACCGCGATCGTGGTGCAGACGAACGCCCAGCCCTCGCGGACACGGGCGGTGAGTGCGACGACGGCGACGAGCGCTACCGCTGCGATACCGACCATGGCCCACGTCCAGGTGGTGCCGTAGGCGAGCTGCGTCCACACCGCGAAGGCGCCGCCGACGAGGACCGCCGGAATCGAAAGCCGCGCAGCCAGTTTCACGGCGTCCTCGTGGACGTCGCCCGATGTCTTGAGCGCGATGAACACGGCCCCGTGCAACGCGAACACCAGCGCGAGCGTGGCGCCACCGAGCAGCGCGTATGGGTTCAGCAGATCGAAGAATCCGGCCGTCACCTTCTTGTTTTCGTCGATGGCGACGCCGCGCACGATGTTGGCGAAGGCCACTCCCCACAGCACGGCAGGAACCCAGGAGCCGATACCGATGCCGAGGTCACACCGTCGGCGCCACACCGGATCGTCGATCTTGCCGCGGTATTCGATTGCGCAGATCCGCAGAATGAGCGCGACGAGAATGAGCAACAGCGGTATGTAGAAGCCGGAGAACAAGGTTGCGTACCACTCGGGGAAGGCGGCGAACAGTGCGCCGCCGGCGGTGATGAGCCATACCTCGTTGCCGTCCCACACCGGTCCGATGGTGTTGAGGACGGTTCGGCGCCGCCGCTCCCCCGTCTCGGGATCCTTGTGACGCCCGAGGATCGGCATGAGCATGCCGACACCGAAGTCGAATCCTTCGAGCACGAAGTAGCCGAGGAAGAGAACGGCGATCGCGATGAACCAGAATTCCTGTAGTCCCATGATCGTCTTCCCTCAGTAGGCGAACGAAAGTTGTTTCGGCGCATCGTCGTCATCCGGTTCATCGGATGTGTCGTCGCCGGGCGGGTGGGCGTCGTGTTCTTGTGGGCCCTCGATGACGTAGCGGCGGAGCAGGAAGAACCACACACCGCCGAGCGCAGCGTAGATGAGGGTGAACGTCACGAGCGAGGCCACCACGAGCCCCACCGGATGATCGGACACACCCTGGTCGACGGTGAGTCTGATCTGATCGACGCCGGCCAGGTTGGGGGCGACCACCCAGGGCTGACGGCCCATCTCGGTGAAGATCCACCCCGCGCTGTTGGCCAGGAACGGAGTCGGGATCGCGGCGAGGCTGAGCCACGAGAACCACCGTTGGTGCGGCACTCGTCCGCCCCTCGTGACCCACAGACCGACGATTGCGAGCAATGCCGATCCGGCGGCGAGTCCGATCATCATTCGGAAGGACCAGTAGGTGACGAACAGGTTGGGTTTGTAGTTACCGGGGCCGAATTGTTGCTCGTACTGCTCCTGCAGCTCATTGACACCTTGGACCGTGGCGCCGAAATCGTTCTCGGCGAGGAATGAGGTCACTCCGGGAAGCGAGAGCAGGTGGACCACCGACTCGCAGTTGTTGTGCGTCCCGACGGTCAACAGCGAGAACGCTGCCCCGGTTTCTGTTTCGCACAACGATTCTGCCGAGGCCATCTTCATCGGTTGCTGCTCGAACATGAGCTTGCCCTGAATGTCACCGGTGACAGTGAGGGCGACGCCTGCGACGATCATGACCACGAAGGACATGCGTGCGGCCGGCCGGAACATACTGCGCGAGTCCGCGTCGCGACCCCTTCGGGCCTCGCGCACCATCCACCACCCCGAGACTCCGGCGACGAACGTGCCCGCGGTGAGGAAAGCACCGGCCACTGCGTGGGGGAATGCGGCCAGCGCCGTGTTGTTGGTCATCAACTCCCAGATGCTCGTCAGTTCCGCTCGGCCGGTCTCAGGGTTGAACCGCGCCCCGACAGGGTGCTGCATCCACGAGTTGGCGGCGATGATGAAGTACGCGGAGGCGTTGACTCCGATGGCCACCAGCCAGATCGTGGCAAGGTGGACGAGTTTGGGTAGTCTGCCCCAACCGAAGATCCAGAGCCCGAGGAACGTCGACTCCAGGAAGAAGGCAACGAGTCCTTCCAAGGCGAGCGGTGCGCCGAAGACGTCACCGACGAAACGCGAGTATTCGCTCCAGTTCATGCCGAACTGAAATTCCTGCACGATTCCGGTTGCGACGCCGAGCGCGAAGTTGATGAGGAACAACTTGCCGAAGAACTTGGTGAGTCGGTACCAGGAGTCCTTCTTGGTGATGACCCACATGGTCTGCATGGCTGCGACGAGCGGCGCGAGGCCGATCGTCAGTGGAACGAAAATGAAGTGATAGACGGTAGTGATACCGAATTGCCACCGTGAGATGTCCAGGGTATCCATGACTTCTCCGCCCTCTTCGGCCCCCGGGGTGGTAACGGCACGTCACCGCTGCACGGAGCCATCCCGCAGCGAGTCCGACACTACTACTACCTGCGGTAGTACCTCAAGCCTCGGGAGCCTCGTCACCGATGGTCTCGACCGCGATATCGACCATCGATCGCATCTCGTCGGCACGGCTTGCCCCACCCAATGCGAGCCCGTCGAGCGCGACCACGCGGGCCGCCAGCGTGATACTCGATACCAACCAAACGCTCTCTGCGACAATGAGATCCGCTGGAAACAGGGGCGCGCGCTCGCAGGTGTAGCCCCGAGCTTCGGCGACATCGAACAAAGCCCCGACAGTGGTGCCGGCAAGGATGCCCTGCTCCGGCGGGGGTGTGACAAGCGTCTTACCGCGCAAGAGCACCACCGTCGACCGTGGACCCTCGAGCACCCTGCGCTCACTGCTGACGTAGATCACCTCATCGGCGCCCTGCCGCGCGGCGTACCTCAGCGCAGCCATATTCGTGGCATAAGACAGCGTCTTGGCACCCAACAGCTGCCACGGCGCGCGCGCCGCGAGATCCACCGAATACCCCCGGTCCAGCGTGATCGCAGATACGCCCTCCGCCCGCGCCCGCGCGACCCGCTCGTGCACCGGACCGACAGTGGCATACGCCGTCGGCGCACCACCGCCCTCGCGACCCCGACCGAGCACCAACCTCAGCACACCTTCCCCTGCCGAGACACGCGTCCACTCGTCCACAGCAAGCCCGATGACCAGACGCCACTGGTCGGCGTCGGGAACCGGAAGGTCCATCGCCGCGGCCGACACCGCCAACCGAGCGAGATGAAGCTCGACCCCACAGGGCGCTCCACCGCGCACCAGGAGGGTTTCGAAGGCCCCGTCACCGCGAACAGCAGCAAGGTCATCGGCGCACAGAAGCGGCTGATCGGGGTCGTGAACCTTCCCGTCGAGGGTCACTACTACGCACGCTGACATGGAAGACAACCCTATCCAGTCCCCTCCGCAGGCTCCGCTCAGGTGTCGATGGGTCACTCCGCAGGCTCCGCTCAGTTATCGATGAGTCACTCCGCGGGCTCCGCTCCTGCCTCGATGCTTCTAGGATGGGGTTTGTGTCCGATTCCATCGACAGCAATTCGAGTCCCCTTCTCACCCTTCCCGGCGCAGTACCGTCACCCGAGGAATCACCCGATAGCGGCGTGGCCTGGCATTACGGCAACCCGTTCGGAGAGCAACGCGGGGCCGTCGCACAAGCCGCTGTCATCGACAGATCGAATCGCTTCGTCTTCGCGATCACCGGCGAAGAACGACTCACCTGGCTCGACACCATCTCCAGTCAACGCGTGAAAGACCTTCCCGACGGCACATCCGCGGAGAACTTGTCACTCGATATCAACGGACGCGTCGAACATCACTTCGTGCAGACCGATATCGGCGGTGTCACGTGGATCGACACCGAGGCCGCATCCGGCCCCGCCCTGCTGGCGTTCCTCCAGAAGATGGTGTTCTGGTCCAAAGCCGAACCGCGTGAGCGAGCCGACTTCGCCGTGATCAGCCTGCTCGGAGCCGAATCGTCGGCGATCCTGCAGGCCGCGGGCGCCCCCGCACCAGAGAAGTTCTACGACGCCGCGTCCTTGGCCGACACGGGGTCGATCGACGCTGGTTTCGTCCGCCGGATGCCGTGGCCGGGTGCGCACGCCTTCGATCTGCTGGTTCCCCGGGCCGCGCTCGTCGACTGGTTCACCAGGCTCCGTGACGCCGGTGCAGTACCCGCGGGTACATGGACGTACGAGGCGCTGCGCGTGGAGTCGATCCGACCGCGTGTCGGCGTCGACACCGACGTCAAGACCATCCCGCACGAGGTCCGTTGGATCGGCGGCGTCTCGGAGTCGGGTGCCGTGCACCTGGAAAAGGGCTGCTACCGCGGGCAGGAGACCGTAGCGCGGGTGCACAACCTGGGCCGTCCGCCGCGCCACCTCGTACTGCTGCATCTCGACGGCTCCGCAGATGGCCGTCCCGAGACGGGCGAGACGGTGACCGCCGGGGGGCGAACCGTCGGCCGCCTCGGCACCGTCGTCGACCACTTCGAACTGGGCCCCATTGCCCTGGCGCTTCTCAAGCGCACCATCCCGGTCGACACCGAGCTCGTCGCGGGCCCCTGCGCCGCGTCGATCGATCCGGACTCGGTACCCGACTACGACGACGTCCAGGCCGGTCGCGCCGCCATCGACCGCCTCAAAGGGCGATGACAGACAGCGGACGCGTGGAGGCCGTATGCGTCGTCCACACCATCGTCCCCCTCGGACGCCGGGGTGTCGTCGACAGCGCGATCGACAAGCGCCCCGTGGACGGACCCGTCGATGTCGGTGAACTCGGCTTGGCGGGCGATCACAGCTCGGACACCACGTTCCACGGTGGCAGCGACCAGGCCGTGTATGCCTACGACGACGCCGAGGCCGTGCGGTGGGCGTCGGAGCTGGGTCACGACATCTCCGCCGGATGGTTCGGCGAGAATCTCCGAACGACGGGCGTCGCGGTCACGGACGCCGTGATCGGATCACGGTGGCGAGTCGGGTCGGCGGTCCTCGAGGTCACGATCCCTCGGCGGCCCTGCCGGACCTTCGCCAAGTGGGTCGACGAACCCCGGTGGGTCAAGCGGTTCGCCGAGCGCGGCGATGTGGGCGCCTACCTCCGAGTGATCGAGCCCGGAACGCTGAGGCGGGGCGATCGCATCGTGGTGGAAGGTATCCCCTCCCACGGCGCCACCGTCCGAGACCTCTTCCACGGAAGAAACCACGCCGGCCTCGCGCAACTCCTCTCGCTCCCCGATCTGCCGAAGAAGGTCACACGCGAGGCCGAGGCGGCCCTACGCGTTCCCGTCGCAAAGTAGATCATTACCCGGACTCAGAACATTTGCGCAGGTCGCGCCCCTCGACTGGCGGCTCGAGACCAAGCAAACAGTCGCCACACGGAGTCCGTATGCGCATCGAAGCGATTCGCGCGCTAGAGTGTGGTCCAGGAAGAAATACCAAATCTAACGGGGCGCCCAAATTTCCCCAGGCCGCCCCGCAAGTCCGCGAGGGGGCAACGCCATGGGCCGAGGCAGGGCTAAGGCAAAGCAGACAAAGGTCGCTCGTGAGCTCAAATACAGCTCGCCGTCAACGGACTTGGAGTCTCTGCAGAGAGAGCTCTCCGGTGGTTCGTCCAACTCCCACCGTGGCGGTATCACCTCGGGCGGCATCTCCTCTTCGGATGCGGACGGCTACACCCGCGTCGAGGAAGACGAATACGAGGACTGGCGACGCTGACCATCGTTATACACAAGTGAGGGGGAGCCGCGACGCGGCTCCCCCTCACTTGTTCGTATACCTCAGAAGCGCGGGTGATTTCCCAGCAGCACGGCGCGCTCGACGTTGGCGGCCTTATCGGTCGACTTCTTCACCGTTCCCAGGGTCCAGCAGTCGATGTGGCGTGCCGTCAGCACTGCCAGCGCGCGGTCCACGTCCTCGGGCGCAACGATGGCGACCATGCCGACACCCATGTTGAACGTCTGCTCCATCTCCGCTCGCTCCACGCGGCCACGCTGAGCGATGAGCGAGAAGACCGGTGCCGGGCTCCACGTAGCGCGATCGAGTTCCGCGACGAGGCCAGCAGGCATCACGCGGCCCAGGTTGTTGGCCAGTCCACCACCGGTCACGTGGCAGAAGGTCCGCACGTCCGTTTCGGCGGCGAGCGCGAGGCAGTCCTTGGCGTAGATCTTGGTCGGTTCGAGCAGCTCCTCGCCGAGGGTGCGTCCGAACTCTTCCACGTGCCCACCGAGGTCCATGTGGTTGATCTCGAGCAACACCTTGCGAGCCAGCGAGTAGCCGTTGGAATGCAGGCCCGACGATCCCATGCCGATGACGACATCGCCGGGGCGCACCCGGTCCGGACCGAGAACCGCATCGGCTTCGACGACACCGACGCCGGTGGCGGAGAGGTCATAGTCACCGTCGGCCATCAGTCCGGGATGCTCTGCCGTTTCACCGCCGAGCAGCGCACAGCCGGCGATGACGCAGCCGTCGGCGATGCCCTTGACGAGCTCGGCGACCATCTCGGGCACCACGCGGCCAACTGCGATGTAGTCCTGCAGGAACAGTGGTTCTGCGCCGCACACGACGAGGTCGTCGACGACCATCGCGACGAGATCGAGTCCGAGCGTGTCGTGTTTGCCGAGTGCCTGCGCGACGGCGACCTTGGTGCCCACGCCGTCGGTGGACGCGGCGAGAATCGGTTCGCGGTAGTCGCCCTTGAGGGCGAAGAGGCCTGCGAATCCGCCGAGACCGCCCATCACCTCGGGTCGACTGGCCTTCTTCGCAAGCGGGGCGAACAATTCGACTGCCCGGTCACCTGCGGCGATGTCGACGCCCGCCGAGGCGTAGGAAGCACCACCCGAGGATGTTGCGCTCGTTGCTCGGGATTCCTCGGTCATGCGGCTCCAGCCTTGTACTCGTATCGACGCTGCGTGGCAATGCACGCAATTGCGCTCTAACGGTACCGGAGCGCTCCAGCCCTGGGCACACACCGTAGGCGCTTCGCGCATGTGAGTGAAAATACGTGACCTGCTATGTATTTCCGCTCACATGCGCGTCAGCGCCTACGGGCGACTGAGCGCACTCACGTTGGCGTTGATCGAATCGGTCGTCTGACCCGCAGCCGTCGCCAGCATGCCCTCGAGTACGTGCTTGCCCAACGCGTTGTCGGCAGGCAGATCGATCGGGTACTTGCCGGTGAAACATGCTGTGCACAGCCGGGTTTCGGGCTGCTCGGAGGCGGCGATCATGCCCTCGGTGGAGATGTACCCGAGCGAGTCGGCACCGATTGCTTGACGCACACCTTCGAGGATGCCGTCCTCCGAGTCGACGCCGTTGGCGATCAACTCCGCGGGCGAGGCGAAGTCGATACCGTAGAAGCACGGCCACCGGACCGGCGGCGACGCGATACGTACGTGGATCTCGAGCGCTCCGGCTTCACGCAGCATCCGAATGAGCGCACGCTGTGTGTTTCCGCGCACGATCGAATCGTCCACCACGATCAGCCGTTTGCCGCGAATGACCTCTTTGAGAGGGTTGAGCTTGAGACGAATACCGAGCTGACGGATGGTCTGCGAGGGTTGAATGAACGTGCGCCCGACGTACGCGTTCTTCATCAGGCCCTGGCCGTACGGAATGCCGGATCCCTGGGCGTAGCCGACGGCCGCCGGTGTTCCCGACTCGGGGACAGGAATGACCAGGTCGCCTTCGGCGGGGTGCTCCAGCGCGAGACGGCGACCGATCTCCACTCGCGTGGAGTGGACCGAACGGCCCCCGATGACACTGTCCGGTCGGGCGAGGTAGACGTACTCGAACACGCAACCCTTCGGCTCGGGCGCAGCGAAACGCGAGGAACGGACCCCGTCGGCGTCGATGGCCAACAGCTCCCCCGGCTCGATGTCCCGCACGAACGCGGCGCCGACGATATCCAGCGCGGCGGTCTCACTGGCCACCACCCAGCCACGATCGAGACGGCCGAGCGAAAGCGGACGGATGCCGTGCGGATCCCGCGCCGCGTACAGCGTGTGTTCGTCCATGAATGTCAGACAGAACGCGCCCTTCAACGTGGGCAGCAGCTCCATCGCGGCCTGCTCGATGGTCCGGTCGGCGGCCTTGTGCGCCATGAGCGCGGTGATCACGTCCGAATCCGACGTGCCGTTGCCCTGCAGCCGATCGCTGATGAGCCCCTCTTCACGGGCCCGGGTCGCAAGCTCGGCGAAGTTGACGAGATTGCCGTTGTGACCGAGCGCGATACCGGTACCCGCAGTGGTCGTCCGGAAGATCGGCTGGGCGTTCTCCCAGATGACCGACCCGCTGGTCGAGTATCGGCAGTGTCCGATGGCGACGTGGCCCGGCATCGCGCCGAGAGTCTGCTCGTCGAACACCTGGCTGACCAGACCGAGATCTTTGAACACCAGCACCTGCGAACCGTCCGAGACGGCGATGCCCGCAGCTTCCTGTCCCCTGTGTTGCAGCGCATAGAGGCCGTAGTAAGAGAGCTTGGCTACATCTTCTCCCGGCGCCCACACGCCGAAGACTCCGCACTCCTCCCGAGGTTCGTTTTCGGGTACGTCGAGCTCGTTGCCTACCGGAGAATTTGGACTATCGACCGACGACTCGGCAGAGGTCACAGCACTGCTCCCTTGAGGGACGGATTGAGGGGCGTAGCCCAGTCTACGGGCCAACGCTTGCAGAGCACGCATCGCAGGAAAGTTGCCACCCCTGTGCCGTCCATTCTCCGTTCACCTACAGGCTCACGTTCCGACGATCGGCAGCCAATGAGCCACTTCGCTCGCCCGGCTTCCCGAGGCGGTGATGGAACCGTCAGCAAGGGCGTCCTCGAACTGCCGAAGACCGGTGGCAACCTCGAGCCAGGTCCGGGCGTCGGTCTCCACGACGTTCGGCGGCGTCCCGCGTGTGTGACGTGGGCCGGTGATGCACTGGACCGCGACGAACGGAGGGATACGCACCTCGACGGACGATCCCGGCGCCACCTGGGCAAGCGTGCGGGCGGTAGCGCGGACCGCATCGGCGAGCGCGGCCCGCGGGGGCTTGTCGACGGAGCCGTCGCGCACCCAGTCGACGACGGCCAGCACGGCGGTCCTGACCTGCTCGGGGGTCACAGTCTTACTCGGGGCCATGCCGCCCAGACTAGAACGTCCGCGACGCGCGAGCGGCGAGCATCGCACCTGATGCGTTGAGAGCGAAATGCGCGAGCGCAGGTGCCAGCACACTGCCACTGCGGCGCCGCAGCCACGAGAACACCATTCCTGCGGCGGCGGTACCGATGACAGTGCCGACGACCGAATCCCCGGCCGCGCGTGCCGGGCGGATGTGCCAGAGGCCGAAGAAGAGGGGCGAAAGTCCCGGCGCGAGAGCGTCGAACAAACCGCGAAAGCTCAGCTCCTCGGTGATCACCGTGCCGACCGGAATGTGGAAGAGCACCCATTCGGCCGGAGCCGCGTCCGACGGACGCACCCGCTCGGACAGGGCGGGAACGGCAGCGACGAACACCGCTCCCATGATCGGGACCGCGGCCGCGCCGGCGCCCCAGCGAAGTCCGCTGCCCCACCTCGTCAACCCGAGTTGCTCGAGACTCTGACCCGACGCGCCGAACCCGCTCACGCTCACCACACCGATCCCGAGGGCAGCGTTCAGCAGGGCTCGTCGACGCGGCGGCAAGTCCAGAGCGGGGACGATTGCAGTGCTCCACGCCGTGGTGATCGCACCCAGAACGAGTGGCTTCATTTCTCGGGACCGTCCCTGCCCGCGTACTGCTCCATCACCCCGCGCGCCCGTGCGGTGTCCTCCTCGGTCCATCCCTCGGGGGCGGCGATCGCGACCCAACCATCGAGTACGAGCGTTCCGTAGTTGTGGCCGTGGCCGTCCGGGACGCCCGCAGCATTGGTCAGATCGGCTGCGACCTGCCAGAACGTGACGATCGGGAACCAACGCATGTCCGGCAGACGATCCGGCCCCGGCGGCTCGGACAACCAGTCCGGCCTCTCGAACAGCAGGTCGGGCGACAACCACACCACCGGATCGGATGCGTGCTGGACGTACAGCACACGCGGGTAGAGCCACGGCTGGTCCGCTGGTGGGATCATGCTGGCGTTGTCGGCGAATCGAACGACCAACCCGTCCGCGTAGACCGGTCGCACCTCGGGCGTGCCGGGATCGCGGCGCGTCACGAACTGCGACCACAGCCGGTTTGCATTCGGTGGACCCACCCAGAGGACACCGTCGACACTCTCGCGTATCTCGGCAAGCCCGTCGAACGCGCCCTCACCCGCCTGCACTCCCAGGCTCTCTCCGTAGATGTAGAGCTTGGGCCGGGTCTGCTCCGGTTCCTGCAGCCACCGCTCCCGGACCCGGTCGATGAGTGCCTTGCCCGCTACTGCTGCCTTCTCGCGCTCGGCGAGAAAAGAAATCCAACTCGGTAGATAGGAGTACTGGGTGGCCACGGTGGCGACATCGCCCGCGAACAGCAACTCCTCGGCCGTGATCGCGGTGGGGTTGACCCAACCCGTTCCGGTGGTCGGGACCACCACGAGTGCCGCCCGCTCGAACGCGCCGGTACGTTCGAGTTCCGCGACAACGATGTCGAGACGCCCGTCCTGCGTCGCCGCGGTCTCGAGACCTGCGTACGCGCGGATCGGTTCGCGCGCGGGCCTGTCGAGTCCCTCGGAGATCTCCTCGGCGCTCAGCCCACCCGCGACGAAATTGCGGCCCTCGAACCCGAGGGTGTCCCACGGCGCCAACGACTCCGGGCTGCCCGACCGCTCCGGGATCAGAGGTTGCTCGACTCGCACCCGAGTCTCGTTGTTCTGCAAGCTGAATGCCGAGTTGACGACGTTGGACAATCCGCGCAACAGCACGCCCTGCACCAGCGCGATCACGAGCACCACCACGATGATCACGCCGATGACGTTGGCGACCTCGCGAGGCATCTTGACGATGCGGTTGACCTGCCGCGCCACCAGACGCACCAGGTCACGAAGAACACGCCAGGTGGAGATCAGAAGTGCGCCGACGGCGATGCTGAGCGCCCCGGTCCGGAAGTACCCGGTCGTGGTCGTTCCCTCCGCGTCCATCAGCGCGGCCAACTCGCGCTGCCACCCCGCCGACAGATACAGCATGTACAGCACAGTCAGACCTGCGATCACCGGGACGGCGATCTTGACCACTATTTCGACGCGACGCGGGGGCGGCCACCACGGCTTTCCTGCGAGGAACAACCGGTAGACGACCCAGTACACCGCGACGCCGACGCCGTATCCGATGGCGGCGTTGATGCCCCCGATCAACCCTTGGAAGAGCCAGTCGCGGGGAAGCAGCGACGGAGTCAACGACCAGCAGAAGAACAGCGCCCCGAACACGATGCCGGTGAAGTCCAGCCGAAGCAGCCCCCACATCCACATGACGAAGGGATGCTTGTCCGGGGAAGGCACCGAAAACTCGACCGGAAGCCGATAGTGCGTGTGCTCGCGTTCGACTCTGCTCTGTGGCGCCTCCGATAGCTCTCCCCTGGACACTGCCCTACCCGAAAAGCCTGGGAAGAGTGGCCTCGAAGGTCTCACGAAGCTCGGCCAGCGAGACCGAGAACTGTCCCTGAATCTCGATGTCGTCTGCGCCTTCGTCGACCACGCCGATGCGCGTCCACGGCAGTCCACGTGCCGTGCACATGCTGGTGAAGCGGGTCTCCTCGGTGCGCGGCACCGCGACCAGCACTCGCGCCGACGATTCGGAGAACAGGGCGACGAACGGATCGGCACCCTCGGGAAGCAGGATGCGGCATCCTGTTTCGCCGGCCAGTGCCGCCTCGACGACAGCCTGCGCAAGTCCGCCCTCGGACAGGTCGTGCGCAGCACTGACCAGCCCGTCACGCGAACCCGCGAGCAGAATATCGGCGAGCAGCTGTTCGCGAGCGAGGTCGACCTCCGGCGGGACACCGCCGAGGTGGTCGTGCTCGACCTGAGCCCAGATGGAACCGTCCAACTCGTCGCGGGTCTCGCCGAGCAGGATCAGCGTCTCGCCGGGCTCGAGCCCGAGGCCCGTCGGGATGCGGCGGTGCACATCGTCGATGACGCCCAGAACGCCGACGACGGGCGTCGGCAGGATCGGTTCGGAGCCGGTCTGATTGTAGAAGCTGACGTTGCCACCGGTGACCGGAATGCCGAGGGTGACGCAGCCGTCGGCGAGACCGCGAACGGCCTGCTGGAACTGCCACATCACGCCCGGGTCCTCGGGAGAACCGAAGTTGAGGCAGTTGGTCACCGCTTTCGGCGTTGCGCCGGTGACTGCAACGTTGCGGAAAGCCTCCGCGAGAGCGAGCTGAGCGCCCCGGTACGGATCGAGCGCGGTGTAGCGACCGGACGCATCGGTAGCGAGCGCGATACCGCGTCCCGTCTGCTCGTCGATGCGAATTACTCCGGCGTCGGCGTTCTCGGCCAGGACCGTGTTGCCGCGGACGTAGCGGTCGTACTGCTCTGTGATGAATCGGCGGCTGCACAGCTGCGGCGAGCCGATCATCTTCAGCAGCGTCGCCTTCAGTTCGTCGGCGGTCTCCGGACGCTTCAGCGAGGCGGTGGTGTTCGCGACCAACGCGTCCTGGGTGGCCGGACGCTGCACCGGGCGCGAGTAAACCGGCCCGTCGTGCGCGACGGTCTTCGGCGGCACGTCGACCACTGTCTCGCCGTGCCAGGTGATCTCGAGGTTGTCGCCGTCGGTGACCTCACCGATCACGGTAGCGAGGACATCCCACTTCTTGCACACGGCCATGAACGCCTCGACGTTCTCGGGTGTCACGACGGCGCACATGCGCTCCTGCGATTCGCTCGAGAGCACCTCGGCCGGCGTCATCCCGGTGGCGCGCATCGGGACCTGCTCCAGCGCGATATGCATGCCGCCGCTACCGGCCGATGCGAGTTCGGATGTAGCGCAGGACAATCCGGCACCACCAAGATCCTGAATGCCGACGACCAACTTGGCCGCATACAGCTCGAGGCAAGCTTCGATGAGTACCTTCTCCGCGAACGGGTCGCCAACCTGCACCGCCGGAAGCTTCTTCCTGCCTCCACCGGTCTCGTCACCGTCGAACGTCTCCGAAGCCAACACCGACACACCGCCGATGCCGTCGAGACCGGTACGCGCTCCGAACAGGATGATCTTGTTTCCCACGCCCGAGGCGAACGCCAGGTGCATGTCCTCGACACGCATGACCCCGGCACAAAGGGCGTTGAGGAGCGGGTTGCCCGCGTACGAGGCGTCGAACACCGTTTCGCCGCCGACGTTGGGGAGGCCCAGGGAGTTTCCGTAGCCACCGACGCCCGAGACTATGCCGCTCAGAACTCGGCGTGTATCGGGTGCGTCCGCGGCGCCGAAACGCAGCTGGTCCATGACGGCAATGGGGCGTGCGCCCATCGCCATGATGTCGCGGACGATGCCGCCGACGCCTGTGGCGGCACCCTGATACGGCTCGACATAGGACGGGTGGTTGTGGCTCTCGACCTTGAACGTGACCGCCCAGCCGTCGCCGACGTCCACGACGCCGGCGTTCTCGCCGATGCCCGCGAGCATGGAGGAGCGCATCTCATCCGTGGTGGTCTCACCGAAGTACTTCAGGTGCACCTTTGAGGACTTGTAGGAGCAGTGTTCGCTCCACATGACCGAGTACATCGCGAGCTCGGCGTCGGTGGGCCGACGGCCGAGGATCTCCTTGATGCGGGCGTACTCGTCGTCCTTGAGTCCGAGTTCTTTGTACGGCTGCGTCACATCCGGAGTGGAGGCTGCGGCTGAAACTGTATCGGTGTGGACAGAGTGAGCGGACACGAGGAGTGGGGTCCCTTCCTGGAGCGAAATGCCAGTGAGAGTCTATCGTGCGCTTTCTCCACTCCGCGCCGTGCGCCTACATCGACACCGGCCCGGAGGGCATCAGGAAGGCCGCCAGCGCGTCGGCGTAGGCCTCGATATCCGAGGCGCCCATGAGCTCGCGGGAGGAGTGCATAGCGAGCTGAGCGGCCCCGACGTCGACCGTCGACAAGCCCGTCCGCGACGCCGTGATGGGACCGATGGTCGATCCGCAGGGCAGATCGGCTCGATGGACGTAGCGCTGCAGCGGTACACCGGCCTGCTCGCACGCCACCGCGAACGCCCCGGCACCGACCGAGTCGGTCGCGTAGCGCAGATTCTGGTTGACCTTGAGCACCGGCCCTCCGCCGAGTTCGATGCGATGCGCAGGCTCGTGCCGGTCGGGGTAGTTGGGATGCGTCGCATGGGCCATGTCGCCCGAGGCGCAGATGGAACCGGCCATGGTCCGTAGGAAGTCTTCACGCCCACCGCCTCGTCCGAGCACGATGCGTTCGAGCACGGTGCTCAGCAGATCCGAGAAGGCTCCCCGGTCGGACATGCTGCCGACCTCCTCGTGGTCGAACAGCGCGAGAACAGGAGTGAAGTCCGTCGGATTCTGCACTGCCGCAATCAATGCCTGGGTTCCGGCGTAACAGGTGCCCTGGTTGTCCAAGCGCGGCGCACTGATCAGTTCCGACTCCACCCCGACCACTGCACTGGGAGCCAAATCGTGTGTCATCAGCTCCCATCCGAGCACCGCCGTAGGGTCGACGCCTTCCCGCTCGGCCACGAACGAGATGAACGATCGCGGCGAATTACCCACACCCCACACAGCATTGACGTGACGCTGCGGATCGAGGGTGACGCCCTTGCGGTCCTCGGACAGGTGGATAGCAAGTTGAGGCACACGCAGAATCGGTTCGTCGACTTTGACGAGAACCTCACCAATTGTGTTGCCGTCCTTGACACTCAGCCTGCCGGAAACGCCGAGGTCGCGGTCGAGCCACGAGTTGAGCCACGCACCGCCGTAGGGTTCGAGCCCGACCATCTGCCACCCTGCGGACTCGAGATCGGGATGTTGCTTGACGCGAAGGTTGGGACTGTCGGTATGACCGCCGACGATGCGGAACGGGCCCTCGCTCTCGGTGCTCCACGCGACGAGAGATCCGCCGCGAATGAGGTAGTAACGCCCGGCCTCGGTCGGCCACGCATCCCGCTCGTCGACACGCACGAAGCCGACTTCCTCGAGCTGTACCGACACTGTCCGGCACACATGAAAAGGCGACGGCGAGACATCGATGAAGTTGCACAGACCGGCGGCAGACGCATTGGACACAGAAGCTCTGAGAGACATGGGAACCATTTTGTCAGCTCTCGCGTCGAACAGACCAAGAAGCGCTTCGGGGAGCACGGACAGCTACGGGGGAAGTCATGAGATTCGAATCGACAGCGGCAGATCAGGCGGCGCGAGCAACGAGTATTGCCATCATCAGGATGAAGGCCATCGAAGCCTTTCGCAGGCACGGCCTCGAGGTGAGACGGATCGACGCGACGACGCTGGGAGCGGATTCCGGTGTGCGCTTTCCGTTGGAGAACCTGCTGGCGGAGTGCCACGAGATGGGGCGCCCACTGTGGGACGAGGTGATCGATGTCCACACGCGATACATGGTGGAGGCGACCCGCGAAACGGATCCGTCCGAGCTGTCGGACGAAGAGTCCTCGCCAAGGTGCGCGAACGAGTCGTCGCACCGTCCCTGCTGGCCGCGCTGGACGAGTACGCGTACTCACGACCGCTCATCGACGGGATCGCCGACGCGCCGCGACGTGCACTGGGCCTGTCCTATCCGGGCCGCACGTTGTTGCTGGCCGATCGACATCTCGCCGACCGCGACCTCGACACCGCGTGGCTCAGAGGTAGGAACAACACGGCTGCAGTGCCTTTCGATCGATACGAGGAGATGGTCAAGGACGACATCCGCATCGAGGTTCGGCGCGGCGACTCGATATTCCTCGCATCCAAGGTGGCCGACATGCCGCGACTGATCGCCGACCATCTCGGCGAAGCGCCGAACGGCGTACTGTTCGCGATCCCACACAGCCGCGAAATCGACTACTACCGGCCACGCGAAGCCGAGGCCACCGTCCGCGCCGCCGAACTACTCGCCGGCCTCGCACACATGCTGGGCCGCCATTCGCCGGCGCCGGTGTCACCGCGTGTCTTCTTCTGGAAGGACGGAGAGTTCTCGCAGGTGGCCGACGGGTACGACATCGCCCCGACCGGGCCGTTCGCGCAGACGTTGGCCGAACTCGTCGGTTGGTGAGAAGTCAGTGCCCCTCCGCTACACAGAAGACGTTGCCGTCGGGGTCCGCCATCGTCACCCAGCGGAAATCGCCCATGGAGTGCTGCGCGACCTCCGTCGCACCTGCCTCGAGCAGCTTCGCCACGTCATTATCCAATTCCTCGGTCGTCACGTCGAGGTGAAGCCGATTCTTGCCGGGAGTCGGATCCTCGACCTTCTGGAAGGCCAGCCGATAGGGCGCGGAGTCGAATACGACGACGTAGTACCAGCCGTCGTTCTCCTCCTCGATGGTGCCGCCCGCCTGCGCGGCCCACCAGCGCGCGAGCGGACCCGGATCGGTCGAATCGAACGTGATCATCGCGAGATTCAGTGTCATGTGGGCACACTAGCGCCGGCCACCGACACATTCGCTGCCGTCAGGCGGAGACGATCGCGTCCAGTGCCGAGTAGAAGATGCCGAGTCCGTCGTCGCTCGGTCCGGTGAGCGCTTCGGTGGCGTGCTCGGGGTGCGGCATGAGCCCGACGACACGTCCGTTGGGCGAGGAGATGCCGGCGATCTCGCGCTGGGAACCGTTGGGGTTGGATCCGCTGTAGCGGAACACCACGCGGCCCTCGCCCTCGAGTTCGTCGAGCACCTTCTCCGAAGCCTGGAAACGGCCCTCGGCATTCTTGACAGGGATGAGGATCTCGGCGCCGGCCTCGTACCGCGAAGACCACGCGGTCTCGGTGTTCTCCACCTTCAGCCACTGGTCACGGCACACGAAATGCAGGGCCTCGTTGCGCGTCAACGCACCGGGAAGCAGACCGACCTCGCACAGCACCTGGAATCCGTTGCAGATACCGAGCACGGGCATGCCGCCCTCGGCTGCTTTCACCACCGATTCCATCACCGGAGCGAACCGGGCGATGGCGCCGGCGCGGAGGTAGTCGCCGTACGAGAACCCGCCGGGCACGACGATGGCGTCGACGCCGCGAAGGTCGGCGTCGGCGTGCCACAGGCTGACGGCCTCACCGCCGGCGAGGGTGATGGCGCGGGAGGCGTCGACGTCGTCGAGGGTGCCGGGGAACGTGATGACGCCGACGCGGGCAGTCGAGCTGGGCGCACTCATGAAAGTCGGGTTACCTTCCAGTCCTCGATCACCGTATTGGCGAGCAGGGACTCGGCGATCTTTTCGAGTTCGGCGTCGTCGACACTGTCGTCGACCTCGAGCTCGAATCGCTTGCCCTGGCGGACATCGGACACTCCGGCCACGCCGAGACGTCCGAGCGCACCTGCGATGGCCTGACCCTGCGGGTCGAGAATTTCGGCCTTGGGCATGACGTCGACAACAACACGGGCCACGTGGGAGCTCCTCGAGATATAGGTACCGGCAGGTGGAGAGTCTACGCAGTACCTCGTGCAGGCGCGAAACTGCGCTTACTGTGGGAAATATGCGACTGACCCACTTCGGACACTCCTGTGTACTCGTCGAGCTGAACGGCACCACGGTGCTCCTCGATCCGGGCAATTTCTCGCACGGCTTCGAGGGCATCACCGGACTCGACGCCATCCTGATCACGCACCAGCACCCGGATCACGTCGATCTCGAACGTCTGCCTGCGCTGCTGCAGGCAAACCCGAGCGCGCAGCTCTATGCCGATCCGATGACGGCCTCGCAGCTCGGCGAGCGCTGGACCACGACGAACGCGGGCGACGTCTTCACAGTCGGCGGGATTCAGGTGACAGGTGTGGGCGGAACGCATGCGGTGATCCATCCCGAGCTACCCACGATCGACAACACCGGCTACTTGCTCGGTACTCCGGAGAATCCTGCGCAGTTGTTCCACCCCGGCGACTCCCTGTTCGTCCCCGAGCAGAAGGTGGACGTGCTCGCGATCCCCGCTGCAGCGCCCTGGTCGAAGATTTCCGAAACGGTCGATTTCCTGCGCGCGGTGGCCCCGCGTGCCGCCTTTCCCATCCATCAGGCAATCGTCGCCGAGCAGGCCCGCGGGATCTTCTACGGACGGCTCACCGAGATGGCCGACGACGCCACCGAGTTCAGGACCTTCGCCGAGGAAACCAGCGTCGAGATCTAGCGGCTTCGCCGCATGTGAGCGAAAGTGCATAGCCCGACACGTATTTCCGCTCACCTACGGCGGAGCCGTCCAAGCCGCCATTGCCCTCTCATGCAGACTCGCCGATGTCATGTGGGCGGGAATGAGCCCTACGATCGACGACAGGGGAAAGAGTTGACTCAACCAGTGAAAGCTCAGCGCATACTTTCACCGATCTTCGCAGCACTTGTTGTTGCGGGCATCCTGGTGGCCGTACTACTAGATCAGCCTTGGGCAGGGACTGCCGGCTGGGCTCTGACTGCAGTTTCCGCAACAGCCTGGTTGATCACGGTGCTGTGGCTGCAGCGAAGGTCGATACACAAGTAGACGCGCCTTCCCTTGCGCGAGAGCCTCAACCGCTCACACCGCGGAGGAGCCGTCTACGCCGCGCGGTGCACCGGACGAACGTGCTCGTACACGGCAGGCGTTGCACCGTTGTAGAGCGCGAGGTCGACCGCGTCGAGCATCGCCATGCGCGGTCCGCTGCGACCGAGCTGCTTGGCGCTGACGGCCAGGCGAACAAGCCCGTCTCGCCGGGCCGTGCGACCCGCGCCGATCACCAGCGCTCGACACCACCAGGGTTCGGCCTTGACGCCCTCGCCGATTCCGAGAACGCGGCCGCGCACCACGGTTCCGTTTTCCAGATCATGTATTGCGTTGATACCGGCTGTCATTCGAAACCCAGCATCCTGCAGAGCGGACATGGCTCCAGGCGAAGCCAGCCACCGCGGGGCTGCGAACACCCTTGTGCGCAAACCAGTCTGCTCCATCACGCGATCGGCCGCCATGAGCCGAAGCCGCGCCTCATGACGCGGAAGAGTGGCGAACTCGGCGCGGCGGCGCTTGGTGGCCGCCTGGTCGTAACCGTGCAACACGATGGCGTCTCCCCCGTCACGGCGGGCGCGCAACCACTCCTGCGTACCGGAATCGGTCAC
>JGI12097J13213_1000040_pt1 | contig 57614 bp, 51 predicted proteins | sample DeeseametaMP2252_FD_13213 | JGI IMG/M metagenome (IMG submission 13213)
CCCACCTGAATCCATTCCGAACTCAGAAGTGAAACACGTTAGCGTCGATGGTAGTGTGGGGTCTCCCCATGTGAGAGTAGAACACCGCCAGGCTCCCAATTAAGAGAAAAGCCCGCTCATTAGAGCGGGCTTTTTTCGTTTCTGCCCTACCAACATTACGCTCATAAAAGAAAGAACTGTCATCCCGGTTTCGCACGGCGAAGACCGGGACCCCCATCGTACAATCGTAGAGTTCAAAAGCGCACCAAACACAGCACCCATTCTTATACATTAATACTGTTTGTTTCATACTTTCGGCTATATTTTGCAGTATCTTTCAAAAACATAGGCTATAGTTGTTACAAGTTTGTTATCACATTTCATTAAGAAGTTAATCGCTGTGAAAATTACAATCAGTCAGTTGGTTATAATCTGTATCGGTAGTCTTGCGCTCGGCTTTTTCCAGTTATCTCTTGGCGTAGTGGCTTTGGTTGTTGGTTTATTATCGTGCGGGTTTACTTACTTCGCGTCTCAGAAAAAGAGTGAGGTTGAGGAAGACTCTTCAGCGGCCGACAATGAGTACTCCCAGAAGGGGGAAATGATCAGCCAATCTGCCAGCCGTATTGCCATCGGTGGAGCAAGTGTTTCGCACTTTTTAGATAAGTTAACCTCGATGTTTAATCAGCAGGTAGACAGTATTAAAGAGATTGCTCAACGCATCGAGAATATTGAGTCTGGCAATCAGCAACTCGTAGAACATGCGGTGATGGCGGAAGATAAAATACAAACATCTGACGAAATGACCCAGCGTAGTCGTCAGTTGCTTAATAATCTGCTTGAGCATCAGGCTACACTGATTAGTCAGATTAACGATTCCAAGACCATGTTACAAACGCTTCGTAGCAGTGCTGAATCCATCGGAAGTATTACCACTACCATCAATCAGCTCGCCGACCAAACCAATATGCTTGCTCTTAATGCAGCCATCGAAGCCGCTCGGGCCGGAGAGCAGGGCCGGGGCTTTGCAGTTGTAGCCGACGAAGTGCGTGATTTAGCGAAGAAAACCACTGATGCGACACAAGGAATCGATGCAGTGCTCAGCGATATCAATCAGTGTAGTCAGAATTCTGTTATGGCCATCGAAAAGGTGGCTGATGCTGGCGATGAAATGAGCCAGATGATTACCGAGACATCTGATTTAATTAAAGCTGCTAGCGAAGCATCAAGCGCTGCAGCTAACTCTATGACAGTGATGAAAGACACCGTTGACGAACATGGTGAGGCAAATCGTGGTATCAGTGCCAACGCTATGCAGTTACATGAAAATACCCGTCAACTGGAAGCTGAATTAGGTGAAGTATCAGAGAAGGTACTGGCGTTGAGTCACCAAACCGAGGATATTTTCCGGCAACTGCAAGTTTTCGATTTACATAACCGCAATGCCAAAGTGCAGCGTATTGCCCAGGAAACTGCACAGCGAATCGGCAAACTGTTTGAACAGGCTATAGAACAGGGACGGTTATCACAACAGTCATTATTTGATTTTAACTACCAACCGGTGCCCAATACCAATCCGCAGAAATTCACTACCGGTTTTGACAAATTCACTGATGCAGAACTGCCGATGTTACAAGAGCCAATTCTGGAGCAAAACGACTTTATAATTTATGCCGGTGCAGTGGATGTTAACGGCTATTTCCCCACGCATAATAAAAAGTTTAGTCATAAGATGACCGGCAATTATGAAATTGACCTTGCTAAGAGCCGCACTAAACGTATCTTTAACGATTATACAGGTTCACGCTGCGGCAGTAATACCGAGAGTTTCCTGTTGCAAACCTATAAGCGTGATACCGGCGAGGTGATGCATGACTTATCGGCCCCTATTTTTGTAAACAACCGGCACTGGGGCGGTTTTAGGATTGGTTATAGAGCAGACTGATAAGTATATTGTGCGAGTAACTAAGACCACTTACGATGAATGAGTGGTTTTTTTTCGATAAACGAAATATAATTTTATAGCCCCCGGTCTATAGTGAAAGAGATAACAATTAGTTGACCTGATAGGAACAAGACGATGAAACAAGTAAACAAAAATGGTATTGCAAGTGCGCTGGGTGCAGTGGTTTTAACTTCCATGTCATCTATGGCGATGGCCGATACGGCTAATCCATTTGGTGCTCAGCAGTTAGAGTCCGGCTACATGCAGTTTGCACCGGAAGGCAAGTGTGGTGAAGGCAAGTGTGGCGAGAGCAAGAAGGCCAGCAAAGAAGGCAAGTGTGGTGAAGGCAAGTGCGGCGAAAGTATGAAAGCCGACAAAGAAGGCAAGTGTGGCGAAGGTAAGTGCGGCGAGAACAAGAAAGCCATGAAAGAAGGTAAGTGTGGCGAAGGTAAATGCGGTGCTGAGAAGAAAGCCATGAAAGAAGGTAAATGTGGCGAAGGCAAATGCGGCGCCGACAAAAAAGCCAAAAAAGAAGGTAAATGTGGTGAAGGCAAATGCGGTGGTGCAGCGTAAGCCAGTCATCACAGGAGTAGTTCATGGATGCTAAGTTACAGGGTGCCGGTCTGGGCCTTCGCAGGGAAATGTTGGACGACGTGCTGCCTGCTCTTCCCGGAAATGTTGATTTCTGGGAAGTAGCACCTGAAAACTGGATCCCACTGGGGGGTAAGTACCGCGAGGATTTTAATCGTTGCGTTAAGCAGGCCGTGTTCACTACCCATGGATTATCTTTGTCTATTGGTGGTCCGGATCCACTGGATCACCGCTTTTTGCTTGAGCTTAAGCACTTTCTCGATCGCTATAACATCGAATTGTATAGCGAGCATTTAAGTTATTGCTCGGCCGACGGGCATTTATACGATTTAATGCCGGTTCCATTTACCGAAGAAGCGGTAAGCTATATTGCCGAGCGGGTAAAAATGGTTCAGGACATTCTTGAGCGCCCTTTGGTGCTGGAAAACGTGTCTTATTATATTGCGCCTGATCAGCAGCTCTCAGAGCTAGAGTTTATTAATGCGTTGTTGACTGAAGCCAACTGTAAAATGCTACTCGACGTCAATAACGTGTATGTGAATTCGATTAATCACCGTTATGATCCTTACGCGTTTATTGATGGCCTGCCGTCGGAGCGCATAGTTTATGGCCATATTGCCGGCCATTATGCAGAAGCTGAAGATCTCCGGGTCGATACCCATGGCAGCGATGTTATTGAGCCGGTCTGGGATTTACTTGCGCACAGTTACCGAAAGCACCATGTGTTTCCTACTTTACTGGAACGTGATTTTAACATCCCGGCTTTAGAAGTATTGCTTAATGAGGTACAACGTATCAAACACATCCAGCAAGCGGTTAGTGCTGAGCAGCAGGGCGTAGCCTGATGACATTACAGGTGCAATTGCAATCATTCGCCAATAGCATTCGGGCGCCACAAAATTCAACAGACGAGTCGGCTGAAACGCAACGCAGAATGGATATTTATCGCACGTTGTTTTTCAACAATGTCGCGGGCTTTATCCAAAACGGGTTTCCGGTGTTACACAGCCTGTATACTGAGGATCAGTGGCAGGCGCTAATTCGACGCTTTTTTATCGAACACCAGTGTTCGTCGCCTTATTTTATCCATATCAGTAAAGAGTTCGTTGAATACCTGAGCAATGAATACCAGCCAGTTGCTAGCGATCCCCCCTTTATGGCGGAGCTCGCGCATTATGAATGGCTTGAGCTGGCGCTTTCTGTAAGGGATGCAGAGCAACCGTTAAACTTTTGGCGGCAGGATGGCATTCCACTACAGTTCACTGCTTCACCATTGACTGAGCTGGCCGCATATCACTATCCGGTGCATCAGATTAGCGCCGATTTCAGGCCCGAATCTGCCGATGCTATGCATTACTACCTGCTCTATCGTGACGAGCAGCATCAGGTACAATTTCAGCATATTACCCCACTGTCTGCGCTGGCATTACAATTGCTCAGCAGTGAGGTGTATAGTTTTGATTCGTTGGTGACAGCCATTCACCAGCAAGCTCCACAGTTTTCCGTTGAAACACTACATCAGGGGCTGACACCGTTACTGAGCCAGTGGTTATCCTGTGGCACGGTTATCCCCGCGGACCCCAGCGGTATATAGATAAAATGAATGCCCGGTTTTTCATCGGGCGTTATATTTACACTGTCAATTTAAACCGCTTTCGATTACCATTTACCCCCTTTTTTAGCTTAATTAAATTTGAGAATTTTCATGGCTGGTAACGAAGATTTTAAAGAAGTATTTAACTGGTGGTATTTTCTGGCAATTGTGGTTGCGTTAGTGGCGTTTCCATTGCTTCCCACGCTAGCAGGTATCTTTACATACCTGATCAAATAAATTCATGCTAAAAAATAATTATAAAGGACAGGCATGAGTGCAGAGTATATAAAATCAGTTGTAAAAACAGTGCCGGACTATCCCAAGCCTGGCATTGAATTCCGTGATGTGACCAGCGTATTAGAAGATTACGAGGCATTCAGCCAGTGTATCTCTATGCTGCTCGACAAATACCGACCTTATGGTTTTAACAAAGTGGCAGGCACTGAAGCCCGCGGCTTTTTATTTGGCGCTCCTTTGGCGCTGGAACTGGGAGTCGGTTTTATCCCGGTACGCAAACCTAACAAACTGCCTCGCGACGTACTCAGCGAAAGCTACGAACTCGAATACGGCAAAGACACCCTGGAAATCCACCGGGATGCCATTAACCCCGGCGATAAGGTGCTTTTGATCGACGATCTGTTAGCCACGGGCGGTACTATTTCGGCTACGGCTAAGCTTATTCGTAACCTCGGTGGCGTTGTAGAGCACGCTGGTTTCGTGATCGGCTTACCGGCACTACACGGCTATGAAAAGCTTGCAGCGCTGGGGCTGGAACCTTATTGTATTTGTGAATTTGATGGCGAATAAGGACATCTAACGGTGGCATATCAGGTACTGGCAAGAAAATGGCGGCCGGGCAGATTTGCTGAACTGGTTGGCCAGGAGCACGTTGTTGCGGCGATCACCAATGCGTTGGATAACGATCGCTTACATCACGCTTACCTGTTTACAGGAACGCGTGGGGTAGGTAAAACCACTATCGCGCGTATATTCTCCAAAAGCCTTAACTGTGAACAGGGGCAAAGTGCTAACCCTTGCGGTCAGTGCAGTACCTGTGTCGAAATAGAGCAGGGTAACTATGTTGATTTGCTTGAAATCGATGCTGCTTCTCGCACAAAAGTTGAAGATACCCGTGAGCTGCTGGACAACGTCCAGTACAAGCCAACCCGCGGGCGCTATAAGGTTTATCTGATAGACGAAGTGCATATGCTGTCCAAGCACAGTTTTAATGCCTTGCTTAAAACGCTGGAAGAGCCACCGCCTCACGTTAAGTTTTTGCTAGCCACCACAGACCCGCAAAAATTACCCATCACGATTTTGTCCCGTTGTTTGCAGTTTAATCTCAAGGCTCTGTCCCGGGATCAGATTGGTCAGCAACTACAGCACATCTTGCAGCAGGAACAGATCGCCTTTGAAGAGTCTGCGCTGGGATTATTAGCTAAAGCCGCCCAGGGCAGTATGCGTGACGCCCTGAGTCTGACCGACCAGGCGATAGCACAGGGCAATAATCAGGTATCCGCCAGCATCGTTACTGATATGCTTGGCCTGATGGATCGCCAGCAACTGCTGAAAATCCTGTTTGCGATTGGTAAAAAGGATGCCGCTGAAGTACTTCATCAGGCTGCAGAAATTGACGTGCTCGCGCCTGATTACAGTATTGTGTTAGCAGAACTGGCGAGCTTGCTGCACCAGATAGCACTTACCCAGTGGGTACCAGAAGCGTGTAAGCTGGAAACTAACACCGCCAAAGCTATTTATCAGTTGGCCCGGCATTTTGCTCCGGAGCAAGTTCAGTTGCTCTATCAGATTGCTTTGCAGGGCCGTAAAGATTTACCCTTTGCCAACGATGCGCGCAGCGCGTTTGAAATGACCTTACTGCGCATGATGACCTTTGCCCCGGTAGAACCGGTTGGCGAGCGGGAAACCGTTATTCAGCAAGCGCCAGCACGTTCTATGCCGGATGCTGGTCATCAGGCTGCCTCTACGCCCGCTGCGCCAGCTGTTCAGGCAGAACATCAGGCTGATACAGCTACTGAGAGGGTTGACCAAAACGCTGAACCGGCCGGGCAGGCCGAAGTATCCGATGAATCACAACAGCTTGCCTCTGAGGCAGAGCAGTTGATGGATGAAGCTGAAGATTTTCGTCAGCAAAGTGAAGCGTTAACGCAGCCGTCATCACAATCACCGCAGTATGATGAGCCACCGCAGGATTACGACGCTTACCAGCAGTACGACAATAATCCACCGGATGAGCACATGCCGCCGCCAGCCGATTACCCGCCTGCTTATGATGGACCGGTGGAACCTCAGCCTGAAGCGACTGCTCAGGAAGAGCAGGCTTCGGTGTCGAATACCGCTGCCATGCTGGCGTTGCGTCAACGACTCAAACAGCAAGCTGCGGAGGACAAAGCTGACGCTGCAAAAAAGCCAGCAATGACTAGCCGGGAGTTTAAACCCTCGCTCGCAGCTAAGGCCGCACAGAATAATGAATCACAGCCTCAGAGTGAGGCAAGTGAAGCAGCTCAGCCATCGCCCAATAATGCCAATGTAGCGCCTCAGAATGAGCCTTATGAGCATCAGGAAGCAGAAGCCGACTCTCCGCCGCCCTGGGTGTTAGAAAATAGTCAGGGTATGGCTGATGAACCAGGCCAAAATGCTGAGCCGGTCAATGAAGTTCAGGTTAGCGATACCAACGCTAATGCCGGGTTTGAGCGAACCGATAGCATTAATAACTCGTCGCAACCTGCGGCAGAGGAGCCGGCGACCTTCGATCCAAATCAGGGGGCCAACGTATCATTTAGTACGTACAGTGATTTACCTGCTTATCTTGAAAATGGCGACAAGCTACTTGCAGCCAGTCAAATCGATAAGTGGAGCGCGCTGATTGAGGCGATGCCTATTGCGGGATTGCTCAAGCAGGTTGCTTTGCACTCCTTATTTGAGCGCACTGAAGATAAGGTTTTACTCCGGCTCGACCCGGCCCAGCAGCACCTGGTTAACGAAACGACCGCGTCTCAACTGTCGACTGCCATGTCAGAAGTGCTACAATCATCGGTAACTGTACGGTTAGAGTTTGCAGAGGTCACCGACACACCTTTTCAGATTCAACAGCAAATTAATACCATGCGACAACGTCATGCTCGACAGGTTATTCAGTCAGATGATGTTATCTGCTCTGTGGTGGGGGCGTTCAATGCTGAAGTACTGGAAGACAGTATTCAGCCTCGCTGAGTAGCGATGTCGCAACTTATCAATTTTTTCTATTAGAGAGATACAATTATGTTCAAAGGCGGAATGGGCAACATCATGAAGCAGGCGCAGCAAATGCAGGAGCGCATGCAGAAAACCCAGGAAGAACTGGCCAATCTTGAAGTGGTGGGTGAATCTGGCGCGGGCATGGTAAAAGTCACCATGACCTGTAACCACAATGTACGCCGTGTAGAAATTGATGAGTCGTTAATGGAAGACGATAAAGACATGGTGGAAGATCTGGTCGCCGCAGCATTTAACGACGCCGCGCGCCGCGTAGCCGAAACGTCAAAAGAAAGAATGTCTGACGTCACCGGTGGCATGCCATTGCCTCCTGGCATGAAAATGCCGTTTTAAGCTACAGCCATTGTATTTATTGGTCTCTAGCAGTATGAGAATTGATGGGGCCAAATAGGGGCCAAAAGGTTTCCTGATACAAAAAAGCTCTATTAGCTAATAGAGCTTTTTTTAAATCCTTCCCTTAATGGGACTAGTCACCATTTGAACTGACATTTTTACTAACTAAGCGCGATCACACATGACAGTCTCTTGTGTACGTAAAACGGACGTCTAACTTTTTTGCTCTGAAAACACTGAGGACGTTTTATTATTGGAAACGAGTGTTACTATGAGGTCTCAGTAATAAGCTTTTATACCTAAATGGAATTTTGATGGCGACAGATACCCCATATAAAGATCTACATGATCGCATTAAGAAAACTACAAAGAATAGATTCGCTGCGCAACGTAGATTAGAGCATCACAATAAAGCGGTATTATGGACAATTACACTTTCTTCCATTTTTTTGTTAATTACCCCTTTAGCCCAAGGTTTCGAAATCGAACTAACGCAAGACAAAAAAACTATAGATTTCGTCCAAATTCTACTCACTATCGTAATTCTCGCTGTTTCAATTATCCTTAGCATGGCTAATTTCGCTGTTCGAGGTGAACGAATCCACAACTGTGGTATGGAGCTTAATAGCTTAGGAAGAAAGGTCTATCCTAAAGTAAATTTGGAAGATAAAGACGAAGATTATGGCACCTTAAATCAAGAGTACGACGAAATTTTAAGACGGTATGAGAACCATACAAAAGTAGACTTTATGAGGACAAAAATAGAAATGTCAGACTATTATAATCCTCCTTTCTGGTATCGAACCGTGTTTACTTTGCGATATTTCTCAGAATTTTGGCTGTATATTGCAATTCTTAGTTGTGAGTTTATTTGGGTTGCGAAACTTTTTGGAGCAATTTAGGTATAACAAACACATCAACCAGTTATAGCGCTAAAAGGATTTATAACATTGCAGTATTTTGATCCACCCAATATAGACAAAAGCATCCTTTGGAAGGCCGGAATAAACGAAACAGTTTTGGTTCCTATTCAACCAATCAAAGGCGCTTTGCCTCAAAACTGCCTCAATAACGTCAGAGCTTATATTGATAAATTCGGCGGTGAGGTCCAACTGGGCTGGATATTTTCAATTTTGGGGAACATTGCACTCAAGCTAACTGCCCATGCTGTTGTAAAAACTAAAGAGCAAAAGTTTCTTTGCGTTACTCCAAATCCATACAGAAAAGACAAAATTCGATTTAGTCCTGACAAGGCCGTCAACGCTCTTATAGTTAATAATTTTTTACCGCAAAAGCTAGTTCCATTGATTACCGATAAGATGTTAGACAATTATTTAGCCTTAGAAAGGGAAATGAACGACTTAAGGCTCAATAATTCAGGCGTGGTATCTCAGAAGCAAGTTCTGGATATCCAGCTAAAGGCACAAGTTTTATACCCTTTGATATTGCAACTAGCTAAGGAAAATACGTCGAAAAAGGATTATTGCTTTTGTGGATCTAATAATAAGAGAGCCAAATGCTGTAAGTAGGATCAAACTATAGCAAACAACTATTGGCGATCACTGCGCTCGCTTAATCAATAACACTTAGGCTAAAATTGGAGCGAATCGACTGAGCCTACGTGTTATTACCCGTTACGCTGGTATTACGTGTCTTTACCATGAGGAGTCGTTAATTAATGCAAATTGGAACAGCGGCAATCGCTAAAATTGCTGAAATGATATGTGGTGACCAACCTTTTCAATTTTTTCCATATCGAAGTTCGTCTTACCTTACGCGATTTTTTGTCGATTTAGACCTTGATTACGTTCATGATGGCTCAACTAGGCGAGTCTGGGTTAGGGAAGTTCTTGACGAACTTAATAGAAGGCAATCTCCAGACAATATGCCATCACCAGAAATGGTTAAGGTAATAGAGTATCTCTTACATCCAGATCACTTTCTATTTGATGATAACGTTGACCGTGATAAAGCTTTAGAAGCTGTTACATCATCGTTAAAAACAAATGCTCTAACAATTTCCGTTCAGGCGAACGGAACGGTTCGATTACTCCCAGAGAATGGTGAGTTTGTTTCAACCTCTTTTAAAGTCCCACCAACCGAGCGAGTAATAACGTTTAAACCTAGTGTCTTTCAAGTTCCTGCTAAAAAGTTAAACGAAAAATTAATTTCCGTTATGATGCCATTTAATGTGGGGTTTAATGGTACTTACTCAGCTATAACTAGAGTAGCGGATTATATGAGTTTGGAATGCAAGCGAGCTGATGACATATGGGACAATTCGACGTTTATACAAGATATCTTTGATTTGATATTTTGTTCCAAAGTAGTAGTGGTCGATTTCACTGGTAAAAATCCAAATGTCATGTATGAAACAGGAATAGCACATACTCTTGGTAAAACGGTAATTCCAATTACTCAGTCTCTTGATGATATACCTTCTGACTTAGGTCACCATAGGGCATTAAAATACTACCCAAATGAAGAAGGATTAAGGAATCTAAGTAATGAGCTATATAAACGCCTCCAAGTTATTTATAAACAAAAAACGTAACAAGTGCATGTTGTCGGACTGCCTTTCTTCTGCGGTTGAAGCCAGCCGCAACTGCGGGCGATATTAACGTCCGCTATTTGTCTTTAACTGCCTGTCAGATGTTGTATGGGCTTTAAACTAAAAGTCTCAGTTCTGATATAAGGTTCTATACCCTAATAAGCCTGGCCTAGTTTCTCTGCCAATTTTTTAACGTAATCAGGGTTGTCTTCGGGAATCCATTTCCCGTAAATTTTACCTATCATGTTCCAGTTTTTATGCCCCATCTGCGAAGCTAACCACGCCATGTCGCAACCTGAAGTAAGTAACTGGCTGGCAAAGGTGTGCCTTAACTGATATGCAGCCCTGTGTGGGATCTCAGCTTGTCGTAGCCATTTAGCCCATTGTTTCGGGGCTGTAGTTAATTCAGGGCGCTTATAAGGCTGGTTCCCCCGACTTAAAAAGACACGCCGTCTTAAAACGGCTTTCGTCTTAGCATTTTTATAATGAATGACTTCCTCAATAGCAGGCAGGTGTGAGGTAAACTTCTGCATTTCAACTAGAATTTTATAAGCGGCCGGTAAGAGTTCTATTGTCCTAAAGCTACTTTGTGTTTTGGGTACTTTTAACGTGCCCTCTCTGGTCAGATTATATCTAACGTTGATCTGCTTTTTCTCCATGTTCACATCTTCCCATGCTAAAGCCTTTAGTTCTCCTGGCCGAAGCCCTGTCCAGGCTAGGAATTGAACCATACCTTTAATTTTAGGAAGATGGATAACGAGTAACAGCGAGTTCAACTGAGCAAGTGTAAACGGTTTTACTACTCGGTCTTCCGGATCTAATTTACTGTCATCTTTGGCAATTGGGTGTACGTATTTCATCGGGTTATCTTTAATAAATTTTTCAGTAGCAGCAAAAGACAAAACTCGCCCCAATGTCTGGCTATATTCATTCACTGTGCTGGCTGCACAGCCCTCAAAAGCCCCTCGTTTATTGCCTGTTACAGTCTTACCTCTCATTTTATTTAAGGCATCAGTGGTAACGTACTTTAAAGGCTTATCAGCATACCCGAATTTTTCGAGCCAGTTGAAAGCGGTATTAAGTTTACAAGATACCGAAAAAGATAGATTGCCTTTGTAGGCCTCTTTGTACCTAGAAAAACATTCTCGAACAGTGATGTTTTTGATATTAGGTGAGCCGGATAAGGGAAAGTGTGTATCCCAAAATCGCTCTTCATCATTATCAAATAGTCCATTTGCAACATCTCTCTTGATATTGGCTAAGGTCAGCTTTGCCAATTCAATGTTCGAAGCTGTTGGTGGATATCCCAGTGACTTTTTGATTGGAGAAATTCGACCTGGGATTTTAAATTGAACACGAAGACTGCCATTATGAGACGTAATGCCCTTTGCAGATTTGAGAGCCTTTGCTGCCTCTGAAGTTAGATAAGCCATTACATGTACTTCCTATAGTTCTTTAAGTTGATAAATATTTCGTATCCTTTAGCTTCTTGCTTCCAAACTTTGCCTTGGGGCATTGGTTTGTCTTTGCGTTTGATTCTCTGTCTGACAGCACTAACAGATTTATCAAGAATATTTGCTGCAACAGGCAGCGGAACCCAAGTATCAGACGAACCCATTTTTAGATTAGAAATTTCCGTTTCTAGCAATTCAATCCTTGTCGAGAGCCACTTTAACTTCTCTAGTGGAGTCATGAGTTCTTGATTATCGGAGTTTTCTATATTGTTCAATGGGTTAACCTCTTTTGTGTAATTAAGCGAAAACAGGTTAGCTAAAAAAAATTTTTTCTCAAAATGGTCTACAAGGTGTAAACGCTAGTTTTTTGAGGATTGCGTTGTTCTATTTTTAGACAATTAAATATGTTGATCCTGTATTGTACTGTACTTGAATATCTAACTTATTTAACACTGGATGGAACATTGTTTTGTTTTTAATTGATTGAAATATATAGAAAAGTATGCTAATTTCAATTTCATTGACTGCGATAGCTCAGCAGCAATGAAATTGCCCTTCTCATCTTTAAACGCAAATTCAATCCCCTCTTTTTTTGGCTGGTTTTTCAGCAATAAAAAATTTAAAAAAAGTGTTGATACTTTTTTTTCTAATTTTGTTGTGATGTTGGGTCGAAATTTTAGGATCATGTAGCTAAATTTCGTTATCTAGGAACGGGAGGTTAGTTGGAACAGCGGATTGGCTTAAATTTGAAATGATATGCCTGTGAGTGGCTCATGAATTACTGTTTACTATAAAGTGAACGGGCAACAGCCCGTTCAATGTTAATCCAGCTTTTCCGCCCAATATTCAATGTTTGATGTGAAATAAGGGCTAGGATGAACTAGGAATAGTGCTTCGAATTCCTCAGCATAAAGCTCACAAAATGACGCTATTTCATCTACGTACATCAGTAGAATGACATACATCATTTCACCGCTGACATAGCGGTCACAGTCGAGTTCAGTTTCAACGATTATCGATTTAGATAACGATAACCCCAGAATTCTGCCGGCAATATCACGATGCAAGTAGATATAACGGCTAAAATCTAACTCTATCTCTTCACCACTTTGTGACGCATTCGCCAATAACAATACGGTAGAATGGTCATCCCAGGGAGATTGGCTGGTTCGCTTATAAATTCGAATAAATTGACTTTGCTTACTCATGGTAAAAGTTCCTTGTGTTTGGCCTATTTGTAGGTAGGCCAAACGATAGGGAACTATGGCATGAGGTGGATTATTTCTGATTCTGGCCAGTTGTGGTTAAGCAGACTTAACAGCCAGGGCGTGTTGTCTGGGGGAAAGCTTCCCCTGTGTTCACGCACGGAATTTATGACTCTGGTTAATTGAGCGAGTTGTGCGGGGCTGATATCGGTTTGGTTTCCGAATTGGTTCAGCCACCTTCTTACGGTCGCGCTATTGATACCGATGAATGTTACCTTGGTTCTATCCATCAGGCTCTTACCAGTCATAATGAAAGGGGTCGTCAAAGCTGGAAAAGGTATCTTCAATACCATTAGTAAATACGTCGTAATCATCACAGCTGTACATCACATGCCCACCGGCATCAATACCGCTTTCTTCAAGTTCTGGCAAACCCGTACATGGATTGATGGCTGGGACTTTCATATCCTCATGGATAGGAGCTTCTTCGATGAGAGGGGAGATTTCTGACGTCTGCCTTAATGTTTCTTGCAGGACATAATCATCGATGGGATTACTAAGTTCTTCAGTTTCCCATTCGAGTGGTTCTGACTCAAAGTCATTACTTTGTTTAGGCTTAACATCAGCCTCTTCTGGGGCGGCTGACTGGGTTTGTTGCGATGGGGAATTTAAAGAGCGGGGTGCGTGTAAGTGAGTAAGTGTTAACGGTAGCGTTGGCTCAACCGGCGTTTTGATGTTGACGGCTTTAGCGGGCTTTTCTTTACCGTAGTTTTCAAGCTCGGCCAAGGAATAATGGCCTAACAGTTCGACGAGTGTCATAGCGGTGTACCTCAATTTTAATTAACAGAGGTACAGGTACATTAATAATTTTTAGGACAAAATCAAATACAAAATGCGAAAAAGAGCGGAGACGCAAAATCGCACTTTTCTGATAAGAACAATACGCCGTTATGCAATAGCATGACGGCAATAAGCGAGCTTCAACGAAGCTCAATAACCGGCGCAGACGGAGTGTTTCAACGAAAGACTTCGGCGAAGCCAGTGACTGTGCGCCGTGGCGTACTTCCCGAAAAAAGGTTTCGCTTCAGCGAAATTCGAGACATGACACAACGTGTCATGGCGATGAACCAAAAATCAATTTCATTGAAATTGAACAGTGCATCACGATGTGATGAGACGCTGTGCGCTGCACAAGTCGACACGGCATTTTTGCGGGAAGTACGGCGCAGAGCGCGGTACAGTCACTGTCGGCTTTTAGCACTAGTGTCGCAGACACGTAAAGTGATTGCGTTGCCATGGCAACATCAGCAATCACGGGCGATACAAGGCGATTAAAAATCAGCGAAAGGCGCTGGTTTTTATTCTGCAAAGCAGAAGCGGTTGCAACAAGTGTTGCCGTTGTCGTTCCGAGCATGAAAACAGAGTCTCAGGGAGCGAATCAGGGAATGATTTTTTGTTTATCGATGTAAAACATCGATAATTCTGCCAGGTTGAAACCTACCTCCTTATATCCACAACAAGGAGGGATTAATGAAACAACTCGAACTCGCTGGATTGCCAACGGCACTTCAGCATCAACTTTATATCGATATGCGCTATCAGCCAGCGGCCAGTAATAATGAAACGGGCAAGCGCCGGTTACATTGCACTATCAAATACGCTGCACGGCTTGGCATGATAAGCCCGATATTCATTAGCTGGCTTTATGGTATCAATCGTTCATTAGCTTTAGAGCATTTGAATAAGCTCGTTAAAGCGGACTTACTAAACGTTGCACCGACGGTGCGTGTGCCAGATGGCAGAGTATATGTGCTTACCCTGGCGGGCGCTAAACTTGCCGAAGAGCTGCTGCGTCAGCATGTACCTTTTCGTTCTTCGACCAATCCACAGTTACAGGTAAATCAAAATACCGTCATGCACGATGTCATTTTGCAATATATACTCGCGAGGGGAATTCATAACGTCGATGGGGAGGGAAATCACCGGCCGCAATGGACAGGCTTTATCAGTGAGAAGGAATTCAAGCGATTATATCCTTCCAGCACCATTCGGAATGTGGATAGCCTGGTGATTGAGCCAGATGGCAACTGCTGCGCCATCGAAATAGAGCACAGCTATAAGCCTATTCAACTGCGTAAAAGTATTCTCTTAAAATATCGGGATGCATTGCAGATTGGCTTGTATGACAAAGTGTTTTTCATATCCCAGTCACAACAGATTCTGCAGGACTGCAAGCGAATAAATGGGGTAGCCATGGACAGCCTGACAAGCATTGTTGACCGGAAAACCGATAGGCCACTGTTGAGTGATAACGACAGGAAATTACTGGAAGACCGGCTTATTTACCGGACGAAATTTTGTGAAGAAATCACAACGCTATTCTATCCATAAAAAATGCGCCCAATGGGCGCATCAATGTTAATGACTCAGTTATTCTGAGTCTTTGGTACATATCCAGATAAGCCCTGCACTCATGTAAAAGCAGGAACTCAGCCACAAAGTATTAAATCCTGCGTAGAGTTCATTGCGGTCGAGTCCTGGCTCTGAAAGGAGTCGCCAGAAGCCAGTGAGCAGAAAATGGATGAGACATACATCTCCCAGTCTTAATATCAACTTTATCCACCAATCTACGGAATCTTTGTTGTACTTACTCATATTTATCCTCTTTACCTTTATTGGTTCTCTATAAAGGGATGCCTGAAGGTAAATATGAGGGGAGGTCAGGCCTTTGAATTTACAGAGGCCCCAAAAAAAGCCAGGGGGAAACAAAGTTTCCCCCTGGCCAGTATGACCTATATCTGGTGACGCAATACCCGTTTAATGCTATCGCACGCTTTTGCGCTTTAGCATCGCAAAGTCTCTACACTTGCCTTCCAACAGTTTCTCAATAAAAGCGTAACGCGTCATAGCCATTATCGAATGAAGAGAGGTAGAGTCTCTCGGACACGCACATTGTTTAGGAAGTATCAGATTACGCCTGTACGTGTTGTGTTGAACCTATATTTAAATAGGAAAGCTATGCGGAAAATTGAACGGCTTATCTCAATATTTCAGCATAACCCTCATTTTTTTATTTTTTGTGATTGTGACAAAATGACATTGTGCGGTCAGGGAGGTTTATTCAGCCTTTCTTGGAATTAAACTTTTGATGCATAGCATCACCATTTTCAGAGGGCGTTAAAGCAACAGAGATAATGTAAAGGTACTTGAACCTAGAGCAAACAAGGTCGGCGAGATGCACGCCAGAAATATGCTAAGACCGCACGCTTTCATTAGTAATTGGCTTTAAATCAGCCAAACGTAAAAGGTAAAAAGGTAGTAGTGACGATAAATGTTAAAAAGAACTCAACTCAATTGTTCTGAATGACAAATATCTGATGTTCTGATACTTTTGTTTAATATCGCAAGGGGATGCCAATCCTCTGATAAAGAACAAAAAGGATTAGACGTTCATAAAGAAAGGACACGCCACGTTTTCTGCAAGATAACTGATAAAAGTCCTTCATATGAGCCGAGTACGGGGTACGTATGAGTTCAGTGAATAAAAAGGCGCTATCAGAAACGGACATCATTTCTAAGTTCATCATGCCTGCTGTGAAACAAGCGGGTTGGGATGATATGACCCAGATCCGGCAGGAAGTAAAATTGCGTGACGGTAAAGTTGTCGTTCGTGGAATGGTGGCTGCGCGAAAAAAAGTAAAATCCGCTGATATCGTTCTTTATCACAAACCCTCAATGCCCCTGGCTGTTATAGAAGCCAAAGCCAATAAGCATGATATCGGTAAAGGGATGCAGCAAGGGCTGGATTACGCCAAGTTACTCGACGTGCCTTTTATCTTCGCCAGCAATGGCGATGGATTTATCTTTCATGACAAAACGAATCCTCAGCAGCTTGAAACTGAAATCAATTTAGAAGACTTTCCAACACCTGCCCAGTTATGGGCAAAATACTGTGCTTACAAAGGCTATAAAGAATCCCAGTTACCCATCATCACTCAGGATTACTATGATGACGGCTCTGGTAAATCCCCCCGTTACTATCAGTTACAGGCAATTAATAGAACAGTAGAAGCAGTATCGGCTGGGCAGGATCGCATTCTACTGGTAATGGCAACAGGCACAGGTAAAACCTATACCGCCTTTCAAATCATTTGGCGCTTGTGGAAAGCCAAGTCTAAGAAGCGAATTTTATTTTTGGCGGATAGGACCGCATTAGTCGAGCAGACCCAAAGGGGAGATTTTCAGCCTTTTGGACAAGCAATGTCTCGAATTTCAGGGAGAACAGTCGACCCTGCTTACGAAGTTCACCTCGCGCTATATCAGGCATTAACTGGCCCTGATGAAAGCCAGAAAGCTTATAAGCAAGTCGATCCTGACTTTTTCGACCTTATCGTGATCGATGAGTGCCACAGAGGTAGTGCATCTGAAGAGAGTGCCTGGCGCGAAATTCTTGAATACTTTGGTTCAGCTACGCAGATTGGCTTAACTGCCACACCTAAAGAAACCGATGAAGTGTCTAACATCGACTACTTTGGTGAGCCAGTTTATATGTACTCATTAAAAGAAGGCATTGAAGACGGTTTTCTTGCCCCTTACAAAGTAGTGCGCGTGGACTTGGATATTGACTTGCAAGGTTGGCGACCAACCAAAGGGCAGGTTGATAAGCATGGCAATGAAGTTGAAGACCGAATCTATAACCAGAAAGACTTTGATCGCACCTTAGTCATCGATGAGCGCACACAATTAGTGGCGGAAACGATTACCAATTACCTGAAGCGCACAGACCCACTGGCAAAAACCATTGTGTTCTGTAACGACATCGACCATGCCGAACGAATGCGCAGGGCGTTGATTAACTGTAACCCAGAACAGTATGCCAAAAACGATAAGTACGTAATGAAGATCACAGGTGATGATGCCATTGGTAAAGCCCAGTTGGATAACTTCATTAACCCTAAGCGCACTTATCCTGTTATTGCTACTACCTCAGAGCTTATGACAACGGGCGTTGATGCGAAAACCTGCAAGCTGGTAGTGCTCGACCAGAATATTCAGAGTATGACCAAGTTCAAGCAAATCATAGGTAGAGGCACGCGTATTGATGATAAGTTTGGCAAGCTCTGGTTCACCATTTTAGATTTCAAAAAAGCCACAGAACTGTTTGCCGATGAACGCTTCGACGGTATCCCAGAAAAAGTCATCAGCACCAAGCCCAGTGATATCAACGATGCCGATTCTGATTTCGACGATATCCTGGAAGGGCACGACTCAGAGGATGAAACTGAAGGCACTACAGATAGCCCTGATAATCTCGGCAGCGATGATGATTTTGATTTTCCCGAAGGTGGAGATGCACCACAAACAGGCTGGGATGATGACGAAGAAACGACTGTTACCAAATACCATATAAATGGTGTAGCGGTTAAGAAAGTAGGGGAGCGTGTTCAGTATTATGATGAAGACGGTAAACTCGTTACCGAATCATTTAAAGACTACACCAAAAAGACCCTCACTAAATCTTTTGCATCCCTTGATGATTTCATCAAGCGTTGGAACAGCGCAGAGCGCAAACAAGCCATCATTGATGAATTAGCCTCCGAAGGGGTTATTTGGGAAGTGCTGGAAGCAGAAATCGGGAAAGAGTTAGATCCCTTTGATATGATATGCCACGTTGTTTTCGACCAGCCTCCGCTAACGCGCAAAGAACGCGCAAACAATGTTAAAAAGCGCAATTACTTTACCAAGTACAGCGAAATGGCACAGGCCGTTTTGAATGAACTGTTGAATAAATACAGCGATGAGGGCGTAGAAGCCCTGGAAAGCAAAGACGCCCTTAAAACAGGTAAAGTTGTAGAGTTTGGTCGCCCTAAAGAAATTGCAGATAAAGGATTTGGTGGGCCAAAACAGTACGAAGCAGCGATAGCTGAACTGGAAAAAGCCATCTACGACACCACACCAGATAAATCAGCCTGAGCATCGCTCAGGTCGAACAATAAAGAATCAGAGAATAAGAAAGTATGTCTATCAGTACCGTTATTAAATCCATTCAGGACATCATGAGAAAAGACGCAGGCGTTGATGGTGATGCCCAGCGTTTAGGCCAGATGTCGTGGTTACTCTTCTTAAAAATATTCGATGCCCAGGAAGAAGAGCTGGAATTTGAAATGGATGATTACCGAGAGCCAATTCCATCTCAGTATCTATGGCGCAATTGGGCAGCAGATGATGAAGGGATCACAGGCGATGAGTTGATGGAGTTTGTTAACGATGACCTATTCCCAGCGCTTAAAAACTTAACAGCACCCATCGATAAGAATCCCCGTGGCTTTATCGTACGCGAAGCGTTCTCTGATGCCTTCAACTACATGAAGAACGGCACGCTGCTACGCCAGGTAATTAACAAGCTCAATGAAATCGACTTCACCGATTCAAAAGAACGCCATTTATTCGGCGACATCTACGAACAAATCTTACGTGATCTGCAAAGTGCAGGTAACGCAGGGGAGTTCTATACGCCCCGTGCAGTAACCCGTTTTATTGTAGACAGGGTAGATCCAAAACTGGGTGACAAAGTATTTGATCCCGCCTGTGGTACAGGGGGCTTCCTGGCCTGCTCCGTTGACCATGTAAAATCAAAATATGTAAAAACCGTAGCCGACCACAAAACGCTGCAAAACCAAATTCACGGCGTTGAGAAGAAACAGCTTCCACACCTCTTAGCTACCACAAACATGATGCTGCACGGTATTGAAGTACCCGTACAAATCAGGCACGACAACACGCTTAACCGCCCACTTTCAAACTGGGACAGTGAGTTCGATGTTATCGTTACCAACCCGCCATTTGGTGGAACCGAAGAGGACGGAATCGAAAAGAACTTCCCCTCTGACATGCAAACGCGGGAAACCGCCGATCTTTTCTTGCAGCTCATCATTGAAGTGCTCAAGGACGGCGGACGCGCCGCAGTGGTATTGCCAGACGGTACACTCTTTGGTGAAGGTGTTAAAACCAAAATCAAAAAGCTCCTCACAGAAGAATGTAATCTGCACACCATAGTTCGACTACCAAACGGCGTGTTTAACCCCTACACGGGAATTAAAACCAACCTGCTGTTTTTCACTAAAGGGAAGCCAACCAAGGAGATTTGGTTTTACGAGCACCCTTACCCAGAAGGCGTAAAAAACTATTCCAAAACCAAGCCCATGAAGTTTGAAGAATTCCAAACCGAACAGGAGTGGTGGGGCACAGAAGAAGATGGTTTTGCCAGCCGAGTAGAGAACGAGCAAGCCTGGAAAGTTTCAATAGAAGACGTTATCGAACGTAACTTCAATCTCGATATTAAAAACCCGCACGTTGGCGAAGTAGAAAGCCACGATCCAGACGAACTGCTTAAGCAATACGAAACACAACAGCAAGAAATTCAGGTATTGCGCGATCAGCTTAAAGGCATACTGGCAGAAGCCCTGTCGTCAGGCACTGAGGGTAAAGCCTAATGTCAGTAGAGAGCATTATTACTGAAAACCTGGATGTCTGGACATCGGCAATCAAAACTAAATCAGCTTCAGGACGGGGTAGTTCCAACAAGCTTAAGTTGTATGGGATAAAGAAATTACGAGAGTTAATTCTTGAGCTTGCTGTAAGAGGTAAACTGGTTCCCCAAAAGTCAGACGAAGAAGATGCGCATGTACTAATCAAAAGCATCGAGCAAACTAAGAAAGAACTTTTAGCAGTAGAAAAGATAAAAAAAGCGAAACAGTTACCTGAGGTCATAGATACTGAAGAACCATATGATTTACCAGTTTCATGGGTGTGGACTCGTTTAGGCAATCTGACTGAAATAAATCCAAGAAATTTAGTTCAAGATGAAGGTATGAATGCTTCTTTTGTACCTATGCCGTTAATAAGCACGAGTTTTGATGGTAGACATGGAACTGAGACTAGAAAATGGGCTGAGATAAAAAAAGGCTATACCCATTTTGCTAATGGGGATATTGGTCTCGCTAAAATAACTCCATGTTTCGAAAATAGTAAAGCTGTTGTTTTCTCAGATTTAGACAATGGTATTGGCGCAGGAACAACCGAGCTTCATATAGCAAGGCCATACACTAAGGCACTTAATCCAAATTTTGTGCTGCTGTACTTAAAGTCTCCTATATTTTTAAGTGAAGGCGAAAGTCGTATGACTGGATCTGCTGGTCAAAAGCGGGTGCCGAAAGAGTTTTTTTCTAGTTATCCATTTCCACTTCCACCATCGAAAGAGCAAGAGCGAATAGTTTGCAAAGTCACTGAGTTGATGACTCTCTGCGACCAACTAGAATCACAAACCGAAGCCAGTATCGAAGCGCATCAAACACTCGTTAAATCACTGTTAGAAACGCTCACCAACGCAAAAGATGCAGACCAACTAAATGAAAGCTGGCGGCGCATCAGCGCACACTTCGACGTGCTATTCACTACAGAAGACAGCATTGACCAGCTAAAACAAACCATCCTGCAACTCGCAGTAATGGGCAAGCTGGTAAAACAAGATCACAACGACGAACCCGCATCAAAATTGCTCGAACGCATCGCCGCAGAAAAAGAACAGCTTATTAAAGACAAGAAAATTAAAAAGCAAAAGCCTTTACGGGCAATTACTGAAGATGACTGTATGTTCCCATTATCGGATGGATGGGCTTGGTGTCGTTTTGGTGAATTAGTTTCTATACAGTCAGAGCTGGTGAGTGCAATTAAATACCCTGAAGAGTATCAAATTGCGCCAGATATAATTGAAAAAGGTACGGGCCAATTATTAGAAAAGAGAACGGTTAAAGATTCAGGAGCAAAAGGCCCAAACAATCGCTTTTATTCTGGGCAAATACTTTATTCTAAAATTCGTCCTTCGTTATCGAAGGCAATAATAGTCGATTTTGACGGGCTTTGTAGCGCGGATATGTACCCAATGCATTCTTTTATTAACCCTGAATATTTACTCAAAGTTATACTTTCTGAGGTGTTTCTGAATCAGGTAAGAACATTAGAAAATAGAATTAAGATGCCTAAACTTAATATAGAAAGTCTATCCAATATCATGGTTCCGCTCGCACCATTAGATCAGCAACAGAAAATATCAGATACAGTTGAATCTATGACATCACTTGGTACGAAAATACAAAAATCACTGGTAATTAGAAGTTTGGTTGTAACTGCGCTGGCAGACTCAATGTTATCAGGTAACGTTTAGGAGCTAACTTGTGTCAGGAAGACAATCTCAACAAAAGCTTTTTGAATACTTACAGTCTTGTGAACATAAGGGAGTTCGCTTTACAAAGCAACAATTGATCGACGCGGTAGGCTGGAAACCTGCGACGTTTGCAACTTATTACAACAAAGGTCAATTAACTCAATTTGTAAATGAAGTTGATGATGATTTGTTTGATGCGAGCAACACTTTAGATCTCAACTTCACTGAATTTAAAAAGCGACTTTCTCAAAGCAAGCACTTTCAGGAGTTAGGTCATAAGTGTAAGTCTCCCTTGGCAAGGGCATTATTAAAGAAGTCGAAAGACAATATGATGCTCGCTTTGGAGTTATATAATCGGCCTTCTCTAGAGAACAAGCTTGATGGTTTTGTCCTTTTGTTTTGTACCGCATGGGAACAGCTTTTTAAATCAATTCTTATAGAACGGGAAGGTGAAGATTTTATCTTCGAGAAACCAAACAAGCAGGGTGTTAGAAGAACAATAAGCCTTAGGCAGTGTTTACCGCATTTGTATAAGGAATCTAGTCAAATTCGAAGAAATGTAGAAAGGGTAACCGACTGGCGTGACAAAGCTGTACATTTGTTAATGCCGGAACTTCAATCTATAGCGTCCAGGGTATTTCAATCAGGTGTTTTGAATTATTCTTCTGAATTTGAGAAGTACGCTGATGTACCTTTTATCTCATCCCAACATACGGGGATGATGTCGCTAGTAGGCGACTTCAAACTTCCTCCCGCTTCAACTCTGAAAACACTGTATGGTGATGCCGCAACTGAAATGCTTGAATTAGCGGAAACATTAAAAGACGAAATTGAACAGACTGATGATATTGGGTTTGCTATACCCTTGAAGGTCTCTTTGGTCTTTGCGAAGCAAGAGGGCGAAGAGCAAATTGTAATAGCTAAAGCAAACGGTAGTGCCCAAGATCTGCAAAACCTCCGAAATGCGATGATCGTAGAAAAACCTGTCAACCCTGATAAGTCACACCCATATAGCTTGAAAGCTTTTATCAAAGCAGTTAACCAAAAGCTCACAGAAGAGCTTGAAGAAAGCTACTTGGCGAGAAAACTACCTAAGAAAGGCCCCGATGGTAAACCTGCACTGAATAGCCATTGTGTTCAGGCATGTATAAACAAATTAAATTGGAAGTCAGGTAGCAACGAATTTCATTACCACAGTCAGCTATCTAACCGTCATCAGTATTCAGAAGCAGCGGTAACAGAGTTGGTAAAGCGTATATCTAAAGACGATGATTTTGTTTCGAGGGCTAAAAGGGTGCACAAGTGAACGAGCCTAAGCCGGAAATATTGTATAAATATAGGCCTTTAAACAAGTTTACGCTGGACACATTGGTCAGTAATCAAATTTATTACCCAACTCCTGCCAAATTTAATGATCCCTTTGATACAAAATGTTCATTCAGTAAAAATATCGAAGAAGCGAGTTACGAGGAAGCCAAGAGAGTTTTTGGAAGCGACGCAGACAATATGTTCGTGTACAAGGCTGGAAGCTCAAAAAGTGCAGCTACTGAAAAGTTCATAGAAGAGTTGAGTCAGAAGGGAATCCTCTCTCTATGCGAGACAAAGAATAATCAACTATTGTGGGCACACTATGCATCTGATCACACTGGTATATGTATTGGCTTTGAGGTCTCAAGCGAAAATTCACTTGGTGATAGCAAACACACTCATAGAGTGAATTACACAGGGAGTTATCCTTCCATCTCTCAGAAATCCTTAGGCTCCCCACGATACAGAAAAGAGGCTCAACATAGGGTTCTCCATACTAAATCAAAACTCTGGAGCTATGAGCAGGAATGGCGCTGTATATACCCTGAGGGAGATAAAGTGTATGATGTTCCTGGCAGAATTTGCGAGATAAACTTTGGATGTAGAACTACTACTTCCGATAAATCGCTTGTTAAGAAAATCCTTGCTGGGAGCAACCTAAAGTTTTACCAAGCTGAACTGAAACAAAATGACTTTGGTCTTAAGTTCAGACTCGCGTAGAAAGTTAGACTAAACAGTCTTTTTCTTATTACTGGTAGGATTAAGGCTGGCGCAACTTGTGGTAAGCGACTTCACATTGGGGCCAAATAGGGGCCAAAAATTGAGAAATAATGAGTAATATTAAGTGATGAAATCAATGAACAGAACGCTACAAACCGCTAAATATAACACATTAGCACTCATTAACGATGAAGCCCCATTTGGCTTCAAAATGCCGTTTTAACTACTAAGTATATGAAAAAGCCGACTTGTGAGTCGGCTTTTTATTTGGCAAATACCTCCGCTCTCTCACTTTCAATTGCATCTTCTGAGCATCCGGACCTAAGCGCTGTTATCTACGCGAATTCAACATTGCCAAACGCCTGGTAGCCCGCTTAACTAACGCCTTGTCATTTGCATGGATAATTATCTGGTTCAGACGCTGTACGGCTAACTGGCTATTTTCCGGATGGGCAATATCCAAGAGTAACCCGGCGATATCGACATTCTGTTCAGTGGGTAACTTATAAAATGCAAGTAAGCGGTGAAGAGCTTGCTCACCCGGTTTTACTGCCAAGCCGTGTTCCTGACTAAACACCGCTACCTGATAACAAGCATTGATCCATTTCACTTCACGGTACCAGCTTTGCGCCGGACGACATTCACAGGCCTGCGCGAACGTTAGTTGTGCCTGTGCCAGATTATCTATTGTCCAGTAGTACTGCGCCACACGTTCGAGCACGACAAAGTCGTCATGAAATTCTCGCACAGCCGCCTTAGCTGCGGCCAAGCCACTTTGTTGATCATCCGTATTTTGTGCGTAGTTCAGTTTGGCGATATAACCCCACTTTTTATCCAAAGCGATGGCTTTGTCGGTTAAAATTTTTTGTAAGGAAGCATCGGCACCGTAACGCCTTCCGTGCGCAGAGGCTCCGGCTTGCAGCGCTACATATTCTGCATTCTCAGGGCCTATTTCTCCGGCTCGCAACTTGGCCTGTACGCCTTTCTTATAAAAAACGAACTTAGAGAAAATACCCGCCCGGTGGCCAATGTCTCGCCAGGCATCGGCGGCAAAAGCGAAGGTATCGGGGTTATCCGCAAAACGCGATTCAAAACTAAGCAACGAGCGCTCCGCCGCATCGTTATTCTCTAGTTCAATGTGCAGCATGATAGCCAGTTTGCTTAACTGATGACTATCATATTTTATGGCTTCCTGCTCGGCTAGTAATTTTGTAGCCCGGCTGGTATCCCCTTGTACTAAATAGTGAAAAGCAGCATGAATTTGTTGACTTAATCCCTCATTTTCCTCAGCGCGAGTGGTATAACTGGCTATACAAAACACTAGTCCACTTATTAATAATACTGTTCTTTTCACTGTCCTGATGCTATCCACATAAGCTCCATGTATTGCCTGATCCCGAATACCGCACAACATAATGCGCAGTTAAAAAATTGTCAGGCAATGCATGATGAAGCCTGTGCATTTGATGATGAACGGATAAATAATGAGTAGTTAAGTTCCTCAAAGCTTACATCGCTTTACTGCGTGCGGTAGCCTTTAACTTTGCCACTGAACCAGTCTGCACACATCCTGGTTTACTGATAAATTGAATTGCTCTGAATACACCGATGCAAAAGGTTTACGCTTAAAATGGGGTCTTGTATAGTGTCGGTCAAAACCAAGTAGATGAAGTCGCCACAGAGCGTTTTATTTAGTGCTGCTTCATTAATCACCAATGCCTTATCAAGCTACCAATTGTGTTGTAACACTATTATGAAATACAGTCCTTTACTGGCAGAGTTAATCGATAGCCTGACCTGCTTACCGGGTGTGGGAAATAAAACGGCCCAACGCATGGCGTTTCAGTTACTTGAGCGTAACCGAGAAGGTGGCAGAACCCTGAGCGCTGCCTTACACAACGCTATGGAGCATATCGGTCATTGCAAACAGTGCCGTAATTTTTCTGAGAATGAGTTGTGCGAAATCTGCCAGCATCCCCAACGTAGCGACAGTCAGCAACTATGCGTTGTAGAGAGCCCACAGGATGTAATGGCTATCGAACAAACCATGGCGTACAAAGGCACATACTTTGTATTAATGGGCCATCTGTCACCCATCGATGGCATCGGCCCTGCCGAAATTGGTCTGGATATTCTCGAAAAGCAAATTACCGAGGGTCAATACGCCGAAGTCATTCTGGCCACTAACCCTACAGTGGAAGGCGAGGCCACTGCCCATTATATTGGCCAACTGTGTCAGAAGCACAAGGTTTCGGCCAGCCGAATTGCTCATGGTGTGCCGATTGGCGGCGAGCTTGAATACATAGACGGCAATACACTCACCCATGCATTTTCAGGTCGACGGTCGCTCTGAGGGCCGTCCAATCCCCTTCCAACTAGCCATTCTATAGCCAGTACGTTGCTACCCAATCAACAATTTTTTGTATTTTACCGTTGAATTTTCTGTCCTGAGTCCTCACTTGTCTTGTTGAAAAATAATTAAACTGACTAGGAGACTCTGGTTTATGGCTGAAGTGGCCCATCAAGAAACTCATGGCTTTCAAACAGAAGTAAAACAACTTCTGCATTTGATGATCCATTCTCTGTACTCAAACAAAGAAATCTTTTTACGCGAGTTAGTATCCAACGCAGCAGATGCCGCTGATAAACTTCGCTTTAAGGCGCTGGAAAACGATAGCCTGTACGAAAATGATGGCGACCTGTGCGTTAAGCTTAGCGTTGATAAAGAAGCTGGCACCATCACCATTAGCGATAACGGTATTGGTATGAGCCGCGACGATGTCATTGCCAACCTCGGCACCATTGCAAAGTCGGGCACCGCAGACTTTTTCAGCAAGCTATCTGGTGATAAAGCCAAGGATTCACAGCTGATTGGTCAGTTTGGTGTTGGTTTTTACTCTGCCTTTATCGTTGCCGATAAAGTTGTCGTTCGCACCCGCGCTGCAGGCGAGTCTGCTGATCAGGGCGTAGAATGGACTTCTGCGGGGGAAGGCGAGTTCACCGTAGGTGATATCGAAAAGGCCGATCGCGGCACCGAGATTACGCTTTACCTGCGCGACGACGAAAAAGAATTCGCCGATGATTGGCGCCTGCGTTCGATTATCAGCAAGTACTCCGATCACATCAGTATTCCGGTGCGCATGTGGAAAGCGCCGGTAGAAGAGCAGGAAGGGCCAGACGGAGAAAAGATCCCGGCTCAACCAGGCGAATGGGAAACCGTTAACAAAGCCACGGCACTGTGGACACGCGATAAATCTGAAATTACCGACGAAGAATACATTGAGTTCTATCGCCATGTTTCTCACGACTTTGCCGAGCCAATGAGCTGGGCGCATAACAAGGTGGAAGGTAAAACTGAATATACCAGCTTGTTATATATCCCAAGCAAAGCCCCATTCGACTTATGGAACCGTGAGCAAAGCCACGGCCTGAAGCTGTACGTTCAACGCGTGTTTATTATGGATGACGCTGAGCAGTTTATGCCAACCTATTTGCGCTTTGTAAAAGGTTTGCTGGATTCCAACGATTTACCGCTGAATGTCTCCCGTGAAATTCTGCAGGATAACAAAATCACCCAGTCCCTGCGCACTGGCTGTACCAAGCGCGTACTGCAAATGCTTGAGCGCATGGCTAAAAACGATGCTGACAAGTATCAGCTGTTCTGGAATGAGTTTGGTAACGTGCTTAAAGAAGGTCCGGCGGAAGACTTCTCGAATAAAGAGAAAGTGGCTGGCCTGTTGCGCTTTGCTTCAACTCACACCGACAGCAGTGACCAAACGGTATCGCTGGCCGACTATATTTCTCGTATGAAAGATGGTCAGGATAAGATTTACTATGTGACTGCCGACAGTTATCAGGCAGCCAAGAATAGCCCTCACCTGGAAATCTTCAAGAAGAAAGGCATTGAAGTGCTGTTAATGGGCGAGCGCATCGACGAGTGGTTAATGCAACATCTGACCGAGTTCGATGGTAAACAGCTGAAGTCGATTGCCCGCGGGGATCTGGATTTAGATGATCTGGAAGACGAAGAAAGCAAAAAAGCTCATGAAGAAGCCGAAAAGCAGGTGGAAGGCGTACTTGAGCGCGCTAAAACCGCACTGGGCGATAAGGTGATTGATGTTAAATTTACTCACCGTTTAACCGACTCTCCAGCGGTGATTGTGGCTGACGATAACGGCATGACCACGCAAATGATGAAACTGATGGAAGCGGCTGGTCAGCCTGTTCCAGAAGTGAAATATCACTTTGAGCTGAACCCTGAACATCAGTTAGTAAAATTACTGGCCGATGTACAGGATGAAACGGTATTTAAGAACTGGACAGAAGTGTTGTTTGATCAGGCAGCGCTCTCTGAGCAGGGTAGTCTTAAAGACCCGGCAACTTTTGTACGCAACCTGAATGGCTTGCTGATGAGTTTGTCGAAGTAAGACACCAGCGAAGTACTGAACACACCGGGCAGGTTTTTTCCTGCCCGTTTTTTTTGTTTGCTCATATGATGTCGACAAAATAAACCAGGTAAACGGCAGATTTCCCCGTAACAAACTATCAGTATGGTTTATACTGGATGTTTTTCAGCTTGATATTGCGCTGGATAACACACAGGAATACTTGGATATAAAGGTATTTACTGATTCCCGCGAACACCTTTATCTGTTATGACTAAAGCAGGAATCAACATTATTGTTATGGCTTTGTGTCGACATTGCGCAATAGTTCAATTTACATACGCTATTAGTCGTAAGACAACAGACAAGACCAGTTGAGCACTTGTCACGCCGAATGGTAGTGTGTAAAGTGCCTCACAGTTATGAAATAAATAAGCGGAGAGCGCAAATATGCGAATTATACTTCTCGGTGCACCGGGAGCCGGTAAGGGAACACAAGCGCAATTTTTGATGGGCAAATATGGTATCCCGCAAATTTCTACAGGTGACATGCTTCGTAGTGCAATTAAGGCTGGTACAGAACTGGGCTTAGCAGCTAAGAAAGTCATGGACGAAGGGAAATTAGTGTCTGACGATATCATTATTGGCCTGGTAAAAGAGCGCATTGCTCAGGATGACTGTAAAGATGGTTTCCTGCTCGATGGTTTTCCACGCACTATTCCTCAGGCTGATGCTATGAAGGAAGCAGGTGTTGCAGTTGACCATGTGATCGAATTTGATGTGCCGGATGACGTTATCGTCGACCGGATGGGTGGCCGCCGAGTTCACCCTGCGTCAGGTCGTGTTTACCACGTTGTCTACAATCCGCCAAAAGAGGAAGGTAAAGACGACGTGACCGGCGATGAGTTGATCATTCGCGATGACGACAAAGAAGAAACCGTACGCGCACGCTTAGGTATCTACCATGAGCAAACACAGCCGCTGGTTGATTACTACAGTGCAGAAGCTGAAGCAGGTAACTGTGCTTATCACAAGCTCGACGGTACCCAACCGGTTGATACGGTTAGTCAGCAATTAGGCGAGCTGCTTGGGTAATCCGGCCTCTTACTGTAATTTGAAAGCCGCTGATTTAAACAGCGGCTTTTTTGTTTTTATCGCGATAGTCACGGTGAATTACCGGAATCATTGCTTTACCCGTCACCCGTTTCACTGTCACAATGACCACTTCCAACGAAGAGGTTGAAGTGAAAAGATGATAGTACTTCCGGTTACTGCTTTTTACGCCAGTATTCTGGCATTTATCTATTTGTACATTACTGCATTGGTGATTATGCACAGGCGTAGTAACCAGATTGGCGTAGGTGATGGCGGCGATGAAGTACTACAGCGGCTGGTTCGTGTTCATGGTAACTTTGCTGAATATGTACCGCTCACGTTACTGTTGCTGGCGATTCTGGAAATCAGCACTGCAATTCCCTGGTTAATTCATGTATTCGGCGCGTCACTGGTGATTGGCCGGGTATTGCATGCCTATGGTTTGCGTCAATCGGTGGGTGCAACCTGGCAACGGGTCGCAGGCATGATGTTAACCCTGATGTCGCTGTTCGGCCTGGCTAGTGCCAATCTGGTCCTAATTTACTGGTTGCCTTTTTTGTGAATCCGTTTGCACAACTCATGACACCTGCCTGCCTGCTCGATTTGGCTAAGTTCCGCCAAAATTGTCAGCGAATGAAGGACGTCGCAGACAGTGAAAAAATGACGCTTCGTCCACACGTTAAAACCCTTAAATCATTACAGGCGGCAGAGTATTACGCGCCAGCCTCGGGCCCCATCACGGTATCAACACTGGCAGAAGCTGCGACTTTTGCCAGTGCCGGTTATACCGATATTCTCTATGCGGTGGGGCTGTCTCCCAACAAATTTGGGCAGTTGGCTGCGATACAAAGCCTGGCTCCCAATTTCACGGTAATAGCCGATAGCCAAGCGGCCGTAAACGCATTGGTTGATTATGCCAGTGAATTAGAGCTACCCTTATCGGTGATGCTGGAAGTGGATGTGGACGATCATCGTGCCGGGTTATTACCGGAATCGCCGGAACTGGTTGCATGTGCCAGAGCTTTATCTGCGGCGGCGAATATTCACTTCCGCGGCATCATGACTCATGCCGGTGCCTCCTACGATTGCGATACCAAAGCGGCGCAACAGGCCATGGGGCAGCAAGAATGTGAGCGTATAGCCAAAGCCGCAACCAACCTGCTGCAAGCCGGAGTCACCTGTGAACTGGTCTCGGCGGGTTCAACCCCCACGGCGTTAGCGGATATTGAGCATACCGGTATTAATGAACTTCGGGCTGGCGTCTATGCCACATTCGATTGTGTTATGGCTGGCCTTGGGGTGTGTGAAACTACCGATATTGCCCTGTCTGTGCTGACTTCCGTTATCGGTCATCAGGGCGATAAAAACTGGGTGATTGTTGATGCCGGCTGGATGGCTCTATCGCGCGATCAGGGCACGGCATCACAGCAGCAGGATTGTGGGTATGGCCTGGTGTGTGATGAACATGGCAAGCTACTGGACGGCTGGTATGTGAGCGCTACCAATCAGGAACATGGCATTATCAGCCATCGGGATAATCTTACACCGCCGGAGTCTGTCTTTGGTTATGGCCGTTTACTGCGCATTTTACCTATTCATGCCTGTGCTACAGCAGCTCAGTATTCGAAATATCATGTGATTGGCGATGATGGCAACATCACAGCCATCTGGTCACGGGTAAACGGCTGGTAGTGCTGGTTTAGTGAGGCGTTCTTAACGCTGTAGGCTAGGCAAATAAGCTGCATAAGTTTACACTAGCAGCATGTTGTTTATTCGTTGCTGTACCCAATGAAGTTTCGCCAGCTAATCAGTAGTTTTTGTCTATTCGCGCTCAGCACCGGAGGAGCATTCGCTAATACGCCCTCATTGGTCGTGTATACCGAAGTATCACCACCTTATCAATACCTGGAAGGTGATCAGGTTAGTGGTATTGCTACGGAGCGGGTCCGCAACATCATTTCTCATGCCGGGCTTACTGCTGAATTCAAGATATATCCCTGGGCCAGGGCGATGCTTAATGTCGAGCGCTCCAGCCGGGCCTTGATTTACTCCATGGCAAAGACGCCGCAGCGCGAAGATCGGTTTCACTGGATTGCTCCGGTTGCCAGGTTTGACCTGAGCATTTTGTCGCTCGCGAAACGAAACGATATCCAGCTTGATAGCCAGCTTAATCTGAATGGCCTGTCAGCAGCCGCTCAGCGGGGCGACATTGCCGAATCCTGGCTCGTTACCAAAGGCCTCAGGGAAGGTAAAGACCTACTGGTATGCGCCGATATTCTCTGTTCATGGGAGCAGTTAAAGGTGGGTACTGTTGATATCATTATTGAAGATCCTGACTTGATTGAAGCCACCGCGGAGCTGGCTGGTTTACAAGCCGGGGATATTAAGGTTGTGCAGGCTGTACCGGCACTGTCTGTTGTGGCTTATCTGGCGGCTAATGGTGATATGGACCCAGAGATAGTGGAGCGCCTGCAGGTTGCCGCCCGGGAACTGGGTTATCAGTGACGCATAAAAAAGGCCACCATCAGGTAGCCTTTGTTCAAGTCGTGGTGGTTAGCCTTTGTGGCGTTCTCTGAGAACGTTTACCGCTTCTGATACCGACATATCACAGGCCTGGAGCAATACCGTTAAATGGTAAAGCAAGTCTGCTGCTTCATTACGCAGCTCTTCTTTATCCATCACGGTGGCCGCTAGCGCAGTTTCAACGCCTTCTTCACCTACTTTCTGCGCGATACGCTTTACACCTTTACTGTACAGTTTGGCGGTGTAGCTCGACTCCGGATCGGCCGATTTACGCGCAGCCAGCACCCGCTCTAAATCGCCAACAAAGGTGTAATCGGCAATGTCGCCATCAAACCAACAGCTCTCAGCGCCGGTGTGACAGGTAGGGCCGTTAGGGTTGGCCAGCACCAATAACGAATCGTCATCGCAATCACTGCTGACACTGACTAAATCCAGCGTGTTACCGGAAGTTTCACCTTTTTGCCATAGGCGCTGCTTAGAGCGGCTAAAAAAGGTGACTTTACCGCTACTCAGGGTAACCTCGAGTGCTTCCGGGTTCATGTAACCCTGCATCAATACTTTGCCGGTCACCGCATCCTGCACGATGGCGGGTAGCAGGTTATCCATTTTTGCCCAGGCTAACTGGCCCTGGGTGTCTAGTGTAATTTTCATAGTTGTTTCCTTATGCCCCAACCGTATAACGCTGGCGCATGGGGACACCGGCAGCTACCAGAGTCGCTTTTAATTCGTCGATGTTAATAATGGCTTTGTGGAATACTGAGGCGGCCAGCGCGCCGTCGACATCGGCTTGCTTAAATACGTCGGTAAAGTGTTCAATGGCACCGGCACCGCCTGACGCAATCAGTGGGATGTTACAAACGTCCCGCACGGCTGCCAGCTGGGCAATATCATAGCCTTTGCGCACACCATCCTGATTCATGCAGTTAAGCACAATCTCGCCCGCACCGCGTGACTGCACTTCTTTGATCCAGTCCAGGGTTTGCCAGGCAGTTTGCTGAGTGCGGCTTTCATCGCCGGTAAATTTGTACACTTCGTACTGGTTATTGGCTTCGTTATAAAAACTGTCGATACCAATGACCACACACTGCTGCCCATATACATCGTGCAGTTCATTAATCAGGTTGGGATTGGTAAGGGCCGGTGAGTTAATCGAAATTTTATCCGCGCCCATCTCAAGAATGCGCCCGGCATCTTCTACCGACTTAATCCCGCCTGCGACACAAAAAGGAATATCAATAACCTGAGCAATACGGCTCACCCAGCTTTTATCCACCACGCGCTGATCGGAGCTGGCGGTAATATCATAAAAAACCAGTTCGTCGGCACCGGCTTTGGCGTATTGCTCGGCCAGCGGTACGATATCGCCAATGATTTCGTGATTACGAAATTGTACGCCTTTAACCACCTTACCGTCGCGTACGTCAAGACAGGGAATTATCCGTTTTGCCAGCATGCAATAGCCTCCTCAACGGTGAATTTACCTTCCAGTAGTGCCCGGCCTAAAATGACGCCGCCCACACCGGTCGGGCGTAACGCGCGAATATCATTAAGTCCGCCAATGCCGCCAGAGGCCTGCCAGGATACGTTAGGGAACTGTTTACTCACCTCGGTATACAGTTCAACATTTGAACCCTGAAGCGTGCCGTCACGGCTGATATCGGTGCAAAGCACGTGCTTAGCATCCACTTCGGCAAAGGCTTCGAGGATTTGCTCCAGTGATACGCCGGAGTTCTCCTGCCAGCCGTGGGTGGCAATAAACTTATTGCCGTCATCGTCGATGTTAATATCCAGCGCCAGTACAATGTGCCCCGGCCCGTACTGTTTTACCCAGCTTTTTACCAGCTCGGTTTGCTTTACTGCCAGCGAGCCAATGACCACGCGGCTAACACCCGACTCAAGCAGTTGTGCCACTTCGCGCTCCTCACGAATGCCACCGCCCGACTGGAATTTCATGCGCTTGGTATCAACCATGGCGCGGATCAGTTCCAGCTGTCGCTTATCGGTGTCTTTGGCACCGGTGAGATCAACAATGTGCAGCCATTCGGCGCCCTGATCAGCATAGCTGTGTACGACCTCCACCGGGTCAAGGGTGTACTGGGTTTTTTGGTTATAGTCGCCCTGGTACAGTCGCACCACGGCGCCGTCGATTAAATCGATAGCAGGTATAATCATGATTATAGGTTCACAAAGTTGGTTAGCAGTTGTGCGCCGGCTTCACCTGAACGCTCAGGGTGAAATTGCACCCCGAAGAAATTATTGTGCTGAATAGCCGCTGAAAAGGTTTGGCCGTACTCGCAGCTCGCCAGGGTGTGCTCATAAACAGGCACTGCAAAGCTGTGCACAAAATAAAAATAAGTGCCTTCGCCTAAGCCTTTAAACAGCGGCGAGTCGCCGACCGGGCTAATGGTATTCCAGCCCATGTGGGGTAAGCGCAGCTCGCCAGCCTGCATGCGTTTCACATGGCCGGGTAACAGCTTTAAACAGTCGATGGTGCCAGTAGTGGCTTCATCGGATTGCTCAACCATCAGCTGCATGCCTAAGCACACGCCCAGTACCGGCTGAGTTAAGCCTTGTAGCGTTGGAATAAGCTGTTTGGCGGTGATGCTGGTCATGGCCGCGCCAGCTGCCCCGACGCCGGGTAAAAATACCTTATCGGCACCTTTAATAACCGCCGGATCGTCCGATACCGTTACACTGACACCCAGGCGCTCAAGGGCAAATTTAACCGAGGAAATATTGGCGCAACCGGTGTTAACAATAACAATGGTTTGCTGGGTCATTACAGGGCTCCTTTACTGCTTGGCAGGGCATCACCCGAACGGGTAATGGCCTGACGTAACGCCCGGCCAAATACCTTAAACAGGCTCTCTACCTGATGGTGAGCATTACCTTCGCTGGTGGATAAGTGCAGCGACAGTCCCATGCTTTGGGCCAGTGAATAAAAGAAGTGCTCAACCATCTCGGTGGCCATTTCGCCAACCTGATCACGGCTGAATTTGGCATCAAATTTCAGGTAAGGGCGATTGGAAATATCCATAATACATTCGGCGCGACACTCATCCATCGGCAGGGCAAAACCAAAGCGGCCAATGCCACGCTTGTTACCCAGTGCTTTCTTAAGGGCTTCCCCTAACGCCAGTGCAGTGTCTTCTACACTGTGGTGATCGTCGATGTGCAGATCACCGTCAGTTTTAAGCTGTAACTCAAAACCACCGTGGGTGGCAATCTGGTCGAGCATATGGTCGAAAAAGCCCATGCCGGTGGCAATCGTCGACTTTGCCGTCGAGTCTAAATCTACCCGTACATGAATGTCGGTTTCAGAGGTGGTTCGGGTGACTTCAGCAATGCGTGAAGACGCCAGTAATTGCTTCTCGATAGCCGGCCAGTTAATGCCGTCACGGCTGTACTGAATACCTTTAATACCCATGTTTTCGGCCAACTGCATATCAGTCATGCGATCGCCAATCACGTATGAGCGGGTAAAGTCGACCTTACCCTGTTGCAGATAGTCTTTGACCAGACCAAGTTTAGGCTTACGGCAGGAACAGTTGTCTTCATCAAAGTGCGGGCAAATCAACACATCGTCGAAGGTCACGCCCTGACTTTCAAACACTGCCATCATGGCATTGTGGGGCAGGTCAAAATCGGCCTGCGGAAAGCTGTCGGTACCCAGACCATCCTGATTGGTCACCATCACCAGTCTGAAGCCGGCGGCTTTCAGTTTGAGTAAAACCGGGATCACCTGAGGTTCGAATACCAGCTTTTCGAGGCTGTCGAGTTGCTTGTCGATAGGTGGCTCTTCTACCAGAGTGCCGTCACGGTCGATAAATAAAATAGCTTGCTGGCTCACAGTGATGCTCCCGCTTGCTCAAAATAAGCGTCTAATAAGGAAAGTAAACGCTGATTCTGTTCAGCGCTGCCAATAGTTACCCGCAGGCAGTTTTGCAGGTTAAGTTGTTTGGACTGATCGCGAATAAGCATGCCCTGACTTACCAGGTATTGCATGATCTGCGCGCAGTGGCTGTGGCGGAACAAAATATAGTTGGCTTTCACATCGCCAACCAGTGCTACGCCGGGCCGTTTGGCCAGCTCTGCCTGCAGCGTGGTGCGCTGTTCATTTAAAAACGTCACCTGTTGCTGCATTCGCGCAATATTCTCGGCCGTTAATGCCTGCGCCACAATTTGCGCTACCGGTTCCGGGATAGGGTAGGGTGCAATCACTTTTAACAGCGACTGGATTATCGCTTCACTGGCAATGGTAAAGCCACAGCGTAAACCGGCCAGGGCAAAGGCTTTGGAAAGCGTACGTAATACCACCAGGTTAGGGTAAGCTGCCAGCTGCGTTGCCCAGGTGTTGTCGATATCAAACTCAATGTAGGCTTCGTCTACCACTACCAGGGCGGTGTCTGCAAAATGCTCAAGTACCGCAGTTAAGTCAGCTTTGCTAACCTGCGTGCCGGTAGGGTTATTAGGCGCACAAATAAATACCAGGTTAACGTCTTCTGTCGCGCAGATTCCGTCTACATCCAGGCTAAAGTTGGCGTTTAAGGGAACGCGTTTAATACCTACATCACAGGTTTCCGCGCTGATGGCATACATGCCATAGGTCGGCGGGCATATCAGAATATTATCTTCGCCCGGGGTACAAAAGGTGCGAATTAACAGCTCAATACCTTCATCGGCGCCGCGCGTTACTATCAGTTGTGACTTATCTACACCGGCATAGTTGGCATAGCCGTTAATCACGCTGTCGGGCTGACAGGAGGGGTAACGGTTAAAGTTACCCGAGTCAATGTCGTAAGGATTGGCAAAAGGCGATTCGTTGGCGTTTAGCCAGTCCTGACCACCGGAAAATAACCGGCGCGCTGATTCATAGGGTTTCAGCGGCACCAGATTGGCGTTGATTAAAGTATCAACCAGTTTGCTCGTCATAGCGGTCTCTGTTAGTTAATCGTTTTGCTTGTTCAATTTGTTCAGCCGATAGCCCACCGCATTGCGGTGAGCATCGAGCCCTTCGGCATCAGCCAGTTGCATAATGGCCGGGCCTAAATTGCGCATGCCGTCTTCACTGAGTTCCTGAATCGTGTAGCGGCGCATAAAATCCAGCAGTCCCAGGCTGGAGTAGTTTCTGGCGTAGCCATAAGTTGGCAATACGTGGTTGGTGCCAGAGGCGTAATCGCCGGCACTCTCCGGTGACCACGGGCCTAAAAATATTGAGCCGGCATGTTTTATTAGCGGCAGCAAGCCCCGTGAATTATCACATTGCACTATTAAGTGCTCTGGGGCGTACTGGTTGCTCACGGCAATGGCTTCGTTCACTGAGCCGGTCAGAATATAACGGGCGTTTTCCATGGCTTTGCTGGCAATACTATTGCGCGATAGCGCCGCCAGTTGTTTGGCCACCGCGGCTTCTACTGCCTCAATCAGCTCAGCGCTGTTAGTCACCAGGATCGCTTGTGAATCGGGGCCGTGTTCGGCCTGGGAAAGTAAATCAGAGGCAACAAAATCGGCGTCGGCACTTTCATCGGCCAGTACCAAAACTTCCGATGGCCCGGCTGGCATATCAATGGCGGCACCGTCGGCGCGCTGACTAACCTGCTGCTTGGCTTCGGTAACAAAGCTATTACCGGGGCCGAAGATTTTATCCACTTTGGTAATGGTGTCGGTGCCAAACGCCATAGCGGCAATCGCCTGCGCACCGCCACACAGGTAAATCTCCCCTATGCCGCAGCATTTGGCAGCAAACGCGATCTCAGGAGCAATTTCCTGCCGGGCATTAGGCGGCGTACACAGTACCTTTCGCTCACAGCCAGCCACCATTGCCGGTACACCCAGCATCATCACGGTAGAGGGCAGTGGTGCACTCCCTCCCGGGATGTATAAGCCCACCGCTTCCAGCGCCGTAAAACGTTGCTCGCAGACTACGCCTGGCGTAGTGGTTAGCCGGATATCCTGTGGATACTGGGCTTCGTGGAACTGTTTTACATTGGCAAACGCCGTTTGAATGGCATCCTGTACTTCAGGCGTCACCCTTGCTGCAAGCTCGTCACGTTTTTCAATACTGAGTTTCAGGCTGGTAAGCGCAGGTGAGTCGAAACGGCGGGTGAATTCCAGCACCGCCTCGTCGCCGCGTGCGTCAACCTGAGCAAGGATGTCTGCCACTGTTGCCTTGAGCTTGGCGCTGTCGGCCATCGCCGGGCGAGCCAGTGCATCAATTTGTTGTGCAAAAGTCAGAGTCGACCAGTTAATCATAGGATTAGCCTCGCTTTTAACCCATCATCTTTTCAATTGGCATAACTAGAATGGAGCTGCAGCCCAGTGCTTTTAGCTTTTCCATGGTTTCCCAGAACAGGTTCTCGGGACTAACAACATGGATAGCCACGGTGTCGTCACTGCCAGCCAGTGGCAGCACGGTTGGATTCTCGGCACCAGGGAGTAAGCTTTTTACCTGCTCCAGATACGCTTTTGGCGCGTGCAACATAATATATTTACTTTCTTTGGCCTGAATAACGCCATCAATGCGCGGTACCAAACGGTTAATTAGCGCTTGTTTTTCGGCGCTCAGTTCACCGTCGGCGCGTTGAATCAGTACGGCTTTTGAGCGGAAGATCACTTCTTCTTCCTGCAGGCCGTTGGCTTCCAGGGTGGCACCGGTTGACACCAAATCACAAATGGCATCAGCCACACCGGCGCGAGGAGCCACTTCCACTGAGCCCGTGAGCATAACCGCTTTAGCGTTAATGCCTTGTTCTTTAAAATAACGCTCAAGTAAATAGGGGTAGGTAGTTGCTACTTTTTTACCGGCCAAAGAGGCTGCGCCGTTGTAGTCCATTTCGGTAGGTACCGCCAGAGATAAACGGCAACCGCCGTAATCAAGACGACGCAGAACTTCGAAGTCGGCTGCTTTGCCAGCTGCCTGACGCTCGAGCATTTTTTCTTCTAACTCGTTTTCACCAATAAAGCCCATATCCACTACACCGTCCATAACCAGGCCTGGAATGTCATCGTCGCGAACACGCAGCAGGTCGATATTCTCATTGGTAGAATGGGCAATCAGCAGGCGATCGCGAATATTGAGTTTAATGCCTATAGCTTTAAGAAGTGCAATGCTGTCGTCGCTTAAACGACCGGATTTTTGAATTGCAATTCGCAGTCTGCTGTTATCACTCATGGTGATGGTCCTCTAATTAGTCCTGAATTTGGTGCGCCATTAACGAAAAACCCCCGGAAGTTTCCTTCCGGGGGTCGATATTCTTTATCTGCGCCACTGGAAGGAAAACAACAACCTTCCAGCACAAACCTGAAAGGTTATGCTTTATGATGGTGGTGATGAATGGCGGCGCGTTTAATCATGTATAAAATTTTGTTCATTAATTTAGACGCGCAAACAATAGCCAAGACGCGCAGCCATTGCAAGTGTTTTGCAACTTTTGCGGGTAAATATACTCTAATTAATGGTTATAAGACCTGCTAGTTTGGAATGAATACCCTAAGCTGGTGAATAATTATACATAAAGGCGTATAGTTGAGGCAAAAGTTGGACGGGGGGGGTGTAATGAGTAACGATCTGTTATTTTCGGTTTTGCCACGGGAAGGCAAGGTGCCGGTGGTAGTCGACGAGAAGGTCAAGCGGGTCAGTAAAGAAGCCCGGGCTAAGCATCTGTCTGAAGATGAGAAAGAAACCCATGATGAAGAACGCCTGATCAGTGAACAGGAGCAGTATAAGGTGCACGAAAAAGCACCCCGGCAGGATCAGGAGTCATCCCGGCAGCAGCCCCAAAAGCAAGCTGATGAACAATCTGCTGCACAAGCGCCAGAAGACGAGGAAGAGCTGCTCTACGACAGCCATGGTGAAACGCCGGAGCATCATCATGATCCTGAGGCTCCGCACATTGATATCTACGAGTGAGTATTAGCCGTTCGGTCGGTATCCAGCCAGAGTAAAAACGCGGGCAGGAAAAGTAAGTCGATTACCAGCGCACCCACCAGAATAATAGCGGTCAGCAGGCCCATATCGGAATTCAGCGCAAAACTGGACAGGCTAAGAATGCCAAAGCCCACCGTCAGCACTGTGGTGGTCACAATAAGTGCCTGACCAATGGTTTGGTAGGCATATCGCACGGCTTGTTCGGCACTGTTACCTTGTTCACGGGCTTTTTTATACTTGGATAAAAAGTGCACCGTGTCATCCACAATGATCCCCAGTGTCATACTCAGCACCACCGAAAGCGCCATATTGATTTCACCCGACAGCAAGGCCCAGATGCCAAAACCTAATCCGGCTGGTAGCAAATTAGGCACCAGGCTGATCGTGCCCAGTTTCAGAGATTTTAAGGCAAAGATAAGCAGCACTGAGATGATCACCAGTGCTGTGAGCGATCCCTTCAGCATACTTTGCATATTGGTCTCACCAATGTGAGCAAACATCAGGGCCGGGCTGGCCGCGGTTAACCTCAGCTCGGGTGCCAGTTTGTGAAAAAAGTCTTTGGCCCGTTGTTCAAAGGCCGTGAGTTCTTTACTGCCCAGGTTATCCAGTGTCACGCTGATTCGGGTGGCGGCTTTGTCGACGTCTATCTGGTTATTCAAATCGAGCCCATAGGGCAAAGACATCTCAAACAGCAACAGGTACTGAGCGGCCAGCTCCGCATCAAGTGGTAAACGGTAGAAATTCTCATCATCATAATTCATGTTTTTGTTGAGCTTTCTATAGGTGTCACTAATGGAGGAAACATGATCAACCTCCGGCTGTGCCCTTAGCCATTCTGTTAACGCCTGTACCGAAGTTAAAACTTCCGGTTTGTTGATGCCGGAGAGCTCATCGGTGTAAATGGCAAAATCAATGGTGGCCAGGCCACTAAGGTGTTCAGACTGATAATCAGCAGCCTGACGGAAAGTGTTGTCCTGACTGAAATACTTGATAGCTATGTCATTAAGCTGATTGGTGGACGCCAGGATCAACGCGGTAACAAAAACAATCGCACTGTAGGGTAATACCCGGCGGTGATAGGTGATTACCCACTCCCCCAGATTGGTGAGCCAGGGCAGCGGTTTTGAGCTGCTCTGTTGAGGTGGTTTAATGGGTAATACTTTCAGCATGGCCGGCAACAGAGTGAGGGCCAGCACACAGGCGAGCATGACGCCCATAGCAGTGAGGTTTCCTAAATCTACCAGAATTGGCACATCGGAAAAGTTCAGGGTTAAGAAACCAATTGAGGTGGTAACCGAAGTAATGACCACCGGCATAAAATTTAATGCCAGCGCATTGTACAGGGCTTCATCGCGACTCTCGCCCTCACGCATATGTTGAAACCAGGATGCTATCACGTGCACACAATCAGCCACGGCCAGCGTCATTACCATGGTGGGCACGTTGACAGTTGAAACGCTGAGAAAGAATCCGTTCCAGCCAGCAAAGCCCATGGTGGAAGCAATCGTAGTGATAACAATGATGAGCGTGGTTATTGCTGCAAAAACGGAGCGCATTAGCACCCCAATCATCACAATAATGGCAGCAAACATAGCGGGTACAAGGGTGGCGGCATCATCGTTAGCGGCAATCTGGAAGGCATCATTGAGCATAACCACGCCGGTTAAATACAGCGAATGGTCGGGATGTTCACTGGCAACCCGGTTCTTAATGTTTTTTACAAAATCACCTATCTCCTCTACTTCCGGGGTTTGGTCACCATCGCCCATGCGCACGGTTATACTGATAACCCCTACCTGGCCATCTGGTGAAACCAGCCGGTTCACCACATCAGGCTCACTCAGAGCCACCTGTTTAATATTGTCGATGACTTCCGGGGTCAGGGTTTGCCAGTCCGGGTAGAGTTTATCGACAATTAAATCATCACCTTCAGCATAGGTATGCTGAAAATTGGTAATAGAGTTAATGCGAATGGAGTAAGGGGTTTGCCAGGCTTCTTCGGTGAGGGATTGGATTAAATTCAGGGTGGTGACGTTAAATACGTTGCCAGAATCGGGCACCACCAGAATATTCACCGTTTCTGTTTTATTGAACATATCCTGCATTTCTTCAAATGCCACCCGTTGCGGATTATCTTCCCGAAAAAAGGTTTTGTAATCGCCGCGGAAATACAGGTTCTGAGCGCCGGCCGCCAGTGCAACGATCAGTATAGTGCTGAACAAAATAATCAGATAAGGATGATTAAGGAGTCGTTGATAAAAACGAGTGGTCATTTGACGTCCTTTGAATTGTTATATTGTCTTTGACTTTATAAGCTACTATTACACGGTAATGGTGAGATTTCCACTGATGAAACAGCGTCTTTAGGCCCTTTATTACCGCCAGTTACGGAGCAGTATGAAATGAGTATACCCAGTGTTATGACCCGCCGCATAGTGACCGTACAAATGGATGATTCGCTGGCCGTGGTCAAAGAGATATTTGAAGCCAGTGGCTTCCATCACTTGCTGGTGGTTGAAGATGAAAAGCTGGTGGGTGTGCTGTCAGACCGTGATTACCTTAAAGCCATCAGTCCGTTTATTAATAGCATTAGTGAGCGGATCCGCGATCGCGCCACGCTGGAGCGTAAAGTCCATCAGATCATGACCAGGGAGGTCATAACCCTTAAGGTGACCGACACCATGGTGAAGGCCATTGGTTTATTTAATCAGCATAAAATTTCTTGTTTACCGGTTATCAACGAGCGGGGAGAGCCGGTTGGAATTGTTAGCTGGCGGGATATCTTTCGCTATTTTGGCGCTTCGGTGGAGAAGCGCCGCTAGTCATTAGCTATTCGCTATCGGCTCAGGCCTGGCTACCCAGGGCTTTAAGTGCATCGCCGTCTAACCGGTAGCGGATCCACTCGCCCTGCGGTTTAGCGCCCAATGATTCATAAAAATCAATGGCAGGCTGATTCCAATCGAGCACGCTCCACTCAAATCGTCCACAGTCTTTTTTCACGGCAATGCCAGCCAGGTGGGTTAACAGTTGTTTACCGGCGCCGAGTCCTCTGCTTTGTGGAGATACATACAGATCTTCAAGATAAATACCGTACTGGCCCTGCCAGGTAGAGTAACTGAAAAAGTAAATCGCAAAGCCGATGGGGTGGCCGTTGTGTTCGCAGATCAGGCCATGGGCATGGGGTGTTTCGCAAAACAGCGTATTGTGAATATGCTCAGGAGTGGCTTTGGCTTCGTGCTCAGCCTTTTCGTAAATAGCCAGCTCTTTAATGAAATGCAGGATAGTCTCGGTATCAGATATCTGAGCGGGGCGAATTGTAATGGCCATTAGGTCTCCTCTGTCGAACCATGCAAAAGGCAAGTTGTTATTACAAGTTGGTATTCTTGGTGCGAAGTGTAACTGAAAAGCTTGCGGGGAACACGGTCTGGCAACCGCGTTCCCCGAAGTTAATTAGGCTAAGAAAGCTGGGGAGATTTTCCTGTCAGCTTATTTTTCAGCAATGGGAACAGGCCAAAGAATTTGCCAAACAGGGTAGTCAGATCCTGTAAAATCAAATACAAACACGGCACCAAAAGCAAGGTAACCAGGGTGGCATATAATACCGCTGATCCCAGCGCAGCCGCCATGGGAACCACAAATTTCGCTTGCAGGCTGGTTTCAAACAGGATTGGAAGCACCCCGGCAAAGGTCGTAATTGAGGTCAGGGTAATCGCGCGGAATCGCGCACAACCTGCTTCTTGTACGGCTTGTAAAACAGAGTGTCCTTCCTGTCGCTTCTGGTTAATGTAATCGGTCATTACCAGAGAGTCGTTAATCACCACCCCGGCGGCAGCGATCAACCCAAAGGTAGACATCATACTCAGGTCGAGGCCAAGCACATAGTGCGCCCAGATTGCCCCGGTCAGACTAAAAGGGATCACCGACATGATGATCAACGGCTGTCCGTAACTTTTGAGCGGGACCGCCAGTAAGATGTACACCATAATCATCGCGGCCACAAAGAACATGATTTGTTCATCCTGCTGGGCTTGCTGTTCTTCAATGTCGCCGCCCAGTTGGGTTTGAACATTGGGGAATTCCTTAAACAGCTGTGGCAACAGTTTTTCATCAATACTGGCAACCACCTCGTTAGGTTCAACCTGTTCTTCATCGATGGCACCCCAGACATAAACGGAGCGGTAGCCTTCTTCACGTCGAATGTAGCTAATTCCTGGCTCTTCGCTTAGAGCAACCACATCACCTAACATGACCTCACTACCATCGGGAGTAGTAATGACTGTGTACTTGAGGTCAGAAAAACGTTCTCTGGTAAGCCGCGGATAGCGCACCATCACCCGGACTTCCTCGCCGTCGCGGATCACCCGCTGTGCTTCACCACCGTAAAAGCTCAGGCCTACCTGATTGGCAATATTACGCAGGGTAAGGCCGAGTTCATATGCTGCCGGTAGCAACTCCATACGTACTTCTTTGCTGGCCGGGTCAATGGTAGAGCTCACATCATAGAGGCCTCTTTCCTGTTGCAACATCTGAATAAAGCGCAATCCCGCTTCGTTGAGCGACTTAATGTCGGCACCATACAGCAGGTAACCAAACTCGCCGCTATCACCACCGCCGTTCACATCGTCTTCAATACTGAAGCTCTTCATACCGGCGATTTCCGGGATCTTTTCGCGCCACTTACGGGCCAGTTCAAAGGTATTAAAGTGACGTGCGTCCTCATCAACCAGAGGAATAACTATTCGAGCTTCGGTGCGGGATTCATTGAATGCCAGCAGATCACGGATCATGCCCGAACCATATTCCTTAATAGTTTCTTCTTCAATTTGCCAAATTACCGATTCGATGGTTTTCAACGCTTCAATGGTCGCCATATCCGACACATTTTCGTTCATCTCGATGCCGATACTAGGGAAGTCGTGAGGGACTTTCGGGTTGGGGATCATGCGCACGTGATTACCGGCAACCAGTCCCCAACTCAGCATCAGCATCGCTACAAATACCGCCAGCACAGCCCAGCGCCATTGCACGGCTCTTTCAACAGTGCGGCGATAGGGGCCATGAACAAACTGATTAAATCTGCCGTTAAAGCGCGCACGCCAGCCATCAGGTTTTACTTTGCTGAATTTTATATGAGCAATGTGGGCAGGCAGGATCAACTTGGATTCTATCAGGCTGAAGGCAAGACAAAGGATCACCACAACAGCGATATTATAAAAGAATTCTCCTTCAGGCCCGCTGCTCAGGGTAAACGGTGCAAACACCGCAATGGTAGTAAGTACCCCGAAAGTCGCCGGTGTGGCTACACGTTTGGCGCCGCGGATAACGTTCTCTACCCCGGGTCCTCGCTGCTCTATCTCTGTGTAGGCACTTTCTCCTATTACAATGGCATCGTCCACCACAATACCCAACACCATTATGAATGCGAAGAGCGACAGTATATTTACGCTAACGCCAAACACAGGCATCAGCATTACAGCGCCTAAGAAACACAGCGGCAAGCCAACCATTACCCAGAAAGCCAGCCGGAATCGCAGAAAGATGGTTAGCATTAAAGCGACCAGCATTGCCCCCTGAAACAGGTTGCTGAGCATCATATCCAGACGGGCGTTCAGGTAATAAGTCATGTCGACCAGTTCTTTAAGCTGAAGACCGGCAGGCAATTCCTGGTTTTTAAACGCCATAAAGTTTTTCACGGTTTCGGCGATAGGCAGGATGTTCTGTGATTTGGTGGCATTCACGGCGATCAGCACGGCATTTTGCCCGGTATAGCGGAAGTAGCGTTCACCTTCGGTAAAACCGTCTTTAATCTCGGCAATATCAGAAAGCACCACTTTTGCGCCATCTGCGCCGATTTTTACCGGAATGCTGGCAAACTCTTCGCCATTATAAAACTGGCTCTCAATACGCACTGACACCAGGCCAGCATCGGTTCGTAATTGTCCTGCAGAAACGTTAGCAGAATACTGATTAATGGCATTGGTAACATCTGAAATCGTCAGGTTATACATGCGCAGCAGTTCAGGCTTAATTTCGATAGCTATTTCATCGGTGGGTACCCGGGCTTCAGCCAGAGAAATAGTGCCTAACTGGAGTAGGTCATCTTCAATTTCCTTGGCGATGGGTTTTAATTCCTCTAATGGAATATCGCCGACCAGGGCCATTTCATAGACCTGTTGTTGGAACTCGGCCTGCGCAATAGTGACCGGTTCCATATCTGCAGGAAAGGTGGCAATACTGTCAACACGCAGTTTTATTTTATCGAGTACATCGGTAAGTTCTTCGTCTTTATCAATTTCCAGTGAAATGCGGCCACTGTTTCTGAAAGCCCGGGACACTGTGCGTTTGATCTCGCTAACGTCTTTCAGGCTCTCTTCTATCTTAATCAGGATACTTTCTTCAATTTCCTGCGGCGACGCGCCACGATATTGTGCCGTAATATTGATATAGTTGATTTCGATATTCGGAAACATCTGGCGCTGAATGGTTTTATAGCCAAAAGCACCCATTATCAGGATGAATATCATCAACAGGTTGGCAGCAACCGAATTACGGGCAAACCACGAAATAATCCCGGATTGTGGGTTTAATGGATCTGACATTGCGGTGGTTTCCGTTAATTAAGGTTGTTTTGCGACGAGTTTATCGGCATTTTCAATGACCTTAACGGCCATCCCGTTTTGCGGATACTCAGGTAGCGTCATAACAATCCGATCATCAGCGGATATATCCACCTTAATTAAGAATTCACTGCCTACTTCACGCACAACTTCAACCGGTTTGGCGACCAGTTTGTCGGCATCATCGAGAATCCATAGCTGGCGTCGGTTAACCAGTTCCTGCGGAATGCGGTAGACGTTATCAATGGTTTTACCGGTAAACGTAACCTTAGTGTAAGCACCAAAACGCAATACCGGTTGTTGTGAACTTAAACCGTACGGGTCGTTAATTCTGGCTACCAGGTGAGTCATACGGGTCGCGCTGTCGTAGATACCGGAATCGCGGACGATGGTGGCAGAGCGCTGAATTTCGTCAGTGGTACCGTTTAACAAAGACACTGTCGCTTCAATACCGCTGAGTTGCTCCGGTAGAAAAGCCTGGTCGAAACGGGCCAGAGGAAAGGTCACTTCGCCTACTTCTACGTTGTACAAAGTGGCGGCAGTGGTACCAACACTCAGGAAATCGCCTTTACCTATTGAGCGGCTAAGGATTAGCGCATCATAAGGTGCCACGACTTCGCAGTTAGCCAGGTCACGCCTGGCAATTTTCATTTGTGCCTGAGCTGCTTTTAACGCCGCCTGAGCTGATAATATCTGAGGTTTACGCAGGTAAAGGTCGGTAACCCTGGAGTCGGGTAGTGTAGCAGCTTCTCGTTCTGCTACATTGGCCAGCGCTTTTTCTTCGATTAATGAAGCTTCAGCATTAGCCAGTGCTGACTCAGCTTGCAGCAGGGCAGCGGTGTAGGCGTCTTTTTCAATGGTGAAAAGTGTTTCGCCTCGCTTAACTATGCCGCCGGCCACGAAATTCGGGTTCCATTCAACCACTTCTCCGCTTACCTGAGCCGCCAGACGGGTGCTTTCTAAGGGCGCAAGTTCGCCGAAGGCTTCAATATTAATGGCAAAGGATTCCGGTTTTAATTGCGTAACCTGAACTGACGGACGGGTATCAACCGATTCACTTTCTTCTGTGGTGTCACCTAATGCAGTAACTGTTTTCATTGCTCCAATCCCCAGAACAATGATGGCTATTGGTAAGATTACTCTTATCCACTTCATATCTGTAATTCCTTTGACCCTGGATTCGCTTTTATTTGCTTTTATAGTATGGGCGATATAAGCCAACAGATCCTTCTATAATTGTAACTAACTATTAAAAGGCGATGCTGCTTAACCCTATTATTTTAAGGTATCAATGATGACGCACTTAAGACCTTATTGCGACCCTTTTCTTTTGCCTTATACAGGGCCTTGTCAGCTAGTGACAGCGCATTATTCAGCCCATTCGCCAAATTGATTTGTGCCACACCAAAGCTGGCGGTAATGGTCAGCGAAGTGTTTTGTATCTGAACTGGCGTGGTTTCCAGCCTGGCTCGAATTTTCTCGGCCAGCACCACGCCATTATTCTCATTGGTGGTAGGCAGGACAAATAAAAACTCTTCGCCGCCCCAGCGTGCCACGCCATCCTGATCTCTGATAACCTCTTTAAACAGGTCGGCAACGTGTCTGAGGGCGATGTCCCCACCATCATGACCATAGTTATCATTGACCTGTTTAAAGCGGTCGATATCACTCAGTATCAGGGTTAAGTGCTCTTGCTGTCGTTTAGCACGGTTGATTTCGTGATCAATAAATTTCTGAATGCCGCGCCGGTTAGGCAGGTTAGTCAGGGCGTCATACAATGCCTGTCGTTCAAATTTTTCGCTGATATCACGAATGATGATGAAGCTGGTTTGCCGACTGTGCTCGTAAAATGCCGACAAAAAAGTAACGGTGGCAAAAGAGAGTAATAACCTTACTTTAAATTCGAAAGGGTAACTGGCGATCAGCAGGGCGTTATCGGGGGAAAACAGAATGACCGAACAAAGTGCGATAAACAGGCCAACGGTAATAACACCCCAAAAAACGCCGGCAAAAAACATGGCTACCGGCGGCAGCACAAAAATCCATAGCGGGCCGGTGCCAGCCACGCCACCAAAAACGACCAGGTACAGCATCAGACTGATCAGGCAGAGTACCAACAGCGCGGGGGCAATAATATGGTTGTTTTTTAACTTACTGTGGAGCAATACCCCCTTGCATAACCCGAACAGGGTCGCCGAAGATAATAATACGATTCCCAAAGAGAGCTGTTCACTGAACAAGGCCCTGATGCCCAGTACCAGCGTAATCGACATGCCAACAATGGCAAACAAATTGATCACTACAATCTTGCGGTTGGTGTCTTCATCAAGACCGCTGCGACAGCCACTGGTAATGAGGCCGCTAAAAAGTTGATTTATCGATGTGTAGTGATTATCTGCTTGCTTCAACTCTAGTCACAACGTCGTTGGTTAATTCATCGACCAGTAATCGCATCTGCGATACTGAAAACGCAAAACCATCCTTGTTGAGTGGTAGCCAGTAATTAAACTGAACAATTTGCGGTAGCGATCCGTCTGACTCCAGCCGGAACTTTCCTTTTAAAATAAGCTTGCCATGGTAAGTGGGAATGAAATCATCCAGCTGTATATCTAGAATGTACTCCGGTTGAGCGGGATTTGTCCACCTGCTTTGCACCCGAAGACGCATTTTATGGTTTACTGATAACGATTCACTTATTGCCATTTTAAAATCCCGGTCAAATGGCTCTGCCCACACATGCTTGGGCGCGAAATGTATTTCGCTGTCGCTTAACTGCAAACTCAGATTGCGTTGCCTGAGGTAATCCGGTGTACTCAGTGAACGAAGAAACAGGGTAGGCTGGTCGCTGATGTCGGTGCTTGGTGCGTCTGTCGTCAGAGTAGGCTCATGCAGCAAATAGTAGTTTAAACCAATCGGCTTACTGCTGCAGCCTGCTAACCACAGTACTGCGATGCCCGCTATCCACTTATTCATTGGTCTTGCTCCTGCGCCTGAGGCTGAATATCTATTTCGGCATTATCCGAGAAAATCAGGCCATTCGGGGTTTTATTAAGCTGCATCAGCAGCGGTTGAATAGTTCTGAGAGTTTCCTGTAGAGAGTCTACGGTGTCGGCAATTTCTGCTTTACTTAAACCGCCCTCTGAATAGTGCTGTAACAACCCCTCAAAAGCCTGCAAACTCTGCTGAATCTGTGTGTTAAGTGAGGCAGTGTCAAGTGCTGCCATCGTTTCGTCAAAATTATCACTGGTCTCATTGACCGATTCGGCTGCCGCATTCAGGGTGTCAATAACGGTAGTAATATCGGCAATCAGTGTTTCCAGTGGTAATGCATTGATTTTATCTAAGATGGCGTCAGCTTTTTGGGTGAGCTGGGTAAACTCACTGGACACGGTTGGGATAACATTCGCATTGTTCAGTGTTAGCAGTGATGCCGGCTCCGGTTGGTCTACATGTTGAAGGTCGACAAACAGCCCACCGGTGATAACGTTACCCATTCGTAGTGTGGCCCGCAGATCTTTCCTAATCCAGCGACCCAGTCGCTCACGTAAAATGGCCAGACCTTCCTCGCTGTCTTCCAGGCGCGCTTTACCCGGATAAATATTAATAAGTACCGGGATTGGATATTCATCGTCCAGCAGGCTGCCTAAGTCCACATTGCTGGAATTAATTGTCGCTACTTTGCCAATCTGCAGGCCGCGGTATTCCACCGGGGCACCCACAGTGAGACCTCGGACACTTTCATCAATAAGCAGGACATATTGCGCAGCATAGCGGAACCTCTCGTCTGCGGCGGCGTTGTAATCACCATAAATAACAAATTTAGCGTTATTATCTATCGGCTTGCCTTTGGTATCACCCTGAGGATTACCAAATGTCACACCATTTGCTAGCAGGGTTTCCAGACTTCCGGTTTGAATCGTCAGGCCATTGGAGGCCAGTTGCAGTTTAACGCCACTCACATTCCAAAACCGCGTGTTTTCATCGATCAGGTTGTGGTAAGGCGCGTGAATAAAAGCCCGGTAGGTAATACGGCCCTGCTCTACATCGAAGTGGACTTCCTCAAACTCGCCGACCTTAAAGCCTTTATAAATAATGGTATCGCCGGGTTTATAAGTTAAATCATCGCTATCGCTGCGTAACTCGACGTGTAAACCAGGCGTACCCGGTGGCGTAACCGGCGGGCGTTCCAGCGCGGTAAAATGATCTTTTTCGGTTTGCCCGGTTTCGGCGGTCATAGCAATAAAACTGCCGGAAAGTAAGGTGTTGAGTCCCGATACTTCAGAAAATGAAACCCGCGGTGCAACCACCCAAAAGCGGGTATTTTCATTGAGTAACCGGGCGGCACTTTTTTCTAGCCGGGCGGTTACCGTTACGCCGTCAAGTTCAGGTTTAAGTTCGATTTTCTTCACTTGCCCAACGTCAAGATCACGAATTTTTATCGGCGTTTTATTCACCTCAATTCCGCTGGCGGAACTCATATCAATGGTGATCAACGGGCCTTGGTTTTGCCATTGGTAATACACCATCCACGCGCCAATCAGTAACGCAATAATGGGCAGTACCCATACTTTGGAAATACGCGTGGTTGGTTTTACTGCTGCGTTATCGGTCATAAATCTGAGTCTTTCCTTTGCTGCCAGATTAAGCGGGTATCAAAAGTCATCGCGGCCAGCATGGTAATAAAAACCAGTGCACAAAATGCTAGAGCCGCTGGTCCGGGATGTATAGCCAGGGTGCTACCCAATTGGATTAGGGCGACGAGAATCGCCACTACAAATACGTCTATCATCGACCAGCGGCCAATAAATTCGATAAACCGGTAGTAGCGGATCTGTCTGCCGGGATTTGTCAGCTCTTTAAATTGAACGGCGTAAGTTAACCTGGCGAGTACCACCAGCTTGGCCACCGGGATAACAATACTGGCAACAAATATTACCATGGCGACCGGGTAGGAGCCTGACTCCCATAACGATATCACGCCACCCATTATGGTATTAGGCTCAGAAATACCGAACAACTCCGTGCTCATAATCGGCAAGGCATTAGCAGGAATATACAGGATCAACGCAGTAAACAGCAATGCCCAGGTGCGTTGAATACTCAGGTTGGCGATGTGTGAGTTGAGCGGCGTCAGAACAGGTAATTCGCCATTGTGGAGCCAAAGTTTCAGGCGGGTATCATCAAAGTAAAACAGTGCGGCGCTCATACAAACACTGAACAGCACAAAAGCATAGAAAGACAAACCTATTGCTATATCTGCCAGCGAGGTAATCTTGATCAGACTCACCAGGGTACCAAGCAGAAAAATTTCAGCCATACTCCAGGGCATCAGCCACTCAACCCAGCGTAGCAACGTTTTCATCCAGGGGCTCGGTGTGGTCAGCAAACGGCAACTGAGCAGAATAATTAACCCCGTTAGCACCAGTCCGGGCAGCACCAGAGTGGCCAGGCCGGTGATGACGGCAAGGGTGACATAATCCTGTTCCACAAGCACATTCAGGCCGCCGGGCAAGTCGATACTGTTTTGCTGACCATTGGCCCTGAACGACAGAAAATTAAATGGCAGCGACAGGAGTAAAAAAATCATTGCCGACAAGGAAAGGGCAAGGGAAGCAGGCATATCATTGCGGTGATAAATGCTCAGTGTATGGCCACAGCGCGGACACACAGCACGCTGTTTATTTTGCAAAGCCGGTACATTGACATTGGCTTCACACTGGGGGCAGGTGATATTACATAGTGGAGGCGCTGACATCACGGGCGTCAAAAAGGGTTTTCGCTAGCTTAACCTAATCACTGGCGACTTAAAATAGAACGGGGCCATAAAGCGCCCCGTGTTCTGCAAAGTACAGCTATCAATTCTCTGCTTAATAACTGGCGTTACCCGGTGTACGTGGGAACGGAATCACATCACGCACGTTTTGCATGCCGGTGACATAGGCGACCAGGCGCTCAAACCCTAAGCCGAAGCCCGAGTGGGGCACAGTGCCATAACGGCGCAAATCGCGATACCAGCTATAGTCTTCCTTAGACAGGCCCATCTCTGCAAGGCGGTTATCGAACACATCAAGACGTTCTTCACGCTGTGAACCGCCAATGATTTCGCCGATTCCCGGAGCCAGTACGTCCATGGCTGCTACGGTTTTACCGTCGTCATTCAGGCGCATATAAAAAGCCTTAATGTCTTTCGGATAGTTTTGCATGATAATCGGTGCGCCAACATGCTCTTCAGCCAGATAACGCTCGTGTTCACTGGATAAGTCGATTCCCCAGCTCACCGGGAATTCGAAGTCTTTGCCACAGTTCTCTAAAATGGTAATCGCATCGGTATAATCCATGCGTACGAAGTCGCTGCTGATGAGTTTTTCCAGGCGAGTAATAGCATCTTTATTAATGCGCTGGGCAAAAAATGCCATATCATCGGCACGTTCTTCCAGAACCGCTTTACACACATATTTAAGCATGTCTTCTGACAATTGGGCGATATCGTTCAGGTCGGCAAACGCCACTTCCGGCTCGATCATCCAGAACTCAGCCAGGTGACGGGACGTGTTGCTATTCTCTGCTCTGAACGTCGGTCCAAAGGTATAGATCTTAGACATCGCACAGGCGTAGGTTTCACCGTTTAACTGGCCGGATACGGTCAGGTAAGCTTCACGACCGAAAAAGTCTTCACTGTAGTCCACATCGCCTTTGTCAGTTTTAGGGATGTTCATCATATCCAGTGTTGAAACGCGGAATAACTCACCCGCGCCTTCGGTATCGCTGGCAGTAATAATGGGCGTGCTGATCCAGAAATACCCTTGCTCATGGAAAAAGCGGTGAATCGCCTGTGACAAACAGTTGCGAATGCGCGTGACGGCACCAATAACGTTGGTGCGGGCGCGTAAGTGAGCGTGTTCGCGCAGATATTCGATGGAATGGCGCTTCGCGGCCATAGGGTAGGTGTCCGGGTTCTCAACCCAGCCAACAATAGCCACTTCAGTGGCGTCCAGTTCCAGTGCCTGCCCCTTGCCTTCTGACGCTTTTACATTAGCGGTAACCACCAGTGAACAGCCTGCCGTTAAACGTTGAATATCGGCATAATTGGGTAAGGTATTGAGTGCAATGACCTGTACAGGGTCAAAACAACTGCCATCATGCAAAGCAATAAATGAAAGGCCTGCTTTTGAATCGCGACGGGTCCGAACCCAGCCTTTTACCGTTACCGATTCGCCAACCGCGTACTTACCAGCCAGTACGTCAACTACGGGGGCGTGTGTCATGGTTACTTTCTCCAATCAAAGTGTGTCTTTATGTAATCGCAAATCATCGCATAGGCTAAGCGTGATTGCATCCAGATTCATTAAACAAAATGGCGTGTTGGCCGATATTGAGTACAAGGGCGGTAAAAATGCCGTTTTTCATCCGTTGCCTGCTTGAATAATAAGCAGTGTGGTAGTCTCTTTAGCCAAACAGGCGCTAGTATACTCAATCGCTTTGAGGATACTAGCGATACAGATGTAAATGACAACGAAACAAGTACAAAAATTTGGTCAGGAACGCAGGAAAAAATCCCGCGAGCAGGATACCTATTACAAGGTGGTTGTAACCTTAAATTCCCTCGCCTGGTTATCGCTGCTTATTTGCTTAATTTTATTTCATTTCGCACGGCCGGAAATGGTTTCCGGTGTGCAGCAATTCTGGGGTATTGAAGGGCGTACCAGTTGGTCCGCTGAATATATCGATGCATTGGTAATGTTACTGCAGGCGTGTCTGGTGACCAGCTTAGTGACCATGTTTCTGCGTTCTCGCCGCAACCGGCGTAAAAGCGACCGCTATGGGGTGAACTTGTTTATTCTGGCCGGGATCAGCTCACTGAGCCTGGTTACCCTTAATGCTGCAGCGCTGTCATAAGGCAGCGCTACCCTTATTGTCTATATAATGGCCTATATAAAGCTGCTGTTAATTAAATACCAGGTGTAACCTGCGTAGGCTGCCACAAATACGCCGCCTTCCAGCCGATTCAGGCGGCCGGGCCCTTTAAGGCCAATACAGAAAATAAACAATGCCACCGATGCAACCAGCATAAACAGCACGTCGCGATAGAGGAAATCAGAGCTGACTTCCATGGGGTGAATGACCCCGGCAATGCCGACTACCGCCAGGGTATTAAACATGTTGGAGCCAATCACGTTACCCAGCGCGAGGTCATGCTCGCCTTTTTTCACGGCAACCAATGAGGAAGCCAGTTCCGGTAATGAGGTGCCAATAGCGATTATGGTTAGGCCAATAACCACATCACTGACCCCAAAGTAGGTCGCAACTTCCACCGCGCCCCATACCAATAACCTTGAGCTTGCAACCAGAATGATAAGCCCGACCACCAGCCACAGAGTTTCTTTTTTAAGATTGGTGTCGGCAAGCTTGAGCTCTTCATCATATTCTGCCGCGAGAGCGTCTTTGTCGCCCCGCATACCGGTCCAGATACTCCATGAAATCAACAGGATAAACAGGCCGAGCAAGGAGAAAGCATCATCTTTTGATACTTTCAAATCGAGTACTTGCCAGGCTGCAAAGAAAGTCAGGCCCAGCATGATTGGCAGTTCTTTGCGGATAATTTGCGAGCGAACCGCTATGGGGCTGATGAGAGCCGTAATACCAAGGATGAGTGCGATGTTAGCGATGTTAGAGCCATAGGCGTTACCCAGTGCGATACCTGAACTCTTTTCCATCGCGGCAATAATCGATACGATGATTTCGGGCGCTGAGGTACCAAAACCAATGATCAACATACCGATAAGAATTGGCGACAGACCAAAGTGCTTGGCAACGACGGCAGCCCCGCCGACAAACTTATCTGCACTCCACAACAGTAAAGGTAACCCGATGAGAATAGCGACACTCGCTAACAACATATAATCTCCTTGAACAGCCTGTGCACCAACCAATGGTGCCGGGGTAGGCGCAGAATAGAGCATAACCCTTTCATATTGCAAATACATCGGTCGCAGCAGAAACAAAACAGGTCGTAACGATAAAAATAATCCGTTATTCGTGCGACTCGCTTACCAGTACTATAGCCTAATAAATCATCGCCGGCAGCGATTTGGCAATAGGGCCGATTGTCTGTAAGCGTTCGTGTAAGGACATTTAATCTTTCATGCATCACACTCTGATTGTGGCAAATCAACACATCACGCTGGACGTACCCTCATTAACCGTTTTGAGTTTTGAGCAATATCTGTCGGATTACCCAAAGTGGAACGAACCAAAAACGCGGGTTATTAATCTGTGTGACACAGAACAATACCTGAGTAATGGTTATTACTGTTCATTGCTCGCCGAAGCCAGACAGCACCGGGTGATCCCCAGTGTCAATACCATTAATGATTTACGTCTGGTTAAAGCTGGGCAGGAAGGCCAGTCGCTGGTGATCAAACCCCAGGAAAAGGCCATCATCGAAAGCCTTGGTGGTGAGTTTTTTGTGTGCTTTGGTAAAACAGAAGATAGCCGCCTTAAACGCATTGCAGCCTCTGCCTTTGGTCGCTATCCGAGCCCGCTGTTAAAACTCACTGTCCGTCAGGAGCAGGCAACGGTTGCCTGTGTATCGGTAGGTTTTAATGCGATCCCTGACGCCCTGCAAAGCAGCTTTGTTGAGCGACTGAGTCAGTTTACTCAGCAGCAATGGCGTACTTCGGCAAAAAGCAAGCAATCCCGTTGGGACATGGCGATTCTGGTTGATCCCCAGGAGTCCACGCCGCCCAGTGATAAAAAAGCCATTGCCCAGTTTGTCAAAGCGGCCGGTAAAGCGGGCTTCCATGCCGAAGTGGTTACCGCAGAAACCATTGGTGACGTAGCGCAGTACGATGCCCTGTTTATTCGCGAGACCACCGCGATTGACCATCAGACATACCGCCTGGCCCGCGCTGCAGAGCGAGAAGGGGTTGTGGTAATGGATGACAGTCAGTCTATATTGCGCTGTTGCAATAAAATTTTCCTGCAGGATGCCTTTAGTTATCACAAGGTGCCGGCACCTAAGAGCCAGTTTGTGACCGATGCAGAGTTAACCACCTGCGAAGCCTTAATTGATACATTGCAGTTGCCCATTATTTTAAAGCTACCGGAGAGCTCCTTCTCCAAAGGCGTTTATAAAGTGGAAACCCTGGCAGCCTTGCAGGATAAACTCACGATGATGCTAGAGGCGTCTTCGTTAGTGTTGGCTCAGGAATACATCTTTACTGAGTTTGACTGGCGCATTGGTATGCTCTGTGGCCGGCCGATTTACGCCTGTAAGTATTTCATGGCCCGTAATCACTGGCAGATCTATAACCATGCAGACGGTAAATCAGACTCCGGTGATTTTGTTACCATGCCAACCTTTGAAGTGCCCAAACAAGTGCTGAAAGCTGCAATTGCGGCGGCTGATGTGGCAGGTAAAGGCTTGTACGGCGTGGACATAAAACAACGGGGCAATAAGGTTTATGTGATTGAGGTTAACGACAACCCCAATATCGATGCCGGCATTGAAGATAAATACCTGGGCAACGAATTGTACCTGTTAATTATGCAGGAGTTCGTCAGCCGTCTGGAACGCCGGGGGCGCCAGGCATGACAGCTGCAACCTCGCTTTGGTCGCTGCGGGCGGCGCAAAGCACCGATTTAACAGCGCTGCTGGCGCTTGAAAACCGCTGTTTCAGTGCCGACCGGCTTAGCCGTCGCAGCTTTCGGCATTACCTGCACAGCAGCAATGCTGAGATGGTGGTGGCCGATGCCGAAGGTGAGCTGGTCGGATACGGTTTGTTGTTAGTCCGGCGCGGTACACTGCTAACTCGATTATATTCACTGGCGGTCGCGCCACAAGCGCGAGGTCAGGGTATGGCAGAAGCCATAATTGGTTATCTGGAAAAACGCG
>JGI12097J13213_1000054_pt1 | contig 49413 bp, 38 predicted proteins | sample DeeseametaMP2252_FD_13213 | JGI IMG/M metagenome (IMG submission 13213)
CCTTTGCTTGATGCATTGCGGACAGGCAACAGGAAGAAACTTGAAGATTGCAATGATCTCATTTTTCCAAAATTTGAAAGTAGCATGATAAATGCGATGGATAAGCTAGTATCACAGCCTCTAGGAAAACCTAAAACGATCGAATTGGGAGAGTCTGATGAGACGAATATCGCTAATTCAGCGATACAAACGATCGTCTCAATGGGCATTTCCGAAGACATTGCAATGCCTCTCGTTACAGATGCTTTAACGAGGAGTCCAGATCTTACCTTGATTCAGATTATACAATTGGCGACAACCGCGCTTACACAAAGGGGCGAAGAAAAGGCAAAAAATTCAAAGGATGACTCCAAGCCAGCCTATACAAAACGAGACAGTTGGGGCCAACTATCTGAGCAAGACCTCAGGAAGATTTATGCGGATAAATCAGGATCTATGTATGAGGTGATGAAGGAGAAATGTCTTACTTACCCTGTCCATAAATTACTGGCTGGATAACATGCTTGGCTACTTCCCTGTTCCTTATCAGGACGAATTGCTGTACAGCATGGTTGCTCGGTATGCGCAACATACTGGCTTAGCTGGTAATCAAAAAGCTATTGTTCGGGAAGTATTTTCCTCTTCTACCGCTGTCGCTGTCCCAGATTTACCAAGCCACTTGAATTCTCTGGTTAATAACATTCAATTTGTGTGGCCGACAACCGTGATGGAGCTTATTAACTCATTCACTTTGGCGCCAATTTATTTGCCTTTTCTCTCTCAGCAACAAGCTATGAAAACGATTCTTTCCATGCGCTCAGATTCAGGAGGTGACATTCATACTCGATCTGGTATTGCCGCCAGTGCAGTAAAACAACAGGAATATTTTCGCTATTGCCCTCAATGCTTGAGAGAGCAGTTAGGGATTTTCGGTGAGTGTTATTGGCAGCGAATCCACCAGTTGCCAGCCTTGGTATTTTGCGGGAAGCATTCATGCTTTCTGGAATACTCAACGATATCTTTCCATCCAAAAGAGAAACATCTTTTTATTGTGGCGAACGAGAGTAAATTGAATGCGGATATCAGACAAGTAGAGTTGAAAGATTTCGAAAGGGCACTGCATGACCGGTACGAGCAATTACTTAAAGCTTCTCAATCTGAAGGTCTTGGCTTTAATCGCTGGACATTGTTTTACAGAAATTTAGCAGTTGAACTTGGTCTAATGAAGAAGACCCGGATCTGCCACCAGGAAATACATAGGCTACTCAAGAGGACATGGGCTGGAACAACATTTGAAAATCAATTCAACTATTCAGAAAACAACTACTGGCTGACTAACTTGTTTCGAAAACATCGTAAGTCATTTCACCCTTTGCGCCATTTACTTGTTGTCACTGCACTGGTCCCCGAATTGTCTGTCACTAAGTTATTGGAAAAAGTTCGCAGTCTTCCGGATAGAATTTTGGTGCCCAGCAATTCTAGTAAAAAAGTGACAGTGCGGGACGACGTTGCAGAATACAGATCGAGTTGGGTACGCATGTTGAGGCGGCACCCAAGCGCAGGCGTTAAAGAGCTTCGAAGTATCGAAAGTGGCGGTGCTATCTATTCTTGGTTGTATCGCAATGACAAGAATTGGTTGATGTCTAATAAGCCAAGAAGAAAAGTAAATGTACAAAGCCACTACGTTGTTGACTATAGTGATTGGGATGCGAAAAACGTTGAGCATCTTAAATCGGTATATGAGGGCATGGCTAACGCGCGTTATAGACCACGTTTGTCAAGAACTCGATTCATAAAGGAACTGCCCCGGTCAAACTCTGTAGAAAAACACTTATCTGTTTTACCGGAGACGAGTCAATGGATTTGTTCCCACGAAGAATCGGTAGAAGACCACCAACTCCGTAGGTTAAGAATTGCTTACGAACAAATAAAATCTAATAATCATGAGGTTAAGCGATGGCGTTTGCTCAGAGTTGCTAACATTCGCGAAGAGTTGGTAACCCCAAAGATTGAAACTGAAATAGCAGCACTAGAACAAAGGAACGGATAGCCAGATCTATGTCAGAGGTCGATGAAATTGGAATTCGTGGAATCCCCAAAGAATCTAAGTTGCTCTTACTGGGTGATTGGTACCAGAAACCAGGGAAAGAATGGAGAGTTGTTTGTTATTTCCATAATAAAGACACGGGTAACATCAGAAGATCTTTACCTATTGACCTACTTCCCGCACTAACACCAGGGACCGTTTTTCCAAGAACATCAACAGAAAACAAGGCCCAGGGTTGGACGGAAACAGTTATGTTGCCAACTCAGGAACGTTGGCAAAAGGCTACTTTCAAAGACTTACCAGGCACTTTAAAACGTGCTCATGGTCTTTCAGGTCAATTCGACAATTGCGTTCTGTACAGAATCTCAACTGACGAAAAGGTATATTGGTTACCAATAGCAGAAGTCGCACGTATGCTTTTCTTTCATTCTTCAGAAGTGGTTCGCGCTGCTGTTTATCAGGGGAATACGTGGCAACTCGGTAAGTCCTGGTCTGAATGTTGGGTTGGTAACGTTGAATTGTCTGCGAATATACCTGTGAGGTATATGAATAGCCTACAGTACAGAAAGTTCTTTACTTGGTTGTTTTTCGACTCTAACACGCAAGATAGCTTTGGCTCGATTTTCAAATCAATTAATAAGAATTCAATTATTGAAAACGGCGCGGATCGTTGGACATTTGATTTTACACCGCCAGATTTGAGCCATTGTGAAATTTCACTTGCGGGCTATACGGGCAGAGAGCCTGAAGAAAACCAGGTGTTTATTCGTGAAATTAGGTCAGTTTCTGGTCTTAAGGCACCTGACCTTGATGTCGTTTTTTTCTCACACCCAGATGACCACCTATTGCTGAGCAAAGAACCTGAAGATAGTGAAGAAAATCCAAGAACGTCGAGTAAGCCGCCCATAGATATTAGAGAACTGGACCCAGACGCGAATCCGAAATCAAGTAAAAAGCGGTACTCTATTAAGTTAGGGCGAAGCGGATTAAATTTTGACGTAGAGCTTGATACAAGGCGTAGCCCAAGGCATGTGAAGGCACTCCCCCCCCTGTCTGAACCAGACCTTGAAGATATAGAAGAGCAGACTCCTGAGGAACTGGCTAGCCTGCAACAAGGGAGTGACAGAGGAAAAGGACTAAAAGCGGATGTCGACAATCTTGACCCTCCGGTCTTAGTAGATGCTCCCGAGAAAATTATGTTCTTTCAATCTATGCTGCAAAAACTGGAGGAAGAACTCGGGTGGCAAATTGAGTGCATAATCGGAGATGTTCCAAAGAAAAGATGTCGAAGCCTGCATTTGGTTGGGGATAGACCACGTCGGTATTGCCATGCTGTTATTAAGCGAGATGAGTCGACGACGATTCAGATACTAGAAATTGAATTAACAAGTAAGCAAAAAAAAGACGGGACATTAGAAGCCGAAAGCTTATCCACATTATTTTTTCGAGCAGGTGATACCTCCTTTACTATTCAACGAATTCTCGATGAGTTAATGACGGCATATAAAGATGAGGGATTGAGTGCGATGAGCTGGAAACGACGGTTTATTTCGAGGAACACCTCAGTGAGGGAATATTTAGGTCATCCTGATAACAAGATAAAAAATGAAGAAGATGCTCTGGATTCTTGGGTAGCGAGAGCGACAGAAAAAATTATCGGGATGTAAGCTGGTCGGATAATTATCCACACATAATTTAATTTTAACTTTCATAATGCTAATCGAATGTCGAAATTGTGATATGTTCTTTGGTAGTTTAACGCCTACAAGAAACTAGAGGCAGAGCCATGATCCGCTGTCATCTCGCCCGAATGATTGGCGAGCACAAAATGCATATTGCCGATGTAGCCAGAGAAACAGGGGTTAAGCCGCGCAACAGTCACGTTACTGTACAAAGAAACTGCCCAGAGAGTAGATTTGGGTGCGATTGAAAAACTCTGTCAGCTGTTTGAATGCGAGGTTGGTGACTTACTTGAGATGACACCTCAATAAACAAGGAATGTTATGAAATTTAATGAAGATTCTCGCGTAAAAATTCCAGCTATTTTGCATTTAATGCGCCTAGGCTACCAATACCTATCACTCAAGGGGCAAAGCTGGGATCTCGACACCAATATCTTCCCTGACGTATTTAAAACCGCTTTCAGCAAAATTAACCCTGGTATTGAAGCTGCTGAAGCCGGTCGTGTGCTGGAAGATGTCAAACTACTGCTCGATAACGAAGACTTAGGTAAAGCCTTCTTTGAGCGCCTGTCTGAGCGTTCAAATACCAAACTGATCGACTTTGAAAACTTCAATAACAATACCTTCCATGTTGTTACCGAGCTAACGTGTCAAAACGGTGATGAAGAGTTCCGCCCAGATATCACATTGCTTATCAATGGGATGCCGTTAGTGTTTATTGAGGTGAAAAAGCCCAATAACCGCGAAGGTATTCTGGCCGAGCGCGACCGCATCAACAAACGCTTTCAAAACCCTAAGTTCAAGCGTTTTGCCAACATCACCCAGTTTATGATTTTCTCCAATAACATGGAGTACGACGACGGCGATCCTGAACCCGTGCAAGGTGCTTTCTATGCCAGTAGTTCTTACCATAAGCCGGTATTTAATTATTTCCGCGAAGAAGAAATCTTAAACTTAACCGCTTTGTTGAAGCAGGTATCGGACGATGACGAGCTAAAAGTCTTAAAAGACACCAATCTGGAAGTGATCCGCAGTAATCCAGAGTTCCAAACCAACAAGCAACCTGAGCGCCCAACCAACCGCATTTGTACCTCTTTACTCAGTCGTGAACGCTTAGCCTTTATTTTGCGTTACGCATTGGCGTATGTATCGGAATCTGACGGGCTACAAAAGCACATCATGCGTTACCCGCAAATATTTGCCACCAAAGCCATTGAGAATAAGCTCAGCGAAGGGATAAAAAAGGGCATTATTTGGCACACCCAAGGCAGTGGTAAAACCGCCCTGACGTTTTACAACGTGCGCTTTTTAACAGATTACTTTCAAAAGCAGCAAGTCATCCCTAAGTTTTACTTTATCGTTGACCGCCTAGACCTACTGCAACAAGCGCAGCGCGAATTTACCGCCCGTGGCTTAACCGTACACACTATCAACTCACGGGATGCCTTTACCCGTGACATCAAAGCCACACAGGTGATCCATAACCATTCTGGCAAGCCAGAAATCACCGTGGTGAATATTCAAAAGTTTAAAGATGACCCTGACGTAGTCAGCACCAAGGACTATAATGTCTCAATACAGCGCGTGTATTTTTTAGACGAAGTTCATCGTAGCTATAACCCCAAAGGCAGTTTCTTAGCCAATTTGAGCCAGTCAGACAGCAACGCCATCAAAATTGGCTTAACGGGCACGCCGCTATTGGGGGATGACTACAATTCACGCGCTTTGTTTGGCGACTACATTCACAAGTACTACTACAACGCGTCCATTGCCGACGGTTACACCTTGCGGCTCATTCGTGAGGAGATCAGCACCCAATACAAAATTGAATTGCAAAAAGCCCTTGAAGAGGCCGAAGTGAAGATGGGCGATGTGGATCGTAAGCTGATTTACGCCCACCCAAGCTTTGTTGAGCCAATGCTGGCTTACATTGTCAGTGATTTTGAAAAAAGCCGTGGTGCATTAAACGATGCAACGATTGGTGGCATGGTTATTTGCGATAGCTCAGACCAAGCCAAGCAGATGTTTGAAATCTTCAATGGCGTTTATGCCGATGCACCTATTCTGCCGCAATCATCCAATTCAAATAGCCAGATACTCGAAGTCGCTGAGCCTGCGCCAACCAGTTATGCTGAGTCTGCCAAACAAGCCCAACAGGTAAAAAACGCCGCGCTAATTCTGCACGACATCGGCACCAAAGAAGAACGCAAAAACTGGGTAGAAGACTTCAAAGCAGGCAAAATCGACTTTTTGTTTGTGTATAACATGCTGCTCACAGGCTTTGATGCCAAGCGCCTGAAAAAGCTCTACCTTGGCCGTGTGATCCGCAAGCACAACTTGCTACAAGCCCTCACCCGAGTGAACCGCACCTACAAAGACTTCCGCTACGGCTATGTGGTCGATTTTGCCGATATTCGTAAAGAGTTTGATGCCACCAACAAAGCCTATTTTGACGAATTACAGTCGGAACTGGGCGATGAAATGGAGCACTACTCACACCTGTTTAAATCTCAGGAAGAGATCAAACAAGAAATCGAGCACATCAAAGACGTACTGTTCCGTTTTGATACCGACAACATGGAAGAGTTCTGCAACCAGATCAGCCAAATACAAGACCGCGACACCGTACTTGCACTCAAAAAAGCCTTAGCCGATGCTCGTAGCTTGTATAACTTGATCCGCTTGCAAGGCGAGTATGACTTTCTCGATGAGTTGGATTTTGCCAAGCTTAATGTGCTTTACCGCGAAACCAGTAACCATCTGGATTTACTCAACCTTAAAAACGATTTAGAAAGCGGTGAAGACACCAGTAACTTGCTCAACCGTGCCTTAGAAGACGTGATCTTCAAGTTTGTAAAAATCGGCGAAGAAGAGCTAGTTTTGGCCGACAAGCTTAAAAACACCCTACGCCAAACCCGCGAAGCACTGGCCAGCAATTTTGACCAGCAAGATCCGCAGTTTATCAGCTTAAAAGAAGAGCTAGAGCGACTGTTTAAGAAGAAAAACTTAAGCGAAGTGACTCAAGATGAAATGGTTGCCAACATCGACGCGCTGAATAAAATTCACGACCGCGTCAAAGAGCTGAACCGCCAAAATAACCAGTTGAGGCAAAAGTACCTTGGTGATGCCAAGTACACCCGTATTCACAAGCGCTTGCAGGAGCGCCAGCAAAGCCAAAGCGATATTAGCGAATCAGAGCGTAAAATTTTTGAAGCCTTAGCAGGCGTAAAACAAGATGCCGACGAGCAAGTGCTTAACAACAGCCAAGTGCTCGATAATGAAAGTTACTTCGAACGCCAAATGATGCCGCTGGTCATAGCGCGCTTTATGAAAGAGCAGCAAATCAAACTCAACGCCGACGCCTCGCGTTACATTAACCACCTCGTCGTCGCGGAATATTTGAAAGAATTTAATACCGGCAGCCAAGCGTGGTAATGCGGGTAGAACTGATTAGGAAGTAAACACCAAATGGTTGAATTAGAATTTCAGCAAAAAACCAGAACCCTGATTGATAGCTTAAAAAACATCTGTGCTAACTATGGCTTGGGGAACGACGGTAACGAATTTAAAATCATTACCCAAACCTTTTTGTATAAGTTTTTAAACGACAAGTTCGCCTTTGAAGCGAAAAAGCTCGATGACACCATCGCCAAGGCCGATAAGTGGGAAGAAGCGTTGGCGGCCATGAGTGAAGACGACCTCGACATGCTGCAACTGCAAATGGGTGGTGACACCGCACGGTTAAAACCGCAGCACTTTATTAGCTACCTGTTTAGCCAACAAAACGCGCCCGACTTTGCCAAACTATTTGATGACACCTTAATCGACATTGCCATTACCAATAACGATGTGTTTGCAGTAAAAACCGATGGCGGCGCAAAAGTAGTGCTGTTTGACCGCATCAGCCAATACATTGCCGACGACTCAAAACGCGATGCCTTCTGCCGCGCTATTATCAATAAACTGGTGGAGTTCAGTTTTGAGCGTATTTTCACGCAAAAATTCGACTTCTACGCCACCATCTTTGAATACCTAATCAAAGACTATAACAGCAACTCCGGCGGCAAATACGCCGAGTATTTTACCCCTCATGCAGTAGCGCGCATTATGGCGGAAATCTTAGTGCCTAAAGAGCAGCGCGGCACAGTACGCAATGTCAGTTGTTACGACCCATCAGCTGGTTCTGGTACGCTATTAATGAACGTGGCGCACGCCATTGGTGAAAACCGCTGTAGCATTTACACCCAAGATATTTCACAAAAATCCTCCAACCTGCTGCGTTTAAACCTGATCTTAAATAACTTGGTGCACTCTATCCCAAATGTGATCCAAGGCAATACGGTTCTGCATCCCTATCATAAAGATGGCAACACACTAAAACGATTTGACTATATCGTCTCCAACCCGCCATTTAAGCTCGATTTTAGCGACTTTAGAGATGAGCTGGACAGCAAAGAAAACAAAGAGCGTTTCTTTGCAGGTATTCCAAAGATTAAAGCCAAAGCCAAGGACAAGATGGAGATCTACCAATTGTTCTTGCAGCACATCATTGCTTCGCTTAAACCGGGCGGCAAAGCCGCAGTCGTGGTGCCCACAGGTTTTATTACTGCACAATCGGGCATTGATAAAGGCATTCGCGAACATCTGGTAAAAAACAAAATGCTGGCGGGTGTGGTGTCTATGCCCTCCAATATCTTCGCCACCACCGGCACGAACGTATCCATTCTGTTTATCGATGCCAGCAACGATGGCGATGTAGTACTGGTGGATGCTTCAAACTTGGGCGAAAAAGTCAAAGATGGTAAAAACCAAAAAACTGTATTATCAGCGGATGAAGAACAACAGATCATTGATGTGTTTAATGCCAAAGAAACCATCGAAGATCTATCGGTAGCGGTGAGTTATGACGAGATCGAAGCTAAAAACTACAGTTTGAGTGCGGGCCAGTATTTCGATGTAAAAATCGAATACGTGGATATTACTCCAGAGCAGTTTTCCGAAAAGATGCAGGGCTTTACCAGCAGTTTAGATAGCCTATTTAGCCAGTCTCGCGATTTGGAAACAGAGATTAAAAAGCAGTTGGCGGGGTTGAAGTATGAGTAAATGGCCTATCACAAGTTTAAAAGGAAAGATCAATATTAAGCATGGATTCCCATTTAAGAGCGAATACTTCTCGGATGAAGCGACACAATTCATTGTATTGACGCCAGGGAATTTCTATGAAGAAGGTGGCTTTAAGAGACAGGCAGGGAAAGAGAAATTTTATACTGAAGATATTCCGGAAGAGTATCTACATCAGGCTGGCGACCTAATTGTCGCAATGACAGAACAAGCAGCTGGGTTGTTAGGCAGTTGTGCTAGAGTTCCAGAATCTGGCATTTACTTGCATAACCAGCGGTTAGGGCTAGTCACTACAGATTCGAAAAAGATACTAAGGGATTACATATACCACCTGTTCAAGACTAAGACTGTACGAGAGCAAATTCGACTAACTTCGTCTGGCTCAAAGGTTAAGCATACATCTCCCGAAAGGATATATGACGTCAGGGTTCCTCTCCCAACTGTTTTGGAACAACAGAATATCGTTGCTTTGCTTGACGCGCTCGAAACAAAAATCGAACTCAACAACCGCATCAACGCCGAGCTGGAAGCCGTGGCCAAAACTCTATACGATTACTGGTTTGTACAGTTCGACTTCCCCGACGACTCGCCACAAGGCCAAGGCAAACCCTACAAAACCTCCGGCGGCAAAATGGTCTACAACCCAACCCTAAAGCGGGAAATACCGGAGGGGTGGAGCGACAAAACGCTATCTGAAATAGCGAACATCACGATGGGTCAATCCCCAGAGGGGAGTTCGTATAATGATGAAGGCGTTGGAACCATTTTTTATCAAGGTTCTACAGACTTTGGTTGGTTGTTCCCTACCACACGCCAGTACACGACAGCGCCTAGCCGCATGGCAAAGAAAGGCGACATATTATTAAGCGTTCGTGCACCAGTAGGTGATATGAATATTGCTAATACCGACTGCTGTATTGGTCGAGGTTTAGCAGCATTAAATAGCAAAACTGGCTCTGACGGTTTTCTGTTTTATGTGATGAAGTATTTCAAACAGATTTTTGACCGTCGAAACTCCGAAGGTACAACCTTTGGCTCTATCACAAAAAACGATTTGCATTCGCTGACACTTGCTTATCCAACTTTGGATTTGCTCAAAAAGTATGATGAGATCGTTACGAATTACAACAAAATGATATTTGAGCGAAGCCTTGAGAATAGAGAGCTAGTTAGTCTTCGAGATTGGCTCCTCCCCATGTTAATGAACGGCCAAGTAACGGTTAGATAAATAATGCCAATAATGAGAGGATGGCACCATGCAAATCAATGTCAGAAACTGTAATAACATTGCATCAGCCCAACTTACCATCGAAGAGGAGAAACTGAATATCAGATTTGCCCCCAACGGTACAGGCAAAAGCACAATTTCCAAGGCCATCCAATTCTCCTCATCTGACGATCATCAATCCTTAGCCGAACTTTTACCCTTTAAACTGCGCGAACAAAATCCGGAGAACCTAGCACCCGGTGTTTCCGGTATTGACCACATTCATAGCATCAAAATCTTTAACGAAAAATACGTAGAAGATATTGCATTCAGGCCTGAAGAGTTAGTTGAAAACAGCTTTGATATATTCATCCGAAACGATGCGTACAAGGCTGTCGAAGCAGAAATAAAGCAATACGTTGAAGCGATTCAACAGGAGTTTACTAATAACCCAGATTTAGAATTACTTATCTCCAATATGAGAGAGCTGAGTGGGGCATTTAAAATAACTGCCAGCGGGGGCTTATCAAAATCCTCTTCAGGTGCGAAAGGCTTATCTGGCGGTAATAAAGTAATCAATATCCCACCTGGTCTAGAACCTTACCAACCTTTTATTCAGAGCTCTAAAACTGTCAACTGGATAGATTGGCAAGCAAAAGGCCAAAAAGAGTTCTCTGAGCTATCTGAGTCTTGTCCTTTTTGCGCAACAGACACATCATCCACACAAGAACTGATTACCAAAGTTGGCAAGGAATACGATAAAAACCTGATCAAAAACCTATTGGGTATTCTCGATGTGGTTAAAAAACTTGGTGATTTTTTATCTGAGGAGGCGCGTGAAAATTTGCGCACGATTACGTCTCTCACGGATGGCATTGGGAAAGAACATGAAGAGTACATCGTCACGCTTAAATCCCATATTGACATTCTGATCGAGAAGCTTGAAAAAATTCGAACGCTATCCGGCTTTCATTTCCACGAAGGTGACAGGATTGGAGAAAAACTACCAAATTATAAAGTGGACCTGCAATTCCTAAACTCTTTGAACTCCGAAAAAACCAGAGAAACAATCGCCAATATTAACCAGTCAATAGAAGACCTAATAAAGCAAGCAGGCCCGCTTCAGGGACAGGTTAATATTCAGCGACGAGAGATGAATCGTCTTATTGACCGTCACCAAAAAGACATTAATGACTTCCTGACTTACGCGGGGTATCGCTATGAAGTGGCGATAGTTGGCGAGGGCGAGAAGGCGCAATTAAAGCTTCGTCACATTGAAAACTCTTCACACCTTAGCGGTGGAAGCCAGCATTTGAGCTTTGGTGAACGCAACGCTTTTGCAATCGTGCTATTTATGTACGAATGTTTGGCCAAAAAGCCAGACCTTGTCATCATGGACGATCCAATTTCATCATTCGATAAGAATAAAAAATATGCAATTTTGGAGATGTTATTTAGACGAGACTCCGGCCGGTGCTTAAAAGGCAAGTCCGTACTTATGTTAACGCACGATGTAGAACCCATCATAGACACACTGAAGTCGGTGCGCGGTCAATTCAACAACCAAGTCAATGCAGCATTCTTACGATTAAGAGACAACGAAATATCAGAGCAAGCCATAGCCAGTTCAGACCTTAAAACCTTTGTCGAAATATGTGATGGCATCCTCTCCTCACCGCTGGATCCAATCATCAAGATTATCTATCTTCGCAGAAGATACGAAGTTTTAGGTAACCTAGGTAATGCATACGAGGTATTGTCAAATCTGTTTAAAAAGCGTGGCATTCCAGAAGACCATAGGTTCCCGGTAAGCGAGGATGGTATAAACACACATCTTTCAGCGGAAAGCCTCGCAGCCGGATTAAATGAGATCGTGTCCTATATTGCAGAAATTCCTTCAGACTACCCGTCATTGCTAGCTTTATTCAAAAACGAGGCTCAAATCAAAGCGCTCTATCATGCCAGTCAAAACGGCTATGAAAAACTACAACTAACTCGGATACTGCGAGACATAGAAACTGTAGATAACTCAGTTGTCCGAAAATTTATTAATGAAACATACCATATTGAAAATGAGTTCATCTTCCAGCTAGATCCATCGCTGTTCGATCTAATGCCCGAATATGTTGTGAAGGAATGCGATAAAATTGTTGAGGCATTTGAATAATGAGTTATTACGCAAAATTTGATGGATGGAATGAGCTAAGAGTCGAGGACCTCCTAGTAGCATACCGAAAAGCAAAAGCCGACTGTTTTTTCGAAAACACCTTCCCCACTGCAATTAAGTTTGCAGAATACGAACAAGACCTGCTGACCAACTTAAACTGCCTATTAAGCCGATTAAAGAGTAATTCAGGCTTTAAAAGCGATGAAGAGCTGCTTGGAGATTTCCGATTACTACCTAAGAAGCTATCTACTGATAGAAAGGCAGATAGCAGCGAAAATGGTCATGTGCATTTCTCCAAACCAGAGCGGGCGGTCGAAAGTCTGTTCAAGAATTACGCTATAACGCCTGAATTCAGAATTGTGGGTGACTTTCCGGTAGATACCCATATCATTTCAGCCTTGTGGATCAATATGATTGGCCACCAGTTTGATGCCAAGCTCGACGACAGCTGCTATGGCGCACGGCTAAAGCGAATCAGGAACGATGAACTATTCGTAGAGGGCGATGAGAAGCCATTTCACATCAGTTCCATTGGATCATTTGTGCCCTATTTTCAGCCATATCAAAAGTGGCGAAGCGATGGTTTAAAGGCCATTCGTGACGAGCTGGAAAAGGATCGCGACGTAATTGCGGTTTCTCTCGATTTGAAGAGCTACTACCACTTTATTGACCCTATGGCGATTTCTGGTACAGCGTTACTTGAAGCACTTGATCTTGAGCTGACAGATGAAGAGAAGGCCTTTACCGAACAACTCGCAAGTTTTCTATCTGCCTGGGCTGTAGGTGCTGAAAAATTCGGCCAATCCGTTGGGGGCAAGAAAGCCAAGATAAACGGAGGATTGGTGATCGGCCTGACGTGCAGCCGTGTTATTTCCAATGCTTTACTTCACAGGTGGGACAAGCTTGTTCAGGAAAAATTAGCGCCGATTCACTATGGCCGCTATGTAGATGATATGTTTCTGGTATTACGTGATACGGGCACGATCACCAATAGTTTAGATCTGATGAACATGGTTCAGTCTAGAATGGGCGAAAGCTATATTTCACAAAACGCCAAGAACGATAAGGTTTGGGAGATTAATCAGGGGGCGGATATCCAAGGCAAGACCAGAATATCGCTTCAGTCTGACAAGCAAAAGTTATTTGTATTGCAAGGGCGTGCAGGCCTTGACCTACTGGACAGTATCGAAAAGGAGATATATGAACTTTCCAGCGAGCACCGTTTGATGCCATCGCCAGATCAATTAGAGCACTCCACGGCAGCCAAGGTGCTATCCGCTGCCGGAAGTGTGGGCGAAAATGCAGATACATTGCGTCGGGCCGATGGCCTGACTATTCGTCGGTTAGGGTGGTCACTACAGCTGCGCCACGTAGAAACCATGGCACGGGATCTGCCACCAAATCAATGGAAGGAGCAGCGCGAGGAATTTTATCAGTTTGCTCATAACCATATCTTACGAGCAGACAATCTCTTTGCTCATTTTAACTACTTACCAAGACTACTCGGCTTTGCAATCAGCATGAATGAGTGGGAGCAGGCTGAGCAAATAGCGGTGAAGTCCTATCGAGCGATCGATACCTTAGCTTCAGAAGTTGGCAGAGGTAAAACGGTTCGCATTAACGGATGCGATGCTAAAGTACTAAAAGATCTTTGGGGTTATATCAAAGGTACTTTAACTTGGCTGTTTATTGATGCCGCAACCCGATACTACGATCCTGACAAGCTTTTTCAGGTTGAACGTCGTCCGCTCAAAAGAAAACGTTTAGCGAAGTTGTTTTTACAGAATATTTTAAGCAATACAGCATTTAGGGATTTTCTTAAAATCAGTTTCACTGAAACTGATTTTGAAAAAATGGCGCCACTTGTCGCTTTTGCTGACCTAGCGAAAGAACCGTATAAACAGATACTTAAGAGTAAATCTGCAAAAGAGCTTGTTGGCAGGCGAAAAGGTGGAAAAGAAAACCTGCTTATGAAGAAGCTAGACTCTTCTGGTCTTATTGACGTTTATGCCTTAAAAGAATTTCTCAGTTCTACTACATCTTCTAGGCTTATTCATGTAGAGAAAGGAAAAAGAAAAAACGAAAGTTACTTGCCCTACATCTTTCCTACTCGACCTTTATCTCCATCCGAAATATCCGAATTAGCGCCTGAATGTGTGGGTTTACCTTTCGCATCTGGTAAAGCCGCTCCTAATCGACCAGCTGTTATGTGGGCTAAATACACCCAGGTTTTGCGTGGCGTATGGATAAAACCCACTCTTCTGGCTGTGGAACAAGACGCCAGCGATAAGAAAGCAAAGCGACGCAAAAAGTATCTGAAAATTGGCACTGACAGTAAAGACAAGGTGGTGGTTGCATTAACCAACCTGCGTACCGAAGACAGCGATTGGGCTGCTACCGCATGCAATAAGCCGAATTTAAGCCGCGAGCGTTACCAGAAAATATCCAAATTGGTTAACGATGTATTAAAGCTAAATCCTAAGCCGGATTACGCCCTTTTCCCAGAGCTTTCAATCCCATTGCGCTGGCTGAACAGCATTGCCGCCAGATTGAGTGCGGCGGGTATTAGTTTAATTGCAGGAACTGAGTATCGGCATAGCGAGGGAAACAAGATTCTGAGTGAGGCCGCTTTGGTATTGGCAGATAATCGACTCGGCTATCCAACCTTTGTAAAAATATGGCAACCCAAGCTTGAGCCAGCCGTTGGCGAAGACAAAGAGCTCACGGTGAAATTTGGTAAGGAGTGGGATCTTTCTAAAAAATCACCGAAGCCAATTTATATTCACAACGGCGTTAACTTTGGTGTCATGGTTTGCTCAGAACTGCAAAATAGCAAGGCACGCATTCGTTTCCAAGGTGCAGTTGATGCCCTTATGGTGCTCAGTTGGAACAGGGATCTGGATACTTTCGCCTCCCTGATCGAATCCGCTGCACTAGATGTTCATGCTTATACCATATTGGTAAACAACCGGAAGTATGGCGATAGCCGCGTTCGATCACCAGCCAAAGAAAGCTTCCTTCGGGATATTGCCAGACTGAGGGGAGGGGATAATGACTTCGTGGTTGCCGCGACCTTGGATATTGCGGCTCTTAGAGCATTCCAAAGTCGCGCTAAACGCTGGCCAGAAAATGGTGACAAATTTAAGCCTTTGCCAGAAGGGTTTAAGATATTGGGCGACAGACGAAAGCTACCGCCCAAGTAGTAAGGTTTTTTGAGGCTAAGTCACCAGCTTTAAACTTGGTCGCTTATTTTGAGAGATATTACCGTGTGATTTCCCGCTCAAGACGTTCAACATCAAGCCAAAGGTTAGCTCATCCAGCTCTTCTGGCTGAATCAGCAACTCTCTCGCAACATCAGCTTTGGAAATACCATCTTCTCGCAGACTCGCGAATACCTTCTTAAGCACTTGCGATGTTTCAAAAGGTGAAGGTTCCGGTTCATGAACCCGCCCTAGTTTGGCCAGATCAATGCATAGCGTTCGATAGGTCCAGTCGGTTGTCAGGTTGAGCGAGTGTAACCGGTAGTTAAGTGCGGCAGCAGACACATTCCAGTACTTTTTATGGGAGATAAGGCTTTTTAAAGTCGCCGATCTTGGCGCATTGGCCAAAACACTCCTACGCGGCATCAAAAAGGCCGACGCGAAGGCATTTGCTTCTTTTTCTGCTTCTTGACCTTGGGGAGCACCGTGACGATGCATAACCAGATGGCCAAGTTCATGTGCCGCATCAAAACGGCAACGTTCCGCTGTTTTCTTGGTGTTGAGAAATACAAAAGGAATTTCACCGTACCACATGGAAAAAGCGTCAACTTCTCTGGCATCAACAGATAGTGAGAAGACACGCACACCCTTAGCTTCAAGCAATGCGATCATGCTTTTGATTGGAAGCTCACCTAAATCCCAGTAGCGGCGGAGCATTTCAGCGGCTGCTTCCGGGTCATTGCCTTGGCTCCCGCTTGGGTATTGGTCTCCTTCAGACGATTGCTGGCCTTTATCGTTTTTTGACCTTTCATCCGAGGAGAGCCTGTAATCCTCTGGAAAATCTGGCGCAGGCAAATCAAACTTTTTTTCAATCCATTGGTTCAAAAGTAACGCAACAGATCCTGCAGAAAGCGCGATGTCTCTTTGGGCGGCAGTCATTTTGGTAAGCGCACGAAAGCTCGCCACCTCAACCGGCAGCTCTTCTACGTCATCAGCAAAGAAAAATTCGACCGGAAAACGAAGTGCGTTCGCGATCTTTTCAATAGTCTGGCTTTCAGGCACAGTTTGACCGCTTTCATAAGCAGTAATCGACCGATCTGTTACACCCACTTCTTTTGCCAATGCCCGCTTTGTTAGCCCTCGGCGCTTTCGCGCGAGAGCAAAACGAGTATTGTTAAACATGTTATGCCTTCTTCTTGATAGGTACTTCTATATCTGGCAAATCAGGTGCTTTAATTTCGACTGAATCATCATCTAACGGCATGCTCGGTAAAATAATGCGTTCTTTCCAGCCATTAATTTTGCCACTAGATATGCTGGATGGCAGTGAGAGCTCGCAGCGCACCTCATCAGTACCCAAATGCATCAGCAATACCCACGTTGTAAGGCCTTGAACATCTTCAATTACAGGCAATAGTTCACTGAACATATCCAGCTGATTGTTAGTTTCAACGGCTTCAGCCGTATTCACACCCTTGGGGCACTTATTTGAAGGTGTCGCTCCGATCATGCCGGTTGCTTCATCGCCAGTAGTAACGACAATGGCTAAACCTGCTTTCTGATTCACAGAGAGTTCGTAGTTGCCTTTATCCTCTTTAATCCAACCATGGGATATAAGCTGCTCTCTCAAAACTGCAACGACTTCTGCCCACATAATGATCCCTCGAGCGATTCGAGGGTGATTACTGGTAGTACGAGACCGTGCAAGGTAACCTTGCCATACAGACTCTGTAAGTGCTGTCATCGGAATACCCAGCTGGGATAGCCGATCCAGGGCATTTTCTTCAGTGTGTAGTTGGTCGTTCATTTAGTCGCCTCTAGAATAAAGCATTGCTCTTCCTGTTTTTATACCTCAAATGAGGAAGAAAAACAAGAAGAGTGTAAGCGTAATTATAAATCTGGCAACAGGCATGCACCGCGAACTGAAAAGTCTCGTTTGCCCTCTGATGCAACTAATTCAGTATTGATGATTTATGTTTTAGACGGAAGCTTCCGCCTAGAAATACACAAAGTATGATAGTTTTTTGTTCCATTTATTGAGTGAAAAAAAGTGATGATTGATAAAAGTATGATACTTTTACTATTTGCTAAAAATAACGCAGCAATAGAATCAATGAGTTACATTGGTTAAAGTATGATAGTTTTTTGTAAATCTACATTTGTGTGGGAGAGTAATAAAGTTTAATACTGGAAAGCTACGAGAAGTGGCTTAATTGTAAATCAGTATGTGCAACAGGTGCCGTTTTTATTGATGAATAAAGTGGAGCCCTAAACTACATAGCGGATGAGGGCTGAGCTAATACAACTGAGTAATTCAGCTAATAGTCATAGCGTAAGGTAATTCTGGAAAGGTAACAATTTGGTGTACCAAATTCATCAGTAACAGTAATGTCTGCCGGTGTTCTGGTTGCTTGCGCCGATAAAATTACTGACAGCATGGTTTGAAAGTTTGGATCATCTTTGTTGAGCTGAATCCAAAAGTCTCCTGTACAAGATACTCCATCAATATCATGCTTCGGTTCAGTATGAATCATTGTCGCGCCATTTTGGTCGTACACTGAGATGCGATCAATTATTACTTGACCAGTGTCTTTTTTGGGCAGCCTCAACCAAGCAACTGAAAAGTGTAATCATCAATAGTATCTTATTCATTATATTCCCTTTTATTTAATGGTGATGAAACAGACATTAGTTCATGCATTCAGTCTCGATAAATACATGAAAAATGAGATAATCAAATAACAAGAAAATATAATGAGCAATAGAAGAAAGCCTAGAAGGCTATTAGTTAATGTAGGTAAAGAGTCGTATTTATCGACTATGATTTTTACTTTTTCACTGGAACCAAATAATAAAAAATGGATATAAACAAAAGGAGCTACATTGCCCAAAACAAATAACATTGGGTATTTTATATCCCACCCCAAAAGGTGAGCAAGTGAAAGACAAATAGTTATAGTAACACCAACTTCAAACATAATTAAAAGCCAGGATGCCCGCATGTATATCGACCTTTCACTCCATCCAAACGAGCTTGACTGTCCCCACCTCTGAAAACGAAAGAAACAGTAGTAAATATATGTATAAAAATTGAATTCTTTCAATTTCAATTACCTCCGTATCCGTTCATACGCCAGTTTGGTATGATTTTTTGGTTACGCGCAGATAAATACCCATATCCGTTAAAGCTGCCAGCTAGATTGGGCAGTCACTCACCAGTCTCATGTACAGTTGGGATTTACCTCCATTCATTAGTGTGCTAATTAAATTGCCAAACCGTGATTGTGATCAGGATAGGTAGAAAGCTAATAAAAAGTGCTAGAACTGACATTCTTTTTTGAACTCTAAGGCTCTTGTATTTACCTAAGTAGCTTTTGAATCGTGCTTTTAAAAAAAGATACTGCCCCCCAATTAGCACAGCGAACACTGGAATAACTAAATATGGATTTATCACAAATGCTATTTTCCCATTAGTTATTTTAAATGATAGTGTTAAGGCCATAATAAGCAGTATAATTACGAAAAAGCTCATCATTAATACTACTTGGTACAAGTGGCAATCTCTACTTTTGTTAACTCTTTCACTCCAAAAGTAAAGTCCACAAAAAAACCAAATATATAAATTCATCAACTTAACAATCACCTGTTACGTAACAAAGTCCGTCCTCTATTTTATCAACTGTAAAACGACGTAATTCTAGATTGTCTAGATTGGACAGTCACACACCATCATAGGTGTGATCATCGGAGGCTTACGAACTAATATATCTATGTTAATATTTTTATTACCAAAATCAAAAATACACCTCCAAAAACCAACATGGATATTCCATATAAAATAGCTGATTTTTTAGTTTTCCCGTTATCTTCTGCAGTCATGGAATCCATAGTTTGAATAATATCTTTCATTCCATCCAGTTTAAAAAAGATTACTTCGGCGGCATAAAGAAATATAGGCCACCACAGCCCTCGATAGTTGTACATTTCGATGTTGTCTATACCAGATAGAATTGGGGTGCTACCAAAAGAAAAGCAGTCTTCTATCAACAGCAAAACTGCCATAATAAATGGACCGTCTATAACCCCAATTTTAGCTGCAGCAAAATTTAAGCTAGGCGTACCACCCCTTTTTCGTTCCTGTAGAAAAGATTGATAATAAGCACACCTTCGACCATACATAAACACTTCTATGACCCGCAATTCGCTCCTCCAGAGCTTCTTTTAACCACCAACGTCGAACACAAATCTACCAGCGAAATATCCTAAACTAACCGCCATAGCTCGAGAATTCCCAGACATACCAAGATATCCCATTCCAAATGCCTATAATTCAATAGAGTTCGATACATATACAAACACTTTGGGACAGCTCGCACAGCCTCAAGATAATCATCGAAACTATATTTATCACCACATTATCTGAACCTATTTACCTTGATGGCCTCTTAGAGTCGCATGAATTTTACCTTTACTATCCTCATAGCAAACCGTGGACCAGATTTAGCTGCAAATCAACATGCACGATCACCAACAGGCAGACATTTAAGAATTCCTGGTGTAAAATCGCACCAATAGCTAGCTGGTGGAGTGATAATTATGCCTCGTCAAAGTATTACCCTGACTGAAAAAAATGATGAATGGCTGAAGAGCCAGGTTGAAGAAACCCGGGACTATGCAAACAAAAGTGAACTCGTAAACGACTTGATTCGCCGGGCACGACGCGCCGAGGCAATCAATCAAAAGCTGGAAAGTGCAGAAAATAGTGGATTCGTTGATCAATCCCCCGAAGATATGCTGAAAGAATTTAAAGTTGATTTGAAACGATAGATGAATCGATACAAGTTATCGCTGAACGCCAAACAGGATCTCAAACGCATTTATGCTTACGCTTTTGCCGAATATGGCGAACTCCAGGCGGATAAGTACTTTGAGGGTTTTTTTCATACTTTTGAAAAAATAGCGACGAACCCCGCTGCATATCAATCAGTTGAGCATATTCGAAAGGGATACAGGCGTTGTGCTTATGGTGCCGACAGTATTTACTATCGCTTCAATGGTGTTGAGGTTGAAATTATGGCAATACTTGGTGGGCAGGATGTGGATGAGTGGCTTTAAACCACTCATCCCTTATTGTTAATGACCGTTAGCTTTATTCAGAAATGAAAATGGTCTTCTCGTTAACAAATTCACGCATTCCAAAGCCACCGTGCTCACGGCCGTAACCACTGTCCTTAACGCCACCAAATGGCAGGTTAGGTTGAGCCAATGAATAGCCGTTGATATTCACCATGCCGGTATCAAACTCTTCTCGCGCCAGTTTGATTGCCTTTTCCTTGTCGGTAGTAAAGATGCCGCCGCCAAGGCCATAGCGCGAGTCGTTAGCAATTTTCATGGCCTCTGCATCATTTTCAGCTTTGATAAACGAAGCGACAGGACCAAATAATTCGTCGTCATAGGCAGGCATTCCGGGCTTAATATTTTCTAGAATAGTGACCGGATAGAACCAACCCTTACCGTCGGGCACTTCACCGCCCAGCAGTACAGAAGCGCCTTTTTCCACAGACTTCATAACCTGCTTATGCAATTCATCGCGTAAATCTTCACGGGCCATTGGGCCGAGGTCGGTATCTTCGGCGCGCGGATCGCCCACTTTAAGGGCTTTAAACGCTGCTAAGAATTGTGTTTTAAACTGGTCGTAAACCGATTCAGTAATAATAAAGCGTTTTGCCGCCACACAGGTCTCGCCATTATTCACTATACGCCCCTGCACACAGGCTTTAACAGCGGTATCGACATCGGCATCTGACAACACCACAAACGCGTCATTACTACCCAGCTCCAGCACCGTCTTTTTAGCTAAGCTAGCCGCCGTTTCTGCCACTGACTTACCTACGCCATCACTGCCGGTAAACGTTACACCGCGAACTTTATCGTGTTTAATCAGTGCGCTGGCCGTTTTACCATCAATAAGCAGCGACTGATAAACATGTTCCGGAAAGCCTGCATCGGTGTAGAGTTTTTCAATAAGTTCAGCCATGCCAAAGACATTCTTAGCGTGCTTCATAACGGTGGTGTTGCCAGCCATAATATTCGCCGCGCTGTAACGAATCACCTGGTAGAGCGGAAAGTTCCAGGGCTGAATACCAAGGATAACGCCAAGCGGCTGATAAGTGATTATCGCTGTGCCGCCTTCGAATACACGGTTTTCGTCTTCCAATACGCTGGCACCGTTTTCAGCGGTATAGCGACAAATCGCTGTGCAGAGCTCCACTTCCTGTTTCCCCTGCTCTACCACTTTACCCATTTCTTTAACCATCAAATCGATAATTGCATCAGACTGTTTTTCGATTTGGTCGGCAAGGTTATTCATCAGCTCGGCGCGCTCGGCAAAGCTGGTTTTCTTCCATGACAGAAAAGCCGTATTGGCCGAATCGACTGCCTGGTTCGCTTCAGCTTCAGACATAAGCGTGTATTCTGCAACGGGTTGCTCGGTGGTAGGATTTACCGTGTTTACTGTCTCTGACATTATTTGTCTCCTGATATCAACATGTGCAGAGACGGGTGCAAGTCAGAGACCACTTTTGGATATTTTGTTTTACTGATTTAAATCAGTCTATTACAGCGTTTTTGAAATTTCAGTTCTGCCACAGGATTATAGAGTTTTCATTGCAATAGTAGTTATTTCACAGTGCCACTTCTTCAAATTTAGCCTTCGAAGAAAAAAGTAGCGAGAGAAGATGTTATTGAGGTAAGGGTAGGCTCTGAGCGTTCATCGCAAAATTGCTATCGTTATAGATGAAAAAACAGGCCTCATACGCCATTGAGGCCTTTGTTGTTGAACGGTTTGCTGGCAGATGTTTCAGACTTATTGGTTAGTATCATCAGGCGGTTCGATTTCACTTACGTTAACCGTCATGACTTTGGGTTGTACGGCCGGTCCAAACTGAGTGAAAGTCGCAACATCTGAGGCGTCGTGGCCAAAGGCAATAGCCACGCGCGCACCGTCGGATGAGGGTTGAGTAGCGTCAAATGTGTACCAGCGACCGCCCACGTAGGCTTCAAACCAGGCGTGCATATCCATAGGGGTTAAGCCGTGCAGGTAACCCACCACCATTCTGGCCGGAATACACAGGCTGCGGCACAGCGCGATACCCAAATGCGCTAACTCTCGGCATACGCCCTCGCGGGATTGGTTCACTTCGGTAGCGGATAACTGAAAGTAGAGTGAGTCAGGGTTAAAGTGCACATTGGTTCGGATCCAGTCTTCGATAGCCGCGACTTGTTCATAGCCGGGTACGCAATTGGTCACAATGCTGTGGGCCATTTCAACAAACCGGTCCGACTCACAGTAACGTGAAGGCAAAAGGTAGCCCAGTACTTCATTGGGGAGTGTGTCGATCTCGTTGAAGCCTGCCCAGCGGTCACCTATCACCGCCGGTGACGTTAATACCTTAGCCGAGGTGCGTACTGAAAATGTGCCAACCGGCGCTACTAACCGCTGGCAGGAATTGCCAAAACTATCGTTATATTCAATCACCGGCACATTGGGTGAAATGGTGTAGGTTTGCTCGGCTACCCACTGATTAAAATCATTACGGGGCCGCAACATCAGTATAAACGGGGTAGGTGTTGTTATATCAAAGGTAAGACTGCATTCTGTGCTTAACCACATACCCAGGGTATTTCCTTTTAAGTCGTATGCCAAGCAACAATAAATAGTGCTTTAGCGTGAGTGTGTAAACAGCATCGGCGTTGCTAACTGGCTACTCATTGTTCGGGTAGCGTATTGTGATTGCGATAGTTGCCGTTACTGAACCATTTTGCGTGTCTTGTAGGCTAGATGTCACCAGGCAAGGAATCGTGCAGTCTGATCAGTTTACGCCGTATGCACTGATTCGTTGCTGGTGTTTCTGGTTGTTATGCCTAGGATGGATCGTTTTGCACAGCTTGTACAGTCCAACAGGAAATAGCTGTCGGTTTGTAATCCTCAGTATTATTACATATTGGCGTAAACTAATCCGGCGATGTGTGCTGAACGGGCGTGTCTTCTTCTGGCCGACTATGCAAAAAGCTCGCAAAACGCGGGATGCCGCGCTGGGTAAGACCATAATATTTATAGGTGACCCAGCTGCCTATTGCTGGTGGTGACTGGCGGTTGGCCAGGCTAAAGCCGCTGCCAATCTTAAACTGCTGGCCCTGGCGGGATTCCACCAAAAGCGAGCCCATCATGCCCGTGAACTTGCCTTTACCCGGCAGGTGGGCAAGCACTATGGCTTCATCGTCCTGATAGCGTTTGGCTTTTAATAAACCCGGGTTACGCCCCTGCTGATAATACGCCTGACGATGATGTAGCATGAGCCCTTCGCCACCTTGTTGAGTTAGGTTATTTAAGGTGTTTTCCAGCGCAGGTAGTGAATCCAAGGTGAATTGTTTAATCATTTTCAGGCTGGGGTTATTGGCTTGAGCTATTAGCTTTTGCATCCGTTCAACACGCGCTTCAAAGGGCAGGCCGGTAACAGGCAGGTCAAACACCATCATTTTAATTGCCTGCCAGCGTTCATCAGGGTGATGACTCAGCACGGTCGATGCAATTTCTTCAAAGTTGCCCCGCCTGCTCCACAGTTCACCATCCAGAGGCTCAGTCGGCCAGTTGTGGGTAAACCATGGGGGCGGGTAAATGGGGTTTCCGTTACGGGTTAGAAGCTGAGAGCCCGTCCAGCGTGCGCGAATACCGTCAAGCTTTTCACTCACCAGGTATTCACTGATGGCAATGTCACCCCTGTAGGACTCGGCCAGTTGTAGTGGGGCAGTTTGCGCTATTGCAGCGGCGCATAACAGCACACTTAGTAATAAAAGCAGTGGTCGGATAATCATTCGTCGGTCCGGACTAAAAACACCAGTGTAGAGGGTTTAGTACTCCTGAATACTGGGCCTTGGAATGGTTTAGCGCGGTTGGCAGTTAAGATAGCGCTTTAGGCTTTTAGGCGTCACACCGGTTTGCCGTTTTACCACGCGGGATAAGTGGCTTTGATCGCTGAAACCTGCGGCATCAGCAATATCAACTAGCTTTTGCCCCTTAGTCAGCAGATCACGAACCCGCTGCACTCGCCGTGATTCAATATAGCGGTGCACAGAGGTATAAAATAACTGGCGAAATGCCCGGGCAAAGTGAAACTCGCTGAGCCTCACCGTACTGGCTATGTCTGCAATGGTGATGGAGTGTTACAGGTTGTCTTCAATATATTGCTGCACGGTTTTTTTGCTACGTAAACTCAAACCACCAAAAATGCGTACCTTCCGGGCTGCCCGGTGCGACTGCATCTTACATAATTCGGCAAACACGTCCTGGACTACCGATTGAATGTGAAGCTGGTGGATGTCGTCACGCCAGTCCTGAGGCTGCCCCAGTTGCTGCAGGGCAGCTGTCAGCGCGCCATGGTGCAGAAAAGAGTGGTCCGGCAGAGCAAATAAGCGGGGCTCTAGATCCAGCTCCCGGGCAATAAACTCGCGCAGGTGATTGTCGGTAAAATACACGTGAGTAAACTCAAAACGCCCCTGAATTTCCCATACCGATTCCTGCTGCTGGGGGATTATACAAATTGCATCCTTAAAGCCATTACGCTGTGAGCGTTGCCCATCAAGGCGGTAAGTTTGCTCACCGCCCGCGGTGTAAAGCGAGATCGTGTGTACTTCATCGGTATGATAACTCACTCTGTCCAGCTCGTTCTGCCAGGCAGCCAGGCGGATATCACCGGGCAGGCGCAATTCCCCTCTGAGTGTGGCGTTAGAATGGGATAAGGTATCGAAGATGGCTTGTTTCGTCATTGTTCTATTATTCATCAACGCCGGAAGCGGGCAAAGGAGAATTTAACGCCAGGTGCGGGGAAAACATATAATAACCGCAGGATCGTCCCAAAATGTCAGGAATGTCCCAGTTTTTCTGCGCTGCCAACGCTATGATTTCGGCTTTCCTTCTCTGTGAGTAAAGCTAATGACGCTTGTTTTATACGTGTTAACCGTTGCCATATGGGGGACCACCTGGCTGGCTATTTATTATCAGCTGGGCAATGTGGATGTTGTGGTGTCGGTGTTTTATCGGTTCGGGCTGGCCACGGCGATTATGATCCCACTGGTAATGTTGCTGAAAAAAGGGCAGATTGGCAGTCGCCAGGATCAACTGTATTTTGTTGCTCAGGGAGCCTGCCTGTTTTCGCTGAATTTCATTTGTTTCTATTACGCCACCCGCTACATTCCGTCTGGTCTGGTATCCGTTATTTTTTGTCTTGCTACGCTCTACAATGCCATTAACGGCAGGATATTCTTTAAAACCAAGGTTGAGCGCTATGTCTGGCTGGCGTCACTTTTTGGTGTCATTGGCCTGGCTTTGTTAATGGCGCCTGAAATTCGCCTCGACGACAGTTGGCTCAATACGCTTAAAGGTTGTGGTCTGGCGGCACTGGGTACCTTATTCTTTTCGTTTGGCAATATGATTTCAGTTCGTCATGGCAACGCGGGTATCACACCGCTGCAAAGTAATATGTGGGCCATGATGTACGGCACCCTATTGTTACTGGCCATTTGTTTGGTACGTGGTGTGCCTTTCGCGTGGGGCACAGGCGCTGAATACACGGTTAGCCTGCTTTATTTAGCGTTGTTTGGCTCTGTGATTGGCTTCACTGCTTATCTTACTCTGGTCAGTCGCGTTGGCCCGGGTACCGCGGCCTACACCACGGTACTTTTCCCGGTGGTTGCGCTGAGTTTGTCTGCTTTGTACGAGGGCTACCACTGGACTCATAGCAGCTCGGCGGGGCTATTGCTAATTCTGCTGGGCAATTATTTGATGGTCAATGAAGGCAGTTGGGTTATCCATCGTGCAGTAGTGCGAACTTGATAATCGTTGCAGAGTGGCCTTTGAATGGCAAAATCTGAAGGTGAACAGCGCTAACGAGCTATTACGTTTTATTATGTTGTTAACACTAAATTTACTTATTCGCTGACGGTAAAAATCCACAATGTTAGGCTCTGAGTGATGTGTTAATCATTGGAGTATTGCGTGCGAATTGTTGTCTGTTTATTGTTACTGCTCAGCACCCGGGTGATGGCGGTGCCGGATTTTAGCGGCGAAGATGGGTATCGTCTTTGGCAGCGCTACGATGTCATCGATGCGGCCTTGCCAGCCGCTAAGCTCGAAGTGGTTGGTCGCTCAGAAACCCACAATATTATTCGCGATGAATTCCGCCGGGCATTTGCTAACCGGGTGGATCGGTCGAGTGGCACCTTACTGGTACAAAAGATTACCCCCGAACTTCAGACTCGTTTCAAGCTGCAGGCTGATGTTACCGCGCAACTAAGCGATGAGGGGTTTATTCTCAAGCGCCAGGGTAACGATATCCTCATCACCGCAAAAACCGATATTGGTTTATTGTATGGCAGTTATCACCTGTTACGGCTGGTGTTTATACAGCAGCCACTGGATTCCTTGTCGGTACTGCAGAATCCCAAAATTAAGCGCCGTTTACTGAATCACTGGGACGACCTCGACCGCCATACAGAGCGTGGCTATGCCGGTGAGTCGATCTTCGACTGGCATCGCCTGCCCCTTGATAAAGACCAGCGGTATTACGATTACGCCAGGGCGAATGCCAGCATTGGGATTAATGGCATGGTGCCAATCAATGTTAACGCCAATGCCCTGATGCTGACCCCCATGTATTTACAGAAGGTCAAAGCCCTGGCTGACATTGTGCGGCCTTATGGCATCAAAATGTATTTGTCGATAAAGTTTAGTTCACCCCAACAACTCGACGGGCTCAACACCTCCGACCCCCTCGACCCACAGGTACAGCAGTGGTGGAAAACCAAAGCGGCAGAAATTTATCAGCTCATCCCTGACTTTGGCGGCTTTCTGGTGAAAGCCAACTCCGAAGGACAGCCGGGCCCCGGCGATTATGGTCGCACACATGCCGAGGGCGCCAATATGCTGGCAAAAGCGTTAAAACCCCATGGTGGAGTAGTGTTTTGGCGGGCATTTGTGTATGCCAACGATCCGGCCATTGAGCGCAGTCTGCAGGCTTACGATGAGTTTGTGCCGCTGGACGGTAAGTTTATGGACAACGTGATAGTGCAGGTGAAAAACGGCCCTATTGATTTTCAGCCGCGTGAGCCGTTCAGCCCGCTGTTTGGTGCTACACCAGAAACGCCGCTGGCCATGGAATTGCAGATTACACAGGAATACTTAGGCTTTTCAACTCATTTAGCTTATTTGGGCACTTTGTTTGAGGAGGCGATGGATGCCGATACCCATGTAAAAGGCCCCGGCTCAACCGTGGCTAAAGTGGTGGATGGTTCATTGTACAACCATCAGCTTACCGGTATCGCCGGGGTAGCGAATACCGGTATGCAGCGCAACTGGACCGGTCATATCTTTGCTCAGTCTAACTGGTATGCGTTTGGCCGGTTAGCCTGGGATCACACGTTAAGTGCAAAGCAAATTGCCAATGAGTGGATTAAGCAAACCCTTACCGTGCAACAACAAGCCGTGCGGCAGATAGAAGCCATCATGATGCCGTCTCGTGAATACGTGGTGGAATACATGACACCACTTGGCTTGCATCACCTGATGGACTCCGGTCATCACTATGGGCCGGGCCCGTGGGTAGACAACCTGGGGCGCGCAGACTGGAATCCGGTGTATTACCATCGCGCGGATAAACAGGGAATTGGCTTAGATCGCACCGCGTCGGGCACTAATGCTATCAGCCAGTATGCCCCTTACTGGCAACAGAAGTTCGCTAATCCGGAATCGACACCGAAGGAGTTGTTGTTGTGGTTCCATCATTTGCCCTGGGATTACCAACTGACCAATGGTGAAACGTTATGGAACGAGCTGGTTCGGTACTATTACCGTGGCGTTGATGGTGTTAGTGATATGCAACAGCGCTGGCAGCAGATAAAACCCTATATCGATGCCAACCAGTTTCGTCAGGTAGAAATGGCGCTGAGCATTCAGCTTAAGGAAGCTAAATGGTGGCGGGATGCCAGCGTGTTATATTTCCAGTCAATCGCCAAACGCCCTGTCCCTGAAGGCCTGGCTGATCCTGAGGGTAACCTTAAAGAATATCAGTCGCGCAAATTCCCTTATGCGCCTGGGCAAGGTTAAACACACTCTTAAGTACTGCATATGAAAGCGGTGATACGGGCAACCCTGTCACCGCTTTTTGGTGGTTGACATATGAAAAAACATATATATGATATTTCACATATGTGTTTTGAGGTATATGTTAATGATGCCATTACAACTGTTCAAATGCCTGTCGGATCCCACCCGGCTGCAGTCGGTATTACTGATAAATCATTTCGATGAAGCTTGCGTCTGCGATCTTATTGCGGCGTTGGAACTCGATCAACCCAAGGTATCCCGTCATCTGGCAGAGCTGCGTCGATGCGGCATATTGCAGGATGAACGGCGTGGCAAGTGGGTGTATTACCGGCTACACGACGAGCTGCCTGAGTGGGCACTCGATGTTGTCCGTCTGGCCGCCGACAACAATCAGTCTTACTTTAGTAGCGCCATCAATAAACTTCATCAGTACCGGCAGCAAGGGCCGGGTTGCCAGTAACGATAAATCAATCAAAGGTCTGTTATGAAAATTCTGTATATTTGCACTCATAATCGCTGTCGTAGCATCTTATCTGAAGCTATCACCAATCACGTGTCGAGCGACAAAATTATTGCTCGTAGTGCCGGTAGTCAGCCATCCGGCGTGGTGCATCCGCTATCTTTACAGTATCTCACTGAAGCCGGGATACCAACCGAAGGGTTAATCAGTCAGTCATGGGATGAATTTGAGCGCTTCGAACCAGATGTAGTGGTGACTGTATGTGACTCAGCTGCCGGCGAAAGCTGCCCGGTGTGGTTCGGAAAGTCCGTTAAGGTGCACTGGGGGCTAAGTGACCCGTCTAAACTAGAAGGCAATGACGAACAAAAAGCAGCAGCTTTCCGTGCCTGTATCAGCGAAATCACCGAGCGAGTGAACCAATTACTGCCTCTCGCTGAAAAAAGCATGTCGCCAGATGAGCTCAGAGCCGAGCTGGCCGCTTTGGGAGCGCAATAATGAGCTTCGACGATTCTTCACTGCCCAATATAGATGAGTCGCAGCTGGATATCCCCAGTTTTGAAAAATGTCAGCACGAGGCTGCCACCCATGCACCGCGTATTTTGCTACTTTACGGTTCATTGCGAAAACGCTCTTTTAGTCGTTTAGTGATAGAAGAGTGCGCGAGACTGTTAAGCCGTATGGGGGCTGAAGTGAAAATCTTTAATCCTCAGGGCTTGCCACAAACGGATACGGAAGACGAAAACCATCCTAAGGTGCAGGAGTTACGCTCGCTGATGATGTGGTCTGAGGGGCAGGTGTGGTGTTCACCGGAGCGGCATGGCTCCATGACCAGCATCTTCAAGAGTCAAATAGACTGGGTGCCTCTAAGTGTAGGCAGTGTGCGCCCTACGCAAGGCAAAACACTGGCGGTAATGCAAGTGTGTGGTGGCTCTCAGTCATTCAATGTTGTGAACCAATTACGGGTGCTCGGACGCTGGATGCGGATGGTGACCATTCCTAATCAGTCCAGTGTGGCCAAAGCTTTTATGGAGTTCGACGAGAACAACAGAATGAAGCCTTCGCCCTACTACAACCGCATTGTGGATGTGATGGAAGAACTTATGAAATTCACTTTGCTGCTGCGCGCCAATAAGGACTATTTTGTCGACCGTTATTCAGAGCGCGTGGAGTCTGCCGAGAAGCTCAGTGAGCGGGTTAACCAGCGGTCTATTTAAGGAGGCAGGTAATGGGATTATTCGAACGTTATTTATCAGTATGGGTCGGGCTCGCCATTATTATGGGCATTGTGCTGGGCAGCCTGGCACCGGGCATATTCGCGGTTATCGCCGGTATTGAGTACGCCCACGTTAATCTGGTCATTGCGGTGCTTATCTGGCTGATGATCTACCCGATGATGGTACAGATTGATTTTTCGTCGTTAAAAGACGTGGGCAAAAAACCTAAAGGTCTGGCGCTAACCCTGATCATTAACTGGCTAATTAAACCGTTTACCATGGCGTTGCTGGGCTGGTTATTCTTTAAAGGCTTATTTGCCGACTGGGTCGACCCGCAAACGGCAACCGAATACATTGCCGGGATGATCCTGTTAGGCGTAGCGCCCTGCACCGCTATGGTATTTGTGTGGAGTCAGTTAACTAAAGGGGATGCTAACTACACCCTGGTACAGGTGTCGATTAACGACATTATTATGATTTTCGCCTTCGCGCCAATCGCTGGTATGCTGCTTGGGGTCACCGATATCACCGTGCCTTGGGACACCTTATTTTTATCGGTAGTATTGTATGTATTGATCCCGCTGGTTGCCGGTGCCATAACCCGTAAAAAGCTCGACAATGGTGATGACCATTCCCGCCTGAACCAGTTTCTGGCCACCATGAAGCCCTGGTCAATCATTGGTTTGCTGGCCACCGTGGTGTTGTTGTTTGGCTTTCAGTCAGAAACTATTCTTGATAAGCCCCAGGCCATCGTATTAATTGCTGTCCCGCTGTTAATCCAGACCTATGGTATTTTTGCCATTGCCTATTTTATTGCCAAACAACTTAAACTGCCCCATAGCGTGGCCGCCCCCGCGTGCATGATAGGTACCTCAAACTTTTTTGAGCTGGCAGTTGCGGTTGCCATTTCGCTGTTTGGACTGCATTCCGGTGCGGCACTGGCCACCGTGGTGGGTGTACTGGTAGAAGTGCCGGTGATGCTGTCGTTAGTATGGTTTGCCAACCGCACCCGACATTGGTTTGACTAAGGAAAAATAAAGAAAATAAAGGGGTCAGAGTACATTATCGCCTTGGCGATAATGTACTCTGACCCCTTTAATTTTTTTGGTTAATATTACCCGGGTAATATTGATCTATTTTTGAGCGGGTGATATTTTTACCCAGGTAAAATTAATCTGGAAGTAAAGTTATGAATAATACCTATATCGCCGTTCATAATAAGTCGCTGGTCGCTCAGGGCGACTTGCCGGCGGTTATCCGCGAAACAATCAGGCAGTGCGCCAACGTTGAGCCCTATCTGTACCAACTTGACAATGGCAAGCGGTTGGATATCGACTGGCGCGGTGATGCCGAAGATATTATTCAGCGCTTGCCTGCTGCACTGGTACCATCGGCTAAGAAGCGCGGCCGGCCAAAGCTTGGCGTTATCTCAAAAGAGGTGACTTTACTGCCAGAGCACTGGGAGTGGTTATCGGTGCAGCGCGGCGGGGCTTCTACCACGATACGCCGCCTGATTGACTCGGCCATGAGCAGCATGACACCGGCGCAGGAACGACGCATTAAGCAGGATCAGTTGTACAGCTTGATGCGGATCTTCGAGGATGAAGCCGGATTTGAAGCGGCCTCCCGGGCACTCTACCGATTGGATGAAACGGCATTTATCAGCGCAATTTCAAACTGGCCAGTCGATTTACAGGCAATCTACAAGGATAAGTTTCACCACTTGCTAACGATAGGAAATACCTCTTATGACGGAACAAACTAGCCACAATCCCTACGTGAGTCCGCCGTTAACACGGGTATTTCTGAAAACCGCGCTGCCGATTATTCTGATGATGGTGGTGAGTGGTTCGCTGAATCTGGTGGACGCCTATTTTATTGGTGTATTTGTAGGCGCCGACGCCCTGGCAGCGGTGACCGCCATGTTTCCGTTGTTTATGGTCTTGATTGCTTTGTCGACCTGGATTGCCAGCGGTTTTGCCAGTGTGATGGCCCGCCTCAGCGGCGCTGGCAACCATGACGAAGCGCGCAACGCTTATGCCCAGGCCCTCACCCTGGCGCTGGTTATCAGCGTTATCCTGCTAACGGCATTCAGCCTGACCGGTCAGGCACTGGCGCTGGTCAGTAACAATGGTAATCAGGCCCAGGCAGCAATGAGCTTCACTTACATGAGTATTATTATGTTTGGTGCGCCGCTGATTTTCTGGCTGGGAGTTGCCTCAGACAGTCTGCGTAGTGAAGGGCATATTGGTTTTATCGCGCTGGTTTCGCTGTTAACCACTGTGGGTAACGGCGCTATGAATTACGTGTTCATAGTACTATTGGAACTAGGTGTGGCCGGTTCTTCTTATGGCACTATTGCAGCGCAAATCATTGCTTTGTGTGCGGTGTGGGGCTTTCGCCGTAGCCACAAAAACCGTCTCGGCATACCACTTTTTACATTAACGGTAGCGCGCACTCGCTGGCGCGAATTTTTGTCTTTGGGGGCGCCATCAAGCCTGACTTATGTGGGAGTGGCGCTGACCTCAGGAGCGATCCTTTTCAGCCTGCAGCAATGGCTACCTGATAGCTACGAAGTCACAGTTAGCGCCTATGGCGTTATCACCCGGGTGATGACCTTTATCTATTTGCCATTACTGGGACTGGGCCTGGCTATGCAAAGTATTGTAGGTAACAACGTGGGGGCGGAGCAATTTCAGCGGTCTAATCGCAGCTTGTGTATTGCCGTTGGCGTTGCCCTGGTTTATGGCGTATTAACCGAAACGTTGCTGTGGTGGTTGCGCGCTGATATCGGCCTGCTATTTGTTGACGACCCGGCGGTAACCAGTGAAATAGCCAGACTGCTGCCGGTGGTAAGCCTGGCGCTGTTCCTGCTGGGCCCGTTAATGCTGATCAGCTTTTATTTTCAAAGTATCGGTGATGCCCGACGGGCGGGTATCTTAAGTATTGCCAAAACCTACCTGTTTGCCCTGCCATTAATTATTGTATTGCCATTAATATGGGGAGAATGGGGGATTTGGTATGCCGGGCCAGCGGCCGAATTTCTTGCCCTGCTGCTCACCATCGGCATATTGTACCAACGTGCTATACAGGGCAACCATCGCTTTGGTTTATTGTATGCAGTCAATCAACCTGAGTCACAACCCATCAAGCAGGAGGCGATATGAGCAAAGACAATGACACTTATCAACAGGGGCTTAAAATACGCCGCGAGGTAATGGGCGATGCACATGTTAACCGGGCCATGAATAACGCTTCTGAGTTTAGTCAACCGCTGCAGGATATGGTGATCCGCAATGCCTGGGGTGAAACCTGGGTACGCCAGGGCATTAATAAGCAAACCCGCAGTTTGGTTACCATTGCCACGCTGGCAGCGCTTAAAGCCTCTACCGAGCTAAAAGGGCATGTCAGAGGGGCACTACGCAATGGTTGCAGCGTGGCGGAGATACAGGAAGTCCTGCTGCATTCTGCGGTGTATTGTGGCATGCCAGCCGGGATTGAGGCGTTTCGCGCGGCGGAAGAAGCGATTTTGGCCTGGCAGGAAGAAAACGACAAGCCGGCCGCTAAATAGCATCGGCTGGGAAGGGGGGAACAGGTTTGCCTAATGCCTGAAAGGCAAACAGCAGTGGCCGGAGGCTTAATCTGACGCTACAGTATTAAATCAGCGAAATTAATAAAAACAAGGCTATAAGGATACCTCTACGATGCTAGCCGCTGCTGCGAAACCTTTTGTCAATCTGGTAGAAAAATACCTACCTGATCCCTTTGTTTTTGTTCTGGCGTTAACCTTTGTGGTTATTGGAGCGGCAGTGATGCTGCAACAACAACCCGTGACGTTGGTTTTAACGTACTGGGGAACTGGGTTCTGGAGTCTGCTTACCTTCTCGATGCAAATGTTACTGGTGCTGGTGTCAGGTCACATGCTGGCGAGCACTGCAATAGTCAAAAGTGCGCTAAATGGGATCGCTCGTTTAGCCGCTTCACCGGGTAAAGCTATCCTGTTGGTTACACTGGTATCTATGCTGGCCAGCTGGCTTAACTGGGGTTTTGGATTGGTTGTTGGCGCATTATTTGCCAAAGCTATTGCGCGGAGAGTTAAGGTCGATTACCGCTTATTAGTTGCCAGTGCCTACTCAAGCTTTGTGGTGTGGCATGGGGGACTGGCCGGTTCCATTCCTTTGACTATTGCTACTCCCGGCCACTTTACGGAAGATCTTATTGGTATCGTCGACACCAGCGAAACGCTGTTCTCAAGGCTAAATCTGATATTGCTGGCGCTCATGATAGTGATACTACCGATTGTCAACAGAGCAATGATGCCGGCAGAAGCAGACCGGGTATATGTTGACCCTGAATTACTGGATGAGCCTGATTCATCAACACCTTCAACGGCAATACGGCCAGCCGAAAAGCTGGAACGTCACCCACTGCTGGCGCAATTCGTCGGACTGGCAGGCATTGCGTATCTTGGGATGTACTTTATTGAGGGGGGGGCGCTCAACCTGAATATCATTAACTTTTTGTTTCTGTTTCTGGCTATTGTTCTGCACGGAACGCCTGAACGGTTGCTGCATAGCATGCAGCAGGCGATCAAGGGCGCGAGCGGGATTGTGCTGCAGTTTCCATTCTACGCGGGAATAATGGCTGTAATGGTTCAATCTGACCTCGCCAGGGATTTATCCCAATGGCTAATTAGCACAGCCACCGCGGAGACACTGGCGCTCTTCAGCTTTTTAAGTGCCGGGGTGGTGAATATGCTGATCCCCTCTGGCGGTGGTCAATGGGCTGTACAGGCGCCTGTTGTATTACCGGCAGCCATCGAACTGGGGGCCGATGTAAGCAAGGTGGCCATGGCAGTGGCATGGGGAGATGCCTGGACAAACCTTATCCAGCCATTCTGGGCGCTGCCGGTACTGGCTATTGCGGGTTTAAAAGCCAAGGATATCATGGGGTTTTGCCTTGTACAGCTTGTCATCACGGGTATTATCATCAGCGTTGTGTTAACGCTACTGTAGTCGGAGTCCTGTACGCAACAGATTGAACTCACAACCTTTAGAGGTCTTTCGGGAAAGTAGACATGTAACTTGCAGTGCCCGGTTTCTTAAAGCAAGATATAACCACTTCTTAATTTGAGTTATTTATCAATGCAACAGCCCATTTTCATTATTGGTACGCAACGTTCTGGCACCACGCTTTTAACCAGAATGCTGTCGGCACATCCAGGTTTATTTATTCAAAATGAAATGGGTACCTATGGTGTTTTTGATAAACCTTACACGACTGAAGTATTGCACGGCAGAATCACCGGGCGACTTCGGGATCGGTATTCCATTGATGTCGCATCGCTGGAATCGAAGGGGGTTCTGTGGGGCTGGAAAGATCCGATGTTAACGCCACATCTGGATGAGCTGGCTGAACATTATCCGCAAAGCAAATTTATTGTTATTATTCGTGATCCCCGTGCTGTGGTAGCCTCTTATATCGACAATGCCTGGGGGCTTGGTACTACGCCTTATACCGGCGCTTTGCGCTGGCAGGATGAAGTCACCACACAACTGGATTTTTGTCGTGCTCACCAGCACCGATGCCTATGGTTTACTTATGAAAACCTGATCGAGAACAATCAACAGGCATTAACCCGAATCTGCGAATTTCTGGGCGTAGACTTTGATAACGGCATGCTTGAGTATTATAAAAAACCGCTGGAGTTTGGCCAGAACCGCTCCAATATGAACACCCAAAAACCCATTGAAAAGTCGAGTTTGACCAAGTGGAAAGCGGCCTTTTCATCCCGCCAGATAGGGATTATTAATAACGTGTGCCAGGACGTGATGACCGAGCTTGATTACACTGATATGGCGGACCTTAATACCCGCATCGGAAGCCTGGAAAAAAGCTATTACGGGCTACACCAAAAGATAATGGGTGAACTGCAACTACAGTATCAGCTACGAAAGGCCCGCCGCAACGCGAAAAAATAGTGTTGGCCCGTGGCTCTCTATGGGTTAATAGCAAATAATATTGTGAAAAACGGTGTACTCAGAGCGGGCCTTGTAAATATGTGGCTGGTCGGCAAAGAAGCGCAGACTTTGACCCGCCCGCAGTTCGTGCCAGGCATTATCAAAATACACCGATAGCTCGCCATTTAGCACATGAACATGTTCAATTACGCCGGTGGCGTGAGGGTCGGATTGTTGTTCATGAAAATTAAGCAGACTGACTTCCATCACTTCCATTCGCGTGTCTTCACGATATGAAAAAATCGCTTTAACTTTCATGTTCGGGTCATCAGGAAAATTGTCATCACCGGCTTTTTCATCATTGCCGGTGGCGAAGAAGGCGGAAAAGGAGGCATCTAACCCGCTGGCTATTTTCCACAGCGTTGAAATAGTCGGACTCGATTCCTGGCGCTCAATCTGGCCCAGCATAGCCTTGGACACCCCGGTTAATTTTGCTACCGAATCCAGACTCAGGCCCTGGGCTTTACGCAATGCTTTTAAGTGCTGCGCGATATGTTGCTTGAATGCTTGTTCTGCCATAACGAAATAATTATTTGTGCGCTATAACGCACGGTGGTATGGTGGGTTATCATTGTGCAGTATAACGCACAACTGGCGCCAGGTCTGATATTTGTGTCAAAAAGCTGCTGATCCATTTCAGTCAGCGCATAGAGATTCAACCATTTTTTGGGAAAGCAGGTTTATGAAGTCATTAATCAGTAACTTTGAGCGTTACCCACTGACATTCGGGGTAACACCAATTGAGTATTTGCCAAGGCTGAGCGAAGCGCTTGGCGGTAAGGTTGATATTTATGCCAAACGAGAGGATTGTAATTCCGGTTTGGCACTGGGCGGCAACAAGCTGAGAAAGCTCGAGTACATCGTGCCGGATGCTCTGGCCAGTGGTGCAGATACACTGGTGTCAATTGGCGGTGTGCAGTCTAATCATACCCGTATGGTGGCAGCCACGGCGGCCAAAATTGGTATGAAGTGTGTGGTGGTACAGGAAAAGTGGGTGCCACACTATGATGCCGTTTACGACCGGGTTGGTAATATCCAGCTAACCCGCCTGATGGGGGCTGACAGCCGGCTGGTGGATGATGGCTTCGATATCGGCATTCGGGACAGCTGGCAGAAAGCTATTCAGTCGGTCGAAGAGGCTGGCGGTAAGCCTTATGCAATCCCAGCAGGCGCTTCGGTGCATAAATACGGCGCGCTGGGTTACATTGGTTTTGCCGATGAAGTGATTGCTCAGGAAAAAGAGCTGGGGTTTAAGTTCGACTACATCGTGGTCTGCGTTGTCACCGGCTCTACCCAGGGCGGTATGATTGTCGGTTTTGCCAATCATGACCGTGCCGATACCGTGATAGGTATTGATGCGTCGGGTACTGTTGAACAAACCCGTGAGCAGGTCACCAGTATTGTTAATAACACGGCAGAGTTGGTAGGTTTAGGCCGTGAGGTACGGGAAGATGAAATTGTCATCAATCCGGATTATGCCTACCCGGCCTACGGTGTGCCCTCTGAGGAAACCAACGAAGCCATTCGACTGGCAGCGAAGACCGAAGCGATGATCACCGATCCGGTGTACGAAGGAAAATCGATGCAGGGCCTTATTGACCTAACCAAAAAAGGCTTCTTCCCGGCAGGCTCGAAAGTACTCTATGCCCACCTTGGCGGAGCGCCGGCACTCAACGGCTACAGCTATCACTATAAAGATGGCTAAGGCGCAAAGCCTTTAAATTGACTAAAGGGGGGGAGTAATTTCGCCTCTTTTCAAAAAACGGTCACTACCCGGTCTGTCTGACAACCGAATTTCTGGCCACAAAAGTGGGCAGGTATTTGTAGGTAACGTCCCTATCGGGCTGCTTGCCCTGGGCATAGTCCAGGGCCAGACTGGCCGCCTGGGATGCCATCCATTCAATAGGATAGTTCATGGTGGTTAACTTGGGGCGACAAAACTGTGCCTGCAGCACATCATCGAAGCCCATCACAGAAACGTCTTTCGGCACCTCAAGATTGTGGTCATACAATGTATTAATGGCGCCTGCGGCCATGGCGTCGTTGTAGGCCAGAATCGCGGTAAAGCGGGCGCCGGAAGCGAGCAACTGGCGCATGGCAATCTCACCGCCTTCCTGGTTGGGGGCGGCATGAACTATCTGTGAGTCGGTTAAGTCTATTCCCCACTCAGCCAGAGATTCCCTTATTCCCTGTTCGCGTTGGACGCGGTCCTCAATAGCAAAATCACTGCTGATAACCGCAATTTTTCGATGACCGAGTTTGAGCACATATTCTGCCATCATGCGTCCGCCGGCAACATTGTCCAGCCACACACAGCGATGTTTAATAGCTTCAATATAACGGTTGATCAGCACAAAGCCTGGGGCCTGTCGGGCCAGTTGAATCAGCGTGTCGTCGTCAAGAAATTTGGCGTGAACCACCATGGCCTTTACGCGATGATTCAACAGCGTTTCGATGGCTTTTAACTCGGTTTCAGCCTGCACAGAGCCAGAGCTCATTAACAGTTGGGTGTTGGCTTTACGGGCCACTTTTTCAATGGCATCGGCATAGGTCGCAAAAAACGGATCCATTAGTTCTGCCAGCACCAGTCCCAGGGATGTGCTTTTTTGGGTAACCAGTGCCCGCGCGTTAATGTTGGGCCGATAGCCCATTTTGTCCATCACTGCTTTTACGTGCTCGCGAGTTTTCGGGCCAACCTTGGGGCCATTATTGATCACTCGCGAAACGGTTGCCGGGGAAACGTTTGCCGCTTCGGCAATATCCTTGATGGTTATCATTTATCTTCCGTCATTACTGGGGCTACGGTACTTTTGTTTATAGGCGCCTAACATGAGGGTACTATTAAAATGCGGCCAGGGAAACACGTTTCCCCCGCTTTCGCCCATACCTGACAGCCCCTCATTATCATGCTTTGCCTGGCTATGATGTTGGATTAGTTTTTGTCGTGTAGCCAGATAATGATTTTGCTTTACTTTCGGCAGAAACCGGCATAGATTCCCCGTCAATTTCACCCCTGTAGTGTCTACCACTTCATTTTTACTCTCAGGTAGCGCAGTTTTCTTATGGATTCGAAGATGGTCGATGTTGCACCTTGCAATAATTCCGGCAGCCCTCTTGTGCCTGTTTTAGGGTTATCGTTCTTTGCGGTGGCCTCGGGTTTTTTAATGAGCCTGATCCCGCTGTCGTTAACAGCCAATGGTTTATCGTCAACACTGGCCCCCTGGCTGGCTTCTATTTTTTATCTGGGCTTGCTGATCGGTGCTTTTACCATTCAGCGAATTGTGGCGATCACCGGTCACCGGATTGCTTTTATGGCATTTCTTGTGTTACTCACACTAACGGTTGCTGTGCAGGTGGCCTGGCCTGGCGAATTTATCTGGCTGGCGGCGCGCCTGGTTGCAGGGATTGCCGTAGCCGGCATATTTGTGGTGGTGGAGTCCTGGTTACTGATGACCGATACCGCCAAAACCAGAGCTAAGCGCCTGGGCCTGTATATGACTTCACTGTATGGCGGCACTGCGGTGGGCCAACTGGCCATCAAGCCATTAGGTGTCGATGGCGCTTTGCCTTACTTAGTTGTCATTGGGTTGTTGCTAGTGGCAGTGATGGTGCCTTTGCTGGTTAAATCCGGCCAGCCCAATCGGCACCAGTCTGAGCCGCTGCGTTTAAAAGAATTAAAAGTACTTAGTCGCCCTGCAATAATGGGCTGCCTGGTCTCGGGATTAGTGCTTGGCCCTATCTATGGCCTGATGCCGTTGTACATCGCCCGAACGGATTATGCGCCCAATACCGGATTATTGATGGCGGTAATTATACTCGGCGGTATGCTGGTGCAGCCGTTGGTCAGTTATTTATCGCCTCGCTGCAGTAAACGCTTATTGATAGCCGGCTTTTGCGCCATCGGTGGATTAAGTGTGATGGGCATTGCCTGGGCCGCAGAGTTATCAATCATTATGGGCTGCTATTTGTTACTGGGCGCCTGTAGTTTTGCCCTGTATCCCGTGGCTATTGCACTGGCTTGTGATGGATTGCCGGTGACTAAGATTGTCGCTGCTACCGAATTTATGCTGCTGAGTTATAGCATTGGCTCGGTAGCGGGACCGCTGTTAGCCGCGAATACCGGCATAGCCAGCGAAGGCCTGCCGGTGTATCTGGCGGTGTGTTTGATTGCCACCAGCCTGTATATGTTGCTTAGCAGTAACCGTCGGGTACCCGCTAACGATCCCCCGGTTGCCAATCATTGAGTACGAGGTCAGGAAATGACAATACGTTTCCAGGCCAGTAGGGAGCCATCGGCATTCTGCGCAAGGTTGAAAAGCTCATCATCATCGCCATCGAAAACCGTATCGCGGCTATTGTGGGTGTCGGGTTCGCCACGACTTAGGTAGTCGGGATGCGTTGAACAAATGGCATCAACGAAATCGTCATCAAAACCAAACTGAGAGATAAGCTGATCGCTATTGTTGCTTTTGACTCTGAAATGAATATGAATAGCCCGGCTGCTGTACCAGCCCGGGAAACAGCTGTAAAAATTCACTCTGCCGCTGGCGTCGGTGACGGCAATACCGCGAAACCATTTTGCAGCCAGAGCGGCGCTGTCGTTACCGGTACAGAAAGACGAATTAAAGCCATTGCCGTCGACACTGTCGCTGCTATCACCTGAATAGATCCCTTCAACATCGCAGTGCCATACCTCGATTTCATAACCTGACAGCGGATTGCAGTTGCTATCAACCAGTTGCAGGCACAGCATCATTGGCAGTCCGGTTTGTTGCTCCGAAATATCATCGCGATAATCACTGTCAAAATAGCAGGGGCCTTCGGTCAGTGACTCTGTGAGCTCAACCGCGCAACTGCTCCCGGCATCGAATAAGCTGTCATCAGGGAATGATTCCGTTATCGAAACCGTTCCGCCGGATGCCCAGTCTGTGGTGGTTTCAACGCTGCCACCACTGCTGGAAGAGCCACCGGTATTGCTGCCCGAGGAGGATTCGGTTGTCGATGAGTCGGTAGCAGGAGAGGTGCTGCTACTGTTGCAGCCCATAAAGAAAAACGTGGGCGCCAGAATAGTGATACCCGCCGCTGATTTCACCAGCATTCGGCGGCGCTGAAGATTTGTTGTCATAGCAAAAGTCCATAGAGTTAACGTACTCAATGGACCTCAAAATATTGTGGTTATTGCAGGCTTTGCATAACTTTGCATTGCTTAGCGTTAACCTACATTCGCGGCAATCTCCATGAATATAGGAGCCTAGAATTCGTCGATATTGTCCTGTAATTGTTTATCATCGGTGTCTGCCGCCAGCTTAAGATGCTGTTTTACCGCATCGGTTGCACTGGTTAGCCGGTAGAGCTGGGCCAGCCGAAAGTGTGCCCAATGCGCAGACGGCAGACCTGTGTCAGCCGGTACTGCCTCGACATACGCCAGTAATGCTTCGATACCTTGCTGAACAGATTGCTTACTGAATACCGCATTGCGGCCTATCTGGTACAAGGCATTTAGCTTAAAGTGTGCTTCTTCGTCATCTATAGTGGCTTGGGTAGCCTGGCTGAATTGTGCCAGTGCTTGTTCATATTGCTCTTTTTGTTGCAGTGCCAGGCCATGCTGATAATAGAACTCGGCATGATCCGGGTAGCGTTGCTGGGCACTGGTCATGGTTTTTGTATAGGTCTTTTCGTCATCGGTCTGGCGGTAGTAGTTTAATTTGGCACGCATGCCTGCCTGTTCATCAAGCGCCGCAATGTCGTTTACCAATTGCCAGGCGAGTTCTGTGTCGCCGCCAGCAATGCCTGGTGCACCCAGATAAAACATCATCAGGCCAAACTTATAATCGGTGTTCTGTGGCTCAAGAGTCGCCGCTTGCTTAAAACAATCAAGGGATTTCCCGGCGTAGCTGAGCGCTGAAAATATCGACTGACTGGCCTGAATACCCATGACCTGACCACACAAAAAGTGAACGTCGGCGCGCTGGGGGGCGAGTTCCAGAGCTTCTTCAATCTTCTCTTCGGCATCATCGATGTCGGAGCCCAGCAAGGTTTGCGCTTGTTCAAGTAACGTATTTACCTGATCTGCGGTGGTATCGGCGAAGGTTAAACTGGCCGTCAGCATGCTGCAGGATAGCAGCAAAAGGGTGAGTTTACGTGTCATCACTTATATTCCCTGTCGTGTTAATCGGACTCAGGGTACGGTTTAGCCGGGGGCGGTAAACAGTGCCAAAAGTCACTTTCCGTTTAAATATGCTTTGCTTCAGACCTGACTGCTGCATATGAGTTCAGCGTCTGCCTAGAAAAACTCTATATCGTTATCAACAACTTGTTTTGCTGAGCGCTCCAGAATATTGGTTTGATTGCGGCCATTTGATTTAGACAGATACAAGGCTTCATCGGCCACTTCGATCATCAGTGGCACGGCCTGTTGCGTATTAATCGGCGTGCAACCAATGCTCACGGTTACGCTGCCTGAGGGAAACTCATAGGCTTCAACGGCCAGACGAAATCGTTCCAGCACGGCCAGCGCGCCATTTTCATTGGTTTGGTTGATAATCACCAGAAATTCTTCACCACCATAGCGGAACAAAAAGTCAGAATGGCGGAAAGTGGTGCGCATAATATTGGCAAAATGTATTAATACCTCATCGCCGTACAAATGACCAAATCTGTCATTGATGGTTTTAAAATGATCAATATCGAGCAATGCGATATAGGAATTGAGTTCGTTGTTAGCATTATTACGATAAAAATCGAGCACCTGTTCAAACGTGCTGCTGAGGGTCTGGCGGTTGTTCAGACGGGTAAGAATATCCCGTTCCTTGGTATCGAAAAGACGAATTTGATGATCGTAAATCTTCGCCAGACCGCGCACCACTTCGAGGTTGTATTCGTCCACAACCCCTTTAATTAACACCAGTTTTTCAGGTGGCTCGCCGCGATTGACATAAATATAAATATACTCCTGCCTGTCACAGGTCAGGAAAGATACCCCGGTTTCACCATGCAGGCTTATGTCCCGCACGATATCAGTGAATTCATCCTTGAAGTCTTCTGCCAGCGACAGGGGGAATTTGCGAATGAGTGGCTCTGGCGTTCGTTCGTCGCGGTAATTTCGACCCAGAATTTCGTAGGAAGAGACCTTTTCGATGGTGTCGATCTCAAGCAATGTTTTCATTAACACCACATTCAGATCGTGAAATGTTTTGGCTTCCAGTAATCTGGAAGACAGTTCAAAAGCTCTGGTAAGGTCTGGAAAGGTCATTATTATTTATAATCGCTCGGATACGGGCAGCTAAACATTTTGTATATTTTGGGTATAAATACCTGCTGCACTGCTTGTCAGGAAGATGTACACCGGGTCAGGAGTGCGGATTATTCTGCTGATCTGAATACTACCTGACAGCTTACCGCAATAGGCGCTCAGGTATCCATTCTAAAATAGTATAAGTTGGTGAAAAAACGTGTCAATGTTATCTTTCCATCCATTTTTTATGAATTCTCATATTAAACAGTTAGTTATATTGTAAGGTGTGAGTATTCCTCAGCCGATCTTTCTCAGACGCCCCGTACACTTGCACCTTAGACAAGGCGGCAATTACAGTGCCTGAGAGTTGAATCCCCCGGAGTCAGTGATTATTCTTTCCGCATATCTGTTTATTTTGAGGTTAGCCAATGTGTGAATTGCTCGGCATGAGTGCCAATACGCCCACTGATTTGTGTTTTAGTTTTACCGGACTAACTCGGCGCGGTGGCGGCACCGGACCACACAAAGATGGCTGGGGCGTGGCGTTCTACGAGGGTAAAGGCGTGCGGCTGTTTCACGACCCGGAGCCCTGCGCCACCTCACCTATAGCGGAATTCGTTGGCAAACTACCAATTAAGAGTAAAACGGCTATCTGTCATATTCGCCAGGCGAATGTGGGCAATATTAATCTGGCTAACACCCATCCTTTTGTGCGCGAATTATGGGGGCGCAACTGGGTATTTGCGCACAATGGTCAGATCCCGGGCTTCTCCCGCCGGGTGGGCATGTACGAGGCCATTGGTGATACCGATAGTGAAGAGCTGTTTTGTGACATTATGAATCAGGTGCGTCACAGCCTGCCCCGGGACGCCATGCCAGAGCAACTCACCCAGGCTCTGGTTGCACTGGCTCAGGAATATGCCCGCCGGGGCGTGTTTAACTGCTTACTGAGTAACGGCGACTGGCTGTTTACCTTTTGCAGCACCAAGCTGGCCAGCATTACCCGGCGTGCCCCGTTTGGTCCCGCTTGTCTGAAAGACGTGGAAGTAGAAATTGATTTTGCCGCCGAAACCACACCACAGGATGTGGTTAGTGTGATTGCTACCGAGCCTCTTACCAGTGACGAACAGTGGGACGTTTACGAGCGCGGCGAATGGCGTTTGTGGCAGCTTGGTGAGGTGGTTGCCAGTGGCAAAGTTGAGGTGCCGGTACATTCTACTGAGGCGGCGCTGACCAGCCCGAAAAATATGCCCAGGGACTGTGAACCCCGGCCCGGACAAAGCTGAAGCAATAGTGTTATAAATCGTTACAAATTTAGAGCTTACCTGGCCAGCTTAATAGGGTAGTGTGAAAATCACACAATTATAAGCAGACGGAAAGGCCATGCTCTCAATCTCTCAACTTACCAAAACCTACTCAAACGGCGTACGTGCGCTGGACGGTATCAACCTTAATATTCCCAAAGGGATGTTTGGCCTGTTAGGACCAAACGGTGCCGGTAAATCTTCTTTAATGCGTACCATCGCCACCCTGCAGGCGCCGGATCAGGGCAGTATTGTGTTCGACGGTACCGATGTCATTGCTCAACCCAATGAACTGCGTCAGCGATTAGGCTATCTGCCACAGGATTTTGGCGTGTACCCGCGCATCAGCGCCGAACGTCTGCTCGATCATCTGGCCGTCCTCAAGGGCTTAAACAATAAAGCCGAGCGTAAGGAAGCTGTAGAAGGTTTGTTGGTACACACTAATCTCTGGCAGCACAGAGATAAGGCAGTGAGTGGTTATTCGGGCGGTATGCGTCAGCGATTTGGGATTGCTCAGGCATTATTGGGTGACCCGGATTTGATCATTGTGGATGAGCCCACCGCCGGTTTGGATCCCGAGGAGCGCAATCGCTTTCATAACCTGTTGGTGAGCCTCGGGGAAGAAAAGGTCATTATCCTTTCTACTCACATTGTTGATGATGTGTCTGAGCTGTGCCCTAACATGGCGGTGCTGGGCCAGGGGCAAATCCTCCTTGAAGGAAACCCGATTGAATTAACTTATCAGCTTAAGGGGCGGATCTGGTGTAAGCAGGTAAGCCAGGAAGAGCTTAAAGAAATCGAACAACAGTACAGCCTGATCTCCTCGCGGCTGATTGCCGGTAAACATGTGGTGCATATTATGGCCGATGACGCGCCTGAAGGCTTTGAGGCTGCACCGGCAAACCTTGAGGATGTGTATTTCTCCACCCTTTATGAATCACGTAAAAAATCAGCCCAGGCAGCATAAGGAGCGTTACTATGTTTTGGAAAAGCCTGGCTTTTGAATGGCGCTATTTCCTGCGTCAGCCGTCATTTACGGTAACTGCTCTGGTATTCTTTTTACTGCCTTTTATGGCAACCACTACCGATAGCGTGCGCATTGGTGGCGGCGGGAATGTTTTGTATAACGGCAGCTATGCGATTGCTCAAACGGTATTGGTTATGGGCGTGTTCGCACTCTTCTTACTGGTAAACTTTATTGCGGGTACTGCAACCCGTAACCACACTACCAAAATGAGTGAGCTGGTGTATACCCGCCCGGTGAATCCGGCCAAATACCAGTTGGGCCGTTTCCTGGGCTCAACGCTGGTGACTCTGACCGTGTTTGCGGCAGTGCCTCTGGGAGTTCTGATTGGCTCTTTGATGCCCTGGGTCGATCCTGAGCGGATTGGTGCCACTCAGCTGAGTTTCTATTTAGCGCCTTTTTTCTACATTATTGTGCCGGGCTTTTTATCCCTCGGGATGATTTTCTTTGCGCTTGCGCAGCGTGTACGCTCCATGATGGCAGCTTACCTCACCGCATTGGGGATCTTTATTGTGTACGTGGTGGGTGGCGTCATCACCAGCGAGCCTGAGTACCGCGAAATTGCCGCCTTACTCGACCCCTTTGCACTGCGAACCTTTGGTGAAATCAGCCGTTACTGGACCGTTTTTGATAAAAACGTCACAGCCATCACACTGGATGGCGTATTACTGCAAAATCGTCTTATCTGGCTGGGCATCGGAGCCGTTATTCTGTTTGCCTTTGGTGGTATCTTTTCTTTCAAATGGCAACAGGGCAGTAAAAAAGTTAAACCCTCCAAGGCATCCAGAGTGCCAGCGCCAGAAGGTAATCGGATTAGTTTCAAAGCCAGTGGTGGTTATCAGTGGAGCAAGTTTGTTACTAACCTTGGCTTTGAAATGCGCCAGGTGCTGTTAAGCCCGGCGATGATCGTATTAGTACTGTTCAGTATCTTTAATCTCACCTCGCTTTACGCGGTGGCCTACGGCGGCCTGTACGGCACCGATAACTGGCCACTCACGCAGAATATGACCCAGGCCATTGTGGATAATTTTGGCCTTACCATGATGATAGTGGTGATCTATTACAGTGGTGAAATTGTCTGGCGCGAGCGTGGCAGTGGCATGGGCGATATTATCGAATCTACTCCGGTGTTTAACGCAGTATTCTGGGTTTCCAAGCTGTTTTCCATGTGGGCGGTGCTGGCTGTGCTGTATGTCATTGGCATGCTGTTCACCATTTTCTTTCAGCTAACCAAAGGCTATACCAATCTGGAGTTGGGGCTGTATATCACCGAGCTGTTTTATGTTGAGCTGTTACCCTGGATGTGGGTTACCGTGCTGGCATTCTTTATTCAGGTCCTGAGCCCGAATAAGTACATGGGTATGCTGATTACTTCTGCTTACCTCATTTCGACTCTGGTGATGAGTCAGTTAGGTGTGGAACACAATATGTGGACGTTTGGTAATGCGCCGCAGGTATTGTATTCCGATCTTAATGGTTACGGTTGGTTCTTAACCGGATTTAACTGGTACATGTTGTACTGGGGGGCGCTGAGTCTGGCATTGTCTGTGATTGGCTATGGGTTATGGCAGCGCGGTCCGGAAAGCAAGCTGAAAGACCGTTTTAAGCTGCTCGGTTACCAGATGGGTAACACCGGTAAAGGCCTGCTGGCGGCCAGCCTGATAGTGTTTATTGCTACAGGGGGGTATATCCACTACAACACCAAAGTGCTTAATGAATTTACCGGCCGGGATGAAAGTCTCGACCGGCAGGCTGAGTATGAGCGCCAGTTTGTGCAATATGAAGAGGCCAACATTCCGATTGTTACCAAAGCCAATGCGCTGGTGGATATCTACCCTGAAGAGCGGCGCATAGAGGCCACCGCCGAGGTGGTGGTTGAGAACAAACGGGACACGCCGATTACCCGGGCGCTGGTATCTGTTCCGCGCCATACACCTGAGTGGCATATTGACATCCCCGGTGCCAAAGTGGTGGAAATTATCGACGAGTTTAACTCTGCCTGGCTGGAGTTCGATACGCCCATGATGCCCGGCGATAAGCTGGCTGGCAGTGTTTCCGTAGTACGTGACCATGCGGGTTTCAAAGATCGCGGATTTGATCTGATGGTGGCAGAAAACGGGACTTTCATTAATAACTACGAGTTGTTCCCGATATTTGGCTTCCGTGGTGACTTGCTGATTAGCGATCGCCATGAACGCCGTAAGCGGGATCTCCCTGAACGTCCGCGGGCAAATAAACTGGAAGATACCAGCAAGTACGCGCAAAGCTTCTTTGGTCCGGGCGTCGGGTTTATTGATTTTGAAACCACTATTTCAACGTCTGCCGATCAAATTGCCATTGCGCCGGGATACCTGCAAAAAGAATGGACCGAGAACGATCGCCGGTACTTCCATTACAAAATGGATGCGCCGATGGTGGCCTTTTATTCCTTCCTGTCTGCCCGTCATGAAGTCAGGCGCGACGAGCATAACGGCGTGAATATTGAAGTTTATTACGATCCAAAACATGCCTGGAACGTGGATGTCATGATCCAGAGTGTGAAGGACTCGCTGGATTACTTTGAAGCCGAGTTTGGCCCTTATCAGCACAAACAAATGCGCATAATTGAATTTCCCGGTTATCGCTCATTTGCGCAGAGTTTTGCCAATACCGTGCCCTATTCTGAAGTGATTGGTTTTACTGCCGATTTGCGTAACAGTGAAGACATTGATTATGTTTATTATGTTACCGCCCACGAAGTGGCCCACCAGTGGTGGGGGCATCAGCTTGGCGCTGCCGATGTGCAGGGCAGTGCAATCCTGTCGGAAAGTCTGTCTCAGTACAGTGCCATTATGGTGCTGCAGAAGCGTTATGGCGAAAACATGATCCGTAAGTTCCTGACCTATGAACTGGACCGCTACTTACGTGGCCGCAGTAGCGAACTGCTTGAGGAAATGCCGTTTATGCGCAGTGAAAACCAGCAGTATATTCACTATCGTAAAGGCTCTGTGGTCATGATGTCGATTCTTGACCGGTTAGGCGAAGATAGGTTGAATGCAGCGCTTGAACAGTTAATGTCAGACTTCCGCTTTAAGTCAGATCCCTACCCGACTACGCTGGATTTACAGGCTGCGCTGAACGCGCAGGCCACACCCGAAGAGCAGGCGTTTATTGCTGATATCTTCGAGCAAATCACCTTGTATGATTTGAAAGTGGATGAAGTAGAAACAGCGCCGTTAGAAGAGGGCTATGAAGTAACCATTACTGTTAGCGGCGCAAAATATGCCGCCGACGGCCAGGGTATGGAAACCGAACAGCCACTGGAGGAATGGGTAGACATTGGCGTGTTTAACAGTGATCCGTCGATACTCACCGATGACAGCCAGGTGCTTTACAAAGCCAAACACAAAATTGTCAGCGGCGAAAATACCATCACCGTCACTGTGGCTGAAAAGCCGTTGTATGTTGGCGTTGATCCGTTCGTAAAACTTATCGACCGCGACAGCGGCGATAATGTGAAACGGCTGTAACTGCGAGAGGCCGGCTCGGGCGAGCCGGTTACTGATATTATTTAAGACCCGCCAGTGTCAGGCGGGGCTTTTTTTATTCCGGCCAG
>JGI12097J13213_1000094_pt1 | contig 36054 bp, 35 predicted proteins | sample DeeseametaMP2252_FD_13213 | JGI IMG/M metagenome (IMG submission 13213)
AAGGGGCCTGAGGTGGCAAGGAAGTCATTCACCGTGAACGATCTCATCGAGATGTTCCGACACTGGAACGCCGGCCGATCCCAAGTCGAGATCCATCAGGCGCTGGGCATCGACCGCAAAACCATCCGCAAGTACCTCCAACCAGCAGTGCGCGACGGTATAGAACCGACACCCGGCGAGGTGGGCACTGTCACGTTAATCGAAAAGTATAGCGGCACAGCTAGTTTGGGACGAACTGCTACGGAACATCTTCGGGCCGTTCACTTCAGGCGGCGTCGGTCACGGTGACTTCCTCCCAGACCGCGAATCGGTCGGCCATCTCGGTGCGCCACTCGGTCGCGGTTAGTCGATGCCGGCGGGGCCGGAAGTGAGGTGAGATGCTGCTGAACGCTGACAGGAATCGTTGCGCGTGCCCAGGTGAGGTGAAGCGTTTCATCGCACGTTCGCGTTGTCGGGTCGGTTGGTGCGAGTTCTCGGCGCGATTATTCAAGTACTTCGACTGGCGATGCTCGACCGATCCCAGCAGTTCGCGGTGGGCGACCTGGTAGCTGCCGAGTTTGTCGGTGACGATCACCCGCGGCACATACTCCAGACTTTTGAGCAGCTTGCGGAAGAACCGTTTGGCCGCCAACGCGTTTCGGCGGGACTGGACCAGCACGTCGAGCACGTTTCCATCCTGGTCGACCGCCCGCCATAAGTAATGCAGTGTGCCGTTGATTTTAATGAAGACCTCGTCGAGGTACCACTTGTCACCGGGCCGGGCCCGCCGTCGGCGCAGCGCGTTGGCGTAGGACTGCCCGAACTTGGCGCACCACCGGCGGATCGTCTCGTAACTCACCACGACACCGCGTTCGAGCATCATCTCCTCGACTTCACGGAAGCTGAGCGGAAACCGGAAGTACAACCACACGCAGTGGTTGATGATCTCGGCCGGGTATCTGTGGCCTTTGTACGACAGTAGTGCGGTGCTCACCCCACCGATTCTCCCAGTTCGCCGACTTCAACAACGTGACAGTGCCCTTTCGACGCTGCTGGACCTTGCGAGCGCGCTTGTCACCGGCGGAGGTACGTTTCGATGTCATACCTCACCGTCCCAGAGATACTCCAGAACATCCGGTGTTCGGCCGAGACTGCGGTGCATGCGCCGAACCTCCCCGGCCACACTGCACCCATCACCCGGCGCACCATGCCGCTCACCGCACGTTCTCTCAGCACACCACCGGCAACGTGCGTGAACACCTCTCACTGCGTCCTGTCCCTTCGAGCGGATCGGCGGAGCAGACGACGCCTCAGGTCATCAGGATCGGACATGATGTACATCAAATACAGCAGCGGCAGGTACATCAGAGTCTCTGGCCGCCGGCCGTCATGCTGCGCGAACAGTCGGTCGCGGACGGGATCAGCTTTGTCGAACCCGTGCGTAGTGTTCCTGCGCGCACGCATCAGCTGACTCACAGCGACGTCGAGCGACAGGGCTTTCTCCGCTCCACCGGGGAGCCTCAGAATCACCTTCTCCGATCCACGATAGTTCTTGATGAAGAACCCTTCTCCCACCTCCGTCAACGCCTCCACACCGTAAGCGGCGTACGGAAGGAGGACGGACTGAACATCAGCAGGCATACGATCTCGAACTTGCTGCAGCGCTTTTGCAGCAACCGAGGGCTTGCACAGTGCCGTGAGATCCCATGAAAGCCAGGACGACTCGATCAGGTCCATTGCCGACCACATCAAAACTCCGGCTGCGTAGTCGTCGTGCAGCGATAGCAGCGTCGAGGTAACTCGTTGCAGGAGATCAGCAAATTCCATCAGCCGGTTCTGCTGCGCATAGGGGAGGTAGTCACCGTCAGCATCCGCGAACAGACATGGGTTCAGGAGGTGCCCGAGAACCGAGTTCATCTGAGCAACCCACCAAGCGACGGCAGCACCCCACGCCGCCGGTGCCGGCGGCTCCTGCCGCTGAGGAAGACGACCCACTGGAGATCGGGGAAGCACCTGATGCGCTTCGTACGGAACAGGAGACCGCCCGATAATATCTGTGCCGAGAGTAAAAATCACCGCACCCGACACCCTGTTCGCCTGAAACGCCCACACCCATGGAGACCGTGCAGCCAACAACGGACCGAGATGGCTTGCGGGAACCAGCACACTGCTCAATATCGACGAGCCCGACGCGAAAACGACCTCGTCGACGTCGATCGGCCCGCGTCGTATGTCCTCGAGAAGTTCAGGGTCCTGATTCAGACGCAACACGAACCCAGGAAACCTCATCCGACGGTGCGTGGCGTTGCCATAGCGAACAACGTGGACAGCGTGCTGGCCGAACGGGTGCTCGTCATCGTCGTCCACAATTCCGGCCAAATCGCTACGTGCACTGCAGACTGCTGCAGACAATGACCCGTCGCGGGCTGTGATGACAGGTAACTGCAACGCATACAGGAACGATCCCACCGCGCCCGCGCTCATCTGCGTGATCGCGCGAAGGCGTTCCTCGGCGATTCGCTCATGGTCCAAACGAGAGGCGTAAGGGTCCTGCGGGAGGTCGACGAGCTCGTCATCGACGTCCGCTTCCGAGCTCGACAGGGTGCAGACTGTCATGAAATCCACCCGGTCCATGCCGCTAGCCGGCTCCGTCAACGCCCACACGTCCGGTGCGGACGTGTGGCCTACCTCGAACCCCAGCTCTTCCAGGTAGGCCTGCACTTGCCCTCCGGCCAACTCTGGTGGAATCGTGACGTTGACGGTCAACCGTTCAGGCATTCCACCAGCCTACAAACCATGAAGCCTGATATCTGCCTCGAATTTCGTCCCCCACGCTGAGCGGGGTGCACGGCTCTAGTTGGTGACCACAACCTGCAATTCGCCTATCCGACTATCTCGGGTGTGCCACACTCCAAATCGTCGACACCGCCACGAGAGCCGCCACCTGACTTCCCAGGGACTGTAAGCCTTGGTTACACCGATCAAGTGGCCATTGGTCGCGGGCCTGCCTCCGCCGATCTTGCCTCCTTGCAACAGGAGCAGTGCACGTCGACGCCGAAGGCGAGGCTCAACGAGGGGCACAACATAACTGAATATGTCCGACCAGACATCTACAGTTGCATCCATGCCAACGCGAGCTGTCCCAGACAAAGCGGACCTAGCCACCCTCAGGCCGGACCTCGCGAACGAATGGCACCCCACCTTCAACGGCGATCTTCATCCATCCCAATTCACGGCCGGCTCGACCGCAGTCGATATCTGGTGGAAATGCACCAAGAACCATGAATATCAAATGCGCATCGCCAAACGCGCCCTACATGGTTACGGCTGCCCATACTGCTCAGGTCGACGTACAATCTGCGGAGTAAACGACCTGTTGACCCTGCTACCGGAGGCCGCTCAAGAATGGGATCACGACCGGAACGACCGATCTCCGGAATCTGTAAAACCCGGCTCCGAATACAAAGCTTGGTGGAAATGCCGCCCACGTGGCCATTCATATCAATTACGAATTGACCGGTGGGTTTCTGCAAAATGCGCATGTCCGTACTGCGGTGGCCGTCTACCTATAGCAGGCGAAAACGACCTCGGAACCCTCGTGCCCGAAATTGCCGTCGACTGGCATCCAGACAAGAACAGCATAGGCCCTGACGAGGTACTGATCGGATCTAACAAGCCGGTTTGGTGGAAATGCAGGCACGGTCACGAATGGCGCGCGCAGATCGCGAGCCGCAGCTCAGGGAAAAGAACTGGCTGCCCAGTTTGCTCCAACCGTCGAGTCGAGTCCGGTGTAAACGACCTCGCTACGCTTCGACCAGACCTCGCCGCCGAATGGCACCCTACCCGCAACCAACTGACGCCCGGATTGCTATCGACGGGAAGCGCTCGTTCGGTGTGGTGGCTTTGCACGACAGGGAGGCATGAATGGGAAGACACCATCAGCACGAGGTCGCGTGGATATGGATGCCCCATCTGTTCAGGCAAGCGCGCCTTGGCTGGTTTCAACGATCTCTCCACCCTCTATCCAGAAATCGCTAGCCAGTGGGATTACAGCAAAAACGCTCTTGAGCCTCAACTTGTTCGGCCCGGATCCAACTACACTGCGAACTGGATTTGCGCGAAAAACCATCAATACCCTGCAACAGTAGCCGCTAGAGTCAGAGGACGGGGATGCCCTTACTGCGTCGGCAAACAAACCCTTCCAGGCTTCAATGACCTGTCGACACGAAGGCCCGATCTAGCTAAAGAATGGCATGCGACGAGGAATGTAATACAACCGTCGGAGGTTACTGGGGGCAGCAGAAAGTTATTTTGGTGGAGTTGCAATCCTTACGGCCATGAATATCAGGCAGAGGTATCAGCCCGATCCGCCGGGAATGGCTGCCCGATATGTTCGGGGCGACGCGTAAAAGTGGGCTTCAACGATCTAGCCACGACTTATCCAGAGCTAGCTAATGAATGGCATGCGACGAGGAACAAAACTGAGCCCTCACAGGTCACCTCAGGTTCCAATCGAAAGGCCTGGTGGAGCTGCACGGAATCTCACGAATGGCAGGCCACTATCAGCAGTCGCGCTGCAGGCAGGGGCTGCTCTCGATGCAAAGATCATGGGTCCTCGAAGCGAGAAGCCGCCGTATGCGAGGCCATAACAAAGATCCTGGGCATTGCTTATACTGGACCGCAACGTTTGCCATCCTGGCCGGGGGCTGTTGATCTAATAATTCACGATCATTCTACCGTCGTGGAGTACGACGGTTGGTACTGGCACTTCACAAAATCTGACACGGACAAAAGAAAGACACTAGCACTCGAAGAAGCGGGGTGGAATGTCGTCCGAATTCGGGAGTCAAAGCCAAATTGTGAACCACTACCTCTTATACCGGGGACTTTAATTCCCTGCACTGATTCCGAGGATCCCGGCTTAGTCGCCATCCGAGTAGTCGCAGCACTCCGTAAGACCACCGACTCATCCTGTGACTAGAACCTGTAGCTCGCCAACCCGTACTTCGGTGGTCGCGGTTGCGGTAGTGGGTATTGTGCCGCCGACGACTTGACCGGGGAGAACAGCAGTCCAAGTGACGACCCACATCGACGTCACAGAGACCTTGAAGGTACCGCCGGGCTCTAGTGTGGAGGCCTTCTGCAGGAAGTGGTTGCAAGTCGGTGACGGCAGTGCCATTGCCGCGTCGGTATAGGGGACGGAGGTCACCGGGCACAGGGGCGGGAGCGTGGGGAGACCGTCGCCGTAGTTGACGACAAGGCCCGTATTGACGGCGTTCATGTTGATGGTGATACCGCCGGTGGTGACGGTCCTGTTGATGGGGCCGACGGTAGCTTCTCGCGGATTAGCGACCCAGATCCAGGAATTCATTCCGACGAGTCCAGTGCGGCCTCCTGGGCTGTCGGCGGGTTCGGGGACGATCCCGATATCGATCGGCTCAACCTGAAGTGCGGTTACGGCCGCATTCACAAGATTCGCTACGTCGACGACGGCAGGCGGAGTGCCGGGAATGCCGGTATCCGGGAGCTGTACGCAGTTGGCTAGGCCCAGCCCAGCGCAAGCGTCGAGCTGCCCCTGTGTAGCGACCCCGAGCGTGCCGTCCGATTGAGGAAAGACCGTAGGTTGAGGTCCGCTGGGTGCGGGTGCCCCTCCCCCACCTCCTCCGCTTCCGAGCGATGCTGACTGTCCTCCAGGGATGGAAGTACCGGCACCGGAACTCGGACCAACTCCAGCGGGGGGTGAAGGCGCGGTCGTGAAACTGCCTTGCACGACAACGGCCTGCCCGCCACCGACGTCCCCAATGACATCTGCTCCCGCCCCACCAACACCCGGCTGGGCACCCGCGGACGGCGCGGTAAACGTCATGGCAGCCGCAACGGCAGTTCCGTAGATCAGTGTCCTAATCACCGCGCGGTGTTCTAAACGGTTAGGCATGGTTCCCTCGAATGGCAAAGCAGACGGATGAATTGGGCTACTAGCTGGTGCAGCTGTCGGTCTTCAAGGTGTTCAAACTGGTCACCCTCCAACCTGCAGAATCAGGCCATACAGCGTTTCGAACGGTGATCTGAGCTGTCTCAAACTGCCCTCGATCCGGAAGTGTTGCTGGACTGCCATCAGGAAACTTCGTGATCCACCCGGAGATATCGGTGCAAGTCTCGGTTTTGACCCATGCTCCGTCCGGCGAAGGGATTGGATTGCCGTCGGCGTCCTTCGGTGCCGACAGGTCGGTCACGGAGGAATTGACAACCACAATGGCCCCCGTGCTGGTAATTCCTTGAGAACGCCGGAGCGAGATATCGTCACTCACCTTGGGAAGAACCGGGCCACCCGCGACTCGATCCAATTCCTGGACCGCCTTCGCGGGATCGGCTTCGACCGCTCCACGCGAGGCATAGAACTCGTCGATCTTCGCGATTGCGCTATCGGTCGCCTGCTGTTCCGGTGACTTTTCGACACCCTCGGGGCCAGTGAGGACCGGCTGGGTGGTGGTCGTCACGGGAGTCGCTTCGGTGTCTCCGGTCCCGCATGCGACGCTGATGCTCGCAGCGGCGACTACCGCGAGAATTGCCGCACCGGTGCGGCGTCGTGTGCTGATCATCGTGGACCCCCTACGTTGTTCTGTGCGTTGTACTGCGGTAACGATAATGGTGCGGCTGTGCCGACCGTAACGTGCTCACCGGACACTTCAGACACCTCGATTGACGCGCTTGCTATCAACTGGCTATTGCTCCGATCCGGTATAGGGCGTTGCCGCCATTGTGGAATTGCGCGAGGGCACGCAAGAGTTCGTCGGTTTCGGGTTCTGGATCGACGTCGATGTCGCCGAGGTTCGCGAGCAATTGATCGATCAGCTCCTGGGTCTTGCTGATCTCGTCGCTTCCGTGGGTGGCAATGATCGCCAGTCGCCAGAGGCCTTCTCGGAACGGTTCGACGGTGACGCCGCGGTTTGCTGTGGTGAGCGCTGCGGCGAGATCTCCGGTCTTGATTTGTCGGGTGGCGAGCTCTTCGAGGGCGTCCGCGAGGGTCGAGATCATGTGCTGCTGCAGGTTTCGTGCCCACCCGTAACGGTCTGCCCGTGTCCCGGCGAACGGTTGATCGTTTACCAGTTCTGCGGCCGTCCGCAATTCCGCATCGGTGGCGGCGGCCGGGGTGGTGTCGATCAGTTGTTGCCAGTAGTCCCAGTCTGATCGGACATCGGGGTGTAGTCGGTAGCCGGTGCGGCCGGTGCGGTCGCCGTGCTTCGGGAATGCTTGCTCGCCGTTCTCCGTTTCTCCCAACCAATTTCGCAGTCTTGAGAGGTAGTTCTGGCGGCGTGTGGCCTTCTTCTTCGGCTGATCCTCCAGAGGGAGTTTGTCGAAATTGTCTGCAGGCCAGATCTTTTTGTCGATGGAGTCGTGTTTGATTCCCGGGTGGATCGAAAGAAGGGCTGCGATCTCGGTCAGGAGTACTTCACGGCCATCCTTGGGTGGCTCCGCGGTCGGGGTGGTGACGGATGGTTTCCCGAGAAGATGGAGCCAGAGATGTCCCGAGGCAGGTACGTCACCAACGACGGGAGCAATGGCTGGGGCCGGGTCATCGAAACCGATCGCTTCTGGGGATGTCCACTGCGCGACGTCCGGGCTGTAGGCGGGAACATCTGTGACGTCGGCGGCGGTCTCCGATGCGGTAGTTCCGTTCAGCAGCAGCTGGTCGGTGGGGTCGACCGCGGTGATGGCGTCGAGGAAGGTCTCAGCGCTTTCGGCGTCGGTGAGGTGTGCGTCGATTTCGGCTGCAGCCCAGGAGTCGTGAATGGATGACTCTGTGGGGATCGCTGGCTGTGTGGCGGTCGCGAGGTAGGCGGTAATGCCTTCATATTGGTCCGGCTCGAGGAATGCTGGCTGGAATGTGAAGCCGCCGTCGGTGTCTCGTTTGACAAGGCTTGCGGTGTTGCGGTCGACGATGTCGAGTGTCCACGCGGCCTGGGTGTTCTCGCTGGCGGTGCTGGCGGCAGCGAACGCTACGCGCGGTGTGGCGGCCAGGATCTGATCGAGTGATTGTTGTTGGTCGGCCGTCAACTGACTCGCGATGAGAACTACTTCGGGAGCGGTCATTTCGCTTGTGTCGTAGATCGAACGGGCCGCTGCAATGCTGTCGATGTGTTGTTCGACGAGAGTGTCTTGGTCACGTTCGGCTTGTCGGGCGAGTCTGGCCAGCACTTCGTCTGGTTGGTCGGTGTGCTCGATTCGACCGTTGCCGAACAGTTCGGGGAGCTCCTGTCCGAAACCGATCAGCGTCAGGTGCAGGTTGTCTGCGAGCGGGGATTCGACGAGTTCGAGGGCCAGGGCCTGGAGAGTGCCGCGGGCGTGGTCTGGTGAAGCTGAGATGCCGAGGTAGCCGAGTTCTTCCAGGTTGAGAAGAACTTGGGTTCGGTCGTCTGTGGAACCGAGTGTCACGAGCGTGGGGTACGGGCTGATTGTGGTGGGTGCTGGGGCGATCCGGACGTCGGCGGGGAGGGTCCAGGCGCCGGTCTCTGATCTGAGCCACGGGTCCGGCAGTACGGAGTCATCAAGGATTACTAGCTCCACCGCATCGGGACCGATGAATGCGCCGAGCAATGCCGGCAGTGCGTTGCCCTGTGTCCGAGCATGTTCGGCGATAGTCCTCAGTGCTTCGTCGAGCCGCGTGAGGACGTTGTTGTCCGCTGCAGAATGAATCTGTTCTTCCACAACTGCTGCAGCGCCCCAGGTTTCAGGGAGGGTCTCGCCTCTGCGGCGATCGTGCTGTTGACGGTGCCGGCGCAGCCCGAAGGCCCCAGCCAGTCCGATGGCCGCTAGGGCTGAGATACCGAGCCACAATGTGCTGTTCTGATTCTCGGAGACATCACTTGGCTGCGCAGTGGCGGCGATATGTACCGGGTCTGTCGTCGGTGTATTCAGTGGGATCTGGGTGGCTGGCTGAGTCGGGGCGGGAGCTGCAGCAGGACTGGGTGACGACGCTTGCGCCGGGGCAGGCATTTGAGCGGGTGCCGGCCCGGGTGCCACAACATCTGCGCCCGCGGACTCAGCAGCAGGATCGGAAGCTGCCACCGGGGCGGGAGCCTCTGCTGGCTCAGGGGCGGCCACCGGAGCAGGCGCTGGCTCAGGAACCGCCGCCGGGGCGGGGGCCTCTGCCGGGGCGGGGGCCTCTGCCGCCACCGGAGCAGGCGATGGCTCAGGAACCGCCGCTGTCGGAGCAGGTAGCTGTGACGAAGCGCTGTTGAGTTCGATTCCGAAAATCTTCGCAGCGGCGGCGGCAGCGGCCTGCGCTTCTGCCTGAGCCTGTTCGTCACCGCCCGGAACCATCTCTGCTTGCTCCGGAACGTCGGTGCCACCCAGGAGAGGTGCAGCGGAGGACGGTTCAGGCGCTGCTGCGGGGGCCAGTTCAGGAGCGGCAGCCGAAGCCGGTTCAGGAGCGACGGTCGGTTCGGGCACAGCGGCAGGTGCAGGAGCAGCAGAGACCGGAGCCGGTTCAGGAGCGGCAGCCGGTTCGGGCACAGCAGCAGGTACAGGAGCAGCAGAGACCGGAGCCGGTTCAGGAGCGGCAGCCGGAGCCGGTTCAGGAGCGACGGTTGGTTCGGGCGCAGCAGCAGTTACAGGAGCGGCAGCGACCGGGGACGGTTCGGACGTGCCAGTCTCGGCGGTTTGATCGTTGACGGTGAGCTGCTGGCCGACGTGGATGATCGTCGATGGTGCAGTTCCGTCGGCGTTGATGATTTCTTTGTAGCGGTGTCCGTCACCCAGATGTTGCTCGGCAATGCTCCAGAGACTGTCTCCTTCTCGAACTGTGTAGGCCCCGTCGACGGTTGTGGGTGCGGCGGCGGGGAGCTGAAGTTTCCATCCTGGTTGCAGCCATCCGTCGTCGGTCAGGACGTCGGCATTGAGTTGCTTGATCTCGGTGTATCGAAAGCCATCGCCAAGGTGGCGCTCTGCGAGTTTCCATAGGCTGTCGCCCTGCTGCACAGTGATGGTTTCCCCGTTGATGGGTCGGGCGGGGGCTTCTGCTGGATGCGGTTGGCTTTGTTCCGTTACTTGGATCGGGGCCGAGTGTGCAGGAGCGTCCAGAAACGGCATCGCGGTGAGGGGTTGGGCTGTGGCGGTTCCGGCGGTCACCAGCATCAGCGCTCCGCCTATGAGAATGGAGGCGCTTCGCTGCTGAAGACCGAGGCCTCGGAGTCGAGGTGCTTTGATGCCGCGTAGTGCTGCGGCCAGCTCGATAACGATGCTGAAGGTGAAGCTAGCCCAGGCGAGCCAGCCGATCCAGGTCACGAATCCGAGGAAAAGCGATCCGTCGTCTTGGGCGGTCAAAGCTGTTTTGACTTGGTTCAGATCGGGCAAGGTCGACGGGATCGGGTTGCCGCGAAATGTCCATAGTGCGAGCGGGAGTCCTACGACGAGGACGAGGAGGACGATCAGGTAGAGCAAACCGGTCAAGCGCCGTCGGATGGTCGTCATGCGTGTGTCCTTTCCGATGGCTGCAGGGTGGCCGATGTCGTGCAGCGTTCCTCCGCGAGTTGTGGGATCACGTCCTCCGTTTGTTCGTGGAGTTCCGTGGCTCGTCTGCTCTGCGGTGGATTGGTCATGGGGTGCCGGGGATTCCGAGGTTGGTGCGGTTGAGGTTGACGGTGGCTGTTCCGATGATCTGTTGCGGGCCGACGCCGATCAAACCGAGTACCCGAGGTTGGTAGGTCGTTGTGGTGGTGACCAGAAGTGTTGTCGGTCCGGTCTGCACCACGACGCCGGGAATTCCTGCTGCAGCAAGGTATTTGGTGGCCTTTACTTGCGCTGTCAGTGGGTTGACTACGACGTTGGTGCCGCGGACTGCAAGTGGTTCGATGATGGCTTGTCCTGCCCCGCGGGCTGCTTCTTCGGCGACTTGCTCGGCGCGCTGTTTGGCTTGGACTTTGCCGCCGCCGTCGACGACGAGGCCCATCATGATCAGCAGCGCCATGGCGGTGATGACACTCCACATGGCGATGGTTCCGGCGTCGTTGTGCGTGTCCCGGCGTGTGCAGGCGGCTACGGCCCGTCGTAGTGCATCGGTCATCGGGTGCGCTCCCGGTAGGTGTCGACGGGTGAGGTCGCGGTCGCTGTGATGGTCCGTGAGCCCATGACTTTCGGGAATCCGAGTGCGTCGAGGGAGATGACGCAGGTGACGGTCGCCGAGACGGAGGCGGTGACACCGGGGCGGGTTCGGAATCCGCCGAGGTCGGTGTTGACGTTGAGAGCGGTGCAGGTCAGACCCCGTGCTGTAAGATCGTCGCGGGCGGCGGCTTGTGCATCTGGTGCGGCGGCGAAGGCTGTTCGCGCGATCGAGGCGGTGCGCGCTGCTTCGTTCGCGGCGTGGACTACTTTTTGGTGCGCTTGCGCGAGAACGCCGAAGGTGACGATGAGTGCGATCAGGAACAGTGTGGCGGGAGCGACGATGACTGTTTGCAGTGCCGATCCACGATCGTCGGCTCTGGCCGTGGCTGCTAGCTGGCGTAATCGGGCGGCGGTGTTCATCTGGTTCCTGGGGCGGTGACCCGTTCGACGGGAAGCGTCTCGTTGACGTGGATGTCGAGAGGAAAGAACGGGATGAGTCGGATGGGTTGTCCGGTGATCTCGACGGTGGCTTCCCGTGCGCCGCGGTTGACGAGAATGATGGGTGCGCGCAGGGTTGTCGGGCCGGCGGTGGCTGCGAATGCGTATCCCGCTGCTGTGCCGGCTGCAGCGCTGCCGAATTGCGATCGCGCTTGTCGTAGAGCTTCTTCACCTGTCGAGATCGCTACGGTTCGTGCGTGGGCGTATAGAGCTGCCTGTATTGCGATGAGGAAGAGCAGTAGGACGACACCGAAGACGACGACGGTTTCGAGGGCTGCTCCGCGGTCGTCTTGGCGTATCTGGCCGATCCATTCGCGCAGTGGTGCGTGTGGTTCGGTATGCATCGCTGGTCCTCCCCTATCTCGTTGGGCGAGTGGTGGGGTTACTGGATTTGAGAGAGGTATCGCTGGCCGACCACTGTGATTCCCGCGACGATGAGGATGGCGAGGACAACGAGGCCGGCGGTGATGATGACCGTCTCCATGCTGTAGCCCTTGTCGCTCTTGCGTCCGCCGGCGCGGTCGGCCATGCGGGTATACGAGAACAGTGCCAGCGCGAACAGTGTCGCGGTGGTCGCGGCGATTCGGTTTGCGATGGTGCGTGATGCTGCCATGTGACGTTTCCCTTCAATCTGTAAACCCTGGTGTGCGTTGAGCTCTGAGTGGTGGTCAGACTATCGCCAACACCGGACACTTCGAGCAGGTGAAGTGCGCAGATCAGCGTTTGTGCAGCTCACCTCCTGTAGTTGATCGTTGAATGACAAAGCATTCGGGTCGTCTGGTTCTCAAATGCCCATGATGTTCACCGCGGCCGGCACGAGCAGCATGATCATGAACAGCACGGCCAAGGCTCCGAGAGGTGCGTCCATCTTCTTCGTTTTGGCTCCTGCTTCGCCTTGCTCTTTCGAGAGCAGGGCACTGCGGAGCGCACCGGCCCGGGCGGCGAGAGTGTCTGCCACGCTCGCCCCCTGGTCACCGGTGTAGGTCATGATGTCCGCGAGATCTCCCAGCTCCGGAAGTGCAAGTTCGGCTGCGAGATTCGACAGAGCGGCCCAGGGTGCTTGGCCAGCAAGGGAAGCCTTCTGCAGCTCGGCATCCAGACGTAGGAACACCCAGCTATCACCAACGGCGGCAGCGCGTTCGAGACTTTGGAATGCTGCGACGCCGCCGCTTCGATTCAACGAGACGAAGTCGATGAATGCCGCCAGCGCTCGGGTGAATTCGAGTCGAGCACTGGCCGCGCGTGTCTTGACGTCGGCGTCAGGCGCGAAGAAGCCAACCAAGGCCAGGACGAGCGAACCGGCTGCGGGAAACACGAACGGCACCGCAATGCCGAAGAGCGCAAGGAGTGCAAGGGAGACCGGAACGATGATCAGACCTATTGCGGCGGAAAGGATCTTGTCTCCGATGAACTTCTGTGGGGTCTCTCGGAGAATCGCAAGGTCCGCAGTCGGGATCCTGAACCATGCCTGCGATCGCAGTCGCGGGTAAAAGCGGGCACCGACTCTGTAGGACAGGGCATCCGAGCCGGCGATGTCGTCGCCACCGCTGGTGTCGACGGCGTACGGGTCCGAGGCCGCACCGGACAGACGTTCCATGGCGTCGCCGAGGGCGGGATCGGCCGGCAGCATACGTAGAACGAGGAGGATCAGGCCGAGGGCGGCGACCGCCGCGAGGGCGATTGCCCAGAGCTCGAAATCGTTCATGCTGCGCTCCTCGCACGTGCGTTGTTTGCCGCCTCGCGGTCTTTGGTGCCGATGAATCTGGGGTATTTCACGGGCAAGGTGTATCGCTTCATCCAACCGAGCACGAGGCCGAAGCCGACGAATTCGAGGAAGAGAACAGGTTGGAGGAGGGGCTGTTTGTACGGATCCATGTAGTTGCTGAACAGGAACAACCCGGCGATCAGGGCGACGGTGATGACAGTGACCCATCGAGCAGTCGTACGTGGCCCTTGTCGCTCCGCCTCGGAGGTCCTGCGGTTGCGCACGTTCTCTGCCACCGATTCCGAGAGGCGCTTCAGGGCTGCGGTGAGGCCGGAACCGCGCAGGCGCGCTGCTTGCCGAAGGGCTCCTACTACGTAGTCACCGGTCGAATCGTCGAGGTCGTCTGCGAAACGGAGCAGCGCTTCGTCGATCGACACGTTGCCGCGCAGGCGGGTGATGAGGCTGGTGATTTCCGGCCGCAATGCTTGGGGCATCCCTCGGTGCGTTGCGATGATGGCTTGTTCGAGGCCGGATCCGGCCGCGAGGACGCCGGTCAGGTTCCGCACCCACTCTTCGAGGGCGTTGAGTCGTTCGATGTCGTCAGCGGCCGCGGACGATCCGAGGAGGTAGGGGACGCCTACTGCTGCAATCGGGATGATGGGAAAGAGGACGAACCAGCCACTGAGCAGCCATGCAGCGAGACCGAGCGCGATGCCCACCGCGAAGAGGATCTTTGTCTGTCGAGGTATACGGGTTCGGGGGGTGCGGTGCCGTGTCGGCGCTGTCGGGTCGCGGCGGTCACGGATTCCGTTGGCGAAGAACCATATTCCGGCGGCGAAGAGGATGACGATGCCGACGGCGGTAATCGTGTACATCAGCGTTCACCTCCTACGATGGTGTTGATAGGGATTTGGTTCGGACTGAATCCGCCGGCGTAGAGCTTGCGGAGCAGCGACTGTGGCAACGTGCCGTATTCGCCGGTACCGCTTGATTTTCCTTCGTAGATTTTGGTCACTGCAGGCATGGCGTTCTCGCCTGCTTCGATGTGAATGACCTCGCTGACGAATCGGACTTGACGGCGCTCGCCGGTGTCGGCGAACTCGTAGTCCGTCTGCAGCTGGATGATGAGGTTGATGTGGTGTGCCACTTGGCGGTAGGCGTATTCGGTCGGTACTCCTGCTTCGAGGGCGCAGGTGACGAGTCGGTCGACCGCTCCTGCGGCTGTGTAGGCGTGGGTTGTGCTCAAAGACCCTTTCGCCATCTGCATTGCTTTGAACATATCGATGATTTCGCCGCCGGCGACCTCGCCGACAATTACACGGTCCAGCTGCATTCTCACGAACTGGTACAGGATGTCTGACAGGGTCGTCGCGCCGCGTAGCGCTCCGGTCAACTCGTTTCGCTCTCCACCGCCGGTGATTGCCTCGGCTGCAACGACATACGGTCTACGACCGTCGAGCTTGTCGAGAAACAGTTCGTACTCGGTCTCTGCTGTGCCGATTCGCGTCTGCAGAGGAAGGCAGTTGGCGAGGGCGCGGAGGTTGGTCGTCTTACCCGATCCCATCGGGCCGGAGATCACGACGGAGGCACCACCGATGACTGCTGCGCTGAGGATCTCGGACAGCAGCTGGGGCATGACCCCCATTTCGACCATCTTGTCGATGGTCACGTCCTTGTGGCGGTGCATGCGGATGGCGATGCTGGGATGGCGAACCGCGTAGCCCATCGCGGAGAGGCGTATGTCGCCGGGGAGATTGAGGCGAAGATTGGGGTTGACCTGCGAGAACGGTCGCCCGCCGCCTGGGGCTCGCTGGGCGAGGTTGGTCAGCCAGTCGTAGAGTTCTTCATCGCTGTCCGCGATCGGGGGGCGCGTCTGCATGCTCCCGTCCGGGTACATCACGATGACGCTGTCGCCGTTGATGAGGATGTTCTCGACGTTCGGGTCATCGACGAGCGGCTGCAACGGTCCGAGTCCGAACAGCGTGTCGAAGACCGCCTTGACCAGCGTCTGTTCTTCTTTGACGCTGAGTTGCTTGTGGCCGGTGTCGATTGCGGACTGCACTTCTTTGCTGACGAGATCGATGACGATCTGTCTGCCCAACTCGCGCTCTTCGTCGGGTGTCATGGCGGTGATGCCTGACTCGGGGCTGAGCGCCTGGTCCGCTCGTTGCGTCTTCCTGAGGGAGAGAATTTCCGAGGCTTCTTTGGTCAACTGCTTGACCAGCTGATGGTCGGTGCGCGCAACTTCCAACTGACTCGATTGGAAGGGCGAAGGCGCGGTGAACGGGACCGTCTCAGCCGCCGGGTTGGCATGGCGGCCGTCTTTGCCTGCAGCGGCGATAAGGCCGGCGGAGTGGGTACCGTAATGCCCTCTCCTGTACCGCGTCACCTCATCGTCTTCATCGCCGAGAATGACCGGATTGGAGGCGAACATCGGTAGGTCGGGTAGGGCTGGTCGATCGTCGTAGTCGAAGTCTGGTGCGTTGTCGCTCATGCGGTTTCTCCCTTAGCCTTTCGGGGCTACTTACGCGAGTTGTGAGGTGTATGGAGAGTTGGCGATCCATGCAGGCTGGTGTGTTTCGTGGAAACGCTCGATCTTCTGCCAAGTTCCGTCGATGGCACGTAGGTAGCTCGATCGACGTCGCCTCCATTTACTGAGCGAGGCACCTTCGGAGAACACCTGAGCGTGCACCGGCGACTCGGGAACAACGGCGATCACGTCCAGGCCGGTCGCTGCTGCAGCCTCAGCAGCGCTGTACGGCTCGGTACCCCTCACGATCAGGCCGATGCTGGCCGGTGACTTCGTGTTCTCCAGATGCTGTTGCAGTGGCCCAACACCAGCACGAACCGCTGCCACTGCGGTCCTGGTAGGACGTAGCATGATGGCGATAACGTCACTGTGACGGATCAGGTCTTGATGTCCGGATCGTAGATTCAGGCGGCCGGCATCGACAAGCAGGTCACCACCGCCCTGTTTCGACAAAAGAGCCAGATGCGCCCCCAGGGGTCCCCATGTCGATTTCATCGATTCCGTTTGCGCGGCATTGACGAGGCCGGGCACGAACCATCCCTGCGCCTTTGTCGGCTCGTCGGGGTCGAACGGCCCGATTCTGACTATCTGGTTGTGAAAGGCCGGGCCGATTTGCCCGTGCCTGTTCGGCTCGACCAGTTGGATAATCGATCGGTCATGCCGACGGCGCGCGTGAAAGAACCCGGCCAGCGTCGGAGACGAGCCGATCGGATCCGCCTCGATGTACAGCAGCTTGCTGGAGTCTGCAGTGAGAGCGATTCCCAGGCCGGTCGTGGAGACGCCTGGCGAGCCTGAGATCGAGGTCAGTGTGACGAGCATGGCTCAGCGCTCCCGGGAGTCGAGGACGATGGCGACGCGGTTGGTGGCGGCCCGGGCAGCGATCCAGCTGGCCTCGCCTTTCTTGACCAGAACGTCCACTGTCGTCTGCCCTGTCTCGAGAATCTCCTTCACTGCAACTACCTGCGCGTTCGCGGTGACCGGTCCCTGTACCGGGGAGTCGTCCTGATCCCGGGGAGTGTCGACGATCCGGACGTTGTCGCCCGCGAGCAGTGGCTCTGCGGGAAGCTTGCCGATCGCTACGGTGATGCCGACCAACGTGTTGTCTCCACTGGGGATTACGGCGCTGGTGACCGACGATGAGTTCAGTGCCGAGCCGCTCAGGAGCGGGACTGCTGCGCTCTGGCCCACGACCGACGCTTTGTCTGTGGCGGGAACGGTAGCGATGGTCGCATCGCTGTTGACCTCCGCCGTTGTGAGGTCGTCGCTGGTGATTGTCTCTCCCTGCGGGACATCGCGAGCGAGAACCAGAATCGTCGAGGTGGCGCGCATGGCGTTCACCAAAAAGACCGCTCCCACGATGGCCACGGCCATGAGTGCTACTCCAGCGATCCAATAGGACCGACGACGACGCACTTTGGTGGTCGACACGACCTCGGTGAAGTCATGGCCCGGCTTGGGTGCCGCATCTTTTGCACTGCGCGACTCCCCCACCGCGGCGGTCGATGTCTTTTCTTTGAGATTGCCGAACATAGCCATAGCTCAATCACTTTCCGTTGGTGTCGTGGCTCCGAGGCCGAGATGTGCTTTGAGGGCGGTTCCGATCAGGTGACTGCGGGAACGGGCTTTGAACTGATCTTTCAGTTGATCGATGATGACCCAGTCATCGGCGTACAACCCGACCGTGACCCCCTTCTTCTCCGCCTTACCCTCAGACGGCTTCCCACCTACTCCCCTGGCGCGGAACAGACTTCCGCCGATCTTGCCTCCCGGAAACAGGAGGCTTTCAAGGTCACTGTGGACATCTTCGATTGCAGTTATGACCACCTCGCCATGAGTCCTGCCTGTCCGCTTGCTCGCCTCTGCCAGGCTTTGCGCAACTGCGACAGCGAGGTGAACCGTGGACGGCACAATCGTGTCGTCGTTCCCCAATTCCGCTGCACCAGAGGATTTCTCATCCTCTTCCTTGGAGCTCAACTCCACCACCTCCGCTGACGTAGCACCTACCGATCCGGCCGGCGGCCGTGGCATGAAAGCCGCGCCGAGCGACTGTCGCGCAGGCGGAGTTTTCGGCACGTCCGCACCCTCAGCGCTGTCGGTCCTCACTCACGATCCTTCCGATATCCCCGTCCACATGAGTCGCAGTCTCGAGTGCGACGTACGAGATATACCGGCTCTCACGGACACCGCGAACAGCGCCTTTTCACGCCGAAACCTGCAATACGAACACCACGTTCGTCACACCAGAGGACCCCACCCCCTTCCGACCAGCACAAAGGGTATCTCCACCTCAACAACAGTGGTAATCAACGCACAGTGCATAACAGTTCGATAACAAGATCACCGATCGCGCACTTGTCCTCCACCGCAGCGATCGCAGTGCAGCCCCAACCATCACGCGCCGCGCCCACGGACGGCCACCAAGGGGTCTTCCCTCCCGCCTCTACGGGCTCTTGTCATACCTCCAACCCAGCGATACACACGGTTCACCGTTACGTTCCTCACCGGTGGACTGGTTCTTGCGTTCCCATCAGTGCCCCATCACCGGGCCATTGCCTGCCTATCGTGAGCATCTGGTGTGCAACTGATGGTTAGTTGTCGTTGGTCTGCTATTCCCGTCGTGAACTACTAGTCGCCTATCAGTACGCAGCCGCCGAAAAATTGTCTCCGTATCGTGCGACGGTCGCTTGTCAAGCGGTGCCCGATCATGTTCAACTCACTGGCCGTGGGCACAGTCATAGAACTGATGCCAGAAGGGTGGTGACACGCCACTGTTTACCTGCAACCATCGAAGCATGAGCCTCTCCGACACCGCCTCCGCGCCAAGCCGCGCGGTCGCCGCGCGAGCGCTCGAGGACCTGCAGTGGCATCGCGATTTCCATCGCCAGTCTCAGTTCCGCTGGTGGGACACCGAGGCCGCGCTCGTCGCAACAGAATTCACTCACGGACAGGACCACTTCCAGACCGTGCACGACCTCGCGCACCTGGAACGACATCGGCTCGCTCTCGCCGACTACACGTCAACCTGCCAACGAGCCCTAGGCCATGCGCTCAAACAATCACAACGCCTCCTCGACACGAGGAACTGGTACTTCGCGGCAGACACCCTCTTGCTGTCGCCGCGGATATGCGAGCAAAGCAGCTACCTCGCGACCTGGGCCGACCCATACGATCCAAGAGCATTGAGCAACCCTCAGGTCCAACGCATCCAGCGTTCCTGCGAGCGCATGATGTTCGGGAATCCCCTCATTCTCAGCTGGGAACTGAGTCATCTGTGGAACCTCTACCGCGCCGCCGAAACTCTTCTCGAAGACACCCTCGTAGACCTCACTATCGAGCTCTCGGAATCAGTCCCCGACGCCGCCCTGTTGTGGGCAACCCAAATGACGTCGAAGATTGGCTTGAGACGCCGGATATCCGATCAGCGGTCGAGCCGTGGAGAGCCCGGTGATCCCCGCCGCCGACCATGTCAAAGCTACACACTTCAACACTAATCGAGTGCAGCCCTATATGGCGTCTTACCTGGTCTTTTCGACAAAACGCTCGAACGTCCTCGCGCCAAACTACGCGCTCGACCTCGCACTCCTCTACCGACATCGTTACCGTCCACAACTCGCTCTATTCCTCGCATGTTCGGCGAAGGCCTGCTTATGACAGAGCAAGGGCCGAAACGCTCTCCAACTCGCACGTCACTGCGCACTAGCCCTCGCATTGCTATTCCGGTGTCTACTCGTGCTCTAAATCGCGGACAGACGCGTAGGCATCCTCGTTAACATCATCGTCGCGAAACACCCATCCGGATTCGCTGCTAAAACCCGACCTTGACTGGTGTGTGAATACGCGATGTGATGTGTCCAGAACGTCGCTTGATGCTTCGCTGTGTAGAACGCACAGAAATACGCATCCTGACTCGCGTCGATCTACGCGTATCAAAGTGCGCATCACACACGGTTTGACGCCGCACATCAAGCCGCGTGGATTACCGCGTGCTCAAGCACGTTGTCTTCCGCACGGTGTTACGCATTGCGCTACGCGTGTCTACACGCTGCTGTCTCAGCGGTGTGTTACGCACAGCTCGCTGCGTAGTACTCCGCGTAGCTCAACACGGTTCTTTGCGCGTAGCTGTGCGCGTTGACTTACGCCCCTTAACACGCACCTGTACACGCGAGCTGCTGCGCGTTGACACACACGATCGCCTACGCGTACTCTCGCGCACACAACCACGCACGACAGCCCGCGCTTTTACCCGCGTAGGAGGCTGCGGGCAGATTTGAGCCACACACGCCACTCGTCGCGATTCGGCTTGTGAACGCTCTGGTCTCGCTCGTCCCTCAGCGCTGGAGCAGATGGCGCGGATCCAGAATCCTGGAAGGAAGGTTCCCATTCGATGGCGATATCAAATTCTCTCGCAGTGACCCAGGGCAAAGGGGGAGTAGGCAAAACGACAGTCGTGGCCAACCTCGCAGGCCTGTTCGCCGCTGCTGGCTACCGCGTTCTGGTCGGCGAGTTCGACCCGCAGGGCAACCTGTCCCGCGATTTCGGCTACGAAAAACAGTCCGGTGAAGAACTCCTGATGGCGTTGATGTCCGGCGGACGACCCCCAGTCATCAAAGACGTCCGACACGGTCTCGACGTTATCCCTGCTGGTCCAGCGCTTGTCGACGTCGCAGGAATGATGCTCTCCAGACTCAGCCGCGGGGGAGAAACATTGGGACAGATCCTCGACAAGGTTCTCGCTCCGATCGTTCCCGACTACGACATCGTTCTCTTTGACACCCCGCCGGGTGACGTCATCATCGGAGACGCAGTCTTGTATTGCACATCCTCAGTCCTGATCCCCACCCGCGCCGACGACGGCAGCCTGGACGGCCTCGACCGCGTCGCTGAGCGCTTCGCGCGTGCCCGAGAACACAATCCGCAACTGCGATTGGCCGGCATGCTCTTGTTTGCGGTCGGCAGCAGGTCGCAACGTCTCCAGGACCAGGTCCGGGAGAGTATTACGCAAGCAATTCCTGACACGATCGCGCCCATTTTCAATACGACGATTCGCTACATGGAAAGCGCCGCTGCGGATGCGCGTCGACATGGCCTGCTGGCACACGAGCTCGAAGGAGCGACTGCGAGCGCGAAGAAGGCTCGACTGAAAGCGCTGCGAGACAAAGTAAAGCCGCCGAGCCTCCTACTGTCGCGGGATGCTACCGGGCTGGCAGACGACTACGAGGCCCTCGCAACCGAAGTCCTGCATCGTCTGGCCGAGCTTGCAGACGAAGCCAACCGCACGCAAGAAGGGGGAGCAGCATGAGCGCCGTCGAACGCAAGAAGCGCGCCAGCCTGGCAGACCAGTTCGACAAGCCGGCCCCACGTGGATCCGGCCTTGCCAACATTTTTCCTCGCAATGGAACCGGCGCTCTCACCAGGCCTGCACCTACAGAACCTCCCTCGACCGACAAACCTGCTGGCAACTCGAAGGACGAACCGCACGTGGCCCCCGCCGAAGCGGCGACGGCTGCTGTCACAGAAGCCACACCCACACCCACACCCACACCCGCACCCACACCCGCACCCACACCCGCACCCGCACCCACACCCGCACCCGCACCCGCACCAGCCGAGCCGACGACGTCATCCATCACCGCGGAACGGTCCGCACCCGACCTGGGTGCAGCGGCACCTGCGGTCGTCACCGACGAGGATGTTCGTCCGATCGCGGTCTACGTTCCTGCAGCGGTGAAGGAAGCATGGAAGGCACGGTCCCAAAGGGAAAAGAAGTCCTACGGCGAGATCGTCGAGGACGCCTTCGCTGAGCACACTCCGGAAACCCTGGTCCGTCTATTCGCGCCTCGCCCCGTCGAATCACCACGGGGTGGAATGCCGCGTCTGGCCCGCCCGAAAGTCGCGAGCGGGGGAGTGGAGGTGCGCCCGCATCTGTGGGTAGCCCAAACCGGGTGGATCGACGAGCAGGTAGAAGCAAGCACCCTTATCCCCTCACGAAGTGCCCTCATCGCTGCGGTGGTCGAAAACTATTTGACCTCTTGATCGACCCGCCGGAGCGTCTTGCTCCTGGCTCCCCACCATGCTCCCCACCATGCTCCCCACTCCGGTGGGGAGCATTTTTCTGCCCTTGACCTGGTCTAATGTCCATGCTCCCCATGCTCCCCACCAATACGAGCCCAGGTCACGCGTAGGTGGATGAAGTGGTGGACGCTGGGAGCCCGTTCGACAAGTTGGGGTGTTCGTGGTGTCCGGTGCCGCAGAGAGAATGTCAAGAGATTTCGCCACTTCTGTCACAGAGGTCGATCGAGGTGGATCTACCCGTCATGTGTGGAACGACAGCGGTACGGACGATGCAGAGAGGGGCACGGTGCACGTGAGACGACAGGCAGGCGACACACCGCGTGTCACGTCCTCCCTGTTTCTGTTACCGAATCCGTTTAGTGTGATCGCATGGCTGGAAGCAAACCTGGGAGAGAGTCGAAGGGCCCTCGCAAACCCGCAATGGTGCGCACGCCTGACAAGCAGTACGCGCACTACAAAAACGAGGCCGACGCCCTTGGCCTCGACCTCTGCGATTACTACGTCTACGTCATGGCGCTGCACCACGACTTACCCATGCCGCACTACATCCAAGATCGAATCAATCCCGACCAGTACAAGCTGGGCGCGTGATGACCGAACCCTAGATAGCGAAAAACCCCCCTCGTGCTTGGCGGCGAGAAGGGGGGTCTTCCAGATTCACATATGAGCGAATCGCTCCGCTCCAACCACCCACCGGGAACAACCACGAACACGACAGGAGGTGTATTGACATCATAGCTCAGTACCCCAGCCTCGCCGTGATTTGCGGTCCTGACCGGGATCGCGTCGCACCCCGTCTCGGTGGTCTGTCGTGACCTCACCGACTCCCAACCGTGGCCACATGTGGTCGATGGACAACATCCGTCCACGCCTCGAGCAGCTCGGCGGCTTCAAAGCCACGTCGAGTACCCAGTTTCAGGCTCGGTGCCCTGTTCACGACGACCGTCACGCTTCACTATCAGTCACCTGGACTCCGGGCCACCACAGTTCCGGCGGGATGGTTCTACTGCGGTGCCATGGCTGCTCAGCGACGGCCGCGGAAATAGCGGAGCGTCTCGACCTCGGTTTGTCCGATCTGTTCGACGAGCCGTTGCCGAGCAGGGATCCGAGCGCACCGCGTGTGGGCCGATCCCCGCAGCAACGTGCAGCCGGCAAACGACGTGGGCGTCTGGGGCGTCTGCCTGCCCGGATAGCCGGTCCGGTACCGGAACCCGAAGTCGAGCACTCTTGGTCGGAGGTTGCGCGCTATCGCTACACCGATGCCGACGGCGTATTGGTTCAGGAAGTCATCCGCGAAGAGTGCACCTCGTGCGGCGTCAAACACAAACGATTCCGACAGTTGTTCGTCGGTCCGAATCGCACCTACGTCAAACGCAAACCTGCGGTGTTCACCCCAGTCCTGTTCGCGATGCCGCAGCTGCAAGCGGCCCTATCTGCCGGCCAGCCGGTTTGGCTACTCGAGGGCGAGAAGGATGTCGAGACCGCAACGCGTCTTGGCCTGTGCGCGACCACGAATGCCCAAGGTGGACTGAACTTTCCGCCACAGCTCGCCGACTTGTTCACCGGTGCTGCCGTGCGTGTTGTTCTCGATCGCGACGCTGCCGGATACGACCGCGGCATCGAATTGGCGTCGCTGCTCGGCGCGGTCGATGCCGAGGTACAGCTACTGCTACCCGGCACCACAGACGACAAATCAGACTTCACAGATCACGTCGAGGCCCAGCTGTGGGAACCAGACGATGCATGGAACGGTTTGATCCCCGTCCATGTCGGTGAGGTTGCGGCACATGCTGCTCTGGCCAAGCTTCGCGGCAAGGCCGCCGAGGTCGAGAAGGCGGCGCAGGAAGCGTCCGCGCGTGCCGAACGTGGGCGGGTATCGGGTCACCAGGATGAGTGCGCCGACGAGTTGCGCCTTGCTCAGCGGTGGGCCGTCGAGGCGGAGCGCCTGTTCGAGCCGTTGAGCGAAGCCGTCGATGCGGTGCGTAGTTTCGCTGCCGCCGAAGGCACGAAATGGTCGCAAGAGGCGGTCGACGCCGCTACCGCAGTGTGGCGCACAGCCCGCACTGCTGCACGTGCCGCACACGATATTTCCCGCACTCCGATTCCACCGCTGCTGCACGACGAGGACGAACACGAGGCGACGCCACCGTCGACTGGATCCGGTCACGTAGATTCCGATGCCGATGAATCGAGCCCTCCGCTCTCCGAAGGACCGCAACTGCACGTTGTCGGGGCGGCCACTCGCGGCGCTCAGATATCGGCACCGACGTATCGGGTTGTCGAAGGAAGCCTCGTCGAAATCGTCACCAACCGAGATGGCGAGCAGACCGCCAAAATGGTGCTCAGCATCGATGCTCGGATCGTGGAGATGGAATACCTCGAGTCGCAGGACGACGGCCTCGACGTCGACGCGCCGACGCTGCTCGGACGCGAAGACATCGCCGGGCAACGGGAAGCCAATCCGCCGTCGCCCGAACAGCTTTCCGCTGTCGTCATCGGCTACACCCATCCTGATACGGGCGAGTTCATGCGCATGAGGGTGGACGCACAGGACTATCGGGACTGCACGTGGGTGGATTCTCTTCCCGGTCCGCCGACGTACGACTCCAAACCCTCTGGGATCGCCAAACTTCGCGACGCCCTGAAAGTAGCCGGCGGGGTGACGATTGCCCGGACGGTCCGATTCCGTTCCACCGGTTGGCGTAAGGACCGAAACGACGAGTGGTTCTACGTGCACGCAGGTGGCGCTATCAGTGCTGCCGGTGCCCGTGTTGCACCGGTTCTACTCAGTGGGCCGCTCTCGCGTTACGACCTGCCGTGCCCGATCGCCGATGCACCTAGATTGCGTGATGCCTTCATGGTCGATTCGGGATCGATGCTGACGCGCCTGCCGGTGCGAATCGCTGCACCGTTGCTCGGGCACGTCTTTCGTGCGGCTTTGGGGCCGAACCCATGGGTCCTGTCGCTCATCGGTTCGCCTGGGTCCTACAAGACCTCGATTGCCTCGATCGCGATGCATCACTTCGGTGAGCTCTGGGATCGCCGGCGGCCGGCATCGTCGATGTCCGGAAACGGTGACACCCTCAATGCGCTTCGGATCAAACTGAATTCGTCGAAAGATGCGCTGTACTGGGCCGACGACGTCGCGCCCACACGAGACTGGGGAGCTGCACAGAAAGCGCTCGAGGAGTTCGCGCGCATGGTCCACAACGGCGAACAGCGGAGCCGTTCCAGTCGCGATGGATTGAGCATCCTCGACGGCACCGCCCCTCGCTCGTCCGCGATGGTGACCTCGGAGGTCATGCCTCGACCGGGATCCGGTGCGCAGCGCATGTTGGTGGTGCCGTTGCAGTCCGACGAGATCGAACTCGACGAGCTGATTCGACTCGACAGTGAGCAGTCACGACATGGACGCGCCCTGCTGATGGCCTCGTTCCTGCAGTGGTTGTGCCCCCGTCTCGAGGAGCTGCGGGACAAGGTCTTCAACGAGGGTGCGCACTACGCCGAGGGCCTGCGTGAGCAGGGTGAGACCGTGCGCCAGGCCGAAGCTGTCGGTGCCGTGTGGGCAGGGTGGCAGGCGTTCACGGCCTTCTTACTCGACGTCGGCGCACTCGATGCCGATGAAGTCGAGCAGGTTCTCGACGTCGTCGACGGCGGGTTGCACGACGCGGTCGTCGCTGCGGCCGATCCTGATCTTCCATCACGTACCGGAGCTCGGGTGCGCGAGCTCCTTGCGCACGCTCTCCGTACCGGCTTGGCCTATGTCGACGACGTGCGGACCGGCGAAGCACCCGACCGCCCGCTGGCCGGCCGTTTGGGGTGGCGGCGGACGTTGGTCTCGGACTATCAGGAGATCAAGAAGTACCGCGAAGACGCCCGCGGGATTCGGTTGGGGTACGTGCTCACCGACCCCGGGCCACGCGACGGCGAAGCGCAGCTGTTGATCGAATCGACTGCACTCGAACAGGTTCTGAAGGCCGCGGCGTCGACGATGTCCGATGCTCCTCAGATCGATCGAGGCACGGCGCTGCGGGCCCTCTACGACGAGGGTGTTCTCATTGCAGAGGAACGCGCAGGCAAGACGCCCCGTTACACCGTCCAACGCACCATTCATTGCGAGGAACGTCGGCAGCGGATGACAGCGCTACGTCTGTGGGCGATCCTCGGCGATGGTCCCGACGACGGCCAGATCGGCATCTTCGACGCTGATGGTGGACCCGACGATTCACCTGACGGTTCGACACCGAGCGACATTCCGGGTTCGACCTCCGCAGTGGCTGATCTTGCGACGTTGTTCTCGGTATCGAACAGCGACACCTCATCGACGACGGACAGCTCTCGTGCCGACGACGCCGAAGCTACGTCTGACAACTCCGAACAGGAGGACATTCCAGTGGGAAGCTACCCCGACGCCGAGGGTCATATCGCTGTCGCAGAACATATTTCACCGAGCGTCCCGTGCGTGAAGTGCGGCGTGGGCTCGGGCCTTCGCTTCGATGGCCACGTGCTGCACGCCCAGTGCTGGTTCGGAAGCACAGCAGCTTCCCGCGCTGCACTGGTTGCCGATATCGCAGCCGCAGCGAAGCCGCCTGCGCCCGCTGTTGGCCCGCGGCCATCGACCGAACCTGCTCGTCGAGCGGCTTCCGAGGCCGCCGAGTCGAGTACTGCTGCAGTCGAGCAACCCAGTGCGCCGCTTGAGACCACCCAGCCTCGGCGTTCAGCTCCCGCGAAGACCGCGGTCAACCCGTTCGCCGCCCCTGCCGCCGTCCTCGACGTCGACGGTATTTGGATGCCCGATGGCAGTCGGATCGATTTGCCACAGAATATGTTTCACGTCGGACACGTGGCAGAGCTGGTGCAGGAACTGCGTCTGGGCACTCAGACCTCGTCGTGGCAGACCGAACCCGGGCAGATCTGGGTGACCGCGGCGATGACCGAGAAGTTCGGGGTGGATATGAGCACGCTGAGCGACGATCCGTCACAGCGACGCAAAGACGTCGGCGAGGCCACTGCTGGCACGGCGTTCGTCACCGATGCGATCGCCGATGGCTGGACCTTGGGTAAGCCCGGTGACCGGCTCGGCGCATGGACCCGGGTGTGGCGAACCCAGGGCGAGCACCGCGGTGTGTGGGTTGTTCTGGCTGCCGGCATGAACGCCGATCCGCGCGATATCCCCATTCTCGGAGACAGACCGTCACCGAGCACACTCGCGCGTCGACTGTCGCTGTTCGCCAGTGCGCTGAAGATGCCGTGGGTAATCACCCCGCAGTCCACAGGTTTCGACCTGATGATCTCGACTCGATTCAAGGACCGCGAGCGGATGTTCGGGGCACAGACCCCCGTCGGCCCGGCCACCATCAGCTCTCTCGAGGACGATTACGCGTGGTCCAGGAAGCCGACCAGCGACGAGACATCGATGACCTACGTGCACGCGTACGACCGTGGCGGCTCGCACGCTGCGGGAATCGCTGGCTTGGAGATGCCGATCGGATCGGCCACTCATCATCCGGACGGGCGAGCGTTCGACAAGAAGCTGCCGGGCTATTGGCGGGTGGAGGTTCCCGAGGCAGGGGACTGGCGCATCCCCCATCCGTTAATGCCTCTCGGCGGCCGTCCGGGGCTGCTGTGGGTGACCACACCTAGCCTGCAGGTCGCCGGAGAACTCGGCTACGAGCTCGAACCCGTCGAGGCCTACGTGTGGAACGAACATGGCCGAGTACTCGATCCGTGGTACGAGCGAATCCGTGACGCACGAACAGCTTTGGACGTCGATGACGTCGACGCTCAGTTGGCCAGGGATCTGCTCAAGGGCGTCTACACCCGCACGATCGGACAGATGGGGTCCTCGGTCCACATGACCGGCCGAGCCGGTTTCTCGCCTGAGCGACGCCATCACATCATCGCCAAAGCGCGGGCGAACATCACTCGCCGCATTGTCAAGATCGGCACCGTCTCCGACCGGTGGCCGGTGGCCATCACGAACGACACGGTGCTCTACACCAGCAACGACCCGGATCCGATCGCGTCCTGGCCCGGCGAAGACAAGCAGCTCGGTCGCGGGTTCGGCCAGTACAAGTGGGAGGGCTCCGCTCGACTCGAAGATCACCTCGAGTTCCTCGTCGGTGGCCGCTACAAGGGCAAGGAAGCGTTGACGATGAACTGGGATGCCACGACAGGTAAGGGGGAATAGCCGATGGCCGGTCGCAAACATGCTGGCTTCAAAGAGAACCTGGAAGCAGACGAACGCCGACGCAGCTCACTGTTCCAGGGCCTGACGGGTCGGCGCGGTGCCGATGTCTCCGGAAAGGCCGGCACCGCCCCCGACATGCGCGGGATGCTCCTCGCCGCGTACGGCCCGGGCACTCGGGGCGGAGTGAACACTACCGCAGCTGCGCGCGATCTCGGGGTCTCGCGTCGTACGGTGGAACGGTGGGTCGCCGCCGAGGGACGCCAGCGGATCTCGAAGCCGAAAGCAGAGACCCTGAGCAAGCTCACCACGAAGTCGCGGCAAACAGCGACGACGCAACAGGGCCGGCGCACCGCCATCAAAGCTGTTCGAGAGAGTAAACAGGGCAAGTCGATCGCCAAATATGGTGCACGCGTGCAGATCAAGGGTCGGCAAGGTGTCGCAGGCGGGGGAGGGTTCTACATTCGCAATCGTTCCATCCAAATCCCTCCGGATCAGAGTGGTATGTCGCCGTCCGACGTCGAGTCGATGTGGTCGGCGTACGAACGCGGCGGCGACAAAGGGCTCTCGAAGTGGCTCAGCGGATACGCCAGCGATCGATACGTCGACGGATGGACCTTTGAGAGCATCGACAACATCTCCGTCGACCCGGTCTGACCGTACGAGTCGGCGAGTTCGGGTGTTCGGAGTGTCCGGTGCGACCGCTACGGTATCGGTGAAATCACGAACAGCAGCGCTTCTGCAGGAGGGATCAGGAAAACATGTTCGAGACCAAGTCTCAGCAGTGGAAGACCCGGGTCGTTGGTGCGGTGGTGGGTCTGATCCTCGTCGGCACGGTTGTGCAGGCCAAAATGGGATACGGCTTCTTTCTCGGTCCTCTCAATTAGTGCGACGTGAACCCGAAGCGGCCCCGGTGGACCAAACGACAGCTCGAGGTCGCGTTCACCGCGTGTTACGGACCATCGGTCAACGGTGGTGTCGATATCGACTATGTCGCAGCAGCATTCGGGGTTACTCGCCGTACCGTTCAGCGTTGGCTGAAGGGCTCACCTCGCGCTCGAGCGGCCATTCCCGTTCGCCGGTTGCAGCAACTTCAATTTCCCCTTCCTGAGATCCGACGAGTTGAACAGCAGACCCTCGCGAATGCGCGAACTGTCCTGACCGGGCTCGATCTTCCCCGGGGCCGCGGTGTCCGTAAGGAATGGCGAGAGCGACGATGGATGGACCCCCATGTCGTGGCGATCCTCCGCCCCCATGGATCTCCTGACTTACGGCAGGCGGCGATTGCCAGAGGTGCCCCCCGCCCTGTCGCAGCACTACACAAGCGTGGACCGCTCGATGACTTCGTCACCGTTCCCACTCGATTTCACGCCGACGTCCTCGTCGGGGAGCTGCTCGACCGCGTCGGGCCGTGGCGGCTCTATCCGGACGATCGCGTCGTCGAGCTCGGCCGAACCCGCGTGTGGGCCGCGTGGGCACCACCGATCGACCTACCCACTATCGCCCGCGGTGCAGGCTTGCTCGACAACTGAGCCTGGCCCGCCCGACGCCCCCAATTGCTCAGATCCGCACCCTTGTCCGTCCGTGTGGCCCCGAGACGAGTCGAGCCGAGTCACAGAAAGAGTGAACCACGTTGAATCGCAACACTATCCGAGACCTGGGCCTGTACATGGCCGCCGCTCCATTAGCGCTCGCGGCCATTTACATGGTCGTGTATTGGCCATTTGAGGCAATAGCCTCGGTCCAGATGCATATAGGTGCCGAATCCGAGGTCATCACAGAGTCGACCCCACCGACAATGCCCGGCGCTCGAACTGGCTTCCTGCTTCTCTTCTTCGCCGCAGTTGCCGGCCTCGCTCTCGTCGCGGCGGTGCGCCGATTCATCGAACCGAACGAGACCGAACCGAACAGCATCCCTGGAACGTGGCGCACACGGACCCTGATCAGTGCCGGATTGTTCACCACCGGCCTGGCAATGTCTACATTACTGTCCCCTGAAGATGCCGAAAACATCTCGCGCACAAGCGACTACAGCAACGCTGGGCAATGGTGGCGCAGTGCGCACCTTCTCGTCGCCGGCTCGGCTGAGGAACCGTTCTTCAGTGCGCTTCCGGTCTTGTTGCTCTTTGGGGTCGTCGGACTGGTCTGGCGCGTCCGGCCGTGGATGCTCGGCATCGTCATCGCGAGCTCAGCCCTGTTTCGAGCTTCCATCCATCTGTACCAGGGAACAGGGCAGGCGCTGTCGGCACTCGTATGGGGCGCTGTGGCCGTCTACATCTATTATCGACTCCGCAGTCTCACGGGACTCGTTCTGGCCCATACAGCGTGGAATGCACTCGTCATTGCAAACAACGGTGACTACACCGCGGCTCAGATAGTGATCGGCGGGGGTATCGCGTTCACCGCTCTGTGGTCGATCTATCGACTGTCGAACCCGCCCAGCCTCGACCTTTTCGACCGACCGTGCCCGCAACCAGCGGATGACCACACCTCGATCGCCACCAGCGAAGGACACCGATGACCAATCTGACGAACATCAAACGTTGCGCGGTAATCGGCAATGCGGTGATCGGCGTCAGCGCCTTCACCAAGAGCGGAATATCGCTGTGGCAGCTGGCGACCGCCAGTGGATACCCGGCAGCACTGGGATGGGTCCTTCCACTGGTGCTCGACGGAATGGTCATCCTCGCAACACTCATGCTCGTCGTCGACGCCTCACACCGTTGGTTCGCGTGGGCCCTACTGATCCTCGGGTCGATCGCATCGACCGCCGGCAACATCGTGCACGTGTCGATGGCGGACTACAGCTCGACCTTCACCGTGGCCGCCCTGGCCGCCGCCGCCCCGCCGCTGGTGCTGCTGGTCACCACACATTTGATGATCCAGTTGGTCCGACTGGAAGATCCAACGTCGGCCGACACGGCATCAGACCCGCACTACGTGCACCTGAACAGCCACACAGAGGCCGAGATGGCCGTTCTGTGCGTCAACACCCTCAGGTTGGCCAGCGAAGGCCATGAGATCGATGCAGTGGCCACCAGCACAGGGCTACCCATCGATGTCGTCGAAGAAATCATCACGGCCGCGGAGTACGAGATTCACTCCGCGGAACAGGACCGCCATCCGATCCCAGCCACCTGACGAAGCCCGACCAACCGGCGATCGGTCATCGATGTCCGCCTGCGATGTGCACGAGGAAGTACGCCCCCTGAATCTGGTGCACAACAGGCCGCTGACGAGGTCCGTCTCCCAATGTCCATCACACCGCGCCGAACTAGTCTGCTCCACAGCGCAGACGTGTGTACTCTGGCGGGTCGACACCGACTGAGGGGACGACAACAGTGAGATACACCGCACCGCAAGCAGCGGAAGCGCTCCAGGACTTGCTCCGGCGCGCCGACGGGAGCGCACCGAATATTAGTCGCGACGACATCAAGACTCTCGCAGCGGCCAACCTGCTCACCAACAGAAGTACGACATCGATCCCCCGGTTCGACGCTGCCGACATCAAGCACCTGGGCACCAGTGTTCGATACGTCGGACACAGTGAAATCTGTGGGATCGCCGCTGCGGGACTCGTCTACAAAGTGTCGGTCCTCCCTCGTCCGCGAGCCTTCCACGAGGACGGTTCCTGGGGGTGGGAACCGAACCCTGTTGTCGGCGTGAACGGCCGACTATTGCGGGACCACATGGGGGTCGACTACAGCGAAAACCCTCTGAGCAGGACTGCGCTCGGGGGGTTCGAAGGTGTGTGGCCGATCTCTGCGAAGAATGCCGACGCGCTGGCGCAAAACAGGGGCCTGCTTCTTGCATCGTGCAAGGGGTACGTCGGGCCGGCGAAGATCAGAACAGTCGTCGATCACCTTCCCATCGACGGGTCGACGCGGCGCTACCTCGTCACCCAACCCGTCCCGACCGAGGTCGAAGGTTTTCTTGGCCAGGGCCTGTGGATCAACGGAAAAGGGGGTCCGATCTCGACGTTCCTGTAACAAGGCGTGCGGACCTCGCCTTCTCGGCCTCCGGTAGCTGCGGCTACCGGAGGCCGAGCTCGTTTGTCGCATAAGCGGGGCAGTTGGGTTACGCGCCCAGGGGCTTACTCGGCCAGGCTCGAATCAGCGGGTGTTGCGAGGGTCGAGGTGCAGCTCTGCCAGGACGGCCCACAGCCGCTCGTCGTCCTTGTCGTCTCGATGGTCAGCGATGGCCTGCACGAGCGTGTTGATGATCTCGCGAGAGCGTGGATTGAATCCTGCTGCCCGTGCACCGGCCCAGGCAAGGGGGTCGTCGACCACCTTGTCGAGCCTGTCGAGAGCGTGGATACACAGATCGTGGAACTTGCCGGCGCGTTTGTATTGTGCGTCGTCGAGTTCGCCGGCATCGAGCGCTGCTGCTGCTTGCTCGACGTAGACATCGATGATTGCGTTTGCACGGTCGTTGAGCTGCGGATCGAAAGTGAGGGTATTCCAGAACGCGCGCCAATCGGCTGTGTCGCCGGCTGTGTTCGAGCGGGGGAGGAGGTTGTCACGAATGATCGCAGCCAGTTCCGGGTCCGTCAGTTTGCTGGTCGCTCGGGCGTCAGCGGGACTCGGGGGGAGCGGGGCCGGCGTCCTACTTCGACGCCATGGCTCGGGCTCGGTCATATGTGCAGCTTCCCTCTCGAACGTCGCGGTCGTCTTTCGTTGGTGGCCCGTGACGTTTGCTCGGTATTTGTATCACTCGAACAGGACACTTCGGTCTGCTCTTTTGGCCGCGTCGTGAACTTACCGCCCGGCGCACCCGCTGTCCCCGGCACCGGGTGCGCCGGGGACATTTCCGCTTGTCAGGTGCTGTTTTTTGTCGGTGTGTCGGAGTAGGTTCGAGTTGTTCTGTTGATCGGGCGGACTGACCATCCGCCCCTTGTGTCAGCCCTGGGAGGGTTTCGTCGTGAGCGGTGTTTCGAGTGAGAACGCGGTGTCAGGTAGCGAGATGGTGACGAGTCAGCGTGTGGCGTGGGCGTATCTCGCTCACGTGGCGCGCGGGCAGGGCGCGTTGGTTCATCAGGCGGTGTCCTTATCGGGCGTGGAGGCTGCAGCCGAAGCTGTGCGGCATCGGGAAGTGTCGGAGGACTTGTTGAGCGCGACAGCTCGCTCGTGGGAGTACTCAGGTGCCGAGGCAGACCTCGAGACGGCGGCAACGTTGGGAGCACGATTGGTCACTCCTGCGGACGCTGAGTGGCCGCAGCGGCTCCGCATGGCCGGATGGATGGAGGGATCGACTCCGGTCGCTCTGTGGGTTCGTGGGGCGGGCCTGCTGCCCGGTGCCGAAGTGTCGGCGGTAGCGCTCACCGGCACCCGGGCTGCGACGGCCTACGGCGAACGTGTCGCGTCGGAGTTCGCCGGGGATCTGGCGATGCGCCGGGTGTCGGTCCTGTCGGGCAGTGGGTTCGGGATCGAGGGAGCGGTGTTGCGGGCAGTGTTGGGGGTCGGTGGGGCGCCTGTCGCGGTGATGCCGTGCGGTTTGGACCGGGCGTATCCGTCCGGTCATGCTCGGTTGCTCGAGCGCGTGGCAGAACAGGGCGTGGTGGTGAGCGAGTACTCGTTTGGTGCAGAGCCTCGGCGTGAACGATTCAATGGGAGTGGCGCGCTGCTGGCAGCTCTCTCCGATGCGGTAGTGGTGCCCGAAGCCGGGGCGCGAGGACGTGCACTGTCGGTGGCGAGGGAGGCGCACAGGCTCGGACGGACCGTGTACGCGATACCGGGGCCGGTGACCTCCGCAGCGTCGGCAGGTTGCCATGCGTTGATCACGGAAGGTGTGGGGCGTCTGGCCGGGTCGCCCGCTGATGTGTGCACCGATCAAACCCCTCGGCCCTGATCGGCGCGACCACCCGTTAAGGGGGCTTAACGGGCGCAAACCGCGCTCCTCGACGGTTCACTCATACGCTGGAATTTCCCTGAAAATCGTTTGTACAGAGAGGAATTGGTATGCACAATGCAGCTGTCGTGAATCCTCGTGGCCAGATCACAGATCCCCAGTTGGCGGGAGCGGTAGATGGTATTCGGCGCGCACTGACTGCGGAATCGAGCGGGCAACGCTGCCCGATGCCGTCGGCGGTGTCTATTCCGGGCCGGTTCGCGAGCGGCGAGCCGAAGGCAGCGGACCTGTGGCCGGTGTCCGCACACGGATACCTCGACGGGGTCCTCGCAGGAATCAGCGCCGTCACAGAGTCGGCCGAGTCGGATTGGTTCCTTCAGGGATCACAGGCGGTGTCGGACTTCGTGTCGGCACTGGCTGCTGCGGAGTGGGTTGTTTCGGCGCGCGATGTGGTCGATGTGCTCGACAAGCCCCACAACTGGAACCGCCAATTCGCGCTGTGGCGCGCTCTTGGATCTCCGGGGCCGCAGGACACCGGAGACGATGCGGTGGTCTGGTCGGTATGGACGTGGGGCCTGGACATAACCTCAGGCGTCAATATCGGCACAGTGGATCCTCTGCCGAGGAGTTCGACGTCGAGACTGCTTCCCGTCCAGTAGCTTTCGATCAAAGCGTTAGACGTGCGACAACAGGCCTGCCCCGGCAACGCGGGTAGGCCTGTTCTCGCTCACGCATGCCAGCACATTTCGTCCCAACCGCACTCGGTGCGGTCCCCGGCACCGAGTGCGCCGGGGGCGAAATGTGTTGCGCGTGACCCGTTCTTGTCGGTGGTCTCGGCTAGATTATGGGTGTTCTGTTGATCGGGCGGACTGACCATCTGCCCCCTGTGCCCTGGAAGGGGTTTGTCCGATGTCTTCTGTTTTTCGTATCTCTACGCCCGCCGATGCTGTTGCCGTGGCGGTGATGCTGGTCCGTTGTGTTCCCGAGAACGAAATGGTGGTGTTCACCCCGAACTCGCCGGGGGCCGTGATGGTTTGCCCGCTGGGGGAGGATGCGCCCATCGGTGGCGCGCCGCTGCTGGTGCCCAGCGGTCACCCCGTGCGTGATCTGGCCGGATCGCGCGTGGTGGTGGTGTTCGGTAGTGACACACACGCCGATGCGGCGTCGATGGCCGTTGTCCACGAGTTTTCGGGCGATGACGTGACCGTGTTCCAGTTCCACGAGGGCCGTGCACGCTGCTACCTGATGGACGGGGTGCTGGCGGGACCGGACGCGGTCGGCGAAGCGGTCGACCTGGCGGCTCACCCCTACGTGGTCGGGGCTTTGCTGGAGGGGCGGGTACGTCTGGCCTCTCGCGCTCAAATTCGCGCTGGCTTCGTTGCCGAACAGTTCGGCACCGAACGCGCCGGGAGCGTGGTGGACATGATGCGGGCCGCACGCGGGGCGTTCCCGGCAGTAGGGCCGATCTCGGCCGCCGAAACCATCCACCGCGAAGTGCTCGCCGGGTATCTCGATTCAGGCAATCGGGGAATCGAGGTATCGGACTACCACGCTGCGATGCTCGCAGCCGCAGCCTCGGACGTGCGCGTGCGCGATGTGCTGTTCGTTCACTTCACCGAAGCCAACGCCGCAGTCCTCGGCGAATTGTGGCGGCAGGTCGGCGCGGTATTGCCCGCCAGCGAAGCCGGTCCCGCGTTCGTCCTCGCTTCGCTGAGTTACTGGATCGGGCGGGAGGCAGTGCCGGCGCGTGAGGCGATGAACGTTGCCCGTGAGCTGGCCCCCGATTATTCCTTGGGGCAGCTGCTCGAACGCGCGTACAACGCGGGAATCAACCCGGCGCTGTGGGAGCAGATTCGGCCTGCTGCGCTCGATGCGGAGTCCGAGCGATCCCGTAACGAATGACCTGAATGCGATTGCTCCGAAACCGGTTTCGCTGAGTTCGCCATTTTTCGGCGAGCCGGTTTCGGTTCGACTGCTCGGAATATTTCTCGATTTCGATTGCAATCGAGTGAACTCGAATAACAGAAGCAAACCGCGAAGGCGCGCAGCGCTTCGACCCTTCCGCGAGTTCTTCGGAACGGCTTGCCGTTTCGCCTGCAGCGGCGGGCGCGCAGCGCCCAGCCTCAGCCCCGCAGG
>JGI12097J13213_1000098_pt1 | contig 34684 bp, 30 predicted proteins | sample DeeseametaMP2252_FD_13213 | JGI IMG/M metagenome (IMG submission 13213)
CGCCAAGAGCTGGAAAGAGAAATTCGCGGACAAAAAATTGACGAGCGTATTAGATAAAATGGGGTAGTCCGGGTCTATATTGATCGCTTACGACCAAGCCACCACTTCTTCTCGTTCAGTCTCGCTGATTGCCAGAGAAAATATCATCAATACTAACCAGGTGTTCCGCTGGATACGAGAAGTTAAAAAGGGCCAGTCTCGCTGGGTGCGCGTTGCAATGGGCATGCTGTCGTTACCGCACAAAGAAGAACCCGCTGCGTTTTTGCCGGTGATCCCGTCACCGCTTAAGCAACCTGCTCCAGCCTCCACTTCGATTACCGTGGAGCTTACCACGGGTCATCGTGTGACAGTGAATCAGGCCGACGAGCAAATAGTACGTCTATTATTATCGGCATTATTATGATTACGTTATCTCACGACCTGCGTATCTGGCTGTGTGCCGGTCACACCGATATGCGTAAAGGCTTCGATGGTTTAGCGGCGTTAGTGCAACATGTGTTGAGCAAAGATCCGTTTGCAGGTCAGGTGTTTGTGTTTCGAGGGCGTCGAGGTGATCGGATAAAATTACTCTGGTGGGACGGCCAGGGATTGTGCATGTACTATAAGCGATTGGAGCAAGGTAAATTCGTTTGGCCTGCGGCCCAATCCGGTGCAGTGCATTTAACACACGCCCAATTATCCTTACTGCTGGAAGGGGTGGATTGGCGACCGCCTGCCCATCGAAATGCCCCTAAAAATGCGGGGTAATAGACAACAAAAGAGCGTTAAATCAGTGTGTTAATGTGAGTTTGCTGGTATAATGACCAGCATGAAAACGAAGACGCACACCTTGCCAGACGATCCACAAACACTTCAACAGATGGTGTTGCAAATGCAGGAGAAACTGGCTCAAAAGGATACACTGATCCTCACCTTGCAACAGCAGTTGTTGGTGTTGCGTCGTCGTCAGTTCGGTCGCTCTTCTGAACAAGTAGAAAAGCAAATTCACCAAATAGAATTACAGCTTGAAGAGCTGGAAATACAAGCAGCGCAAACCGCCGATGTGGCCTTACCAGGCACAGACAGAACTGCCATACCTAAACGCAGAATCTCATTACCTGAGCACTTGCCGCGCGACGAACGGCGTGTTGAGTCCCCTCAAAGCTGCCCTGACTGTGCCGGTGAACTAAAGCACATCGGTGATGATGTCTCTGAAGTGTTAGATGTGGTACCAGTGTCTTACCGCGTGATTAAGATCGTGCGGCCCAAATACAGCTGTGCATGCTGCAATACCCTCATCCAGGGAGAGGCACCACAGCGAGTGGTCCCCAAAGGCTTAGCCAGTAGCGCGTTACTGACTCAGGTGATGGTCGATAAATACCTGGACCATCAGCCGCTTTATCGTCAGTCCGAACGCATGGCGCGTGAAGGTGTGGATATCGAACGTTCAACCCTGGCGGGTTGGGTAGGACAGGTCAGCACCCTTATCTCACCGTTAGTAGACGCCATCGGTAAACACGTTAAAAGCGGACACCATATCTACGCAGATGATACCACGGCCCCCACCTTAAAACCGGGTAAAGGCAAAACGCAAACCGGTCGCTACTGGACCTATGTACGTGATGGCCGTGACTGGAATGAAAACGCCCCTCCCGCAGTATGGCTACATTACAGTGAAGACAGAGAAAGTCTCCATCCCACCTCGCACCTGAAAGGCTATGCAGGCTCTCTGCAAACAGATGCCTATGCCGGATATAACGATGTTTATCATAAAGGGGTGGCCTTCACTGGCTGTTGGGCACACGTCAGGCGCAAGTTCTATGATATTACCCAAGCGGGTCCTTCTCCGATTGCGGAGCAGGCCATCACCACTATCCAACAGCTCTATGCCATCGAAAAGGCCATTAAAAACAAACCGCCCGATGTACGGCAACAAGTGAGACAACAGCAGTCCATGCCGATACTGGATGAACTCTATGCCTGGTTGCAAGCGACCTTACGTACCTTATCGAAAGGCTCTGGCCTGTCGAAGGCGGTTCGCTATGCCCTAAACCAATGGGAAGGCCTGGTGGCGTATACCCGGAATGGACGGGCATCTATCGACAATAACACCGCAGAGCATTCACTGCGTCCGATAGCTCTAGGGCGCAAGAATTATCTGTTTGCAGGCTCAGTAGCGGGCGGACAGCGTGCCGCTGCGTTATACAGCTTGCTAAGCACAGCTAAACTCAATGGTCTGAATCCAAGTCAGTACCTCACTGCTGTACTGAAGCGCATTGGGCAACATCCCATCAACCAGATCGATGAACTGTTGCCGTGGAACATCGATTTAACTCACACGCAAACGACCGACGCACTCTAAAAATAGGTGTCCACTTAAAATTGAGTGGGCACTAAAAATAAGCTCAACGTGTTATAGCCGAACGCTTACTCTTTGTCGGTTCTTTGCGACCTTTCAACCTTCCCATTCAGGTGAGGAGATCCAGGCTTGTTAGGACGGAATTTGATGCCATAATCCATCAGCTTTCGCTGAACTTTCTCTGCGAAGAATTCTGTGCCTCGATCGGTTTGTATTCGCTGTATTGGAAATGGCATTTCCTCGATTACCTTATCGATAAAAATAAGGGTATTTGCTGCCGACCTCCGGTTAAACACATCTAGTACGCGATATCTAGAGCAGTCATCAATAGCAGTATATTGGTAAATTCCTGGAGCGATTTTGCATGTGTCCATCTGCACTCGGTCACCTGGAATAGGTCTTTGGTAAAGTTAAAGATGCGTATAACGTAACTGATTTAGCTTCAGACACATTGGTTCTTATTGAAACGCTAGCGTTGACTAATATTAATATTGTCGGTGTTTCTTTAGGCGGGATGATTACTCTACAGTTATTAGCCGACCATCCTTCACTATTTAACAAAGCTGTTATTGCCAACAGTTTTGCTGAAACGGTGAATAAGGGATTTAAAGCAATGGCCGAGTCTTGGTATTCAGAATTTTTATCACAGGAGGGGCCGGTTAAGCGCTTCGAAAATTTCTGGCCTAAATTAGTGAACAACGCCTTTCGAAGTTCTAAAGAAGGGATGTCGGTTTATCAGAATTGGCACGCACAAGCATCTACTGCAGACGGTGAATCTTTAGCAAACATAGTCAAAGGAATCTCTGATTTTGATATTCGAGCAATGCTGCCCGATATAAAACAACGGGTTTTAGTCATCAGTGGTGAACTCGATGTTATTTCGCCGGTAAGCAACAGCCACTACCTGAGTCAACATAAGCCAGACGCCCAGCATGTTTCGATAAAAAATGCTTATCACTTACCGAATGTCGATTCAGCTTCAGCGTTTAACTCTCTCCTTATTGACTTTTTGAGTAAAAAAGAAGAGAGAATTGTATGCAGGCAATCTGCGATACGATGCTAGCTTCGTTCTGCGAGTTTAGTTCCCTACTATTTCATCGCATCAATTTTAATAGCCATAGGAAAGCGCTTGTATTGTAATTTCAGGTCCAGGCTGTGTGAAAGCTATTTGTCATTCTGAGATTGAGCACATCTAAACAAAAGATATGTGCAGTACGTCAAAATCCGGGTCATTTTGATTATCAAGTTATTACAGAATTCGTATAAATAGGCTTTTCAGTTTGATGGCAAGAGTTTTAACACAGCCTGAACCAAAGTCAGAAGTAGCTAGCAGTTTTCTTAATACCTGGCTGAAGGAATTAAGCAGACCACCGTGTTACAGTTGGCACAACTTGCTGAAGTGGCGTAATATTTAGGGTGTCTTCTCGTATAAATAGCGCGTCATCCGGCCGGATTTGATTTCCTCTTTAAAGTCACTGCTTGTCAATCTGAATTGGATGAAGTTTTCTGAGACACACAAGGTGTCATGAATATCACCGGGCAGGAAAACTCTGCAATCACCCGGCTTCATATTTTCTTTTCCTCTGGCCACCAGGTGTGTTCGCCCTTTTGCGGTCGTTACTTTCTTGTACGTGTTCATTTCCATTTCACCAGACTGTACCGCATAAAAAACCCAACCAGCTCCATGATCATGGGGCACTCTGTAGGTCCCATATTTCTCAGAATGAGCAAGTAAAATGAAACCATGCCTTTGATCAGAATAAAGCACCTGGGCGGCAGGTTTTTGTTTTACTATTTGGTCAAGCCATTCTTCTTTCTCTGTAGTCTTCGTCAACTCAACCAATAAGTCACGCACTCGTGTGGTAGTTTCAGAATTCAGTCCGGTCCAACAGGCTTTAATTTCATTCGTTACTCTAGCCAAACTATTGTTCACTATGTTTCCCTCTTTGCTGTATAAAGAAGGACACCATACAACTTCAAGTTAAGTTCAAGTCAAGCCGTCTGACAAACCGCATTACTCACACTTCATAGTTAACCGAGTTTTTCAGTAATCGTGATTATTATTAATGAATCAGCCGACCTAGCGGACTTTGTTCCAGAGGTTTTGATTTTTCTTAAACGAAAAATAATCTGCCGGTTCCCAGAAGGCAGGGATCAAGTCGTCAACGGCTTCCGGCGAAAAGTTACCAGACAACTGACTCATAATTTCCATGAGTCGCTCCCGACCGATCCGCATTAACTTTTTGCGATTAGCCGGGAAAAACAGGTTGCTCGACTTTTTGATGACTTCGTCGCTACCAGAGCTGATGTAAGAGAGGTTTCTGGTTACCGGCCGCCCTACCGGCTCGGCAGGATGGGGCGGATTCAACCGCGTCACAATAGCGCATTCGTACTGTTCACGGTCGACGCCCTTTTCATTACGAGGAATATAGGTCACCCCAAAACCAAGGGGGAAATACCCTACAATCTGCACAAACGCCCTGGCTAACTCAGCGTTAAGTGCGCCCTTCTTAGCCAGCTGTTCGATAAACACATAGCCTTTAGGCAGGTTTTTCTTAGAAAAATCCGGTTTGGTTGATAACACAATAGACGTGTAGATTTGCGGTATTTTAATCAGCTCCCCGACCCCGTTTTTCGACAAATAGGTATCTTTCATCAGGGTCTGCATAAACCCATTGAGGGCCGTATGGCGCTGCACAAAACGGTCCCGCTCAGCCTTGTCGTTACCAATATAGCGCGGCAGCCCCAAACCATTTTTCAGATATTCCAGGGTTTGCGTAAAGTTAATTTTGAGTAGCTGTTTTCGGGTAGGCTCATCGAGCACGCGAAACTCATCGAGTTTATTATCGTCACCATGCAAAATCGTAAGCGCCTCTGATGACTGTAAACCAATGTCCTGGAGCAAGGCGCAACTGATAATAGGGAGCGCCACTTCTTCCTGCCACTTTTCATAATTTTCATGGTCACCCTTAAACCGTAACACCGAGTCTTTCACATGACGCAGATAACGGTTGCCCTGCACATCCATGTCCTGCACCTTATCCACCAACCGCAAGGCCAGAACCGCTTTATAAAGTGGTTTTAAACGCTGATGCAGGCTCGCAAAATTGCGCTCTGGTCCGCGCGTAATAAGCATCAGGGTACCCAGAAATTTGGAGCTTAACATCTGGGTATCTTCAAAACTTTCGCCTTCGCACAGGGCAATCACCTTAAGGGCCACAGAATGGAGTCGATCTATACGCTGATGGCGCAGATCCTCGTGCGCTGCGGATAACTCTTTTATCTGTTTGCGCAGAAGCTCGGCTTTCGCCTGACCTTTTTTCTGCTGTTCTGCACGGGCCAGTTGCTTTTGTAGCTCCTCAATCGCTGACTGCTGTGCATACACTTCTGCGAAGTATCGTTTGGCGTCACCGTATACCGATTCCTGACGATCGTCTTTAGGGTGCACCTCTTCGATGAGCTGTTTTACCTGCAGAGTATAGTTATTGTCAGGGTGTTCAAACTTACTCACTGTAAACCTTATTATAGTGTTTTGGCTTTCAACATGGCGGTTGTGGCGCGTGAATGCCACCGTTAATCATTTACAGCTCCCTGTACAGATGAGAAACATCATCCGTGTACCGTATGTTATCGCAAGACAAACGGAATTTAGGTATTTATATTGATACTCACAGTATACTAAAGGTGAAGATTTTTGCCCGAGATGGATGGCCGGATGAGAGATCTGAATTCTCACCAAATGTTGTGTTTTTTCAGCTCTAAAGAATGAAGTTTATCCGCGCCGAGCATAGAGAGTACCTGCATGGCAGGTTCGGCAGATGGCGGTGGCTTCGCCACCGGCTTAATCAATATCAAGCGGCTCAGGTGAAAGTATAACGCCGGTGCTGTCGGCATACAGATGGTCTTCCGGCAGAAAGGTTACCCCACCAAAATTAACCGGCACATCAATATCACCAGTGCCCTGGCTATCGGCGTTCACCGGAATAGAATTAACCGCCAGAATACCCAGGTCAAAATCTGACAGGCTGTCGACTTCGCGCACACAGCCGTAGCACACTACGCCTTCCCAGTTATTTTCTACTGCCAGTTGCGCAGATTCAGCATCAAACAACGCGCGGCGCAGCGAGCCACCACCGTCGATTAATAGTACTTTGCCATCGCCCGGTTCGGTGAGAACCCGGTCGATTAATTCCCTGTCTTCAAAACACTTCACGGTGGTAATTTCTCCACCAAAGGAATACCGACCGCCATAACTGGTGAAAATGGGATCGACCACGTCCACGTTATCGGCGAATAAATCACATAACTCAGAAGTGTTATAGTCCATGTTTGTACCCTGTTGGTAAGCTAGGTTTTCGGTTTTTAGCATAGCACTCTAACACTGATATCGCCTAGCGCAGAAATTGATTTTACTCACAAAAAGTTTGATTTCGCTCTGTCCTTCCGCCATTACCCGCCGCTGTCATAAACCTTTAGCAAAACTGTCACTTGTGTTTCACGAACACTTTTTAATCTGATAGCGTTGAAGAAAAGGAGCCGCGTGGGATGGGCCTGAAAAATTTAACCAAATACGATACTGCAATCTTTCACTGGTTGTACGATCTGACCAAGCACCGCGATTGTCGGTCTATTGTCTGGTTGTCACGCACCGGTGACGGCTATCTGTATTTTGTTATTGGCCTGTTGCTGATGTGCTTCGAGCCGGAGCACGGTGAAATTTTTCTTTACACCGCGCTGATGGCCTATGGTCTGGAACTGCCCCTTTATGTGGTATTAAAAAAGGCCTTCAAACGCCCACGCCCATGTGATTTTCTGGCTAACCTGACGGCCCACGTAACGCCGTCCGACAAATTTAGTTTGCCATCGGGTCACACCGCTGCCGCCTGGTTAATGGCCACCATCATCGCGTTTTACTACCCCTCTTTCGCACTGCTTGCCTACACCTGGGCGAGCCTGATTGGCTTGTCCCGCATATTGCTGGGCGTGCACTACCCTACAGATGTCATTGCTGGTGCCTTACTGGGCCTCACCATTGCCCAATTGAGTCTGACAATTCTGGTTTAACATGAAAATACTCTACGGCGTACAAGGTACCGGCAACGGTCACATTGCCCGTGCCCGCATTATGGCTGCGGCCATGGCAGAGCGTGATGACATTGAAGTGGATTTTATTTTTTCTGGTCGCGCGGCGGATGACTATTTCGACATGGAATGTTTTGGTGAGTACCGCACCTTCAGCGGCCTGACTTTTGCCACCCGCAAAGGTCAGGTCAGTCAGTGGGAAACACTTAAGAACGCCAGACCACTGCAATTATACCGGGATATTCAGCAACTCGATGTGTCGGGCTACGATCTGTTACTGAACGATTTTGAGCCAGTAACTGCCTGGGCAGCCAGACGTCAGGGATTAACTTCGATATCAGTGAGTCATCAGGCAGCCTTCAGTCACGATATTCCCCGTGCCAGTGAACACTTTACCGATAAGCTTATCATGCGCAGCTTTGCGCCTACCGATATCCAGTTAGGCGTTCACTGGTTTCACTTTGAAAAACCCATAGTGCCGCCGTTTATTACGGATAAACCAGCGCCGCACCCAACCAACAGTCACACGCTGGTATATCTGCCCTTTGAAGAGCTCGACGATATTCAGTTGTTGCTGGAACCGCTCACCGAGCAGCACTTTGTGTGTTTTCACCCCAAGGTGAAACAGCAACACACGCAGGGACATATTGACTGGCACCCGCCTTCCAAGCCGGGCTTCCGCCATGCCCTGCAACACTGTTCGGGCGTGATCAGCAACGGTGGTTTTGAACTGGCCAGTGAATCACTGCAACTGAAAAAGAAGCTGCTGGTAAAACCCCTGAACGGCCAGTTTGAACAACTCTCCAATCTGAAAACCCTGATGTCACTGGGCCTTTGTCAGCCCCTTTACCAACTCGATACGGATACCGTGGAAGAGTGGTTGCTGGAGCCTGCCAGTGAAGGATTGCAGTTCCCCGACGATCCAACGCCTATGCTCGACTGGATTGTGGCCGGCGACTGGCACAATACCAAACCACTGTGCGAAGCGCTGTGGAAACAGGTAAATTTTGGTCCAAAGACCCGTGAACGATTGATGTCACTTGCATTTTAATCTCCCTCTGCGATGATATCGGCACTTTTTATTTGCGGAGTGAGTGCGTGGCAAAACGTGTTGCATTATTACTGGTGTTGTTACTGAGTATTTCGGCCTGTGGATACCGCGGCGCCCTATATTTACCAGAGCAACCGCCAGCCAGTGATAGTGAACCTGCCGACGGCTCGACTCCTGATGCACCCGGAGATTCTCGCTAGTGGACCACTTCAGTTACAAAAACCAATCGCTGCACGCTGAAGACATTGACGTAAAGGCGCTGGCCGCCCAGTACGGCACCCCGTTATACGTGTATTCACGTGCCACCCTGGAGCGTCACTGGCACGCCTTCAATGATGCGCTGGGTGATCATCCCCACCTGATTTGCTACGCAGTAAAAGCTAACTCCAATATTGGTGTGCTCAGTGTGCTGGCTAAACTGGGCTCTGGTTTTGATATCGTTTCAGGCGGTGAACTGGCCCGTGTAATTGAAGCCGGCGGCGATATGAGCAAGGTGGTGTTCTCCGGCGTGGGTAAAACCCCACAAGAAATCGAATTTGCCCTGCAACAAGGTATTCACTGTTTTAACGTGGAATCGGAGCCGGAGCTTGAGCGTATCAATGCGGTAGCCGGTAAGCTGGGCAAAAAAGCGCCTATCTCGCTGCGAATTAACCCCGACGTGGATGCTAAGACTCACCCGTACATTTCAACCGGTTTAAAGGCCAATAAATTTGGCATTGCCCGAGAGCGTGCCGTAGAGGTATACAGCCTGGCGGCCAGCCTGGAACATCTAAACGTGGTTGGTATGGACTGCCATATTGGTTCACAGCTTACCGAAACCGGCCCGTTTGTGGATGCGCTGGACCGCTTGCTGGAACTGGTGGATGAACTGTCGGCCAAGGGCATTGAAATCAACCACCTCGACGTTGGTGGTGGTTTGGGTGTTACCTATAAAGATGAAACACCGCCGCACCCGAAAGAGTACGCAAAAGCCATTGCGGCAAAAATGGCTGGCCGCGAGCATCTAACGCTAATCATGGAGCCGGGGCGCGCTATTGCCGCGAACGCCGGGATCATGCTCACCAAGGTAGAATTTGTCAAAGAGGGTGAGGAAAAGAGCTTCGCTATTGTAGATGCGGCCATGAATGACCTCATTCGCCCGTCGCTCTACTCGGCCTGGATGTCAATTATTCCGGTCGACGAAAACCCGACTCATAAATCTCACGTTTATGACGTTGTGGGCCCCATCTGCGAAACCGGTGATTTCATTGGTAAAGACCGCGAGCTGGCGATTGCCCCGGGCGACCTACTGGCCGTGCGTAGCGCCGGTGCTTACGGGTTTGTAATGGCTTCTAACTACAATACCCGCTGCCGCCCGGCAGAGTTACTGGTAGATAAAAGCGATGTTCATGTGGTCAGAGAAAGAGAAAATCTAAAAGATCTCTGGAAAGGTGAGCATAAAGTTACGTAAACTAGAGCTAATCTTATAAGTCCTGTTGCGCTAAACCCGTTGTTGTTAGTTGGGTTATTGTGATGAACACTGCATCACCTGCTCTGCCATAACAACACCGGGTGCCATAATAAATAGTCTGCAACACTTAAATAAACAGGCCCTGGATGCTGGTAAACTTTTCTAAAATGCACGGTCTTGGCAATGACTTCATGGTTATTGACAACGTGACCCAAAATATTTTTTTCTCGCCGGAAAAGATCCAGCAGCTTGCCGACCGCAATTTTGGCATTGGTTTCGACCAGCTTCTGATGGTTGAGCCGCCCTACGATCCGGACCAGGATTTTCATTACCGTATATTTAATGCCGATGGCTCAGAGGTGTCGCAGTGCGGTAATGGCGCGCGCTGTTTTGCGCGCTTTGTAAAGCTCAAAGGCTTAATCAACCGCAACAAGATTCTGGTGAGCACCAAAGCTGGCAAGATGATCCTGTATCTTGAGAAAGACGGTCAGGTAACGGTCAATATGGGGGTACCAAATTTTACCCCGGCAGAGATCCCGTTAAAGGCCAACAAAGAAGAAAAAACCTATATTATCCGTGCCGACGATAACACCCATTTTTGTGGAGCGGTCTCTATGGGTAACCCCCATTGTGTGCTGGAAGTGGACAACACCGAAAGTGCCGATGTAGACACAATCGGTCCGCAACTGGAGCGCCACGAACGCTTCCCTGAAGGCGTTAACGTGGGCTTTATGCAGATTTTGTCGGGTGAACATATTCGTCTTCGAGTGTTTGAGCGAGGTGCCGGAGAAACCCTGGCATGTGGCAGCGGTGCATGCGCAGCAGTTGCAATAGGACAAATACAAGGTAAATTAGGAAAAGACGTTCGGGTGGATTTACCTGGCGGACGCTTACGCATCCGCTGGCAAGGGCCAGGAAGCCCATTAAAAATGACCGGACCGGCTGAGCATGTATACGACGGAACAATAAATATATGAATGAACTATCAGGTCAGGCCAATACAACACTGCAGTTTGATACCGACTTTCCTGAGGTAGGCGAGTTGACTGCCGAACAAGTGAGTCAGTACCTGGTCGAGAATCCTGATTTTTTTATTCAGCATCCGAGTATTTTAGAAGCGCTGCAAATCCCCCACCTGCAAAAAGGCAGCGTGTCACTGGTAGAATTGCAAAGTGAGCAGCTGCGCAAAAAAGTGCGTCTGCTTAACTATAAGCTCAGTCAGCTGATTGGCATCGCCAAGCAAAACGAAAAAATTTACCGCGCCTACGCCGATTTAAACCTGCGCCTGTTAACCTGCAAAGATGTGGGCGAAATGCTACTTAAACTGCAGGAAACCCTGCAGGATGAACTGGGACTGGCGAGTGTGGAACTCAAGCTGTTTAGTGGCGCCAATGCACTACCGGAATTACAGCAACGGTTGTTCATGGAAAAACGCTTTAAACAGGGTCCTTACTTCTTTGGCCGCCTCAGTCAGCATGAAAAACAGCTGATGTTTGGCAACGAAGTAGCTGAGTCTGTGGCTTTGATCCTGCTCGGCGAGCACCGCAACTTAGGCGTACTGGCCGTTGGCAGTCGCAATGCCGACCACTTTACCCCCGATATGGACACCCTGTTGTTAAACCAGCTTCGCGAAGTCCTCAATGTGGTTCTGCCCGAGAAACTGCGTTACTGATGAATGCATCGGCAGCCAACACTCCTGCATCGCTGGCGCCGGACTGCGAACACTGGCTGAACAAGTTTATTGATTACCTGCGTTATGAACGCGGCCTGTCTGATCACACGATTAAAAATTACGCCCGTCAGCTTGAACAGATCGCGCTTAGTCTGGAGTTGGCGAGCTGGCAGCAACTGGACCAGGCCGCCGTAAAAAAAGCCGTTGCCATTGCCCGCAAACAAAATCTCGGCGCTCGCAGCACTGCGCTGCGCTTATCCGCACTGCGCACATTCTGTAAATACCTGTTACGCCATCAGGTTATCAATAGTGACCCGGTAGAAGGTATTTCTGCCCCCAAAGCAGAGAAGCCCCTGCCTAAGCAGATGTCGGTGGACGATATGTCTGCCTTGCTGAATGAGTCAGATGATGAAGAGATTGTGATCCGTGACCAGGCCATGTTTGAACTGATGTACGGTTGTGGTTTACGCCTCAGTGAGCTTACCTCACTGGAGCTTAAGCACATTACCAGCGACCGTCAGTTACGCGTAACAGGTAAAGGCAACAAGCAACGCCTGCTGCCCATTGGTCGCAAAGCCTGGGAGGCCTTGCAGCGCTGGCTGGCCATTCGCAGTCATTGGGGCGCGGCCCTTGATAACGCCGTGTTTATCAGCCGCCAGAAGCGGCGGATATCCAATCGTCAGGTGGGTAACCGCCTTACGGAAATGGCGCGGCGGCAAACCCTTAACCAGCGCATCAACCCGCATAAATTGCGCCACTCTTTTGCTACCCATGTGCTCGAGTCGAGCAGTGATTTACGCGCAGTACAAGAGTTATTAGGCCACGCTAACCTGTCGACCACTCAGGTATACACTCACCTGGACTTTCAACATTTAGCCAAAGTGTATGATACAGCCCACCCTCGCGCCCGTAAGAAGAAAGATTAAACAGCCAGTCAGGAATTTTTGATGCAATGTTACCGCCCGGTCTCGCCGGTTAAAGCCATGACCTTTGATTTAGACGACACCCTTTACGATAACGAACCTATTATTGCCAGCGCTACACAGGCTCTGAACAACCGAATTGCCGAGCTTTACCCGGCCACTGCTGCCCTGCCCGCCTCACAATGGGCTGCAATAAAGCGCGATCTGATTAAAGGCAACCGGGGATTAGCGTCGGACATGGGCCGATTACGCTACGAAGCCCTGTATCAAGGATTAGCTGAAGAGCAGTTGCACGATGACCAGCGCCACCAGGCGGCACAATCCTTATTTGATTATTTTTATCATGCCCGCAGCGACTTTGCTGTGACTGATGAAGTCAGACAGGTACTGGCCGCGCTGGCCGCAAAAGTCCCGTTAATCGCCATTACCAATGGCAATGTAGACACGGTACAAATAGGTATTGATGAGTTTTTCACTGCCACCTATCACGCCAGTCTGAGCAGGCCCAGCAAACCCCACCGCCATATGTTTGATGAGGCGGCAAATACTTTAGGTCTCGCTCCGCAAGCAATCCTTCACGTGGGCGATAACCTCGAAAAAGACGTGCTCGGCGCACACCGGGCAGGCTTACAAACCGCCTGGATTGCAGTAAACCGGCCTATGGACTTACGTTACGAAGACGTGAGTGTACTACCCAGTGTTCATCTGCACAGCCTGGCAGAACTACTGTGGTTTGTTGCCTGACAATATTTACAACATCTAATCAGACTCAATCGGAAATTACCATGCAAATCATTCAGCACAGCGAAGACCTGGCCACAGCCACCGGCACCATGCGCAACTATATTTATCGCCCGGTCGGTAAACAGCGCTATCCGACCATCGTTTTTTACTCTGAAATATTTCAGCACACCGCGCCCATCGCTCGCTCGGCAGCGATCATGGCAAGCCACGGTTTTGTGGTTATTGTGCCGGAAGTCTTCCACGAGCTGAATCCTATTGGTACGGTACTTGGCTATGATGATGAGGGCAAAGACAAAGGCAATAACGACAAATGGCAAAAACCGTTAACCAGTTACGACTCAGACCTCGATGCCATTATCGAGCATTGCAAAACTGCCGCCTATTGCACTGGCGCCGTTGGAGCCATGGGCGTTTGCCTGGGTGGCCACCTGGCTTACCGCGCGGCGATTAACCCGGCGGTGGCCAGTGCCTTTTGCCTGTATGCCACCGATATTCACAGCAATACCCTGCCTGCCAGCGATGCAGATCAAAGTTTCAACCGCATGGCCGACATTCAGGGCGAAGTGTATTTTGTGTGGGGTAAACAAGACCCCCACGTGCCCGCCGAAGGGCGTCTGAAGATTTATCAGCAATGCCTGGCCAGCGGCCTCAATTACCAGTGGCAGGAAGTGAACGCCGTGCACGCCTTTATGCGCGATGAGGGCGAGCGTTATGACGGCGCACTGGCGTTACAGATGTACCAGCAAGCCGTGCAGTTTTTTCAGCGCACCTTGCATATTTAGGTAATTTCCAGTCATAACCGGTGCCTATTCTGGTACCGGCTCATCGGGTTTCTCCGGCCTTCTCTCCATGGCTGAGCTTTTGAAACAACCAGCCAATCCCAACCAGACTTAAGCCCAACCCGATAAACGAGACCGCGCGATAAAGCCCTTCAAGATGGGCCATATCAACCAGAAATGCTTTGAGGATCACCAGAGCCAACACACCAAAGCCGATATTACGAAATTGCAGTTGGGCCTTATACTGGCTAAAAAATATCATGGCAGTGGCCAGTAACAACCAGACAATTGAATAGGTGTATAGCTCAGCCTGCTCGAAGCCCCCGCTTAACTTAAGTGCGCCCCCGTTATAGGCGCCGCGGATTACACCATTGATATAAAAGCAACTTAGTATTCCACTCAGTGCATAAAGAAAAGGTCGCGACCTGACTGGTGTGAAACCCAGCCGCGCAACAACTAGCAGGATGACAGCCGGGATAGCCCACAATATCAGTAACCAGTTAAATAGCAGTGCGCTACCCGTGTCGACGGACTCAATAAATGGATTACTGAGCACAGAAATATCAAAATGAAGCAATCCGGCCCCCACCGCCAGTAACAAACCAAACCCCTGATAAAGTCGAGTAGCTTTAAGGGCTAACCTGGCACGCCACCAGTAAACAGCCGACAGAATAAGCCAGTTTAGAGCCAACAGAGCTGCTTCTCTGAAGCTCAGATCGGTAAAGTCAGGATAGCGCCCTACCAGCCAGAAAGTGGTTTCGGTGGTCACAAAGAGGGCCAGTACATGCAAAAAGGCCCCTTCTAGCCAGCGCTTAAACTCTTGTGACTCGTTGTAGGCGCGACTAAACCACAAAATGCCCAGCACCAGCGGATAGATCACCAGCGTCCAGTGCACGCCTAGTATTTGTTGCCCGGCATAGGTATCCAACCACGGTGCAAAGGTGAGTCGCACTGCCACGACCATAAGAGCCGTCTTAAACAACCAGTCTGGTAGGTGCACCCTGAGCTTCCAGCTCAGGTAGCACATAACAGCAATCTGAATGGCAATAGCCAGGGTTAGGGTGGCGGCTTCAAGCAACATGGTCATGCACAGGGTAATCGATGTATTAGCCAGGATACTCAAGGAAACCAGCACTAGAGTGTTGGTTACCCGGCTGGCGATAACAGAACTGCCAACTGCAATCGCCGCCAGTTGAATTGCCCAAACCGGGTAAAGCAACGCACTGGCCTCGGCTGCTGCCAATGCGTAACTTAATGCAAACATACTCATCGGGCCGAGCACTAACAGCAATAAATACGCCGGTCGTTGCCATAACCGGTACATCAGGCCACTGTATGCCAGTGTTGCCCAGGCTGCCAACTGGGCAAACAAGTAGTTATCCTGAAACGGGAACAGATTGTCAGAGTAATCCTGGGGACCAGGCATTCGGATAAACACAAATAGCAGAAATCCAAGTCCCAGGAAGGCCCAGCTATCCAGCGCACTATACCGGGCTGGAATCACCCAAAACAGAGCACATAGCACCACCGCGCTGATTACCAGGTGATGTGGTGAGCCCTGTGCAGCGAGGAACCCGGCCAGCGCCAACACGGGCAGCACAACACCAAGGTGTTCTTTGCGAGGCATCAGCAACGTTCTGACTGGCAGGATTTTGGTCATGGTAGCGCGCAAACTCCATCCCATCAGATCGGATAAAACAAATAAATAAGCACTCACCAGGGTAAACAATAACAGTGCATAGAAGTGACTTTGACCGGCCATTAAAGTTGCCATGACCAACCAGCCAAAATTGGCGAGAAAACTCAGCCACCATAAACGCGATTGGCGAACGCTTTGCGAAATCCAGATAGCAGAAGCTGAAACGAAAGCCGTATAAAGTAATAATGCTGCCACATTCCCGGAGTCAGTATTAACCAAAGCCGGCACCGCATAAGCGCCTGTCACGCCTATCCAGGCCAACAACGGGCCAAACCTTAATGCCAAGGTCGCTGAAACAAGGGATACAATGGCCAACAAGCCAAAGGCCAGTTGCGCCTGGATAAAATCGTAGTAGTCGTAAGCCACCAGCACCATCGCAAAGCAGGTAATAACACCGCCACTGGCAAGCGCCGCACAAACATACGGAGAGTGAATATGGAAACGCTCGCGGCGACGAAAGAGATAGTCTGCCGCGACTACCAAACTCACGCCGAACACGGTACCCAGGATCACTCTGAGCTGTGGAGATAACAATCCGGCTTCAATGGAATAGCGGGCCAGAAATATGCCGCCCATGGCCAGTACCAGACCGCCAAGCCACAGCAAGCTATTGCCCTTGATAAACTGGTCAAAATTAAACGAACCGCCCTTTTGGGTAGCCGACGGCGATTTGGTTTTTTCGGACATGCTTTTGGAAACGGCTGCTGAGAATGGTTTTACAGGACTTGCAGAAGCCTTTATCGGGCTTGCAACAGTCTCGGGAAGGCGGTCTTCCTGACCGGCATTTGCTTCAGACGGTTCATTAGACTCCGAAGCGCTCCGGTGACTGGATATTAAACTGTTCAGGCGGCCAATCTGGCGCGCCTGTAAGTTGATGTGCTCATGCAGAACTTTGATCTCTCGCCTGAGCTCATTAAGGGTCGAGCGGTTACTAAAAGAGAGTATCGCGCCGGTAATTAGAAACAATCCAATAAACACCACCAGTATCAACCAGTCCATGTTAGCTCCCTTTCGTCACTTATTATTGTTTAGGCTTATCCTTTATTGGCTAAACATGCTTGATTTGATGAAGTGAGTCAAACCCAAATCACTGGAGTTAAAGGCGCAGGCGGGATAATCAGAACCGGGCTCACAAGTTAGCTCTAAAAGACGGCCAGGTAATTTTTAAACAACTTGGTAGGGGCGATCCCGGAAGTTTATTCAGACCTACACTTAAAGGTTATATCTAAAACGCCATCCTGTTGAGGGGCTCCCGGATAACACCATGCGTTTCCGGGACTGCAAAAAGCAAATGCTTTTTGCAGGTCTCCGGGATTTTAAAACGGTAGAAAAATTAAACGTCGCCGAGAGGGGCGACCCCGGATATTGCGATGCAATTCCGGGGTTCTAAAACGCTATAGCGTTTTAGAACATTGCGTTGGCGAGGGATTTTTGTACGCCCTGGGCGGTCTCAGATTTCAGTTCAAACTCAAGCGGTGTGGATTGCCCAGAAACATAGATCTTAAGTTCTGCGTCGAGGTCGAAATGACCAGCAGTTTCTACCTTAAACTGGGTGATCGCTTTATATGGAATGGAGTGGTAATCCACTTTGCGACCGGTCATGCCCTGCTTGTCGATAAACATAAACCGGTTACTGGTAAAGACAATTAAATCCCTCACCAGTTTGTAAGCACTTACAACCCTTTCACTGTCGCCTAATATTGGTGCCAGCTCTTCCTGAACCTCAGCTACATCTACTTCACTGGCATTGCCCATAAGTGCGTCGAGTAAGCCCATAAATCCTCCGATAATGTAAAATCACAAGCTAAACTATCGCTAACTTGGTGTCAGAATACAAGTTTTCCAGCGGCTCAGGGTACCCCAGCGCAAAGCCCTGACCGTAATTTACCCCCAATCCAACTAGCGCATCACGGGTAGCTTCGTCTACCACAAATTCAGCAATAGTTTGTTTATTCATGCTGTGGGCAATATTGTTAATGGATTTTACCGTCTCATAGTCAATTTTATTACTGGCCATGTTGCGTACAAAAGAGCCATCAATTTTAACGTAATCCACATCCAGGTTTTTTAGATACGTAAACGACGACATACCCGCACCGAAATCATCCAGAGCAAAACGGCACCCCAGACTTCTCAGCTCGCTGACAAACCATTTTGCGGCGGTTAAATTGGTGACGGCCGACGTTTCGGTTATCTCAAAACACAATTTTTCGGTGGGAATATTCAGGTACTGGATCCTGTGACAAATTCGCCTCAACGTTTTTTCATCACTGAGTGTTACGCCTGAGAGATTGATTGCAATTTTATCCACCCGCTGACAAATAGCAGGGTGCTTTTGTAAAAACCGGAGTGTATTTTCAACCACCCACCAGTCTATTTTATTCATTATGCCGTGTTGTTCGGCCAGCGGAATAAATAGTCCCGGGCTAATAAATTCGCCATCGTCACCGATTAAACGTAACAATACCTCGCCATGAATCATTTCCTGCTGCCCCTCAAGGCTGACGATAGGCTGGAAAAATAGCTCAAAACCGTCATGTTCCAAGGCTTGCTGCAGCAGTTGAAGCACTTTACTCTCATTTTGATCCACTGCTTGCTGTGCTTCCGATAAGGTAAATACGCAATACCGGTTGCGCCCAAGCGATTTCGCTTTATAGCAGGCATTGTCGGCCGCTTTAATTAAGGCCGCAGCGGTATACCCTGGCTCATCAATTTCAATTACGCCAATACTGGCTCCTACAAAAAAGGTCTTGTCGTCAGCAATAAAGCGGTAAGCCGATACCTGCTGCAAGAGCCTGTCGAGCTTATCCAGCACATCGTTTAAACTGCAATCGCGAAAAATCATGCAGAACTCGTCGCCGCCAATGCGCGCCAACAAATCGCTTTCTCCAACGAAATCACCAAACAAACAGGCGATTTCTTTGAGTAGCCGGTCGCCCGCGGGGTGACCACACTAGTTTAAAGCGGTCCATATCGATAAAACACATTACGGCTGATGCGGCGTGTTTGTCGATAGACTTAATTAACTCCCCCAAATACTGGTCGAAGGCGTACCGGTTCATTAATCCGGTCAGTTGATCGTGATTCGCCTGGTAAGCCACCTGTTCCTGCAGCGCGTATTCAGCCGTAATGTCCCGGGCAATACCCTCAATAGCAATTAACTTACCGTGACGGTCGAACACGCCGTTGTCGGCGAACTCGATTACCCGCGTATCGCCGCTAACCGTTTTAAATTGTAATTTATATAATGGCGGATTGACGCCCTGCTTTACCAAAGGTTCGATGTAGCCTCTTAACGTCTCGTTAGAAGCATCGGTTAAATATACCTGCTGCAAACAAAAGTCATCAGGCTCGATATCCAGAATCGACTTCACCCCGTTACTCACGTAAACAAAAGTTTGGTTGGGGGTTTTGGTGTATACGAAATGACGGTAGAGGCCATCTATCAGACGGCGGTATTTTTCTTCACTTTGTTGCAATTCACGCTGGGCCTTAAAGCGCTCAGTCACATCTCTTACTGTTACAGCGATGTCTTTACCCGCTCGTACAATTTGTATTTTGACCCATGTGGGCACAACAAATGAACTGTTTACCTCAATGTATTCTTCATATGGCTCGTCGGTTTCCACGACATTGTCAACTTCAGCGAGAATATGAGACAGTTTAAAAACCGCCAGTTGCTGAGACAATGATTTGTGGCAAAGCTCGCTGGCGGACGCATTAAATAACTGTTGGGCGATTTTGTTGGACTCAACCAGAAAGTACTCATTGCCCCGGCGCTGATAAATCAGCAACGCATCCAGTGCTGCCTCGCTGGCCGTTTTAAAACGTAACTGACTAATATCCAGATGCATTGTGCTTTTGAGTAGCTTAAACAGTACCACCGTAGCCAGTAACGACATGATCATGCCCACAATGGTTACCCAAATCCCGCCACTTGGCGTATGCTCGTTGGATTTAAGGCGCAGTGACCAGGCATTATCAAACAACGTAAAAGCAGCACTTGCCATGATTTCATTCTGCGTTGTTTTAAAACCGGGGATGCCACTAATAACCTTCGATTCTGCAGCATCGACCAGTTGCGACAGGTAATGCTGCTCTACCAACTGACCACTGGCTATAGTCAGCCAACTCTGGATGTCAAAAGTTGCCAGCACATAACCTAGGTGAGGCTCATGAGAACTGATCAAACGCCCGTAAAGTAAAAAGGGCTCACCCTGCTCGTTTCGCACAAGCTCGCTATGAAACGTGTCGCGATGCATCCCGGCCAGTAACTCAGAGTGGGGAAATGGCTGACCAATCAGTGACTCATCCCAAAAGTCGGCATGCTGGTAGGTGGGTTTGACTATCCATTTGACTTTCCCGGTGCCGTCCATATAGGTTAAGCTACTGTAACCCCGCTGGATCCCAAGTAAATTGATAGCCTGAACGTTAAACCAGTCAATAAAATTTGGCTGCATAACCGGCCAGTTTTGCATCAGGGAATATAATGCCTGATGGCGTTCGGCAGCCAGTGAGTGAAAGTTGGTTACCACCTGAGACGCAAAGCTCTGCGCTTTGGCACGCTCGATGGCCTGTTCATTATTTTGAAAGTAAGTGCCAACCGACACAAAAAATAGAGCGAGTAAGACAAACAGGATGGCAGGTGTTAAATAGATACGATGTTGAACCTGTTTGGGAATAAATTTTAGTTTCAAAAATACAGCAGAGCTTCGAGTGTACTCGGGCGAAGTTAAACTAATATGACACTCAGATGTGACTAATCACCAGGCGCAGGTAACAGCGCAGGATGCGTTGATAAAAGGAAACGATTTTGACAGATACGAATAATACGGTGACTTTTGATGATATCCATCAGGCCTCCTTACGCCTGATTGGTAAAGTGAATCGCACACCGTTACTGGAGTCTGCCCGCCTTAACCAATGGCTGGGACAGCGCATTTTATTTAAAACCGAATGCCTGCAAACTACTGGTGCCTTTAAGCTGCGCGGCGCTACTAACTTCATTGCCAGTTTGCAGGAGCAAGGCAATATTCCCCGCCATATCGTTGCAAATAGCTCAGGCAACCATGCCCAGGCTGTGGCCTATGCAGCCTCACAAGCGGGTATCCCGGTAACAATTTTCTCCACGGAAAACATCTCCGAGGTAAAAGCAGCGGCAACCGAAGATTATGGCGCAGAGTTACGCCTGTACGCCACTCGCCCGGAAGCGGATGAAGCGGTAAAACAAGCGGCAAAACAGGAAGGCGTAGTGTGGATCCCGCCATTTAATCATCCGTTAATTGTGGCCGGTCAGGGCACCGCTACCCTGGAGGCTATCCAGGATGCTGATCAGGTGGATGCCGTATTCGCTCCCTGTGGCGGTGGCGGCTTGCTAAGCGGCAGTTTGCTGGCTACCCGCCAGTTGGCTCCTCATGCCAAAGTGATTGGTGCAGAGCCGCTTGTTGCGAATGATGCTGCGCGCTCTTTACAGTCTGGCGTAATTGAATCCCTTAGCGGGCCTGTTTCAACTTTGGCCGATGGCGCTGCAACGCCCTCTGTAGGTGATGTGACCTTCCCGATATTACAGCAACTCGACGACTTTTATGAAGTCAATGAACAGCAAATAGCTTACTGGACCCAGTGGATACAGCATTTGCTAAAATTACACGTAGAGCCCACCAGCGCCATGAGTATGGCCGCCGTTGCCGCCTGGGCGGCAAATTCGCCAAGTGGGCAAACCGCGGTGGTTATCCTCTCTGGTGGCAATATTAGTAAAGCCACCATGGCTAAGGTCTGGGATACCGACTATTTATTACAGCCTCCTATCATTGAATAACAGCAAACAGAATAAAACTATGAATAAAAAATCATTGCTCACCCGCTCTGCTACCTTGCTCCTTTCTGTCGGCATCAGCCTGTCGCTTAGTGCCGCCACCCTGGTCACTAATGTGAAAGGCTACACCCTCAACGAACAAGGTAAACTTATCCAGTTTAAGCGCATGCTGGTTGATGACAACGGTAAGGTAGTCAGCCTGGATCCCAACAAAGTGCCGGCAGGCACTACTAAACTGGACGGCCACGACAAAGTACTGTTGCCGGGCCTGATTGATGCTCACGGCCATTTACTGGGTCTGGGCGGTAACCTGCTGGAAGTCGACCTGCGCGAAAGTGGTACTATGCAGGAAGCGGCGCAGTGGGTAGCGCAATATGCCATGGGCCATGCAGACCAGGAATGGATTAAAGGCCGGGGCTGGAATCAGGAACTCTGGAGCGACCGCTCTTTTCCCAATGCAGAAGTACTCGATGATGTTATCAGCAATAAGCCGGTTTGGTTAACCCGGGTCGACGGCCATGCCGCCTGGGTAAACACTAAAGCGCTGGAACTGGCAGGCATCACTAACGATACTCCCGATCCCACCGGCGGCCAGATTATTCGCGATGAAAACGGCCAGGCCACCGGCGTACTGATTGATAACGCCATGGATCTGGTTGCTGAGGTTATGCCCAAACAAAGCAGCAAATTATACCAGGCGCAGTTAAATGCAGCAGGTGAGCACTTACTATCTGTGGGTATTACCGCCATGCACGATGCCGGCATTGGCCATCACGTATATGATTTTTACCTGGCACGGGCAGCCGAGCAAAACCTGCCGGTACGCATTTACGCTATGTTAAGCGCGACCGACCCTACCCTGCCTGATATGCTGGATACCGGCATTATTCGCAGCAGCGACGACTTCCTGTTTATCCGCAGTGTTAAAGCCTATGGTGACGGCGCGCTGGGCAGCCGTGGCGCAGCACTGATTAAACCTTACAGCGACGCCCCCCACCAGCACGGCTTACTGCTCACCCAACCGGAAGACTTTCCAAAGATCTTCCAGCAAGTGTTAGGCGCAGGCTTTCAACTGAACTTTCACGCCATTGGCGACCGCGCCAATCAGATGGTGTTGGATGAATTTGAACGCACCTTCAGCTCCACAGGAGGCCAAGAGCTGCGAAACCGTGTAGAGCATGCCCAGGTCATTGCAGTAGAAGATCTATCGCGTTTTGCCGAGTTAAAGGTATTACCGTCCATGCAGCCTACCCACGCCACCAGTGATAAAAACATGGCCGAAGACCGCTTAGGCAAAGATCGTATGGAAGGCGCTTACGCCTGGAAAACGTTAATCGACAGCGGCATTCCATTACCTCTGGGTTCAGACTTTCCGGTAGAACTGGCCAATCCATTTTATGGCCTGCACGCAGCGGTTACCCGTCAGGACAGAAATAACCAACCTGTGGCAGGCTGGTACCCGGAACAGGCGTTGACCATAGAACAAGCGTTTAAAGGCTTCACGCTGGACGCCGCCTACGCCGCCCACATGGAAGACGCCCTGGGTACCCTAACACCAGGCAAATGGGCCGATTTTATTCTGGTCGATCAGGATATTTTTGAAGTGCCGGCCCAGGACATCTGGAAAACCCAGGTTATTCAAACCTGGGTGGCCGGTGAGAAAGTGTTCGACGCGAACACCTCTGGCGAATAATCTCTAAATACCTGCGGCCTCTGGCCGCAGGCTTTGCCATTTTCACTACTCGTTTACTTTACTGTTTAAAACTGCCTCAAACAGCCCCTCGCGAAGTATATTGATAAAAGTACAAGATTCTAGTAGGTTACATGTTAATAACTTGTTAACTGTTGTGAGTACTATGAAAAGGAACTTCGTATTATTGGTTGCGCTGCTGTCTTTCCTTAGCGGCTGTGGTAGTGAGGATGAAGAGCAACAGGTGCAGCCTGATAGAACAGCACCTGTATTAATATTGCTAGGTGATGACCCTTATCAGGTTCCATTAAATAGCACATTCGATGATCCCGGCGCCTCAGCCACAGACAATGTGGATGGAGCGGTTGATGTCAGCATAACAAGTAATGTAGACACTTCTCTCCCCGGCTCATACACTATTGAATACTCAGCCACTGACTCGTCGGGAAATACAGCAACTGTTACCAGAACAGTTGTTGTCGTCGAAGCACTGAATATTGAAGTAACCAGTATTACTTCCGCGCCCGCGTTTTATGTTGAAATCGCTTACGACAAGGCGACATCAGGTAAAATTAACCAACCCATTGAGTTTACTGCCCATACGACCAATAACACCTACGATTTAACCTCTTACAACTGGACGTTTGGCGATGGCGACACAGAAAGTGGCGAGGTCATCAGTAAAACGTTTACCGAACCTGGTGTTTATGAGGTAGCGCTCGAGGTTACCGATGCCAATGCAAACACCGTTTCAGTATCAGTAGCTATCAATGTATTTGACGATAACAATAGCAGCCTTAATGGATTGGCTGGCATCTATCCTGGAGATATAGATGGTAACGAACTATTAGAATCAACAGATTTTACGCTACTTGAAAATCACTTGTCAGGCGTAAGCTCGTTGCAATCTGACTATCAGTATCTGGTTGCTGACGTTAACTTCGATGGCGATATTACCGATACTGATCGAACTTTATTGGCAGCCATGCTAGGCGAAAACTGGCCATCCTATTTGTCAGCAGACGAAGCACTTCCCGGCAGTTCACTGCTTATTATGCATGATGCTTTGTTAGACCCTCTCACTTCTGTAGAAGTCCAAATTGGTGATGACGATCCCATTGCACTTGAGCGCGTTATTTTGGGATACGGCGCTTTTGTGGTCCCAATTAACCTTGATGAATTTTACTTTAAAAACTTCACGCAAAAAAATACAAATATAAAGCTATTGTCGAACAATGAGTTAATCGAAACCTTTAGTTTCACAATCCTAAAACCAGAACCTCTGACTGAACCATATACTGGCTTAAAAGAAGCAGTAGAACAATTTGATGAAGCCCTGGATTTAGTTAATCAGGAACTCAGTGCAGTGCTTACACAAAGCACTATCTCAGAAGACAGTAAGACGTCTATTATGCGTCTAATGGATGTTGTGTCCACAGATATGCTGCAGTATCAATCTGAAATGCTGGAAGTATTGAATGCAATAGATAACGACTCCTTAACCTACATAGAACAGCTGGCAATGAATAACAGCAGAGCAATTAATCTTGACGGCTTAGGTCACTATTCTGCACCTGATGCAGTAAACCAATTTGCAAAAGTCCGTACCAGTGAAGCCTCTTGCAGTTTACCGGACCGGGTTGATGGATTAATCAGGGCAGTAGATACCCGTGTAGCTAATGAGGAAATTTTTAAGCCAACTTCAGACGCGTTAGGTTACAGTTGCGATACTTTATTACTTGCTGCAACAGATCCCAGATATACTGTGGCACTGGCTCCAATAGCCTTCAAATGTAAGGCTGTGTCCGCGGCTATCAGCTCTACTTTAACAGTACTGGAAGTCATTACTGATACGGTTCCCACTTTGCAACCAGGCTTGACGTTTAAGTCGGAACTCGAAACCATTGAGCAATATCAGCAGTCTGGGATCTCTACAAAATTAAGAGTTAAGAATGACGTTTGTGCCTCCGCAAATCAGGGCACGGCTAAAATTCTGGACACTGTGGAGGAGAAGCTTATCAGCCTGATAATGGGCAAGTTAATCGCCGGGGCAGCCTTCGACAACATAAAGGCCCTCCCTCTCGTAAAGCGCAAGATGTTCCGGGCTGACGTTATTGATACGCTAAGAGGGTTTGTTTCTGATGCTTTGTCTCCAATCACGGATGAACTGACTAATCAACTTAATGAGTTTAAGTCAGAGTTTTGTGGGATAGTTATCAATTCTAAGGTTGATTACCCTACTTGTAACCTGGAACAGTTTTCTATCTTCAACACATTACCGGCCGGGTCACTTGATAAGGAACAAGAGGTTTATATCGGTCCTTCTTTCATCGAATGTTTTGACTTACTGGGTACCGATGATGACATATCAATATTTGGCGCGTTCCACTCCGAACAGGCTGAGTATTCAGGCTCAAAAGACCTTTTAATATCTTGCCCGGCTTTATCAGGGTCGGTCGATATTTCACTGAGGGTCACTTACAATGAAAATACTGAATATTGCCAGAATGAGCGTCCGGTTGGCAGTGTGGAAACGTATACCGAAACCTGGACATTTAATCCAGATAATGGCACGGTGAACGTATCATATGGCGGCGAATCGATTGTTGCCAGTTATGACAGTACCACCTCATCTGTTTCAGGGAATGATAATGACTCAACAGGAGTCTGGGAATGGGACGCAACTTATGCTGCTGAACAAAGTTATCAGTCTCAGGGGGCGTACACAGTCTTCCTCGGAGATGGGGAAGATAGCATTATCACCGATGAAGGCACTTGTCGTTGGTATTGGGATATGACAGCCCGGTTTAACCACTAAATTAACAGGCATATGCGAACAGACGATGGTATATTATAACGCTTCGTCTGTTACCGTCTTGTTCCGCCACAACAACCAGCGCGGGAAGCCAACTAAAAAGCACACAAAGGTTACGTAACCCAGTATGCTCACCATCGGGCTATACAGGGCATAACTTAACACCTGGGCTTGTGCAGGATTACCAGGCGAATAAACAACTGTCAGGTTATCGCCTTCTTCGATTAAACCCATACCAGCATAAATATGCGCATTGACGTATATCCGGTATGTTTCTCCCGCTACCTGATACCGAACCGTAATCTCATGTAATTCAGATTCACGCGGAGAACCTGTTCCCCGGATTTGCTCGATATAAACCTGCTTATCCACCACAGTACCACTGGCGAAATTACCATTAATAAAACCGGTAAGCACGCTGCCGCTTAACAGCAGCATGGTAAACAGGCAAAGCCAGCCGGTTGCCAGGGTATATTTCAGGTGTTTTCTTTTTTGCGTAGTACTCAATATCGTAACCTCCCTGAGTGGTGCCGGACTGATCTGACCGGAAATCCCACAATGCGATGGTGAAATACTGTATAGTGATCGCCGTTTTTTAGCTAACAGGAATCAATATGTCTTTAAGTGTAAACAGCTATTTCGACGATAACGTTAAATCTATCGCTTTTGAATCAGCCAACGGCCCGTGTACTTCAGGGGTGATGCTGCCTGGTGAATATGTATTCTCTACCAGTAAAGATGAATTGATGAAAGTTGTTGAAGGTGAGCTGGTTGTTAAACTGCCTGGCGCGGAAGAATTTTTATCATTTAAAACCGGTAGCGAATTTAATGTCGCGGCGAATCAGTCGTTTGACGTTAAAGTTAGCACCACCACAGCTTACCTGTGCTTCTATAGCTAAGGCTGAGTTTATTCAGCGAGCCGGTCAAGGCTCGCTGGCTTTTCCGCGCAAACAGAACACTTCTAATTAATAGAGTGTCTTAATCCACTTCTCTTCGGTAATAAAGCTCCAGTCCCACTTAGAGTATTCTTCAGGTAAGCCTTTCTCTACCGCTTGGTCCACCGATAATCCTGCCGTTTTTTGTTCTTCCACCCAGGTTTTGGTGGCTTTGATCATCGCCAGAAAGTTTTCGTAATCCGCTTTGTTGGCGAGTGGACCATGGCCTGGGATGATTTTAGTCTCGCCATCGATTTTCCCCAGCAGGGTTTCAACCGCCCAGATATACCCCTCTACGGTACCACCAGCACCTAAGTCGATATAGGGGAAGCGTTCGTTAAAGAACAGGTCACCAGTGTGTAACACGTTGGCCTCTTCAAACCACACCACACTGTCGCCATCGGTGTGGCCGTTAGCTAAGTGAAACACGGTGAGGGTCTCATCGTTGAAGTGGATTTTAATTCCGTCATCAAATGTCACTACCGGCAAGGCAGCTTTGCCGATAGAGTCATCATTGGCCAGGCGGATACGCACGTTTTCGTGGGCAAAGATGGTGGCCCCTTTATTATCATGAAAAAAAGCATTACTGCCGGTATGGTCGCCATGATAATGGGTGTTGATCACATAGCTCGGTGTATCAGTTGCAATATCTCCCAATGCAGCACTGATTTTGGGTGCCAGGGGTGCAAACTGATCGTCAATGATCAGTACGCCATCGTCGCCCGCAGATACCCCGATATTACCGCCAGCGCCCTGTAGCATGTAAGCACTACCGTTTAGTGGCGTGACACTAATCGAAACATCAGCGAAACGATCCTGAGCTGTACTCTGTGATGCACAAAATAGTAGCGCCGCCCCAAGCGTGCTGGAAATAAATGTTTTCATTTTATTTGGTTACCTGTCGTTAACGTATAGTGGTTGGCTGAAATTCCATTCTGCCATTTATAAGCTGTTACAGACAAATAGGTTCACTCATGGGGCCGGATTGCCACTTATGAAGTTGCTTCAACAGCCTTTTCGCCCAAGAAACGAAAGCGCTCTACGCTGCGGCCGTTTACTTTTACTTCCTCAGTAAACATGGAAAGCGGTCTTACCCACAAGCCTCTTTCACCATAAAGAGGGCGGTAGACCACCAGATGGGTTTCATCTTCTGAGTGTGTTGCCACACCAATCACTTCGTAATTGTTGCCTTTGTAATGTTGGTAAATTCCCGGGCTTATCATTAAATACTTCCTTTAGGTGATGCGCACAGTCAGTTTGTTAGTCTAGTTCAGGATCCTTTGCTCTGCTAACTCATCGGCGCAGTTAGCTGCCGGCAGATTTAAGACTCCTCAAACGGTAAATCCAACTGTTTGTTTTCGTCTTTTTCTGCCTGTTACAGAGCATGTATAGCATTTTAGTAAAACAAGACGCCCTGTGGTAGTTAACTCGTTCGGGCGCTTGTCAGTTATGGAGTGTTAATGCTGGCGGGATTGATTTTTAACTGCAATCAACGTGATTAAACCAAACAACAGCGTTAACAGTGAACCAGGCGCTGGTACAGTGCTGGTGATGGTGTAGTCGATTTCCAATAGTGGCTCATATGCAGAGTCCACACCATACATCTCAGACGGTGATGTAAATGTCCAGTCTCCCGCGGCAATCAGCAGCGACAAGTAACCATCATCGTAGTAACTTGTCTGGATACCGGGGTCCAAATCGAGTGCCACAGCAGGCTGATAGCCATCAATGGTGGACAGAAAATACGACGAAGCCATATTCAGCAAACTGCCAAAAGGTGCTGCTGCATAAAAATCATCATAGGTAATGGACGCTTCGTCCCAGTTGTCATAGGTTGTTCCCATAACCCAAAAAGGATTTCCACCATAACTGTCGGACGTTTCACCAATGGTTAACGACACACTGTTGATCATCATCGAATCACCACCGCCAAGCAGGGAATACAAACTGGTTAAATCAAACCCCAACAGGCCATCGGCGGTGTAATAGGACTCATAGTACACATCAAGCGTACTGTTTCGTCCTGAAGCGTAATTCCCTATATACCCGTAGTCATCATCCCACGCCGAATATAGCGTGGTTGCATGGCTTGCATAAATTGAAATTGTTGCCGCATTTAGCGACATACTATTACTTACAAATGCAAAAATGACTAACAATCTAAATAAATATTTCATAGACTTTCCTTAGTTTATAGAACTGGCTGTTTGTCCTGAGTTCAACAAAAACGCTAAGAGTGAACCGCCTTGCACTCTGGTAAACAATACAAACTACCGGGTACTCCTTTTTGCCCTTAATACTAGTTTGCGAGGATAGCTTAAGTTAATCTGAGCATTTTTTCACCAGCAAATATGCATCATTATTACTCAATCTGTAAATTGGTTTAATCGAGACGTATTTTTTGGGGTCAGAAATTAAGTGCCGCCTGTCTCAAACGGTAAATCCAACTGTTTGTTTTCGTCTTTTTCTGCCAGGCCTACCTGTAAACCCACCAGCCTTATGCCCCGACCATTGCTGCGCTGATACGCTTCCTGCAACAAGGGTTTAAAAGCACTGCGGTGAACACTGGGGTAGCGGTGTTCTGCTGAAGTCAGCTGAAAATCACTAAACTTTAACTTTACGCCCAGTGTCCGAATATTAGGCGGCCGGCCACCATTGTGTTTTTGCTGATGGGCGGTGAGTCTTTCCTGTAGCGTAGTATACAACTTATCGATAATTTCATCACACGCCTCTACCGTCTGAATATCTTCGCTTAACGTACGCTCGACGCCTACTGACTTGCGTATCCGATTGGTTTGCACGGGTCGCTCATCAATGCCATGAGCTCTGTCCCAGATAACCTGACCAAACTTACCAAAGCGCTTTTGCAACTCTGTTATCGGGTAGGCTCTTACATCTGCGCAGGTATGCAATCCCAACTGATTGAGCTTTTGCACAGTTACCTGGCCCACCCCGGGGATCTTTTTAAGCGACATGGCTTTAACAAATTCATCCAGCTGATCTGGCGTAACCACACACAGGCCATTGGGTTTGTTTTCGTCGCTGGCAACCTTAGCAACAAACTTACAGGGCGCCACACCGGCTGATGCCGTAAGGTTGAGCTCGCTGGCGATACGCTGGCGAATTTCCTCGGCTATGCGGGTAGCACTGCCCTTAAACAACGACGAGCCGGTAACATCCAGATAGGCTTCATCCAAAGACAAAGGTTCAATCAGGTCGGTGTAATCTGCAAATATGGCCCTTATCTTTTGTGACTCTTCCTGATAAACGGTCATGCGCCCTTTAACCAGCTTTAAATTGGGGCACAGTTTTAAGGCATAGGCCGACGCCATGGCAGAGCGCACACCAAATTTACGTGCCGGATAATTGCAGGTAGCTATCACCCCACGGCGCTCGCTACTGCCACCAATAGCAATAGGAATATTACGCAGCGACGGGTTGTCCCGCATTTCAACTGCTGCGTAAAAGCAATCCATATCCACGTGTATTATCTTGCGCATGCCAGCAACTTTATTTCAGCCTGTTGGGGCAACCGTTTACTTTGGGTCTTCATGGTAGTGAGATAATACTGTATATTTAACCAGCCATCCAGTTTCACTTGCGGCTTTTGGCCTGTCTGCGTTTGGCATCTACGACTAATAGCGCATATAGCATTGTAAACAGATTGTTAACAACAATTGACTTCCTGACGAATTGGTTCAGTACTTTAGACTAGCTACAAACCAAGACCTGCGTACAAGCTCACGTTAACATTCTGATTATTCGTGTAAAAACTGACAACACATTTGTAAATGCAGGGATAATAAACAAACAATCAATTAACAAATAAGGCTTTTTATTTTCTCTAGGATGGTGATTCATCCGATTCTCATTACCTTATTTGGAGTCAGTACACATGAGTAACAGTACCACCGTGGACGGCAAGGCTGATTTGTCCGGGACAGCCTCACCGCCGCAGTCTTCAGATTACAGCAAAAAACATAAACCCAGCTCCGCCTTTAACGGCAGGGATGAGTACCTGGAGCATGAACTGCAGATCATGTCACCACGGCGCTGGCGGCCTAACCTGCCGTTGCGTGACTACCGGTTCGAGTGGGAAGACACCATTCCGGCAATGGCCGGCACTATCGGTAAGGTTGTTATGGTGGGGGCGATTGCGGCGACCTTTGCCGGCCCTTTAGGGCTCGGAGACGGCTTCGTGCTGGAGAATGTGCGCTACGAGCTAATCCTGGTCGCTTTCTTCATTGTGTTGTTTTCAGGGTTTATCTTGCCAACGGCTAACCTGGCCGGTACCCACGGGCCGTTAATTCCGCTTATTCCCATTGTGGTAGCAGCAGGTGGCCACCCTATGGCGTTTGGTCTGCTGATTGGCGTGTTTGGCTTCTTGCTTGCGGTCAGTAAAGGCGGCAGTCTGCTTGCCCGGCTCACCAGTAAAGGGGTGTGCGGCGGCCTGTTGCTGTACCTCGGCTTTATTGGCACTACCTCCCAGGTAAAGAAACTGTTTGCCTGGGCAGAAGGCATCGATATGGCCCACATCGCCTTTATTGTTATTGCCTGTACCATTGTACTCTATGCTTTACTCGAACATTGGAAAAAGCGCTGGCTAGCAGTCCCTCTAAGTTGCGTGCTGGGTGGCGGTGTGGCTTTTTTGCTGGGCGCACCGTTTGAGTTTAACACGGCCCCTGGCTTCCCTAATATGAGTCCTTCCTATTGGTGGGGTGAGAATACCGGCTGGATGCTCGGCTTACCCACTTTTGAAAGCTTTGTGGTGGTATTGCCTTTTGCCGTGCTGGCAGTAGCTATGTGGTCACCGGATTTTCTTGGCCATCAGGTGTTTCAGAAAATCAGCTATCCGCCAAAAACGGAAAAAGTGCAGATGAATATCGACGATACCATGGTCAGCGCATCGGCGCGGCAAATGGTGGGCTCCGTGATGGGCGGTGCAAACTTTACTTCTTCCTGGGGCACTTACATTGTACCAGCTGCCATTGCCAAACGCCCTATTCCTGCCGGGGCTCTGCTAACCGCTTTATTCTGCGTAATCGCAGGTATTTGGGGTTACCCCATGGATTTGGCTATCTGGGAGCCTGTGCTGTGTGTAGCATTGATTGTGGGGGTATTTATTCCGCTGCTAGAAGCAGGCATGGAAATGACCCGTGAAGGTAAAACCACGCAGTCAGCGGCGATTGTGGTGTTCTCATCGGCATTGGTTAATCCGGCTTTTGGCTGGTCACTCACCATGCTGCTGGATAATCTTGGCCTCATCGGCTGTAAAGAGCGTAGTGCAGAACTTTCCAGCATGAGCCGTTGGATTGTGCCCGGCATTATGTTTGGCGTACTGACTACGGTGATGGCCTTGGTTGGATTACTGCCAGGCCTGCCGGCCATTTTACCCGGTTTTTAATCGTGGTAGCGAATAGCTAACCAAACACAAAAAAGCCCCGCTCAGCAATGGCTGGCGGGGCTTTTCTATTATCTTACGCGTTAGATAATGCGGTCTTTATCCCACTCTTTTAACTTTTCCTGACGGGCCTGTTCTTTCTCCATACGCGCTTTCTTACGGTCGCAGGGCTCCGGGCAATCGCAGGCTTTTTCGATACCCAGGGCGCCTAACCCCCCACAGCTACCCGAGATACTTTTCTTTTGCATGATGTAGCCAATTGCCATGGCGCTTACCATCACTAAAAAGAAAGCAAAAGCTAATATAAAAGTACTCATTGTTTAACCAACCTCAGCGCTTAGCGCATTAATAAACCGTTACCAGCTCTTCGAAAGCCGGACTGGTATATTCTTCAAAATCCTTGTCTTTCCGACGGATAATAAATACCGCAATGTCATTAGCTTCGGCCACTTCGATGGCATCTTCCCATCCCATAACATTGAATGCAGTGGCCAGGCCGTCTGCTGTCATTGACGACGAGTGAACAACCGTTACCGCTACCGTATTGTGTTGAATAGGCTTACCGGTACGCGGATCGATAAGATGTGAATAGCGCGTACCATCCTGCTCATAGTAATTGCGATAATCGCCCGATGTGGCAATGGCGTTTTCACCTATCGAGACCACTTTTTGCACGGCTCGTTGATTCGACACCGGCTTTTCAATCGCTATCAGCCAGGGTGAGCCGTCGCCCTTCTCGCCTTTAACGCGCATCTCACCACCAATCTCTACCAGGTAGTCATGAATGCCGTTTTCCTCCAGCAGGTCGGCGACCACATCCACACCATAACCTTTAGCTATGGTCGATAAATCAACATACAACTGCGGATGGCCTTTCACCAGCGCATTACCTTGTACCTGTAATTTATCCAGGCCAACATACTCTCTCACTGCTGCAACATCCTCTTCGCCGGGGATGGTTTCAGGGCGCATGGTAGGGCCGAACCCCCAAAGGTTTACCAGCGGTCCTACGGTAACGTCGAGTACGCCGTTGCTCAGCTCTCCTAACCGTAGCGCTTCGTTTACCACCAGTAAGGTTTCATCTGATACCGTAAACGGCTCAGCAAAACGGTACTGGTTAAAACGGGACAGCTCTGAGGTTGGATCGTAGGTCGACATTAACTTGTTAACCTGCACCAGTCGCTTATCAATAGCGCTTTTAATGGCGGCTTCGTCCACACCCGCCACTTCCGGAAACTTCACATTGTAGGTCGTCCCCATTGTCTGACCTAAAACATGCTCAACTTTTACCGCTGGCTGCCTGGAGCAGGCAGTCATTAGTAAGACCACCATAACCAGCAAAAATTTCATTTGTGTCACGTTCGTCCCCTCTGGACACTACTGCAATATCAACTTAATTATACAAGCATAATAAAAAAGGGGCTAACAGCCCCTTTTATTATTTTACGCTAATGGCTTAGCCACCGAAGTCATCCAGCAGGATGTTTTCGTCTTCTACGCCAAGGTCTTTCAACATGTTGATAACCGCAGCGTTCATCATAGGTGGTCCACACATGTAGAACTCACAATCTTCTGGTGCAGGGTGGTCTTTCAGGTAGTTTTCCAGCAGTACATTGTGGATGAAACCTGTGTAACCGTCCCAGTTGTCTTCTGGCTGAGGATCAGACAGTGCAACGTGCCATTGGAAGTTGTCGTTCTCTTCCTGCAACATATCGAAATCTTCTACATAGAACATCTCGCGCAGTGAACGGGCACCATACCAGAAGCTGATCTTACGGTCAGTCTTAATACGACGCAGCTGGTCGAAGATATGCGAACGCATTGGCGCCATACCAGCACCACCACCAACGAATACCATTTCGGCATCAGTGTCTTTCGCGAAGAACTCACCAAATGGACCAGAGATAGTGGCTTTATCACCTTCCTTCAGGCTCCAGATGTACGATGACATCTTACCAGCCGGCAGGCTCAGATTATTTGGCGGCGGCGAAGCAATACGCACGTTCAGCATGATAATGCCTTCTTCTTCCGGGTAGTTCGCCATTGAGTACGCACGAATGGTTTCTTCATCTACTTTTGATTCGATGTCGAAGAAGCCAAAGCGCTCCCAGTCACCACGATACTCTTCTGGTACATCAAAGTCTTTATACTTAACGTGATGCGGTGGAGCTTCGATCTGAATATAACCACCGGCACGGAAAGGTACGCTTTCGCCGTTAGGAATTTTAAGCTTAAGCTCTTTGATGAAGGTTGCTTTGTTATCGTTAGAGATAACTTCACAATCCCACTT
>JGI12097J13213_1000145_pt1 | contig 27373 bp, 21 predicted proteins | sample DeeseametaMP2252_FD_13213 | JGI IMG/M metagenome (IMG submission 13213)
CTCATCATTGATGACTTCGGTTTAAAGCCTCTCAAATCCCCTCAGGATGAAGACTTACACGACTTAATCGATGAACGATATGAACAAAAATCAACGATCATTACCAGTAACCTGGACTTCAGCGAATGGGGGCAAGCCTTCCCAAATAAACTACTTGGTGCTGCCACGCTCGATCGACTCAGACACAATGCTTATCGACTGATTCTGGAGGGCGAAAGCTATCGAAAATTACGTGAGCACAGTGATCAGACTGGACGAGGAGGAAAAAGCGAGAAATAATCCCCCCTGTTTGAGGGCGAAAATGACGGTTTTAAGTGGCTCCATTAGTCCGCAAATGGGTGGCGCCATTAGGGTGCCAATCGACATGTTGAGTTACATTCGATAAAATTAACGCCATCAGCGACTCCAATAAATGGTTTAAATTCAAGGTCTGTCTCATCTTTCTGAAAAGCCCTTATTTTGCTGGCGATATTCGGAATGCCAGAAGATTCTGCTTGTCTTTTAACTGCTGTAAGGTTGGCCTTGGGTATGGCTTGCTTCACCAAGGCATGTAGACTCAGTCCTATGCCAACAGGGGGGAGTTGCTCTTCATCACCAGTTAGTATGAGTCTTCCTCGGCAACGTATTCGCTTGAGAATTTTAAGTAGCGATAAAACATCTATCATAGATGCTTCATCTACGATGAATACCGCATCATCGTCAATATCATCAGCATCAACGTTGTACATAAACGATGCAACGGTCATCGCTTCTCTACCTGTTGCTTCGGTAATTCTTTGAGCGGCTTTTCCTGCGAGAGCCATCAAGAATATTTGCTTGGTTTGTTGCAAAGACTCTAGAGCAAAACAAATAGCTTCTATTACCGTCGTTTTACCACAACCTGCACCGCCTGTGAGAATTGCTAATCGGTTTGTACAGCATTGAGTTACGGCTTCTCTCTGCTCTTGAGTGAGATTAAACCCTGCTCCTATTTCGAAGGCATCGATTTTTGCGTCTATCCGTTTTTCTAGTCCCTTATTTAAGTTTGCCCGTACCAAATTAGTTACTATTTCCGCCACGCTTGATTCAATAATATCCATACTCCTGACTTGAGTGATATTACCGTCAACGATTATCTCACCTGATTCTTGCGCGAGTTGTAAGGCTTCGCGACTCAAAGATCCTAATAGCCGCTTTACTCGGTATTTTGCTTCGTTGGTAGGTAAACAAGTGTTACCAGCGTTAAAAGCGTTGAACAATACTTCCTTTACATAAGCAATTAGTCTTTGGGGAGAGTTCAGCGGCAGTCCCAAGCGGTTAATTGCATATTCATCAACCATTTTAAGGTTTGCCATAAATATGGTTAAAAGATAGGGATTGGCTTGAATTTTTTCGTAAGCATCTGCCCCCCAAATTTTTAGTACAGATTCCGTAACTTTATAAGGGACGCCAAGGTCATCAAGCAACTTAAGAGTATTTAGTTCCTGATATTCTTTCAGCCCGTTAATTAGCCTGGTAGCTACATCTTTACCCAAAATAGGTAATAAGCGCTCAATTTCATCGTTAGCTGCTATTTCATAAAGTTCGTCACCGAAAAATGAGACTAACTTTTCCGCTTTGACCTGGCTGATCCCTGCGAATTCTTTTGATTCAGCAAGTAACCTTTTGAGGTTTTCATTAGAGGCTTTAGCAAATCGCAGCTCTATCGGAACTAGTATAATTTCTTTTGCTTTTGTTCCGTCTTTCCATGTAATCGTATTTGTTTCTACTTCGCCCTGTACAGACCATATATGCCCCTCTTTAAACATTGATGGGGTAGGGGCAATTCTCCAATCGGCCTTCACTACATAGCGCATTGGCCTATCATCCAGAGTATTTGCTGAAAATATTACTCCGCCAAGTTTCCCTTTACTTCGGATCTTTCGGATTTGCAATAAACCAGAGTATGCACCCATTACAATCTTCCAGTTTCGAGCATGTAGCGCTCTATCGCTTCTAGACGTGTAAGTTTCTTATTAGCCTTATCTAGTTCTGACTTAGTTCTAAAAAGCTCTTCCTCAAGCGCTGCGGCCGTTTCCTGGGCTTTTTTCATTGCAGCTTTGTCACGACTTGAATTGATTGATTCTGTTTTAGTTGTTAGCTTCTGTGAACCTGAACGGGTGTCCTCGATTAGAATACCTTTCAATATCAAGTCTTGTTTTACGGCCTCATATTCCGCTTTAATCTTCGAGTTTTCAGTAATTCTCTTCCGATCAAACTCGCATTCACGAGCAATCATTTTTTTGTTTAAATCAAGAAGGTTTGGCAAGGCATAATCTTCCCAGTCGCCTTGCTTATTCCTTTCATCGACGAAGGCTATGAATCGTTCAAGATTTACTTTGGCTGCTGGGTTACTCACTATGCCTCCTTGTGTTTTTTCATCTTGGTTGGATAGATGAATTGAGGATCTACGCCGTGATCTTCGAGCATTTGGTAACAATCATTCAAACGTAACTGTAATTCCTCTAAATCTTTCTCAAGCTGCGCAGTTTTTGCTTTTTCATCAGCAAGTTTTTCCTTATAGCCTGATATAGGTGCGGGGCCTGTGGCTGGATTGGTTGGCTTAAATCCCCTCAGTATTTCTCTAACTTCTTTGTATCGCTTCATGTATTTTTTATTGCGATTCAAAGTCATCCTGGAGACGTTACAACGGTCAGCTATGTAGTCATGGCCGAACTCATGCTTAAACTCTGGATTGTGAGCAAAAAATTCCAAGTTTGATAAGGCTAGTGTTAGCCATTCGGGAGATTTACTCATGTGTTTTCCTCTGGCGTGAAAACTTGCACGATTGGAATCTCATCATCTTTATGTGATTTAGCCCGTTCATAGGCTTTGAGAGCACTCTCACAGCCGTTTATTGTATCAATGCAAAATTGGACATGCTGATCAAGTGGTTCCTGCCTGTTAAGAGTATGCAGGAGCTCTTCATAATTTGGCAGCAAAGCGGCCAACTGAGTTTCATAGTGTATTTTAGTATTGATAATGGATTGTCTGGCTTCATCATCGTCAGCATCGATGCCAAAGTGCTGACAACCCTGACCATCTTCACCACGTAAGCACATCATGCCTTTTTCACAGGGGCTGACATCCAAGTCCCGATTACAAGTGCCCCAGGGGGTATAGTGCACGACTGAAAGAGTGTGATTTAGAGCGTTTTCAATCTCTGCTTCTGAAACATGATTCTCTCTCATACGCATGATACGCCGACCTAGCACATCATTTGGGGGCGTTGAGGACATATACTTACTTCTGATTAATTCAGCGCGTTCTTTGGGCGTTCTATGATCGTAGTGGCGCGTTTGTCCAGCTTTCCGGCCCATAAACAGATCAACCATGCTCTCATTTTTACCTGATCGCAGGAGAGCAGTGCTTACCCAATGCCGAAACTGATGCGAGGTAATATTTACGATCTTGTTATCAGCATCTTTGATATTGAAACGTCTAAAAGCAGATTTACTGTGTGATGTATCTTCGGCTAACCAGTTTGACAGCTCATTGGTTAGCATTGGTCTTGGCACAAAGCCCTGGGATACAGTAGAGCCGTTGAACATGTCATCTTTCGCAATGAACAAAAAGTCACTGAATGGCATATTTACCGAGTATGAAGTTGATGTAATTGTTTCACTGACCTCTCCATCTATTTCATTTTCGTGATAAATTCGCTGTTTGTACCCGCGATAATATCCCATTGCAATGGCTGCAACCTTTTCCTTAGACACAACGATTTGTACGACGGGGGTGTTACTCTCTGGTGAAGATTTTGCTCTAATGTCACTTACAATGGCGTCTGCATATATGCCTTTTTTCTCATCTCCGTTTTTATCCTTGGTAACTCTTAAGGAATTGTAAGTCAAACCTGATGGATGTAAGTTATCTGTTTTGCCAATCTCACTTCTAACAAAGTGCGCGTCAGGACAATAACCACTATCCGCCATAGCTTTTGCCAAAATGTCATGTCTTGCTGAAAAAGTTAATACATCTAAAAACGCTTGCTCAGAACGATTCTCAACATCTTTTGCAAATGCTCTGAATGGTTTGGTTATTTCTAGTATGCGTTCATGTGATTGAATTATGACATTTTGCCACCTTCTGGGAACTGGCCTCGCATTGGTTAACTCGCCTTTTTCGGTCAATACGCGTAGAAACCATTTTTCTGACTGCTCATCATAACCAATACAGTCTTTATGTAGTCTACATACCTCGCCAATACGTAATCCTAAAGCAAGGAAAAATGGCATAGCCAGAAGACGAAGTTCATCATAATACGGCTTTGGCTCAGGAAACTTAGCTACTTCACCACGTTCCAGTAGGCGCACATCTTCGTCAAATCGTTGCTTTATCGTACCAATGTAGGCATCAATGTTTTCATTAAATTTATCGCGTCTCGCTTGTTCAGCTTCTTTTGATGTTGGATTTTTCCTGGCTACCGCGGGGTTAATCATTCTTACCCTTGCGTCAAAGCTTCGACATAGTTTATGTGGGATTAGGAACTTTTTGACGAAACTCACTATAGTTTTGTAGCGTTCGAAAGGACCTCTTTTCTGAAAGTTTGCCTCTAACAAAGGAATTAACGCATCTAACTTGTCTTGATTAAGTCCCTGAAGTGAAGCAACTTCATACTGATAATATTCGCCTAGCCACGAAATCTGCGATACTAAACCTGATATGCTCTTAGGACTACCATTATGGCCTTTAATTTTGTGCAGGATATATAGTCGATATACGTCTGCCCAAATGCCTCTGATAGCGACTTTATTCTCCGCCGGAGTTTTGCCAGTAACTTGATTGCCATCGCCATCAACTGGACGAGTGAAATATATTGTTCTTGAGCGGTACGTCCAAGCAATATCTTCCCACTTTCCGATAATCTTTCCAGAAGATACAAGAGCATTAAATTCTGGTTGTGCTGATGATTTTAGCTCTGATACACGTTCAAAAAGCTGAGAATATTGCTTTTCCTGTTTACGTATTTGCAGGTTGGTAATTGCGGTCACATCTCGACCTCATTTAAAATCCGTTGGGCTTCTATGATTTGTACGGCACCTTCATAGGCTTCATCTAGTTGGTGTTGCACAGGTCCTGATGAATGGTTACGAACGAAGTCCCTTTCAGCCTCTATAACATCAAGTTGAGCGGCATGATTAGCACCTTTAAAGGGGCGGAATCGACCACATCCATAACAGCTAATTGAGGGATGCCATTCACAGCGAGTTGTTTTCAAACATTTACCTAAATTTGCTAAATCTTTTCCTCGGACAAGAGTGCCTTTTACTGTGTCATCATCTTCATCGATAATGTAGCCTTGCCAACGCGCTATGGCGTTGTCCATTACTTTAGATGAGTCAAATGAGTCATCTATAAAATCGATAAGATCACGATTATACCTAAAGTAGTGTTCTACAGATGCTGTAGTCGAATGATCCAACGCCATAGCAACTTCTTCAGGTGTTTTTCCTTCTAAAACCATTCTTGTCCCTAGCGTGTAACGGAATCTGTAGGCAGTTATTTTCAAGGGGAGAGCGTTACCTTCTTCGTCTTTTAAATGTAACGATTTAAGGTTTAGTGATTCTTGGATATTGATAGTAAACATCTTGATGATTCTTTCAGAGTTAAGATGCCATGCATAATCAATTAAACTCTTATCAACGAGATAATGTTTGTTAATTTTAGTCCTCTTGAATAAAGGGCGAGGAAGGCTATTGCCATTCGGATCGCAAAGAGATCTGGCGGATTCATTTGTAACTAACAAACGTATATCATCAGCCAATTCTTGTGGAAGTTCCCTAAGAATAAAGTTGTTTGCATTACGTCTTAGTTGTGCGACACGACCCTTTACACGTGGAATGTTGATGAACCATGTCAACATGTTGTTGTCATAATATATGTCGTCTTCTCGAAGCAGCGCCATTTGAATCGGCCTTAGGCCAAATTTCATCGCAAGTTTAACTAACACTTTTTGCTGTAAATCCAGTTTAGCTTCTTGGAGTGAAACAGAAATTTGTGAAACTTCTGAGCGAGTAAACGGTCCATATTCATGATCCAACAATGAAACACGCTGCTTTGTTCCTTTATTCGGAATTTTGACTTCATCGAGCTTAAATATTAATGTTTCGTCAAACCCCCAATATGCATTATCTATCGCATAATTGGCAAATTGACGCAGTGAAAGCCAAATACGTTGGTCGTCTTTATATTTGAGAATAATAGATGATAGTTGAGTTGATATTTCTTTTGCGAAATTCTTCTCTGAATCGAATGCGTGCTGACTAAGTTTGATTTCATATAAGGCATCAAAGCCAACGCTTTGATGATTTAGTGATGCTGGCGAGCGTGTGATCGCTGTATCAAGCCAACATTGCACCGCGATATAATTTAAGTATGGATACTTTGAGTAACTATCACTTATTTTATATATGGCATCACTTTTACCAACATTGATTACTCGATGTTGCTTAATGAGATAGCCTGTTTTATCCCTCAATTTCAGTTGTTGACCGTGAAAAGACTCTATTACAGTTGGAATTGGGTCGTAATCACCATTCAAATTTTCAACAATATTATAGAGTTCCTGGTATACATCGTATTGCTTTTGGCTAAGATATTTTGTCTGTGCATGTCCCATATGGACTATTCCTTATCTGCTAAATATTTCCGCATACGATGTTGAAGAATAGCGTTGGTATAATGTTTTGGCATTGAACTGGTAGATGACCACCCCCCCCATGTTGTTAACGTATCTTGCAGATCACCAGCTTTTAACATAGGGGAGTTTGCACCTTCATAAGATTTATCAATACTTTCTCTAAGCTCACCGCCCCTGGTTACACGAAATTGGTGAGGATGTACTGCGTACTTTAATTTAGGTACTTTTCGAAATAGGCTCTCAAGTACGTATTCGAGACCATCCGTAGTCATAGGCCCACCGTCTTTTTCGCTAACAAACAAGTATTGTGTCACCTTTCCATTAAAGGGTTTTCGTAACTTTGGTCTATCTTGCTCTAAATAGTCTATGAGTAAGTCCGCTAAGCCTTGCGAAATAGGCAATTCGCGACCAAGAGTTTTATGGGAGGCTCCATCTCTGCGCCCACGGTGCTCTATGGTGTTTTTATCTTCTGATTGGATGACAACAGTAGGATTGTTGGTCATTTTAAGGTCTTGCCCATTGTGCCGTATTAACATCAATTCAGATGCTCGGCATCCCAGTTCGCACAACAACAATACTAGGCAGGCATTTCGACGTTGCAGTGATTTCCTGAATGGATTTACTTCATTGATAAAATTGTCATCAGATGGACGAACAATATCTCTGATCAAGTCAACTTGCTGTGGACTCAGAGGCTTAGCTTGATCATTCTGATTTTCCACTTCAGCTTTGCTATATCTCTTTTTAGCGAGATGCGCGTTTATTCTAGAAACCGAACGGCTTAATGAATCCGCGTGTTCAATATCAGAAATTTTTTCTATGTATCGACTGTAGTGGTATTGCAGAAATAACATAATCGAATCAACACGTCGATTAAATGTACTAGGGCTAACCTGAACACCATCTTCAGTGGCGTATTTAAAATTTAGCAGCATAAATGAGGCTAGATCATTTACTTGTCGTCTTGTAATGATTTTTAGTTTTGCTGCATCTTCGAAAAAGTTCGGATAGTGTTTATCGATATACTCATAAAACACACAAAGGTCTTGCAAACGATATTTTGCTGTATTGTATTTATAAGTCAGCCATAGATTCCATCCCCAAAGTGCTGCGGACGGCTCAGGGAATTCATTACAACGCATGTTGACCAATAATGGCAAAAGTTGATTGCCATACTGAGGGTGCGCGATTGATTTAATGCGATAGTTCTTCATTGTGTTACATAATTAACACGCCTTAAATATTTCGTCAAGTTATAAAAGAAAAGGGCACATTGCCCTTTTCTTCTAAAGCCATGATTTTAGTGATTAATTAAAATGTTATCCACAGATGTGTTACATTTACAGAAACACACGGATTAAATTTTACAAGCACCGCCGGCGCAATCGTCGTCTTCTTCTATCACGACTTCCTGAGCGGCCGGTTTCGCTGCTGCAGCGGTGGTTGTTTCAACCGGGGCGTCGGCAGCACCATCACGGGTGTTATGGTAATACAGCGTTTTTACGCCCAGTTTGTATGCGGTCAGCAGGTCTTTTAGCAATAAACGCATTGGTACCTTGCTATTTTCATACTTGGACGGGTTATAGCTGGTATTTGCCGAGATTGTCTGATCGACGAATTTTTGCATGATACCGCACAACTGCAGGTAACCATCGTTAGACGGGATATCCCACAGCAGTTCATACTGGTCTTTCAAACGCTCATATTCCGGCACAACCTGCTTAAGTACGCCGTCTTTACTGGACTTAACGCTGATATGGCCGCGCGGTGGCTCAATACCATTAGTAGCGTTAGAGATCTGTGACGACGTCTCAGATGGCATCAGTGCCGACAGGGTTGAGTTACGTAAACCGTGCTCTACGATATCTTTACGCAGGCCTTCCCAGTCCAGATGCAGTGGCTCGTTGCAAACTGCATCCAGATCTTTTTTGTAGGTGTCGATTGGCAGTACACCCTGAGAATACGTGGTTTCGTTAAACTTAGGACAGGCGCCTTTTTCTTTCGCCAGGTTGTTTGATGCCTTAAGCAGGTGATACTGCATGGCTTCAAAGGTTTTATGCACCAGGCTGTTAGCACTGAAGTCTGAATACTTCACGCCGTTCTTTGCCAGGTAGTAGGCAAAGTTAATCACACCGATGCCCAGCGTACGGCGGCCCATGGTGGCGTTGTAAGCAGCAGGTACCGGATAATCCTGATAATCCAGCAGGCTGTCGAGTGCGCGAACGGCCAGGTCTGATAGTTCCTCAAACTCATCCAGAGACTTAATGGCGCCTAAATTAAAGGCAGATAGCGTACATAACGCAATTTCACCATTTTCGTCGTTTACATGTTCCAGCGGCTTGGTCGGCAACGCGATTTCAAGACACAGGTTACTCTGACGAACCGGCGCCACTTTTGGATCGAACGGGCTGTGCGTATTACAGTGATCCACGTTCTGCAGATAAATACGGCCGGTGCTGGCACGTTCCTGCATAAATAAGCCAAACAGTTCCATGGCTTTAATGCGTTTTTTGCGGATTGACTCGTCCTGCTCGTACTTAACGTACAGCGCTTCAAACTTAGGTTGGTCGGCAAAGAACGCATCGTACAGGCCGGGTACGTCTGACGGGCTGAACAGCGTGATGTAATCGTCTTTCATCATGCGCTGATACATCAGCTTGTTAAACTGTACGCCGTAGTCGAGGTGACGTACGCGGTTTTCTTCTACACCACGGTTATTTTTGAGTACCAGCAGTGATTCAACTTCCATATGCCATAGAGGATAGAACAGCGTTGCTGCACCACCACGAACACCGCCCTGAGAACAGCTTTTAACCGCCGTCTGGAAGTACTTATAAAAAGGAATACAACCAGTGTGGAAAGCCTCACCGCCGCGAATAGGGCTGCCCAGTGCACGGATACGGCCAGCATTAACCCCGATACCGGCACGCTGACTCACGTACTTAACAATGGCACTGGCTGTAGCATTAATTGAATCGAGGCTGTCGCCGGTTTCAATTAATACACAAGAGCTGAACTGACGGGTAGGGGTTCGCACGCCCGACATAATCGGGGTTGGCAGAGACAGTTTAAACGTAGACGTTGCATCGTAAAAACGACGAACGTATTGCAAACGGGTTTCTTTGGGGTAGTTGGCAAACAAACAGGCCGCTACCAGAATATACAGGAACTGAGCGCTTTCGTAGATCTCACCCGTTACACGGTTCTGAACCAGGTATTTACCTTCCAGCTGTTTAACGGCCGCATAGCTGAAGTTCATGTCACGCCAGTGATCGATATAGCTATCCATCTCGGCGAATTCTTCCGGTGTGTAGTCTTCTAACAGGTGCGTATCATACTTACCCATGTCGACCATACGGGCTACGTGGTTAAACAATTTAGGTGGCTCAAATTCACCAAACGCCTTTTTACGTAAGTGGAAAATCGCCAGACGAGCTGCCAGATACTGGTAATCCGGTGCTTCAGTTGAAATCAGATCTGCCGCTGATTTAATGAGGGTTTCATGGATTTCGGCGGTTTTGATACCGTCGTAAAACTGAATGTGGGCTTTTATTTCTACCTGTGACACCGAGACATTTTTGAGTCCCTTTGCTGCCCAGGTAATAACTTTGTGAATTTTCTCCAGATCAATGGGCTCTTTTTCACCATTGCGTTTGGTGACTGATAAATTGTTATTCATTTTAGTGGCCGTTTGTCAGTTAGCGCTGTTCGCGGGGCAAGTTTGCACTGCCCAATTTGTTTTAAATTATTAATTTCGAAGGGATCCGTCGGCGATCGCTTCGATCCGTGAATGTTTAATCCGCCTGAGAAATAGCTGTATCAGTCGGTTTTTTAAACAAGACTGCTATCGGATAACCACAAGATAGTGAGGTTTTGACTTTAATGCAACCCAATATCTGGTGCTTAATTCAGCGATCAAATCAAGGCTGGTAAAAGGTTAGTATTGACTAACCTTTTAGGTTTGAACAAAGCAAGATTTGACTGAATGCAAGCACTTTAGATTTTTTTTGCGATCGCTTAAAACAATTTATTCCGAATATTTAATTTTTATAAATATGCGATATATAGTGCTGAGACATAAAGTTGGACACTATATATTGTGTGTCGTCAAGATTTTTCACATTGCAAAATGTAGTTGACGTCAACGTTCCGATCCGACAATACGAAGGCCTGATTGAAGGGATCAAAATGCAAACCGGTGGCAGATCGGGTAAACAGGCCCGCCTGATCGGCAATTTTCATCAGTTCAGACGGTTTGAGAAAACGTTGATACTGGTGCGTACCCTTAGGCACCCATTGTAATACGTACTCAGCTGCCAGAATGCCCATCAGATAGGCTTTCAGATTGCGGTTTAAAGTGGAAAAGAACACTTTACCGCCAGGCTTGACCAGTTTGGCACAAGCACTGATCACCGAAGCCGGATCAGGCACATGTTCAAGCATTTCCATACAGGTGACTACGTCGAAGGATTCCGGCTGTTCAGCTGCCAGGGTTTCAACACTCACGCAGCGGTAATCTACTTTAACACCTGTTTCCAGACTGTGTAGCTGAGCAATTTCCAGTGAAGCACTGGCCATGTCGATACCGGTAACCTCGGCCCCTCGTATTGCCAGTGACTCAGCAAGAATGCCGCCGCCACAGCCTACATCCAAAATCTTCCTGCCAAATACACCTGCGCATTTTTCTTCTATAAAGGAAAGACGCAGCGGGTTGATGGCATGCAAAGGTTTAAACTGGCCTTGTGGGTCCCACCAGTGGGCAGCGATTTCAGAAAACTTGTCGATTTCCGTTTGATCTACATTTTGCTGTGTTTCTGTCATGAGCGTGAGTTTTCATCTTACCTGAAGTTAAAAATCCGTCTTACATTACCGCAAATCGGCATTCTGCACATGGCTTATTTGCAGCCGGGTTTAGCAATCGCGCAAAATTTAAACGCTTAGGAGATAAGTGAAGCTAAGGATGCATTAATCACTACATAAATGCTGATTTGGGTGATAAACTCATTGGTTAATTAGAAGACCCCCAATGCGTGATCCAAGGGGATCCCGACGAGGATCGTCAGGTATCTGCAAGATTACGACAAACTTATAATAAGGGACCAAGCAGTTTATGACTGATAACGCCAAAGAAATTCTCCCCGTTAATATAGAGGAAGAGCTCAAAACGTCGTATCTGGATTATGCGATGAGCGTTATCGTTGGGCGCGCGCTGCCCGACGTACGTGATGGCTTAAAACCGGTACACCGCCGTGTACTGTTTGCCATGAATGAGTTGAAGAATGACTTTAACAAACCTTATAAAAAGTCTGCCCGTGTAGTGGGTGACGTCATCGGTAAATATCACCCCCACGGTGATTCAGCCGTTTACGATACCATCGTGCGGATGGCGCAGCCTTTCTCCTTGCGCTACATGCTGGTTGACGGACAGGGTAACTTTGGTTCGGTCGACGGCGACTCCGCCGCCGCAATGCGTTACACCGAAGTACGCATGGCCAAAATTGCCCACGAACTGCTTGCTGATTTAGACAAAGAAACCGTGGACTTCGTGCCTAACTATGATGGCACCGAGCACATCCCGGATGTGTTGCCCACCAAAGTTCCTAATTTGCTGGTAAACGGGTCTTCAGGTATTGCGGTAGGGATGGCTACCAACATTCCACCGCATAACCTTACCGAAATTGTAAATGGCTGTATCGCCCTGATTGACGAACCATCACTGGATGTCGATCAGTTAATGGAGCACATCCCGGGGCCGGATTTTCCAACCGCCGCCTTAATTAGTGGCCGTAAAGGTATTGTTGATGCCTATCGCACCGGTCGCGGTAAAATCTATATGCGTGCCCGAGCCGAAATCGAAACCGAAGACAACGGCAAAGAAACCATCATCGTTACGGAAATTCCATACCAGGTAAACAAAGCTCGCTTAATCGAGAAGATTGCCGAACTGGTAAAAGAAAAACGTATCGAAGGCGTTTCTGCACTGCGCGACGAGTCTGATAAAGACGGTATGCGTATTGTGGTTGAAGTTAAACGTAACGAGTCGGCCGAAGTGCTGCTTAACCATCTGTATGCTAATACGCAAATGCAAACCGTATTTGGTATTAACATGGTGGCGCTGGATAACAACCAGCCAAAAGTGTTTAATCTTAAGGAAATCCTGCAGGCGTTTATTTTACACCGCCGTGAAGTGGTTACCCGCAGAACAGTCTACGAGCTGCGTAAAGCCCGCGACCGCGCGCATATCCTTGAAGGCCTGGCTATTGCACTGGTTAACATCGATCCGGTTATTGAACTGATTAAAGCCTCACCAAGTCCTTCCGAAGCAAAACAAGCGTTAGTGGCGTCTGGCTGGGAGCTGGGTGATGTAGCCGAAATGCTGCAACGTGCTGGTAATGATGCGGCGCGCCCGGATTGGCTGGAGCCGGAATTTGGTATTCGCGACGGTAAATACTACCTGACTGAGCAACAGGCTCAGGCGATTCTGGACCTGCGTTTACACAAATTAACCGGTCTTGAACACGAAAAAATCCTCGACGAATACAAGCAACTGCTCGAGCTGATTGCCGAGTTACTGCACATTCTGGGTAGCCCTGAGCGTCTGATGGAAGTGATTCGCGAAGAGCTGGAAAAAGTGCGTGATGAATTCGGCGATGAGCGCCGTACAGAAATCACCGCGGCCAGCCACGATATTGATTTAGAAGATCTGATTGAACGTGAAGAAGTGGTTGTTACTCTGTCTCACGAAGGTTACGTGAAGTATCAGAAATTGTCTGAGTACGAAGCGCAGCGCCGTGGTGGTCGAGGTAAGTCTGCTACTAAGATGAAAGACGAAGACTTCATTGAGAAGTTGCTGGTTGCCAATACCCATGATCATATTCTGTGTTTCTCAACCCGTGGCCGACTGTACTGGTTGAAGGTCTATCAATTACCTCTGGCGAGTCGTAATGCCCGTGGTCGACCGATTGTCAACATTCTGCCATTGGAAGATGATGAGCGTATCACCGCTATCCTGCCGATTAAAGAATTTGAGGAAGACAAGTTCGTACTGATGGCTACGGCCAATGGTGTGGTAAAGAAAACCAGCCTGACCATGTACTCACGTCCTCGTTCAAGCGGTATCATTGCGGTTAACCTGAATGAAGGTGACGAACTGATTGGTGTTGCGATTACCCATGGCGATGACGACATCATGCTGTTCTCTGATGCCGGTAAAGTGGTTCGCTTTAATGAGAAACTGCGTGATTCTGAAACCGGCGCCGTTAAACTGGATCCGGAGACTGGTGAAGAGCTGCTGGCACTGCGTCCGATGGGCCGCACGGCTACAGGTGTACGTGGTATTAAGATGCCAGATGGCCAGAAAGTCGTGTCGTTAATCGTGCCTCGTGGTGACGGTGCGGTACTGACCGCCACCGAGAACGGTTACGGGAAACGTACACCACTGGAAGATTACCCGGCCAAGAGCCGTGCAACCCAGGGGGTTGTGTCGATTAAAGTCTCGGATCGTAACGGCAAGGTTGTTGGTGCGGTACAGGTAGATGAAAACGACGAAATCATGCTGATCAGTAATGCCGGTACGCTGGTAAGAACCCGGGTAAGTGAAGTGTCTACCGTTGGGCGAAATACCCAGGGTGTAAGGCTGATCCGTACCGGTGAGAACGAGCAACTGGTTGCATTACAACGCATCGAAGAAATCGAAGACGCCGAATTAATAGAAGCTGAAGGCGATGAAGCCGAAGCCGTCGATACAAACGCCGCACAAGACGGCGCAGACGAGTCAACGACAGACGAATAATCCTGCGTTAAAGGATACAACAAGCATCGCAAGCGGCTCTTAGTGCCGCTTGTTTTTTAGTGTATGTAAGCATTATGCCACCAGTAATAATATTGCAGGCAGGTGATAATGCTTCCTGACAGTATTTAAGAAGCTCATGAAAAACGTATTCAATTTTAGTGCTGGCCCGGCCATGCTGCCACCGGCAGTGATGGCGCAGGCACAACAGGAATTTATTAACTGGCGTGACAGCGGCTGCTCGGTGATGGAAGTGAGTCACCGCGGTGCAGACTTTATCGAAATTGCCGCAACGGCCGAACAGGACCTGCGCGACCTGATGAAAGTACCGGAAAATTACAAGGTACTGTTTCTGCAAGGCGGAGGGCGCGGCCAGTTTGCTGCGGTACCGCTGAATATTTCAAACCAGAACGATACCTCATTGCATCTGGTGAGTGGCTCCTGGTCTAAAGGCGCGGTTGCAGAAGCTTCAAAGTATAATAATGCCAAAGTGATTGGCGAGGTGGTTGATCACAATGGTTATCAGTTTATGCCTAAGCCGGCTGCTGCCGACATTGATCAAAGTGCGGCGTATCTGCATTTTTGTCCTAACGAAACCGTAGATGGTATTGCCTACAAGTGGTTGCCCGAAGCCGGTGACGTGCCGCTGGTGGTCGATATGTCGTCGAATATTTTGTCTGGCCCGGTAGACGTAAGCAAGTACGGTATAATTTATGCCGGTGCGCAAAAGAACATTGGCCCGTCTGGCTTATCTGTTGTGATTGTTCGTGAAGATTTGGTGGGTAAGGCGCGTCAGAGCACGCCGTCGATTTTCGATTACGAACTGATGGCCAAAAATGACTCTATGTATAATACACCGCCTACCTTTTCCTGGTACCTGGCGGGGCTGGTATTTAAATGGCTGAAAGCCCAGGGCGGTGCAGAAGCTATGGCCAGCCTCAATCAGCACAAAGCGGATACATTGTATAAAGCCATCGATGACTCATCGTTCTACCGCAACAACGTGCATCCGGAAAACCGTTCGATTATGAACGTACCTTTCCATCTGGCCGATCCGGCACTGGATAAAGTGTTCCTGGAAAAATCCAAAGAAGCTGGTTTAATGGCCCTTAAAGGTCACCGTTCGGTGGGTGGTATGCGTGCCAGCATTTATAACGCTATGTCTATTGAAGGGGTAGAAGCCCTGGTGAGCTTTATGAAAGACTTTGAGGAGCATCACGCATGAGTGCAGAGCAGTTAACGTTACAGCCGGTCAGTAAAATCGACGGTACCGTGAACGTGCCGGGCTCAAAAAGTCTGTCTAACCGGGCCTTATTACTAGCGGCTTTGGCCAAGGGTGAAACCCGCCTGACCAACCTGCTCGACAGTGACGACATTCGCCACATGCTGGATGCCCTTAAGTTACTGGGTGTTGAGTACAGCTTAAGCGATGACAAAACCGAGTGTAAGGTCACCGGCTTAGGCGGCGCGTTTACGGTTGATAAACCGCTCAGCCTGTTTTTAGGCAATGCCGGTACCGCTATGCGCCCGTTATGTGCTGCGCTGGCCGCTTCTGATGTGACGGTTGAATTGACCGGCGAGCCACGTATGGAAGAACGGCCTATAGGCGATTTGGTTGATGCGCTGCTGGAAGCGGGGGCGGATATCGAGTATTTAAAAAATGCCGGTTATCCGCCGCTTAAAATTACCGGTAGCCAGCTCAAGGGTGGTGAGCTGTCTGTGGATGGCACTGTATCGAGTCAGTTCCTTACGGCGCTGTTAATGGCTGCTCCGTTATTTAGCGAGGACACCACTATCGCCATTAAAGGCGAGTTAGTGTCGAAGCCTTATATCGACATTACCCTGGATACCATGGCCAAATTTGGCGTGTCGGTAGAAAATCAGGATTATCAGCGTTTTGTGATCAAAGCCGGGCAGCAGTATGTGGCTCCTGACACCTTTATGGTGGAAGGGGATGCTTCATCCGCTTCATACTTCCTGGCGGCCGGTGCCATTAAAGGTGGTACGGTTAAGGTTACCGGTATTGGTAAGCAAAGTATCCAGGGCGACATTCGTTTTGCTGATGTACTGGAAGCCATGGGCGCTAAAGTGGAATGGTTTGACGATTGTATCGTTATTCATGGCGCGCCGCTTAAAGGTGTGGATATGGATATGAACCATATTCCTGATGCAGCCATGACTATTGCAACAACGGCATTATTTGCCGAGGGAGAAACCTGCATCCGCAACATTTATAACTGGCGGGTAAAAGAAACCGACCGGTTATTTGCAATGGCCACTGAGCTGCGTAAACTGGGGGTGGAAGTCGAAGAAGGGCACGATTATATTCGGGTAACGCCAGGTGCTGCATTACAACATGCAGCCATTGATACCTATAATGATCATCGCATTGCCATGTGTTTTTCACTGGTATCATTGAGTGGCACACCGGTAACGATTAACGATCCGGGTTGTACAGCCAAAACTTTCCCCGATTATTTCACCCGTTTTGCCACAATCTGTCATCGTTAAGACAGATTCAACCTCTAATATCATTTGCGCTGGTCTCAGGGCCAGCGTGTATTAGCTACAGACTTAGGTATTATCCCCGGGTATTTATTGACGTGTATCATTGCCAATTGCGCTTACACGGGTATAATTGCCGCCGTTTTCGAGTTCTTATTAACATTTTATTAAATAACTGGAGCAGGTATGCATCCAATACCCGTAGTAACGGTAGATGGTCCTAGTGGGGCAGGGAAAGGCACACTAAGCGCATTAATCGCAGAAAAGCTCGGCTGGCACTTACTGGACAGTGGCGCGATTTATCGCGTACTGGCCGTTGCCGCCATGCATCATGATCTTCCGGTCGACGATGAAAGTGCTGTTGTTCCGCTGGCCTCTGGCCTTGACGTCAGTTTTGAAATTGACAATGAGCAGCGCCGTGTGGTGCTGGAAGGTGAAGACGTCACCGATGATATCCGCACCGAGGAAGTCGGCGCTGTGGCGTCACAAATTGCATCCCTTGCCAGGGTTCGCGAGGCGCTGTTACGCCGCCAGCGAGCGTTTCAGCAAGATCCGGGTCTGGTGGCTGATGGTCGCGACATGGGCACTGTGGTGTTCCCGGATGCCAATGTGAAATTATTCCTGACCGCCAGCGCTGAAGCCCGCGCGGAGCGTCGCTATAATCAGTTGAAAGATAAAGGTCTGGATGTTAATATTGCGCGCCTTTTAACCGATATCAAAGCCCGGGATGATCGCGACGCGAATCGTTCCATTGCGCCATTGGTACCGGCAGAAGACGCTGTAGTGATCGATTCAACAGATTTGGATATTAACCAAGTCTTTGAAAGTGCAATGGAAATTATCAATTCCAGGCTGTAAAGCCGGAGTCGGTTTCACCATCGCAATCGTTGTCACAGGAAGTGACGACTTTGTTTAATAACCCCACGTTATCCGGATAGAAATGTGGATGTCAACTTAAATTATTTACTAAATCATATGACTGAAAATTTTGCACAACTTTTTGAAGAGAGCTTACAAGAACTTGAAACTCGTCCGGGTTCAATTGTAAAGGGTACTGTAGTTTCAATTGATAAAGACATCGTTCTTGTTGACGCAGGTCTCAAATCAGAAAGTGCTATCCCAGCTGAACAATTTAAAAATGCCGAAGGCGAATTAGAAATCGCAATCGGTGACGAAGTCGACGTAGCGTTAGACGCAGTAGAAGACGGCTTTGGTGAAACTATCCTGTCTCGTGAAAAAGCTAAGCGTCACGAAGCGTGGGTTGAGCTGGAAAAAGCTTACGACGATAAAGCCACTATCAAAGGCGTTATCAACGGTAAAGTTAAAGGCGGTTTCACTGTTGAAGTTAACAGTGTTCGCGCATTCCTGCCAGGTTCACTGGTTGACGTACGCCCTGTACGCGACACCACTCACCTGGAAGGCAAAGAGCTTGAGTTTAAAGTAATCAAGTTAGACGCCAAGCGTAACAACGTTGTTGTTTCTCGTCGTGCTGTTATCGAAGCAGAAAGCAGTGCAGAGCGTGAAACTCTGCTGGCTAACCTGGAAGAAGGTCACGAAGTTAAAGGTATCGTTAAGAACCTGACAGACTACGGTGCGTTCGTAGATCTGGGCGGTGTTGACGGCCTGCTGCACATCACTGACATGGCTTGGAAGCGTGTTAAGCACCCAAGCGAAATCGTAAATGTTGGTGACGAAATCAACGTTAAAGTGCTTAAGTTCGACAAAGAAAAGCAACGTGTATCTCTGGGCATGAAGCAAATGGGCAACGATCCATGGCAAGAAATTGCCCAGCGTTACCCAGAAGGCACTAAGATCACCGGCCAGGTAACTAACCTGACTGACTACGGTTGTTTCGTAGAGATCGAAGACGGTGTTGAAGGTCTGGTTCACGTATCTGAAATGGATTGGACTAACAAGAACATCCACCCATCTAAGGTTGTTAACCTGGGCGATTCTGTTGAAGTTATGGTTCTGGAAATCGACGAAGAACGTCGTCGTATTTCTCTGGGTCTTAAGCAGTGTATTGCTAACCCTTGGGAAACCTTTGCTGAGTCACACGAAAAAGGTGACAAAGTGTCTGGTAAGATCAAGTCAATCACTGACTTTGGTATCTTCATCGGCCTTGACGGTGGCATCGACGGTTTGGTTCACCTGTCTGATATTTCATGGAACAAGTCTGGTGAAGACGCGGTTCGTGACTATAAGAAAGGCGACGAGATCTCAGCGGTTGTTCTGCAAGTCGACCCAGAGCGTGAGCGTATTTCATTAGGCGTTAAGCAAATTGAAGAAGATCCTTTCAACAAGTATCTGACAGATACCAAGAAAGGTGCTATCGTTAACGGTACAGTTACAGCAGTTGATGCCAAAGGCGTTACTGTAAACCTGGCAGAAGAAGTTGACGGTTACATCCGTGTAGCTGATCTTTCTCGTGACCGTATCGAAGATGCGTCTGAAGTGGCTAACGTTGGCGACAGCATCGAAGCGAAGTACACCGGTGTTGACCGTAAGAACCGCATCGTAAACCTGTCTGTTAAAGCGAAAGACCAGGCTGACGAGAAAGAAGCAATCGACAAAGTGAACCAGCAAGACGACGCTGGCTTCGCGAACGCGATGGCTGAAGCTTTCAAAGCAGCAAAAGGCGAATAAGCTTTTTGGTACATCAGGTATACGGTAAATGCCGTATACCTGTTGATGTAGCTGTTTGATGGATTGAATGACAAAGAGGTTTACACATGACCAAGTCTGAATTAATTGAGCGGCTCGCTGATCAGGCACGCCATATCCCGGCAAAAGAATTAGAAACAGCTATCAAAGAAATGTTGGAACAGATGGCGCAAACCTTACAAAAAGGTGATCGTATCGAAATCCGCGGATTTGGTAGTTTTTCTTTGCATTACCGTGCACCGCGCGTGGGTCGTAACCCGAAAACCGGCGAAACAGTGGAGTTGGACGGTAAATACGTTCCGCACTTTAAGCCTGGCAAAGAGTTACGTGACCGGGTGAATGAATCTATTGCCTGATGATTATCTGCACAGATAGAAATAAAAAGCACTGTTATCAGTGCTTTTTTTGTATGTGAATGCTGTAACACTATCCACATTTTGTTATCCTGATTTTAATTTCTTTATTTAGGATCTCGCACTTGAAAGGCTTGGCATTTTTACTCTGCATTATTGCGATTCTGGTACTGGCGATTGCCGTTGGTTCTCAAAATGATGCTGTAATATCAGTTAATTACCTGATCGCTAAGGCTGATATGACGGTTGCCACGCTGATTGCCATTGCTCTCGGGTTAGGGGTTGTTGTCGGCGTTCTGGCTATTCTGAGCAGCTGGCTTACGCTCAGAGTTAAGCTCATGCGGGCACAGGCTAAGCTTAACAAACTGCAGAAAGAATAAGCGCTATGCTGGAGCTGTTATTCTTACTGCTGCCAGTAGCAGCCGGTTATGGTTACATAATGGGCCGTAACAGTGTTCGTCAAGCACAACGTAAACAATCCAGTATCCTTTCCAAACATTATTTTCGTGGTTTAAATTTCCTGCTTTCTGATCAGCCCGACCGGGCCGTGGATACGTTAATTAAAATGATTAACGTCAACAGTGATACGGTGGAAACCCATATCGCCATGGGCAACTTTTACCGCCAGCGCGGCGAAATAGACCGCGCAATCCGCGTACACCAGAATCTGGTTAGCCGCGACGAGATTCAGTCTACTCAGCGCGAACTGGCGCTCAAAGAGCTGGGCAGGGACTATATGCAGGCAGGGTTTCTTGAGCGTGCTGAGGGCGCGTTTGTTAGTCTGCTCAATTCCGATAAGCATTTTGATTTCGCTCAACAGCAGTTGTTTGCCATTTATCAAACCACTAAAGAGTGGGGCCGTGCCATCGAGCTGGCAGAAAAAATGTTGGCTGAGAACGACAGCATTCGCAGCAAGCTGGCCCATTTTTACTGTGAACAAGCACAGCTCGAGTTGGATAATGAAGAGATACCCGCTGCGCTTAAGGTGTTACAAAAAGCGGTAAATGTAGATGAACAGGCCGTAAGACCCTGGTTAATGCTGGGAGAAGTCACCTTTGATCAGGGGCGCTTAAAAGAGGCCGGTGAATACTTAGTGCAGGTTGCCAAACGCGATAAAAATTGGTTTATCGAAGCGGTACCGCTACTCGAGCAAATTGCCAGTGAAACCGGAGACTGGCAGAAGTTTGAACAACTGTTAAATGATAACTGGGTGCAAAGTGCCACCTTGTATCTGGCCATGGCGGATGTGTTTTCCAATAAAGGGGAAGTGCAGCACGCCGCTGATTATTTATTTGAACAACTGCAAAAAACGCCCACCATGCGTGGCTTCCATCGCCTGATGCAGTTGTACTGTGAGTTAAGTGATGATGCCAATGCCAAGGCGACCTATCAGCAGTTAAGACAGCTGGTTGCCAAACAAATTGAACAGCGACCAAGATACCGCTGTAAAAGCTGTGGGTTTTCTGGTCGCAAACTGTATTGGCTGTGTCCATCCTGTAAAAAGTGGGGGGTTGTTAATCCCATTAGAGGTCTAGACGGAGAGTAAAGAGAATGAACCAAGAAGCCCGTGTGATAGTCGCATTGGATTTCGATGATGCCGATAAGGCCATGGCCCTGGTAGACCAACTGGATCCCGGTGCCTGTAAGCTTAAAGTCGGCAAAGAGATGTTTACCCTGTTCGGGCCTGAGTTTGTAAAATCGCTCATCGCCAAAGGGTTTGATATTTTTCTGGATTTAAAATTTCATGATATTCCCAACACCGTAGCCAAAGCGTGTAAAGCAGCCGCCGAGATGGGCGTGTGGATGGTTAATGTTCACGCCAGTGGCGGAATGGAAATGATGAAAGCGGCCAAAAACGCTATTGCCGGGTCATCTCATCCGCAAACCAAGCTGATTGCAGTAACGGTACTAACCAGTATGGATCAGGCGCAGTTAAATGATGTAGTGCCAGCGGTGTCACCAGCCGAGCAGGTCAAAAAGCTGGCGCAGTTAACCGCAGACAGTGGCCTGGATGGCGTTGTTTGCTCCGCGAAGGAAGCCGTAATGTTACGTGAAACGCATAACGACGAGTTTCTGTTGGTCACTCCAGGGATTCGCCCTGCAGGAGCGGATGTAGGCGATCAGAAAAGGGTTATGACACCGGTCGATGCAATCGACGCCGGTGTGAGCTACCTGGTAATGGGCCGTCCAATCACACAAGCCGAAAACCCACTAGCCGCCTTACAGGCAGTAAATCAGAGCCTGACCTGAAGCACCTAAAACCAAATAAAGGGGTCAGAGTTAATTAAATTAATTAACTCTGACCCCTTTATTCTTATTCGCTGACACGATGAACTGATTCATCCTCTTTTTAACTTTTGACGATCAGATTCCAAATTCAATAAGCGAATTATGTCGAATTTGGCAAACTTTAAGCCTGCTTAATGTTAGGAGGGCTTTACATGTCACGAGTTATCACTTCCGATTTGAACACACAACCATCTTATCAATTGAGGTTACATCACAAGTTAGACTTAATGGTAAAAGTCTGGGTAGGGATTATCCTCACCGGCCAGTGGATATTTGCGTTATACATCCTTGTACAATTTACGCTGCCGTTGTTAACCGGGCAGTTGAGTGAAGCCCGCTACGCTTACATGATCAGGGGGTATGTAAATGGCGATACTATTAACAACGCTATTTTATTGCTCCATGTGGTACCCGTGATGCTGATTAGTCTGAGTGGTACATTTCAGCTATTTCCTGCCCTGCGGCAGCACTACCCACGTTTTCACCGTATTAATGGCCGTGTATATCTGACCTTTGGTCTGTTGGGGGCGATTGGTGGACTGTATCTTACCTGGGTAACTGGCAGTCGCCTGAGTGATCTAGGTGCGCTGGGGGTTACTGTGAATGGTTTGCTTATTCCGGTAATGGTTTATTTTGCCTGGCGCTACGCAGTGCAACGAGATTTCGCCCGTCATCAGCGTTTTGCCGTGCATGCCTTTATATTAATTAACGGAGTATGGACGTTTCGATTGCTGCTGATGGGCTGGTTTATGCTCAATCAGGGACCACAGGGAAACAGTGCGAACCTGGACGGCCCGGCTGATGTTATTTTGTCATTTGCTTCTTACCTGTTGCCGATGTTCATTGCGGAGCTGATTTTCAGGGCTCGTGAACGTAATACAGTGTCCAGTCGCGTTACAACCACAGCCATCATCGCAGTAGGAATTGCCATACTTATCACTCTGATTGGCACAACTGCGGCTACCATGATGATGTGGGGCCCTCGGATTGTTGGCTATTAAGCGTTAACTTGGCACAACCGGGTGATGGTCGACGACTTCTTTATTCAGGTAACGTTGACGATACTGATTTGGCGTACAGCCCTCACTGGCTTTAAATGCCCGGTTAAACGGTGCCAGTGAGGCAAACCCGGACTCCATGCTGATGACCAGTATTGTCCAGTGTTCACTGTGCTTGGAGGTGAGCAGTTGCTTGGCGAAGCTAATTCGGTAGCTATTGATAAATTGATTCACATTGGCCGCAGCGCTCATCGTCCTTATTGCCCGGCTTATTCTGTATTCAGATACCTTGAGGGAATTGGCAATATCGATGGTTTTTAAGTCGTGCTGCAAAAAACGCTGTTCCTGCTCCATTAACAGCCTGATTTGGTTAAACACCTTTTTATCATCTTCCAGTATTGGCTCGGCAACGCCTTCAGTGTCGTTACTGATTTTGGATATATGACTGGTAGACCTTCGTGACTGATGTTGCCAGAGTAAAATAATAAAAGTTACCAGGGTGATAAGTAGCGCGGAACTCACTACCAGCCAGGGTTTAATTTGAACACTGACATCGCTTGTCAACATACCTTCTGCTACTACAGAACAACTAAATACGCCGGCAAAAAAACTGCCAGCGAATAATAATCGCTGATTCTGTGATGTTTTGGTTGCCTGAGTGAAACCGCGCACAGCCTCCCAAAAGGCCAGCGCCAAAATTGTGGAAGATAGCAATTGGGTGATTTCTGACACCGCGCCTTTAATCCAGCCAGTGTTATCAGTGGTTAGCCAGTTAAACGATACCATCAGTTCCAGACTACGGCTTGTCATCACGAGTAAAGCTATAGAGGCAGCCAGTGCATAATGCTGGAAAGCAAGTGACTCACTACCTCGAAACAACGCGCGGGAGATAAGCCATATCACATTACAGGTAGCACAGGTGCCTAATGCAAAAACATACTGATACGGACTATCGGCCTGAGCGGTTAGCACCTGAAGAGCCACCATAGCGAGCGAGCCGCTGAAAATAGCGGTAAGAATGTGTTCCACCCGAACCGGCCTGAAACATAGCTGCGCCAGCATCACGGTTAAAGCGCTAAACAGAAGTACATAATAAGCGTAATTAAGCCACATAAGCAGGCCACACAAGGTGTGCTGTTAACAATAAAAGATGATCTTATGGTAGGGCAAAGCAGGGGGCTTGCAAGCGAGCAATTGTTAGTCTTTGTTTCAATAATAATAAAGGGGTCAGAGTAATAAAGGGGTCAGAGTACATTAATTTTATATTAATGTACTCTGACCCCTTTATTACTCTGACCCCATTAATTTCATAAATTTAGCACTTAAGCCAGTGCATCCATAGCAGGGGTGTACTGAATACCCAGTTGTTCACCTAAAGCTTCGACAACCGCTTTATAGGTGACTTTACCTTCATGAACGTTAAGGCCGTTCAACAGGTGGATATCTTCCATCATGGCTTGTTTAGGCCCTTTGTTGGCCAGCGCCAGTCCAAAAGGCAGTGTTGCATTGTTTAGTGCCATGGTAGAGGTACGGGCCACGCCGCCAGGCATGTTCGCCACACAGTAGTGAACCACACCGTCGACAATATAAACCGGATCCTGGTGAGTCGTCGCTTTTGACGTTGCAAAGCAGCCGCCCTGGTCGATTGCCACGTCTACTACCACAGAGCCTTTTTTCATATTGGCAATATGTTGCTCATTAAGCAATTTCGGCGCTGCTGCGCCCGGGATAAGTACCGCACCAACGACCAAATCAGCAGACGCTGAATAATGCTCAATAGCATCTACCGTTGAATACACGGTTTTTACCTGACCGTTAAAGATATCGTCCAACTGACGTAAGCGTGGGAGTGAACGGTCGAGAATAGTCACATCAGCGCCTAGGCCTAATGCCATTTTAGCTGCCTGTGTACCAACCACACCGCCACCAATAACCAGCACTTTACCTGGTGCAACACCTGGTACGCCACCAAGCAGGGTGCCACTGCCGCCGTGCGCTTTTTCAAGATAATGAGCACCGGCCTGAACCGACATGCGGCCAGCCACTTCACTCATTGGTGCCAGTAATGGCAAGCCACCACGTGCATCGGTAACCGTTTCATAGGCAATACAGGTAGCGCCGGACTCAATCAGCAATTCAGTCTGAGTTGGGTCGGGTGCCAGGTGAAGGTAGGTATAAAGAGTCTGACCACGGCTCAGTTGCTTACACTCCTGAGGCTGGGGCTCTTTTACCTTTACAATCATTTCTGCTTCGGCGAAAACCTGTTCGGCACTAGCTGCAATGCTGGCGCCAGCCTCAACATACATTTCGTCAGTAAAGCCAATAGCAGTACCTGCATTGGTTTCTACCATTACCTTATGACCATGGGTTACGAACTCTTTAACCGCTGCCGGGGTTAAGCCTACACGGTACTCGTGGTTTTTAATTTCTTTTGGTACACCCACTAACATAGTTATCTCTGCCTGTTTAAATTGTTGAGTTACTAATGATGCTAGTATATCGGAAGGTTTTAAAATATATCTGCTGTAGTTTTTTCAATACCAGTGTAATATTCTTCTAAAAAGGCCTTTTGGAGAATTTAATATGCTGGTAAAAACACCCAAACACCTCGACAGAATAGACCGCAACATACTTTCGATGCTGCAAAAGGACGGTCGGATTTCTAACGTAGAGCTGGCAAAACAGGTGGGGTTAAGCCCAAGTCCTTGTTTGGAAAGGGTAAAGCGGTTAGAAACCCAGGGTTATATAAAAGGCTATCACGCGCACCTGGATCCGCATCAATTAGGCGCGGCCATGCTGGTTTTTGTTGAAATAACCTTAACCAAAACATCGGTGGATATTTTTGCCGAATTTTCAGCTGCGGTTCAGCAGCACGATGATATACAAGAGTGTCACCTGGTGTCGGGCAACTTTGATTTTTTGCTTAAAGCCCGGGTGGCTGATATGTCGAGCTACCGCAAATTGTTGGGTGATACCTTATTGCGGCTGCCCGGTGTCAGTGCCTCACGAACTTACGTGGTAATGGAAGAAGTTAAAAGTACCAATAGCCTGCGAATTAATACAAAATAAGGTCAGGATGGTATGATAAACTTTTGGGTCACCCGCTGAAGCCAGCTGCTTCTGTGACCCGGGTACGTGCGCAAAAATAAAACCAATGACCGGCGTATTAATAACACCGGCAAACAGAGATATTTAGGGATATGGTGCGACTTTCTGGCGTTCAACGCATATGGGAGACAGGTATTATTATTGCCTGTGCTCTGGCGTTCTTTTTATTATTGGCGTTAGCCTCTTTTCACCCGGGCGATCCGGGCTGGAGTCAGGCTGGCCTGCAGAACGATGTCCATAACTGGGTTGGCCCAACGGGGGCCTGGACTGCCGATCTGTTCTTCTTTACCTTTGGCTATTTGGCCTATGCCACACCCTTTTGCTGTGCGTTTATTGGCTGGTTTATTTTCCATAATATTAAAACCTGGCGCGAACTCGACTACCTGACCATTGGTTTGCGCCTGATTGGCGCGATCCTGATATTGCTGGGCCTTACCGGCATCTTCAGTATCAATTTTGACGACCTGTTCAGTTTCACCGCCGGAGGTCTGATTGGTGATGTTATCAGCTCAGCGCTAATTCCATACTTCAATGTGGCCGGTACCGTATTGTTGCTGTTGTGCTTCTGCTGTGTTGGCTTTACGTTGCTGACCGGCATTTCCTGGCTACTGATTGTTGATAAGCTTGGTGAAAGTACGCTATGGATTGGTCGTAAATCGATTGCCGCACCGCAAAAGCTGCTGGCGCTGAATATGCCTACTTTATCGTTACCGAATAAATCGGCTGCTAAAGATAAAGACGGTGATGAGCTGAACATTACCAGTTTACGTGCCGAGCCGCCTGCGGACAAACCGACTGAGAAAACACCGGCTAAGCAAAACCCACCAGTTAAAGCGGAACGCAGCGAACCAACATTCTCAATTCCCGATGAAATCTTCGCCACGGAAGACGACGAAGAAGACGATTTACCGCCCTTTATTGTGGATACCGACGATGGGGCAGGGGAGTCCTTAAGTGGAGATGAACCAAAGATTGCAACAGAGTCCGAGCCGAGAAAACCGTCGTC